>Ga0268298_10001462_pt1 | contig 27893 bp, 39 predicted proteins | sample WWTPWeurt_MetaG_FD_194462 | JGI IMG/M metagenome (GOLD analysis project Ga0268298, IMG submission 194462) | Activated sludge microbial communities from WWTP in Nijmegen, Gelderland, Netherland - WWTP Weurt | ecosystem: Engineered > WWTP > Aerobic digester > Activated sludge | place... | reverse complement strand
TGTGGATTTCGGCCCGTACGGTTCCCCCACCTTTCCGTCACTCCGCCAAGGAGACCTCTATGCCACAGAAAAAGAAGGACCAATCGCTGCGTGTTCGTACCAATCGGGCGAGCACGAGGGCGACCTTGAAGTTGGCGAAGCCTGGGCTGATTCCTGAGATACCACCGCATCCTCACCGCGAGGACGGTTGGCATCAGCAGACGGCCGCATGGTGGCGGGATGTGTGGTCCGCGCCGATGAGTTCGGAGTGGCACTCATCGGACCTGCATAACCTCTACGTGTGTGCGTTGTTGTTTGACGACATGTGGCGCGCGGTCACGCCCACGGCGAGAACTAAGGCTGCTTCGGAGTTTCGTTTGCAGCGCGCTTCGTTGGGCCTGACTCCTTACGACCGCCGCAGGTTGGAGTGGACGATCGAGACCGCAGATGATGCGAAGTCGAAAGGGGCGAAGCGGCGCGCTGCGGGTCACGCGGCGGCTCCGCCGGCTGCTGCTGGGGACGATCCGCGAATGGCCCTGGTTTAGGGGGCTGTCGCAGTTGGCGACGTTGATCGTCCCGCCGCTGGATGAGGCACCGTGGCCGACGCTTGGCCCGCAGGTTTGTTCCCTCATCGAGGAGCGGGCTGTTTTTGGGCCTGGTCCACTACAGGGGCAGCCAGCGCGTTTGTCGGTTGAGAAGCGGGCGATTATCTACCGGGCGTACGAGGTGTTCCCGAAGGGCCACGTGTTTGCTGGCCGGCGCCGGTTTAAGCGGGTTGGCTGGTCGGTCCGAAAGGGCTTGGCTAAGACTGAGGTGTTGGCTTGGGTCGCGTTTGCCGAGGTGCATCCCGAGGCGCCGGTTCGTTGTGACGGATTCGACGCGTATGGTTCCCCGGTTGGGCGCCCTGTCTCGGCCCCATATATCCCTTTGCTGTCGTACAACAAGGATCAGGTCGAGGAGCTCGCGTACGGAACGTTGATGTACGTGGTGGAGAACAGTCCCGATGCGGACATGTTTGACATCTCGAAAGAGCGCGTCGCCCGAATCGGGCCGAGTGGCCGGGAGGACGGGAAGGTTGTCCCGCTTGCCGGGTCGCCTAACGCGCGCGATGGGGCGAGGACAACGTTTCAGGGGTTTGATGAACCCCACCGGTTGTATCTGCCGCGGTTGCATGACGCTCATAACACGATGTCGGCCAATCTCCCGAAGCTCCCGTCGGCTGACGCGTGGTCGTTCTACGTGGGCACGGCGGGCGAGAAGGGGCAGGGGTCGATCCAGGAGGATCTCCATACTGAGGCCGAGGCGATCGCCCGGGGCGAGGTTTCCGATCCGCGCATCTTTTACTTCCATCGGGACGCAGGGCGCGTCCATAGGGGAGAGAAGGACGCATCTGGGCATGACCTTGCAACCAAGGACGGGCTGGTCGCCGCTATCGCTGAGGCCACTGGTCCCGAGGGCGAGTATGGACCGGGACAGTTTGATGACATCGCAGAGCAGTGGTTTCGTCCGCGGGCCGACAAGTCTTACCTTGAGCGGGTTTGGCTGAACCTTTGGTTGCAGTCAGGTCGGCAGGCTTTTGATCCTGTCGCAGTGGCCGCCTTGGTTTCCGGATCTGACCCGATTCCGAAGGGCGCCCGCGTCGGGGTCGGCTTTGACGGCGCCTTGTTTCGTGACTCGACGGGGTTCGTTGTCACCGATATTGATACGGGTAGGCAGCAGGTTTTCGCGGCATGGGAGAAGCCCCTTGATGCTGGCGACGAGTGGGAGGTTGACGTATCCGAGGTCGACTCGGTCGTCGATCAGTTGATGTCCACATACAAGGTGTTCCGGCTCAACGGTGACCCGCCCCACTATGTGGAGCAGTTGGCCAAGTGGGCAGGCAAGTACCCGGGCATCGTTGAGGAGTATTGGACGAACCGGAAGCGCGTGATGGCTTACGCGTGCCGTTCGTATCGAGACGCGATTTCTACTGGCGCGGTTTCGTTTGTTGACGATTCACGGTTGGCGATCGGGTCGCAGCACCACGACGAAACGTACGTTGAGATGCTTCTGCGGCATATCGGATCTGCTGGTCGTGCCCACTTGAATGAGCACGACGATGAAGGCAATCGGCTGTGGGTGTTGGAGAAGATCCATCAGGACCGCAAGTTTGACCTGTGCATGGCGGCGATTTTGTCTTGGGAGGCGCGGCTTGCCGCGATTCGGGAGAAACAGAAGCCAGTCAAGCGTGTCAGTCGCTCATTCGGCGTGATCAGGTGACCTACGAATCAGACGGATTGGGGGGCTTGTTTTATGGCGATTGATCCGGCGAAGCCTCTGACCCAGTTGTTTGTTCGCATGGCCACGGAATTGCGGGGGCGCGCCAACGGAATCAACGGATCGAAGCGGTGGGGCAGGGACTCGGTTGCCTCATCGCATCTTCGGCCGCCGCTGTGGCTACTAGATGACTATCGACAGGGTGACCCGCCGTTACGACGGGACGTGCATAGCGGGTGGTCTCCGATGGTGCGTGAGTTCGTCCGGATGGGCCGTCTGAACATGGCCGATCTTGTGGTGTCGTCCACGTCGAACAGGATGGATCTCCTGGCATTCAGGACGGCTGCCGCGTCCGATTCGTTGGGGGATTCGCTGGCGGCCGAGGTTGTTGGGGAGGCCGGCTACCCACTGGTTGCGAAGGACATTCACGACAACTTCTTGACCCTGGGGGACGCTTACGCGTTGGTGACCCCGGTGACTGGCTCGACGCCGGCGATCACGTATGAAGACCCGAGGTATGCCATCACGGCGCACGATCCGTTGACGCGCCGTGTCGCCGCTGGCTTGAAGTTGTTCCGAGACGAGGATGACGCCAACGATCTAGCCTACGTGTACACGCCGGACGGTGTTTTCACGTTGCGGCTTCCCGGGCGGACTTCCCTCACTGACCGTGCGTGGCGGTTTGATCCGGACAGGTGGGAGGTGCTGAACGATGAAGCGCCGCAGCCCGTCCCGGGCGGGGAGATCCCGCTAGTTCGCTTCCGCAACCGGGATGGTAAAGGCGAGTTCGAGAAGCACCTCGACACAATCGACCGGATCAACGACAAGATCTTCGACGAATGGTGGATCGCTAAGATTCAGGCGTTCCGGCAGCGGGGAATCAAGAACCTCCCAGACACTCGGGAAGTTCTGAACGACGACGGCTCTGTTTCGGAAGTTCCGATCACGGATGAAGAGTTCAACGCCGCACTGACGGCTTCGCCGGACAAGATGTGGCGGCTCCCCGGCGATGCGGAGATATGGGAGTCCTCAACTGTCGACCTGACGCCAATCACGTCAGCTATCGAGAAGGACCGCGCACGGCTGGCTGCGAGCACGTCAACGATGCTGCACACGATCACTCCGGACGCCGCATCCGGGTCGGCTGAGGGAGCGGCGCTCCTACGTGAAGAGCATTTGTTCAAGATCAACGATCGGATGCTCCGCGCTGGCATCGGACACGCGCGGGTGATGCAGTTGTGCTTTCGGTTCATGGGAGACGAGAAGCGCTCCGCTCTCTCAAAGATCGTTCCAATGTGGGGGCCGATTGAGCGCTATTCGCTCTCGCAGCGCGCGCAGGCCGGCTCGCAGTTGAAGGGCGTTCTTCCGACTGAGGCGATCTGGCGGGATGTGCTCCAATACCCGCCGGCGGAAGCGCAAGAGTTGTACTACATGGCTGGGCGTGGGCGCATCCTCCCGGATGGTGGCGACGTGCCTTCGTTGACGGTGGATGATCCGCCGGGTGGTTCGGGTGGCTGATCCGCGAGTTGTTGAAGCGGTCGACTGGATTGACCGGTACACCGAGCGGATGACTGAACACCAACTGCGTCTACTTGAGGCAATAGGCGCCACCTATGAAGAGGTTAGCGACTGGCGCGACACGGCCCAGACCATAGCCGCGACGGCAGCTCTTGTCGGGATCACCCAGGCGAGCCGGTCATTCACCGCCGGAATGTCCGCCGAGCTGGCGTCGGTGCTTCGCCGCATCGTTGCTGGACTGACGCTGGCGCCATTGCGGGACATCCCGGAGTACCCGCGCCCGGTGAGTGAATTCAAGGTTTATTCGCGCGCCATCTTCGCCTACCGGAAGGCGATTGAAGCCGGTGCGTCGCCGGAAGAGGCTTTCCGCGCTGCACGGGACCGTGCCTATGCGATGGCATTGATGGATGACCTGCTGACCGAACGAAACGTTGCGTTGCGGGAGCTCGGGCGAGGCCTAGGGGACGCTAATCCGATCATCGGATGGCGCCGCATCATCCGGCCCGAACTGTCGAAGACGGGAACTTGTGGGCTCTGCATTGCAGCCGCTGACAGGATCTACAAGACGGCGGAACTCATGGAGGTGCACGACAGGTGCAAGTGCATCGTGCTCCCGGTAACCAGCACATCTGACCTCGCCGACCTGATCAATCGGTACGACTACATCGACGTGACCGATGACGCCGGCGGCACCACTCGTGGCCGCGAACTAAAGAAGGTCCGATACGTCATTGACGATCACGGCGAGCTAGGTCCCGTGATTCGCCCAGCGCGGTCCGGGGAAATCCAGACCGCGGCCTGATGCCTCCGCAACCCGCCAAGGGGTAGCGGCTTTGGAGCCCGACAAGGGGATAAGAGAAACGATGCACACCAACCGCCTGACCCATCAGCAACTGGCGTTCATTCGGGAACGCTTCGCGGAGAACCGCCGCAGATTCGGGGATTGGACTATGCAAGAAGCAGGGACATCTGGGGATGCGCATCCCGAGGGAGACACTGGGGATGGCGCCCAGTCGGGCGAAAACGGTCCCGACTCGGATCCGCCCGGAAATCCGCCAGGAGAGATGACCCCTGAGCAGCGCGCAGACCACTTCCGAGAATTGGCCCGCAAGCACGAGAACCGAAACAAGGAACTCCTCAAAATTACCGGCGGCAAGTACGGCGAAGAACTAGCCGCCGAACTACGGGACCTTCAGCAACTTCGGAACGCAGCACTGACCGATTCCGAGCGCGCTGTAGCAGAGGCGGCCCAAGCTGCGGCGAGTCAGGCTCGCGCCGAAATTGCCCCGCAACTGGCGCGCATGGCATTCAGCACGGCGCTCTCTCACGTTGACGAAGGGGCACGCGAGGCGCTCATTGATGGTCTCGATCTGCTCAAGTTTGTCGATGTAACTACAGGTGTGGTTGACACCGCAAAGGTGACTGCCCAGGCCGCACTGATGTCCCCCAATCCCGGCAAGGGATCACCTGGGAGTGATTTCGGCGGCGGACGCGGAAACGCGCATGTTTCCACGGGAGTTAACGCCGGCAGGTCGCGCTACCAGGAGCGATTCGGCAAGAAGCCTGCCGCTTCGTAACCACACCAAACCCAAACCAATCGAAGGAGCACCACCATGAACCTTTCGGTCACCACCGAAACGTTCGGGCAGGACAATCAGTCCTGGCTTGGCGCATCCCACGGGACGGATCTCGGCCGGTCGATCACTCTCGACTCGTCGGCATTCACCGCGGAAACGCACTACCCGAACGGCTATCTCCGCAGCGGCACCCCACTGGGGAAGATCACTGCGACTGGGCTTTACGGCCCTTACAACAACGCGGCCAGCGACGGCACCGAGGTGTTGGCGGGCTTCCTGCTGACCCCCATCGTCCCCGGCTCGCCCACCACGGTCGATGTCGGGGGTGCCCTGTTTGAGCACGGCCGCGTCGTCGAGGCCAACCTCCCCATCGCTGTCGACTCCGCTGGCAAGGCTGACGTCGCTGGCCGGATCACTTTCGAGTAAGGGAAGGGGTTCACACTCATGTACCTCAACAGTGACTACATCGAGCCGGCTGAACTGACCGGTTTCGTTCGGGAGGCGCTCGCTGACCTCAGCGTCAACGAGTTCACTCTCTCGCGGTTCCTGCCAGATCGGACCGTGTCGGACATCGAGTACCGGTTCACCCGCGGCGGGAACGGTTTGGCCGAGGCCGCAACGTTCCGCAACTACGACACCCCGTCTCGGTTCGGTTCCCGCCCCGGTTCGGTTCGCGTTTCGGGCGGGTTGCCGCCGATCAGCCGGCAGATCCGGTTGAGCGAGTACGACCGGCTCCGCCTAATGCACGCACCCAACGATCCGGTTCTGGACGCGATCTTCAACGACGCCCGGAACATGGCGCGCGCTGTGGCTGCCCGGATGGAGCTCGCGCGCGGCGAAGCCCTGTACTCGGGCAAGGTGATGATCGACGAGGGCGGCGTGAAGGCTACGGCCGACTTCGGGCGGAACGCAGCCCACACGGTGACGGCTGGCACACTGTGGTCGAACCTCGCTGGATCGACCCCACTGACCAATCTCATCGCATGGGCGGACACCATGGAGGCAAACACGGGGGTCCGTCCCACGGTTGCCCTCACGTCTCGGACGACGCAGCGGCTCATGCAGCGCAACGCGGAGATCATCGCGGCGGTTTCGGGTGCGGCCGCTGGGCGCACCCGGGTCACTGCCGCCGAGCTCTCCGACCTCCTCATTTCGGAGGGGTTGCCGCGCGTGGAGACGTACGACGCGCAGGTCATGGTCAATGGCGTCGCTACTCGCCCGGTCCCTTCCAACCGCGTTGTTCTCATCGCCGAGACGGTTGAACTGGGGGCCACTCTGTGGGGCGTTACTGCCGAGGCGATGGAGCCCGAGTACGACCTGCCGGAGTCGGATTGGCCGGGGATCGTGGCGGGTGTCTACAAGACCCCCAACCCGTTGGCTTACTTCACCAACTCGGTCGGAATCGGTCTGCCCATCCCCGCGAACCCTGATCTGACGTTCTCCGCGACCGTCGCCTAGTAGTAGGAGGATTCAATGGCTGCCAGAAGCAAGCCGCGAGTGTCGCACTTGTACGTCACGATCGGTGATCAGACGTATGAGCCCGGGCACGAGTTCACTGCCGAGCAGGCGAAGTTGATCGACAATCCGTCCATCTGGGGTGACACCTCGGAGGACGACTCGGGCGACGAAGCCTAACCACAGAAGCGACCTTCCGGGGTGGGATGAGAGGGAGAAAACGTGACCACCATCATCACATTCACTGACCTTGAGTCCCACCCCGGAATCGCTGGTACGCGGGAGCACACTGCTTCCGTTGCGCAACGCGCGTCTGCGTTGGTGTATCAGAAGTGGGCGAATCCGGTCACTCCCGTTCCCGCATGGGTGAAAGAGATCGCCATTGACGTGGCGCTGCGGGTTCTCATCAACCCGAAAGGGTTGGAGTCGGTGACCAAGTCAGCCGACGATGTCAGCATTACTGAGCGCCACAGCGTGAGTGGGGGTCGTCTCGGCATGCACCTGACGGACAGGGAAGCTGCGTTGTTGTCGGGTGCGGCGCGATCGGCTCGGTTTGGTTCCATGCGGATCGGCGTCCCGGGGTACACCAGTGCTCACTGATGCCGACTTCACCGAACTTAGGTTGCTGGCGGAGTCGCTTTTCGAGGACTGCATCCGTGTGGTTCGGAGAGTCACGCCGACTTCTCTTGACCCAGTTACCGGCGAGTACCCGGATCCCGTAGACCTGTTGATCTACCACGGGCCGGCCCGCATACAGGTTAAAGCAGACATCAACTCGAACGTGGTGGAGGCCGTTGTCGCCGGGCGCGAGTGGACCTATCTGACAGCGCAGCTACAACTTCCGGTCAACGAGGACACTGCCCGCATCCGCCCAGACGATATTGCGATACACCAGGGGTCCAGGTGGGATCCCTCCCTTGAGGGGCGCGAGTTCGTTATCCACGGCATCTACCACAAGACGCACGCCACGATGCGGCGCTTCAGGTTGCGGGAGGTTGTCGGATGATTCATATTGAGGACGCTGGGCAGCTTCGCAATCTCGAATACGACCTCTCGCGGGCGCCGCTGCGGATCCAGTGGGCGGCCACTGCGGCACTGCGGGACTCGTCGCTGGTAGTGGAGAAGGGCATGACGGCTGACGCGTCCGGGCACCGCTTCTTGCCCCATTTGCAGAAGTCGGTGACGGCGGCGATGCTCACGCCCATGGTCGCCGAGATAGGCCTCGGACCACGAGCTGGAACTCAGGGATCTCTGGCGCACATCATCGTGTACGGAAATGTGAAGTACCCGGGGACGGTCAGGAACCGGCCCGTGTGGGACCACACGGACGTGTTGCGGCGTAGTGCACCGGCGATCGACCGGATATTCGGCGACCGTGCACAGCGCGCGGCACTGGGGGAGTAGGCGACAGTGCGCGTCATCGACGCCGAGGTGCTGGGAAGGCTCGCGGGTCAGCCGGCGCCCGTGTTTACTGACCTTCCCGTCGACAACTCCAGGGGAGTTGTCATTGCCGAAAAGCGGTACGCGATCTACACGTCATCTGTGGGGTGGGACATTAACCCACGACTGTCGGGCGTGTCCGGCGCGCGGAGCGTATTCTTCGCGGTCGAGATATACGGGCGGACGCTTGAGCAAGCCAAGTGGGTCGGGGAATCCATCCGCGACCGCCTGACCGGGTGGCGGCCTGTCATCCCGGGACACCGGTGCTCGCTTGTGAACCTTGAACAGTCGCAACGCATCCGCAGGGACGACGAGATCGTGGCCACAGACACTCATGCCGTGTACGTGGGGCTCGACGAGTACGCCGTGGTCATCACGGTCAACCATGGGAGTTGATGAAGAGTGGACCTGATTCGTGTACGACTGTCTGGGCTCGATGCCGTCGTAACGGTCCCTCGCGCATATGCCGAATCTGGCGAAGGAATGGAGCCAGTGGGGGGCGCTGCGGTTCGTGGTGATGGGCGCGCGCAACCCCCGCACCGAACAAACGGTCGCCGCATCAAGCCGCGGCGCACCGTAGAAGAGTCTGCCGCCAACAAGAGGCGGAGAGAGCCAGCAACACCCACTAGCGACACCGTCGCGTCCAATATTGCCGAGGAGGCAGAATGACCGTCATCTATCCGGAGGCCACCCCGGCTCAAGGGAACACCTCCGTCAAGGTGGTACTCACCATCGCCAACCCGTCCGCGCCAACCGCTGCAGAAGTGAATCACGCTTCGGCGCTGGACATTTCATGCTTCTTGCGGGACTGGAATCCGGAAATGCAGTCCAGCACCGTGACGGCGCCGAACCGTCTCTGCTCGGGTGTCCAGCTGCCCGTCGAGGGTCGGACCCAGTTCAATCCGATCCAGGTCCGCTACGTCTACGACCCGCAGGCAGCCGACGCGGCCGACGATAACAAGGCGAAGGCGCTGTTGGTCCGTGGCACCGAGTTCTACGCGGTGGTTCGGAAGGGGCTAGATGCCCAGTCCGCGGCGTACGCCGCTGGGCAGCGGGTTGAGGTGTGGCGGTTCCGGTGTGGTCGCCAGAACTTCGTCCGCTCGGGCGATGATGAGGCCGGCGAGTTCGAGGTGTCGCAGCAGTTGTTCCCGCTCGCGGAACCCATCTACGCCGTCATCGCGGCTTAACCCGCAACCTGATGCCCCATTCCGTGTGCGGGAGCTAGTTCTGGCTCTCTAGATCTCCCGCGCACGGAATGGCCCCCATAAAGGAGCCAAACGAAATGCCTGAGTCGCTGTCGGAGATGTTGGCGCGGATTAGCCCGAAGCGCCGCGAAGTGACCGTTTATCTGTGCTTGCGCCCCGACCTCTTGGACGAGTGGGAGGCGTTGAACCAGGAGTTGAGTGACGCCGAAAAGGCCGCTGCGGCTGCTCCGTCGCGCCTTGGCGCTAGGGCCACAAAGGGAATGCGGGACCTAGCTACTCGCCTGCAAGAGGTTGAGACCGAGATTGAGGCGACGCAGGCAGCGTTCAAGCTGCGCGCGATGCCAAAGGACGAGTGGAACTCGCTGTGCTCGGAACACCCCCCACGAAAGGGCGACGAGCTCGACGCGTATGCGGGATATAACCGGGTGACGTTGATTGATGCGGCCGTGCCGCGGTGTGTCGTCGATCCAGTGATTGATTCGCCGGAGGCATGGGATGCGCTGGTTCCGTACCTGAACCCGTCGGAGTGGAACGAGCTTCGTAGCGGTGTCACGATGGTTAACCAGGCGGTAACTACTGCCCCAAAATCTTCGGCGGCGGAGAGGATTCTCTCCCAGAACTCCGCCGCCTCAAAGTAGCTCGAGCATGGGGGGCTTCCCCCCGAGTGTTCGACGGATGGGTGCCGGCTGAAGTCCACACTCATTACGACGCCGAACACAACGTCACCGGGTACACGACGGTTGAACGCGAGTCCGTGTGGACGGACGAGACGAGGGCGCGAGCGACACTGCTAGTGGATAGCGAAGACCTCGGGTGCCCATGCGGCTGCGGGTTGCGGGTTGATATTGCGCACGCAAAGACGCCATTCGACGTCTCTGAGGTTGTTTGTTACGCCGGCCGTGCCGTAAGGCAGGCGGAGAGGTTCCGAAGGGCGAGGGCTAAGGCCGACGGGGAACCGGATGGCTGGGATGACGGACTGTTCTTCGTGGCGCGCCCACACTCACCTGATAAGCGATGATGATGTGGGGGTGTATGGGTAATGCCGACCACCGAACGCACAGTGCTGGTTCGCCTCAAGGCGAACACGGGTGATTTCGTTCGGGGGTTCTCGACCGCGACTGCGGCAGTAGCCGGGCTGCGGCACGAGATTGATTCATCGAACCAGTCGGCCGCATGGATGGCCCAATCAATCCTCGCGCTCGGGCCAACGATCGCGCCGCTCGGGGCTGCCGCTGTCCCAATCCTGTCAGGGCTGGCCACACAACTGACCCTCACCGCTGGCGCGGCGGGGGTGGCTGTGGCGGCATTCTCTGGCGTGGGGGACGCCATGGATGCCGTGAACAAGTACCAACTGGATCCGACCACGGCCAACTTCAAGAAGATGCAGCAGGAACTCTCCCAACTGGGCGAGGACGGGGAGCGCTTCGTCTACTACTTGCAGTCCGTCGAGGACGAGTTCCGCTCCATTCAGCGCGTTTCGAGTGCCGGCGTTCTTCCGGGAGCAACGCAGGGCATTGAGGAGGCGCTGGCGATCCTGCCACAGGTTCGGCGGATAGTGGCTGAGATCGCAGCAGCAGAGGGGCAGCTTTTCGCTGACGCTGGCGCCGGCCTGGCGGGGAGTGGGTTCGCTGCATTCTTCGACTACCTTGAGGCGGAGGCGCGGCCAATCCTGTTGGAGATGGGTCGCACCCTGGGCAATTTCGCTGTCGGCGTCGCCAATCTTCTGGTCGCGCTCAGCCCGTTGACACGCAGCTTCTCGGACGGGTTCGAGGAGATGTCTGCCAGTTTCGCTGATTGGGCGGTTGGGCTGGCCGCGAACGAATCCTTTCAGGGGTTTGTTGACTATGTTCAGCAATCCACCCCGAAGGCTCTCGACCTACTGGGCTCTCTCGCTGATGCGTTTGTGGCGCTATTGAAGGCCGCGGCACCTGTCGGTGATGTGATGCTCCCGATCCTCAGCAGGCTTCTCGACATGTTCGCGCTGTTCATTGACACGCCCGTCGGGACGGCCTTCATCGGCGTGGCTGCCGCTGTCGGACTCATGGGCCGCGCGATGGCACTAGCGCAGATCACTACCGGTGGCGTGTTCTCAAAGCTGGGCGAGTTCAGCCCTACCCTGAAAGGTCTCTCTGAGGGATTCAAGACCCTGGGGGCGGACATTCGGGAAGCGTTGCGTCCGCCTCCGTCGAATGCCCTTCGCCTGGAAGGTGCCGCGGGTTTCGAGGCGTTCCAGACGGCCGCCACGGCACGGAAAGAGGCTGTCGCTCGGCTTCAAGAGACCGCCACGCATGCGGCTCGGGCGGGTGCAGCACTGGGTCTCATGGGGGTGGCTGCGTCTGGTGCCGCAGACAAGGTTGGGTTGTCCAACACGGTGATGCTTGCCGCGGCGGGCAGTGTCTTCCCTGGCTATGGGACCGCCATCGGTGCGGCCATCGGACTGCTACTTGACCTTGGGGCGGCTCACAGTAGGGCCAAGGAGGAGGTGTCGGCGCTCGCCGATACGCTGGACCGTGGAACGGGTGCCGCCACCGAGTTGACGCGGTCCAAGCTGTTTGACCAGTTCAACACCGAGGCTATGACCGGAGCGCTGGATCGCGCCGGAATCTCAATGCGGGAGCTGATTGATGCCACCATTGAGGGCGGGTCAGCGCTAGAAGGGCTGCAATCGCGTCTCGAATCGGTCGATCAGGTTCGTGGGTCCGTGAAGGGCGGCGGCGGCAATTCACCTGGGAGCCCTCTATCCGATCAGGTCGGGTCCGTCCGGGAGAACTTCTTGTCTGCCAGCGAGCAGGCTGAGGCGTATCGCGAGTCGGTCCTGCTTTCGGGCGAAGCGTCCGCGGACACTGCCAGCGAAGTGGGCTCCCTGGATGCCGGGTTGCGGTCGGCTGCCGATTCCGCGGAACAGTTCGATTCTGCTATGTCTGGCCTGAACGAGACCCTGTCAAGGGTCGGAGCAGCGAGCGCTTACGAGGACGCGCTGGACCGCCTCAAGGAGTCACTGAAAGAGTCCAAGTCTTTCGACGACAACCTTGAGAAGGGTCGCGCGAACCTGGCGAACCTGTCAGACGTCGCCGAAACCGCTGCCGAGAACTTCCGCGTCCTTGCAGAGCAGGGCCGGGAGGTGGCTGCTAGGAACGTACTCAAGCGGGCTATCGACGATCTCCGGTCGTTTGCCGGCGAGACGCGTGAGGGCAAGAAGTTGACGCGCGAGCTCATCGAGGGACTCAAAGAGCTTGATTCGGTGTCAGTTGAGCCGCGGGTTCACGTTGATGACCGTGCGACCAGGCGACTGCGGGACATCTACCAGCAGATGAAACAACTGGATGGGCAGACCGCGACCACCGAAGTGATCATGCGCTATTCGCGGAACATTGGTTCCGGCGAAGACATCTTCCGTACGTACGCTCACGGCGACATTGCGAACGCTCACTCCCCACATATCGCCAAGGCGGGCACCTATCGGGTGTTCGCTGAGGCCGAGACCGGTGGTGAGGCGTATATCCCGTTGGCGAACGATTGGCGGCGCCCGCGGGCGGAGTCAATCTTGGCTGAGGTGGCGCAGCGGTTCGGTTGGCAGATCCACCGGTTTGCCTCGGGTGGGTTCCGTGCCGCTGGCCCACTGGCTACTGGTGGGGGGTCGGCTGGGTTCGCCGACTTTGATCGGTTGGCGGCCGTACTTGCTGCCGCTCGTCCGTTGATCGGGTCCATGGAGTTGCGGCCGCACTCGTACGGCGAGGTCGCGGCCGAGTTTGAGCAATTGGGCAGGCTGGCCACGTACGACGGTCGGCGACGTTGAGAATCGCTGTCCGCGTTGTTGGGTGGGAGATTTTTGCGCTCGACATTTTCCAAGGCGAGCCTGCGGAAAGCCTTGGCGATCCTGGCGATTGCACCACTCTCCCTCTGGGATTCGTTCCTCAGTCTGACCTTCCGGTCAGGGAGCAGGGTCGGGACTATTTATGCGAGTAGGGGGACATTGGCGTGCCGACACTTAACCCAACACTGTCGCTGACCATCTCACGGGCGAGCCTCCCCGGCTCGCCGACACCCTTGGTCATTGCTGGTTCTGGCGATTCAACCGAGTTGATGCTTGAGGCGTATGAAGAGCCAGCTGTGCTGGCCCGCAACCAGTACGCACCCGACAGCCCCGACGTTGACGGGGCGGGCGTGGTGATCGCGTCCAGCCTGCAACCCACCAACCTGACGTTCACGGTCCGCCCGGACCGTCCGGCCAGCGAAACAGTGGCCCGACAGTTGGTGGCGGCGCTCCGGGATGCGGTGACCCGGCAACTGGGCTTCACCGTCACTGTCGCAGTGAACGGCGCCCCAGCCGAGACATGGTCCTGCACCCCAGGACAGATCACCCCGACTGGTGGACGCGACTACGTCGACCTGGTGTGGCACAACCCGGCTTGGGTGGTCACGGTCCCCGCTCACCCCGTACCCACAATCTGACAGGAGCAGGGTCATGCCTGTGATCGCCGACAGTGAAGCCAACAGTCTGGTCATGTCGTTCACGAACCGGACCCTCACCCTGGCGCTCATGGACGGCGACCCGAGGGAAGGTGGCGCCGAGCTCGGCGCCGTAGGCGGCTACGCGCGGGTGACACTCGACGCGGCCGCGTGGGCGACCGCCGTGTCACGTGCCCGCACCACCACCAACCCGGCCCAGTTCCCCAACCCGACCGCAGCATGGTCAGCGACCGCAACATGGTGGGCGCTGTACGACGGCGCCACGTGTGTGTTCGCTGCCCCACTCGCCACCCCGGTCACCGTTTCCGCTGCGGGCGGGACTGGGCCGCGCGTGTATCCGACCGTCTGGGTCGCTTAGGAGCCTGATTTATGACCACGTTCTTGTCTCTGTCCACGGTGGCACGTAACGCGATGCTCGACGACCTCCGTGCACGGGTCGCCGGAGGCACCATCGAGATCCGAACCGGCGCCAAGCCGGCGTCACCAGATGACACCGCGACCGGCACCCTGCTCGCCACCTTCACCCTTCCCTCCCCGGCTTTCGATGCGGCTGCTGGCGGGGTGATCACCATGGACACCGACCCGATCCTCACCGCTACAGCGGCGGCTGCGGGTGACCCCGGCTGGGGTCGCATCAAGTCGTCGGCAGGGGTCGCGGTGATCGACGGCGACGCGGGCCCGTCGGATGCGGTGTTCGTGGTGTCCCCGGCGGCGCTGCTGGCTGGGCAAACGGTGGAACTGACCGTCGGCACAATCAACCTGTAGACCCGAGAAGGGGGCTGCCCCGTGGCGACTCGCCTGTACTTCCCCGACTCCACTGCCCCGGCAGTGTCCCCGACGTTCGGGTCAATGTGGGAAGACACGGGTCTTGCGACCCGCCACCAGTTGGTGCAGGAACCGACCGGCACCGCACTGGTCGCGCCGATCGACGCGACGAAGAACTCGACCGCGCAGCCGTCGGACCAACTGTTCCGCCAGTACGTCTCCGAGCCCTTCAACGCCGCCGGGTCCATCGGCGGAACCTTCTCTATGGTGATCGGCGCCCGGGAAACCAATACGGCATACAACGCGTGGTTGCAGGTCCGGATCTCGGTGGTGTCCGGCGACGGCCTCACTGAACGCGGTGTCCTGTATGCGGGTCAAACCCAGGCGACAGAATCCGCGGTCACCACCGACCCCCACTACGAGTTCGGGACCGGCACTGCAACAGGGTCCCGGTACCTGTCTGGTGTGTCGCTGGACAGCGTCACCGTGTCTAGTGGTGACCGGCTGGTTGTCGAGCTCGGCGCCCGGCTACGGACGGCGACGACCGGGTCGAACCTGGCGCGGCTCCGGTTCGGCGACCCGGTCATATACAACGACCTCCCCCTACTGCCTGACGAGCCGACCTCTGTCGGCCGGCCGTGGATCGAGTTCTCTGACACCCTCCCCCTCCCGGCGCCACCCGCCAATCTCACGATGGACGGGACGATCACCCCCCCAACCGGGGCTATCGGCGTGTGGCCGCAACCGGAGCCGGTCGGGACCGGTGACGCGTTCCCCGACGACGGGATCGACCTCGGCGGTGACGCTGTTGTCGAGTTCGACGGCCCAGTCGCCTCCCCACCAGCCACGGCGGCACCGCTGGCTCGGGATGTCGCCTACGTCATCGACGCCGTCGACCTGACCGCCGGGCTGGTCCCCACGGTCACCGAACGGCATCAAGTGAAGCCGATGGACCGGCACCGGGTGATTGTCGGCGGAACCGATGTCACCTACCTGAGGGGCGCCACCACGCCCATGCCGACCTATCAACTGTTGGACCCGTGGTCGTACGGCACCGCGACCCTCACCTTCCCCCAGATCGTGCCCTGCTACGAACCGGAGCAACTCGGCGTCGGGGACCTCGCATGGTGTGTTGAGGGTGCCGCGGTGAAGATCCAACGCGTCGACCCGACCGCCAACACCGTCGTCGCCACCGACTGGCGCGGGTTTGTCGCCGCGATCAACATCAACGGCGGCGCGCTGACCCTCACCCTCGCCGGGGAAGCGCTCGGCCGCGCCACCAACACGTGGCAACCCACCCCCATCTACCACGCCGAACGAGACCTCGGGCGACACATCTGGGGCTCCATCGCGCTCCGCTGTCACCTCCCGTTCAGTGTCTACGGTGGCCCCGTCACTGGTGTCCGCCGCTACCGCGACGGCGGCATGTGGGTCAGTGAATGTGTGAATGGCTACCTCGCCGAAACCCAACTCGTGTCCGGGGCGCGTCGCACCCTGCGGTTCGACGAGACCACCCGCCGATGGGACATCCCTGTCAAAGACACGGTGACGGTCGCAGCGACGGTGTACCTCGATAAGGCCCGCTATGTCTCCGACCTGGCCTCTGACCTGTCGGAGAAACCGAACCAGATCTACGGCAACGCGGTCACCGTGAACGGGCAGCGGTTCAACAACGCCAAGGCACCCAACCTCCGGGTCGGTGACCCTGTCCCCTACCCGATGACTGGCGGGACCCCGTTCGGGCAGGGCACTGTCGACGGCGACACCGACTCCGGTAGCGGTATAACTGCGATGATCCACCGGCTCGCCGGCGCCGGCTACCTTGAGTTCCTCGACGCGCCGGGCGGGTACGACGCGGACGCCACGTCGGCGATCCGGGCGTTGCAGCGCGACGCCGGGCTGAATGTCACAGGTGTCATGAACCCCGCCACCTGGGACGCCTTGTGGGACACCGACATCACCGGGTTCACCTGGACCCGCGCCGGGATTCTCCCCATGGCTGAACGCAGCCAGGTGCGGAAGTGGAACTACTCGGCCACCGGAGCGGTCCTCGCACGCAACCCCAGCTACGACCCCGACGTGGTCGTGGTGTCCAGGGCGATCGACTTCCCGCCAGGGTTCACCAAGCAGCAGGTCCGTGCGTTCACTGCCTCGGAACTGTGGGACGGGCAGCCGATGTGGACCGGCAGTATTGATGTCGTCGATGTTGCGGTGGTTCGTGGCACCCACAACCCCGGTGATCCGCTGGACCCGGCCGATGTGATGAATGTCCGCGAGCTCCGCCCCGGCACCAACCTGTGGCTCCCCACGTTCCAGGGCGGGACGCTGGTGCATCTGGTGGCCGTGGATGTGCAGTCCCCGACACGGGCGCGGCTGACCGTGGACACTCATGCGCGGGACGCGGCGGAGGTGTGGGAGATCATCTCCCGCAACCGGGAGTCGCGGCGGTCACGGCACCGGGCGTGGCTGGCTGACTACCGCGGGTCAATGCGGACCAAAGACTCCACCACCGGGTGGCTCGACTTCGCCGGCATCATCGAAGGCGACGGCGTCACGCTGAAGGGGAAGACGTGGAACGTGTTCCTCGTCCCCGCCGGTGAGGAGGGTTCGATCCGTCGGCAGCGGTACCGGACGAACCCCAACGCAGAGTTCTGTGTCGCACTGTTCGGGCGTGAGGTGACCGTTGAGGCGCTGAACCGGCGGATCCCGAAGCCGCTGACTGATGCGGAGCCGTGGGAGAACCCGGCGCAGCGTGAGTGGCTGGAAGACCGGGTGTGGTTGGACGCTTATGGGACTCCGGAGCAGCCGTGTGGCTGGTGGCCGACGAAGAAGGCTGGCGGTGTCACGGCGGCGACGTTCACGGGGAACTATGAGCATCAGGCGTCGGTGGAGTTCCACACGTTCAACCGGCAGGCGGCGTTGTGGGTGGCGGTGTGGCCGGACCGTGACACGGTGATCCCGCCGGGTCGTATCTGGTGGCCACTGCTTGAGGACGGGATCTGATGTCCCTCATCTTCCCCGGCCCAGTCCAGATTGTCGGCCCCGACATCATCGTGGTCGGGGACGGGAACCAGTGGGCGGACGGATCCGACGCCACCTACTCCCAAGAGACCGTTCCCACGGCAGGTGGGCCGACACGGTATGCGTGGGCGAACCTGTCGGGGACCCCGGCACCGGGTGTTGTCGCGGCGTCGCTGACCGTGAGGTGGGAATCCCTCAACATCCCCTACAGCTACGCGCTGTTCGTGGCCCCGGCATGGGATTCACCGGCGTGGGCTCAAGTCAGCTTCACCCCCAGCGGTGGTGTCCAGGAAGCCACCATGGCGCTCGAACCAGCAGCCGGCTACACCATCACTGAAATCTTCAACCAGTCTCTCAATCTCTACGCGTGGGGCGCCTCGGGAAGCCCGGGCGGATGGGTGCGGGTGCTCAACGTTGCGGTCACCGCAGTCACCGACACCGCCCCACCGCTACAGATCAGGCAACGCGCAGACGGGCTCGGCGTCAACTCCGCACCATCCCTCCGCCGACCCGACACCCAACAGACCACCAACCGACTCAACGGCACCTACTAACCCACCCCTCAACCCCCACCCCCCGGGTGGGTTAGCGCCACACCACCCAAAGCCCGTGGGGGAAACGCGACACCACATCACACAAGGGGGTTAGCCCGTCGTGTTCCCAATCTGGTTCCGCATGGCCGTCATCGGCCTACTCACATCACTCCTCACCTGGGCAGTGATCAACGACATCAAATCCGACAGCTACGAAGGCGTAGCCATCGAGCTCGCACTCATCGCGCTCATCGGCTCCGCACTCGGCTTCAAAATGGGAAAGGACGACCAGTAATGCACGTTCTCTGGCGCCTCAGCGAACTCAACCAAATCGCAGCCATCGTGGCGTGGGGACTCCTGTTCGTCCGCGCCGGCCACACCTGGCACGCCCGGTTCATCACAGATCCCGCCTACCGCAGGCACTACCGCGAAGTGGTGGCGTTCCTCGTCGGGGCAATCGCGCTACTCCTCCTCGGCGGACTGTACGTCGAAGCGCGCATGGGTCCGTCAGCGTTCTCCGCGCTGTTCACGGTCGCCATCGTCGCGGTTGGGGTGCTGGTGTTCCGGTGGCCGTCGATCGCGCCACGGATCGCGAAGGTGGCTGCGGCGTGACGACATACACGCGCGCCGATTGGGGTGCAAGGGCTGGCCGTGGCGGGCCGGGCAACCTCGACCCCGGGCGGGTGGTCGGTGTCGCATTGCACTGGCCGGCGATGACGAAGCCGCTCCGCGACGTAGACGCCGTGAAAGGCGGACTCCGGTCGTGGCAGGACTACCACATGGACTCGCACGGCTGGTCCGACATCGCCTACCAACTGGCGTTCGATCAGGCGGGAAACACGTACACGCTGCGGGGTTTGCGGGCTCAGTCCGGCGCGAACGGCGACCAGGCGGTCAACGAAACCTACGGGGCGTTCCTGCTGGTCCTCGCGCCGGGTGAGGAACCCTCACGCGAACTCATCGCAGCGGTGCAATCCGCTGTCGTCGAGCATCGCCGCCTGTTCCCTCGCAGCCACAAGATCGTCGGGCACGGGCAGATCCGGCCCGAGCCAACATCCTGCCCCGGGCCGGACATTCAAGAAGCGATCAACGACGGCGTTTTCGAGCCACCCACCAACCCGAGCCGGGTCGAGCGGGCTCGCCGCCGCCTCCGGCAGGCCGCGCGTCTCCTCGAAGACACCCCGGCGTCACGAACCGTGGCCCACACCCAAGCACGAGCGGTGCGCGACGTGCTCGCCGCTCTCCCCGACAAGTAGAAAGAGAGACCCCCACCATGTTCACTCTCGACTTCTGGAAGGCCACCGCCGAACGCGCAATCCGCGCAGCCGCAGCCTCCGCCCTGTCGGCCCTCGTCATCGGCGACGGCGCACTCAATGCCCTCGAAGCTGACTGGGCCACCCTCGGCGGCATCGCAGCGGGCGGAGCCGTCGTTTCGCTGCTCGTGTCCCTCGCCGGGGGGACGTTCGGCCGCGGTGATGGGCCCAGCTTCACCGGGACCGAGCAGATCTGACGATGCGTCCCAGGGTCACGCTCGGGCCGGAATACCCGGCTATCGAGCTCCGCTACCTCCCCGGCTACCCGTGGCGGGCCGCGCGACGCAACACCGACCAGGACACCGGCAACCCCATTGCCCTGGCCGCGACGTTGACGATCGCGTGGACCCGCGACGGACTCGACCCCTGGATCGGCGTGCTCTCCGACGGGAACACGGTGTGCACGTGGACAGCCACCCAAACCCAAGTGGACGCACTCGCTCCGGGTGACGAGTTCGTGCTCCTCTACGGCACCGAACCCATGGCCTACGGGTACGCCAGCGAGGTGACCCTGTGACCCTCATCCTCGAACCCGTCGACGAAACCCCCACCCTCGCCCCGGGCGGCTGCGGACTGTACGGCGACCGGCTGGTGTACGTCCCCGTCCCCGGACCCCAGGGCCCACCCGGCACCAGCGGCGGCGGCGGAACCCTCTACACCCACCACCAAACCGGCCCCTCAGCGTCCTGGCTGATCACCCACAACCTCAACACCAAACCATCCGTCGTCCTCATCCTCGACGACGACCCCACCACCCCAGTGCTCGGGGATTACACCTACCCCGACAACGACAGCATCGTCATCACCCTCCCCGCACCGGCCACCGGCTGGGCCTACCTCACCTAAGAAAGAAGGCAACCCCCCATGTCCGTGAAGGTCCTCAACGGTCTCGACCTCAACAGTAAGAACATCACCAGCCTGGCCGACCCGTCTGCGAACACTGATGCTGCGAACAAGCAGTACGTCGACAACCGGGTCCTCGGCCTCGCATGGAAGACCGGCGTGCGTGCCGCCACCACGGCAGCCGGCACTCTCGCGTCGTCGTTCGCGAACGGCCAATCCATCGACGGTGTCACCCTCGTCACCGGCGACCGCATCCTCATCAAGGATCAGGCCGCTGGCGCTGAAAACGGCATCTACACCGTCAACCCTTCCGGCGCACCGACCCGCGCCACGGACATGGACACCAGCGCGGAAGCGGTCAACAACACCACGGTGATGGTGTCGGAAGGTACCGCGAACGCCGACAAGGCGTTCACCCTCACCAACGACGGCACGATCACCCTCGGCACCACATCGTTGACGTGGGCCCAGGTCGGCGGCGGTTCCTCATACATCGGCGGCGCTGGTCTCGTCCTGACCGGCGCGACGTTCGATGTGGGCGCCGGCACCGGCATCACTGTTGCTGCTGACTCGGTGTCGATCGACACCAACACGGTGGTGCGGAAGTACGCGGCTGACTGTGTGGCGACCACGAACCCTCAGACGTTCACCCACAACCTCGGCACCCTCGACGTGCAGGTGTTTGTCCGTGAGGTGTCGACGGGGAACATCATCCTCGCCGATGTCACCGCGTCGACGACGGACGCGATCTCGGTGAACTTTGGTGGCGCCCCCACTGCGGGCCAGTACCGCGTGACGGTGCAGGCGTAGTCATGCCGCAGAGTCTCACCCCTGTTGATGTGCGGGAGACCGCGGCACCGGGTAACCCGGTGTCCGGTTTCCGGCGCCTTTTCCCCAAGGCGGACGGCACCTGGTGGACCCGCGATTCTGCGGGCACCGAAACCCAACTCGGCGCCGGCGGTGGCGGCGGGTTCACTGCCGCCGATTCGTCGACTGCGTTCGCGCTCACTTTCGCCCGACAGACCTTCTAGGAGACACCACTTATGGCTACGAATGCGCGGTGGACAGCGGCACCGGACCTGTCCTCCAACAGCGGCAGCAGTTTCGCTGGGTCGTTGACGACCGCAGCAGCGGACTACACCGGCGTGTCGACGGACAACAAAACGGTGTTCACTTCCCAAGCCGTAGCTCCGGGGTCTCGGATCGTGGGGCTGCATTTTCAGGCAGCGGGCACGAACGTCCAATCGGTGGCCCGGATCTATGTCAACAACGGGTCTGATCCGACGGTGGCGGCGAACAACATGCTGGTCGCTGCGGTGACGTTGCCGGCCACTGGGGCGTCGAACACGGTGGCGGAGCAGCCGGTCGATTATGTGTTCCCGGGCGGGTTCCTCGATTTGAACCCGAACTTCCGGGTGCTGGTGGGGTTGGCGACCACGGTTGCAGCCGGTTGGGTTGTGTCGCCGATCCTTGGGGCCGACTACTAAGCCATGGACGCTTTCGGGTTGCCGTCCCCGCCGGGGTCGCATCGCATGATCATCGGCCCGACCTCGAACTTCACTCTCGCTGAAACCCGCCCGGTGGTGCTGCCACGCGGGTGCGCGATGGTGAACATGATCCTGTTGGGGATGGGTGGCCGTGGCGGGAACGGCGCGATCGGCGCGAACTCGACCGCCGCTGGGGGGGGCGGCGGCGGCTCGGGCGGGATGACGGTGGTCACGATGCCCCGCTATCTGCTCCCCGACATCCTGTATGTGGGGTGCGGTACACCTGGCGGTTCTCTGTGCGAAACCTTTGTGGCCGTTGCGGCATCCCCGGCGCAGGCTGACACGATCGCTTTCGCTGACTACGGGAGTAACGGCGACAACGCGTCTGGCGCGACCGCAGGTACGGGAGGTGTCGGAGGGCTGGCGGCGACCGCGACGAAAATGCGTCTCGGGTGGGCCTACGCCACCGCAATAGCAGGCGAGGACGGAAAAGCAGGCGGCACCACCGGCGCCGGGTCTGCAGCCGCGTATCCCACCAACGGGAACATCGCCATGGGCGGCACCGGTGGAGGCGGTCTCGGGAACCCTGGGTCCTCCGGATCGCTCGCCGGTTCCCTGCCCGCCGTCTCCGCCGTGTCGCCACTGCGGGGCCTCGTCCCGTCCAGCACCGGAACAGCGACCGTCCCCCCCGCCCCCGGCCACCACGGAACCAGCATCGACTTCATGGGGAGACCCATCTTCTTCAACCCCGGAATCGGCGGGCAGGCAACCCACGGGTCCGCCACCGGCGCAGGTCTCACGCAAGCCGCTGGCGGGAACGGCGCCTACGGCTCCGGGGGCGGCGGATCAGGCGGCGCACTCACCGGCTCCACCCCTGCCGCGCAATCCCTCGGCGGGGGCGGCCTCATCATCCTCACCCTCTACTAGGCAGGAAGGAACCCCACCTTGGACGCCTTCGGACTCCCCGCCACCCCCCACTACATCGAACGATGGTTCGCGCCCAATGCCATGACTGCCGCAGGCGGCTGGACCCCGTTCGACATCCCCGCCGGCTACTCCATGATCAGCATGCTCCTCATCGGCGCAGGCGGCGGCGGCGGAAACGGCGTCATCGGGGCCGCGTCAACCGCAGCCGGGGGCGGCGGCGGCGGAGCCGGGGCCATGACCACAGTCACCATGCCCACCGCGGTCCTCCCCCCCCGCATCTGGGTTTCCGTCGCCCACGGCCTCGCCGCAGCAGGCATCGAAACCCTCGTCAGCATCCTCCCCAACAACACAGCCAACCACATCATCGCCAGAGCCAACGGCGGCGGCAAAGGCGGCAACGCGTCCGGAGCTACCGCAGGCTCCGCAGGGAACGCAGGGACAACCGTCGCCGCTTCCGCGATGCCCCGAGGTTGGCCATACGCGAAGGTCGTCGCCGGGATCGCCGGAATGGCGGGCGGAACGACCGGCTCCCCCACCGCAGCCTCCTACCCCGCCAACGGGAACATCGCCATGGGCGGCACCGGCGGAGGCGGTCTCGGCGCAGCAGCCAGCACCGGAGCCAACGGCGGCGGCATCAACGCAGCCTCCATCGTCTCCCCCTTCACCGCAGAAACCGGCGGATCGGGCGGCGCCACCGCAGCCACCGTCCCCCCCAACGACGGAGACAACGGCACACCCCTCTACTTCATGGGCAAACCGATCTTCTTCCTACCCGGCATGGGCGGCCAAGCCACCCACGGCTCCGCCACCGGCGCCGGCCTCAAACAATCCCGAGGAGGCGACGGAGCACCCGGCTGCGGAGGCGGCGGCATGGGCGGCGCACTCACCGGATCAACCGCAGCCACCGCATCCAAAGGCGGACCCGGAATCTGCTACATCACCTGCTACTAGGAAGAGCCAACACCGATGGACACCACCAGCATCCGCAACAACCTCCTCACCGCAGCCGGCGACGCAGCCGACGAACTCAACCGCCTCGACACCGCACTCACAACCGAACAAGCCACTACTGCAGCGCAACGCGCCACCATCGCCGACCTCACCGACGAAAACACGGCACTGCGGGAACAACTCGCGGCACTCCAACCCAAACCCACGGCAGTGTTCGGCGTCGACAAAGCCGGACTGGATCTCACCCCGACCGGTCTCGGGTTCTTCCGCGGCCCCTACCTCGGCCCGGGCGACCTCCTCAAAGGCCAGCTGTACTTCAATGCTGTGAGCCGTCGACTGGCTGACGCGTACGCCAAGGGCTGCCGTGCATTCTCGGTTTCCTACAAGGACCGCGGCGCGACCGCAATGTCCAACCTGGCCGCGTTCCTGAACCAGTTCCCCGACGACACCCGGATCTTCCTGACGTACTACCACGAGCACGACGGCAACCTCCGCGACGGCTCCCTCACCATGGCCCAATACCAACAAGGCTGCGCCGAGGCACGCCAAGTCGCCGACGACACCGGAGCACTGTTCGGCCCCATCCACAACGGCGTCACCTACGTCTCCAGCAAGTGGGGCATTCACCCCGACCAGTGGGCCACCAACGACCCCGAAGTCAAGATCGACTTCTGGGGCACCGACATGTACTTCAAGAAGTACGAGGACCCCGCCAGCCTCTACGGCCCGGCCGTCGACTACGCCCGCACACTGGGGCTGCCTCTCGTCATCGGGGAGACCGCATCGTTCGCCGGCCCACAACAGGCGACGTGGGCAGCATCCGCGCGGGCGTGGCTCGCCGGGTGCGGCCTGGACGTGCACGCCGCCTGGTGGTCTCAGCCGCACACGTCGGGGGACTACACGATGACCCCGGACACGGTCGCCGCATGGTGGCCCCACTAGACCCCTCGCCCCCCCAACCCCCCGAGGGAAAAGCCCCCCGCCCTTACCCGGGCGGGGGGCGCTTCGGCATTTCCAGGCCGGGACTGTCGCTCACTTCCCCAGCGCCTTCCGCACGGTCACCCGCGACACGTTCGCGCGCCGCGAGATCTCCACCTCCGACAGCCTGGCATCGGCCACCATGATCCCGCCCCACAGCCGCTTCATCGCGGCCCGCTCGGCAGCCTTCGCCTGCTGCCACTCGTCGCCGAGGTCTTCCAGCGTGCTGTCTCCGATGAGCACCTGCAGCGCGCCGACCATCATCGCGCTGCCGGGCTCGGATTCGTCGCGGTGCTGCCAGTCGCTCGGGTAGCGGTCCTCGATCCGCTGGACCAGCAGCGTGAAGTCCGCTACCTGCTCCTCGGACATCTTGTCGTACGCCGGGCCAAGCCACGCACGGATCTCGTGCTGCTGCATGGTCACAGCGCGTGCGCTTCCACGACTGCCCAGAACGCCGTCGACGCGTCCACGTCGGCCCAACCGTCGTAATGCGGCTTGAGAGCGAAGCCCTGGTCGTTGAGGTGGTAGGTGTCGGTGGCCTCGTCGTAGGCGTCCTCGAAATAGAGCACCTCGTCGGCGATCGCGTCGATGTCGAACTCGGCCCGCGCGTCGGGGACCTCGTCGCACTCGATTGCGTTGATGATCAGGTCTTGGATCGCGTCGGTCTTGCTGGCGTAGAGGTTGATGGTCATTGGGTTCTCCCTTCCTTCTGTATAGAACTATACAGGGTGGGGGGGGAGTTGTCTACCTGTATACAGGGGAATTTTCTCCCGAGTTTCTAGGCCCGCTGTACGTTCCCGCACTGGTCCACCCGGATCACCGTGCGCTTCTCGTGCTTGACGATCGCGAGGACGATCCACACCGGGATCCACAGACCAACCGTCACGAGCGACAGCAGCAGGTGCAGGACGTGGTTCGGGCGCTTCCCTCGTACGACGACGGCCTGATAGTCGCTCTGCGACTCGACGCGCGCGCCGCGCGCGACCTCGGCGGCCACGGCGTTGATGAGGATGAGGGTGCGCTGCACCTCAGGGATGAAGAAGGTGGGGTCAGTCATGGTGGGGTCCTTCCGAGTGTGTGGGGCTCCACGGGTAGCGCGACGAGACTACGCCGCGCCGGGAATCATGGAAGCCGCGTGCAGCAGCTCGTCATCGAGCACCTGGGTATAGACAGCCGTGGTGGCTGGGGAAGCATGGCGCGCGAGTCGCTGGGTCTTGCGCAAGTCGCCGCCCGTGGCGCGAAGTATCTGGGTGCAGTAGAAGTGGCGGAGGGCGTGCGGCGTGCCAGAGACGCCCGCGCGCTTCATCGCTCGCGAGATCGCCGACGACACTGAGCAGCGGTGCACGTGCCCGGTTGCCGAGTCGGTCGGGAACCAGTAGCCCGCGCGTGGCATGGAGTCCGCGAGCCGTGCAATGACGGGGACCAGTGGGAGGGTTGAGCGCACGCCGCCCTTCCCGGTGACCGCTATCTCTCCGCCCAGGAAGTCCTCACCGCGCACCTTCGCGATCTCGTGCACACGCATCCCGGCGTACGCCGCGAGGATGACGTATGCCGAGGTTTGCCGAGCGCGCGGGTCTGAGCACGCGGAGAGGATCGCGGCCACATCTGCCGGCGCTACGGGTCGGGGGAGCCCCCGGGGTGCCTTCGCTGTGGGAAGCTTCGCGGCCGGATTGTCGTCACGCCTGCCGGTCTCATTGAGCCACCCGAACCACGAGCGGAGGTGTGCGCGGTAGGTGGCCTTGCTGGAGCGAGATATGTCCGCATCGGCCAGCCACCCGATCAGCACATCCATGTCGGCACTCAGCGGGTCGTGCCCGTCGTGCGCGAGCCGAGCGATAGTGTAGGCACGTGAGGTAATAGTCCTCTCTGAGAGCCCGGCCGCGAGACCGCGCAGCCGCCACGCGTCGAGCGTGTCAGACAGCGACTCATCGAACGGCAGGGGCATGTCACCAGTATCAAGCCACCGGGGACGGGATTCGGGGATGACTGGTGCCGTGTCTGTCTCCATCGGCCTATGACACGTTGGCAAATAGTGGACCGTGGCGAGTTTGCCCATACTGGTCACAGCCGTCTAGGCCGCTTGGCGCAAATATAGAACCTTTGGATCAGAAGGTTTGGGGTTCGGATCTCTCCGGGCGCGCAGACCGTCCCCTGGCCCTTCGGGCTGGGGGACGTTTCCTGTCTCTAGCCACTCCACCGGCACTCCGGTGGCGAGCGACCATGCGCGGATCACGATGGGGCGGACCTTCACTGCATCCCCCTCGGCATTGGTGACCGTGGCCTGCGAGACGCCGATATGTGCGGCGAAGTCTCGCGTCGTCATCCCGAGCTGCTGACGAGCCTTGCGTAAGCGATCCCCCACGGTCCAAGCGGGAATCCGCTCAGCAGCTTGTGTTGTTATGTGTCCAAACTAGGACAATTTGCGAAGTTGCGCAAGTTCGTTCGGCGTTTCGCTTGCGGCGTAGTTGTGTCATGACTTAGTTTCGCATCATGACGAACTCAACCGACTGGCTCCCAGTGGCCCAAGTGGCTGCGGAGTTGAACCTGTCGCACAGGGCCGTCCTGCACCGGATCACCAACGGCAGCATCGCCGCCACGAAGCTCGGGGACAATACGTCCGCCTACATCGTGGCTCGCTCCGAGGTCGAGCGCGTCAAGGCCGAAGCCGGTGCGGCATGAAGCTCTCTGCTATCCAGATCGGCACCCGCTCGCGGCGTGAGGGCTGGCAGAGCTTGGACGACTACCTCGCGGCTGCCGCCTCATAGACCCCCTCACCCCACCCCCCGGTGAGGGAGCGGGGCCGGTCCCACCACCTGGGGAAGGCACAAGGGGCCGGTCCCGCACAAAGCAGAACCCCGCCCGGACGGAACCCGGGCGGGGCAAAGGAAAGCAACTCAACGAAGGAGCGTAGCAGATGAGCAGGATCACGATTGACGGCGTGGAGTACGTCCCGGCGAGCGACAAGCCGAGCGATGTGCAGATCGTGGTGGTGGACGGGCGGTGGAATTTCATCGCCCGGACGCGGCGTGAGGATGGGTTTCTGGTGATGACCGATGCGTCGGTGATCGTCTACTGGGGTACCACTCAGGGTCTCGGCGAGTTGGCTGCTGGTGGACCGACGAGCAAGACGCGGCTGAACCCGTGTAGCGGCACGGTGCGGGTGCCCGAGTCGCGG
>Ga0268298_10001461_pt1 | contig 27904 bp, 36 predicted proteins | sample WWTPWeurt_MetaG_FD_194462 | JGI IMG/M metagenome (GOLD analysis project Ga0268298, IMG submission 194462) | Activated sludge microbial communities from WWTP in Nijmegen, Gelderland, Netherland - WWTP Weurt | ecosystem: Engineered > WWTP > Aerobic digester > Activated sludge | place... | reverse complement strand
CCCGTGCGTGCGCATGTCCAAAAATCCGGGGGTGGGGATATGGCAGAAAAAGGACGTCCACGCAAGCCAGATGCTGTAAAGGCAAAACAGGGCACATTGCGAAAATGCAGGGTCAACAAATCGGCCCCGCAGCCGCCAGTTATTGACAAAATACCGCCGCCTCCTGATTACCTATCAGACATCGGAAAGCGGGAATGGGTGAGGGTGGTCGATCAGCTGGACCGGATGCACATGCTGGCCAAAACAGATTACAGCGCTTTGGGGGCCGCATGTTTGGAATGGCAGGCATACCTCAAAAGCAGAGAGTATCAAAAAGACAATGATCCTTACTACCCAACGAAAAACGACCAGGGCCAAATCACCTCATGGCAGGTCCATCCAGCCCACTACATAGGCAATGCCCACCTCAAAAACTACATGGAAATCTGCCGAGAGTTTGGGTTTACCCCCGCCTCGCGCAGCAAATTGAATGTGAAAACGGAAGAAAAACCCAAATCACGAGCGAGCGGATTGTTAAAGGCCATTTAGCGTTGTGCCTCAACGAGCGGAAGACTACATCGCCGGTGTAAAATCAGGCGACATCATCGTCGGTAAAACCATCAAACAGGCCATCGCCCGGCACCTGGTGGACCTAAAACGCGCCAAAAAGCGTGACTTCCCCTATTATTTCGACCAAAACAGCGCCCAGAAGGTCATCGAAGCCTTCGAATTGCAGCGCCTGGCATTCGGTGATCTTGTCGAAATGCCTTTCGTGCTCATGCCATGGCAGGCTTGCATCCTCTACATGGCCTACGGCTGGCGCCGCAAAGACAATGCCCAGCGCCGCTTCGTCAAATGCTATATCAAAGTGGCCCGCGGCAATGCAAAGACCGAATTCCTTGCCGGAGTCGGCAACATCGGTTTTTTCTTCGAAAACGTCCGAGACCCTCAAATTTTCTGGGTAGCCACGAAAAAAGAACAGGCCAAGGTCGGCTTCAAGCGCCAAAAAACCATGGCCGAAAACCTCGCAAAGGACTTCGAAGAGATCCGTGAGGTTTGCGACACATCCGTCTCCCGAATCTACGAGCGCGCCGGATCCGGCTACGTCACTTACCTGGGCAAAGACTCCAAGACGGAAGACGGTTTTTCCCCTCTCTACGGCCTCATTGACGAGTACCATGCCCACCCAAACGACGGCATGGTCCACGTCATCGAATCAGGCATGATCAAACGTGCCAGTCCCTTCACCTGGATCATCACCACGGCAGGCAATAACCCGGTGTGCCCCTGCGCAGAATTCGAAAAACGCGCCAAGCAAATGCTCGCCGGCGACGTAGTCAATGACCAACTCCTCGCCTTCATCTACGATCTCGACGAAGGCGACGACTGGCAGGATGAAAAGAACTGGGTCAAGGCCAATCCCTCCATTGGTGTCAGTGTTCACTTGGATACCATACGCACCGAATATCAAAAAGCCATCACCGAAGGCGTGGCCAAGGAAAACAACTTCAAAACCAAAAACCTCAACATCTGGGTCCAGTCCTCGCAAGCCTGGATCAGCGACGACAAGTTCAAAAAGGCCGGCAAGCAATTTGACCCAGCCACGCTCCACAAAAAACTCTGTTTCGGCGGCCTCGACCTATCCAAATCACGCGACCTCACCGCCCTGGCGCTCTTTTTCCCATCTCTGGAAGAAGGTAAGCCTCACCAGGCGCTACTCAAATTCTGGTGCCCTGAGGATAATGCCCGCGAACGTGACCGCCTAGACGGCGTTCCATACCTCCAATGGTCCCGTGATGGCTGGATCGACCTCACGCCCGGCGATATTATCGACTACGATTACATCAAAAAAGCCTTTTTCGAAGCCATCCAGACCTACCAGTTCCACTCCTGCGCCTTCGACCGCTGGCGTCAGGATGAGGTGATCGTCGACATCAACGAGGAACTGGGCCCGCAACTCACCAACACAAAGCAGTTCCTCGAAGGCTTCGCCCAAACCCCTGGCAATTTCGTCACCCCCTGCACCGAATTGGAGACCATGATCCTCAAAAAAATGCTCAATCATGGCCGAAATCCCGTCCTCGAATGGATGAACCGCAACGTCGTCATCAAATACGACGCCAACGGCAATTTCAAAATGGACAAGGAAAAATCCAAAGAAAAAATCGACGGCATGGTAGCCCTCGCCATGGCCATCGGACAATGGCTTACCTACAAACACGAGGTAAGCGAAATTTATTCACCCAATGTAGACATCGTCGTGATATGAACAACGAAACCATCCACATGTCATTCGAGCGCTTCCTGCACCTTTACTACGCTCACCTGGGCGCCGCCGATCGGCCGTCCTGCATGATCGCATATTGCCGGGCCGAAGCCGACGTCGTCCGCGAAACAGGATCACGTCGCTACGCCAACTACCCCACCTTCAAAAGTTTGCTGTGTCGCTACCACCGCAACCGTGCCCGCGCTCCGGTGCAAAACATTTTGTAAACACTGTCCCCTAATTTGGTAAACAGGATGTTGCAAGTCCGGCTCGGTATGTGTAGAATTTTGAGGCGTGAATCGGCCACTGACTATCAACGAGCGCTACCGCCTCCAATTCGCCCATGAACGCGAGACGCGGTCCGGTTCGCTCGAAAATCCCAGCACTTCGCTATCCAATCCGGCGTCGTGGCTGATTGATATGTTCGCGCCGGCCACCACTTCCGGCGTGGCTGTGACCGACGAAAGCGCCATGACCCTCGCGGCTGTCTACGCCTGCAACCGGGTCTTGTGCAATGCCGTCGCTTCCCTGTCGGTACATCTCTTCGAAGAACTCGACAATGGCGACCTGGAACGGGTCAAGGGCCCCGAAGATGACCTGATCAGCCGAACGCCCTCCGATTTACAGACTTCCTTCGTTTTTCGCCACACCATGCAGCTGCACTGGGGCCTGCGTGGCAACGCATACGCCCGCATCATCCGACGTGGCGGCCGGGCTGTCCAGTTGCGCATTCTCCCTATCGGTTCTGTTCGCCCCTTCCTGTACAAGGACAATCTATACTACCAATATTCGCCCCCGGACGGCGCCGCGCAGGAAATCCTCATACCCGACGATGTGATCCACCTCATGGGCCTGTCAACCAACGGAATTGAGGGGAAATCGCCCATTCAGGCCATGCGCGAAAGCATCGGACTGGGTCTGAGTTCGCGCAATTACGCCAACAAAATTTACAAGCGCGACGGCCGCCTCGATGGCATAATCAAACACCCCGGAAAACTCGACGTCGACGGCGCGAAACTGATCTCTCAGACCTTCGCAGCCGCCTATACCGGCGAAAATTTCGGTCGTATTCCCGTCCTCGAACGCGGTATGGAGTTCCAGCAGGTCTCCATGAAACCCGAAGAATCCGCCTTCCTGGCCAGCGGTAAAGTGTCCCGGCTCGACGTATGCTCTGCCTACGGTGTCCCACCCCACATGATCGGCGACCTCGAACGCTCCACCAACAACAATATTGAGCACCAAAGCCTCGAATTCGTCCGCGATACCCTGCGACCGCTGGTGAAAATGTGGGAAGACGAACTCGACCGCAAATTGGTCCCGGTGGCCAAGCGCCCCACCCAATACTACCGCTTCAATCTCGATTCCCAACTCCGTGCCGACCTCGTTTCGCGCTACCGCGCCTACGCCCTTGGCCGCCAGTGGGGCATGCTCTCCGTCAACGACATCAAACGCAAGGAAAACGAGAATTCCATCGGCCCCGAAGGCGATGTGTACCTCACCCCGATGAACATGCAGCCGGCTGATTCCTTGCTTTTCGGCGATCCCAACACCGATTCATCCACGCAAACTTCCGACAATGCCCAACCCGCCCGATAACATCGAAAAACGCGTGCACCACATCGAACTGCGCGCCGACGATACCGCCAGCGCCGCAGAAAGCCGCACGGTGACAGGCTACGCCGCCGTGTTCGGAAAGCCCAGCGAGGACATGGGCTTCATCGAATACATCGAGCCGGGAGCCTTCACCGAAGCCATCGGAGCGAGCGACGTTCGGGCCTTGTTCAACCACGATCCCAACCTGATTTTGGCCCGCACTGCTTCCAATACGCTCCGCGTGTTCGAAGATACCATCGGGCTGCGCTACGAATTCGAGGTGCCCGAAACAACTTTTGGCAACGACCTGCTCGTGAGTCTTCGTCGCGGCGATGTCAACCAATCCTCTTTTGCATTCTCTGTGCAAGAGCAGGCCTGGGAAACTGAAAAACTGCCCAACGGCGAACTCAAATACACCCGCCGCATCAAAAAAGTGGAGCGGCTCTACGACGTCTCTCCGGTTACCTATCCGGCTTATGCCGATACCACGGTGGCCATGCGCGCCATGCCGGCAGCCGGCAATGAAACAGCGCCCACCGACAACACGCCGCCGGCTGAACCCACGCCCGACCCCCTCGTCGAGCGCCGGGCCCGCTTCCTCGACATTTTGCAAGAACAATAAACACAAACACTACCGCCATTCACCCGGGCGGCAAAATTCAACATCATGCCATCTATCGCACTTGAACTCCGGCAAAAACGCGCTCCCATCATCGAGTCGATGCGCGGCTTTTTGCGAGATGCCGCCACCGCCGACGAAACGCGCAAAAAGGAACTTTTGGCGGCATACGACAAGGCCGAAGCCGAAGAGCGCGCCATCTCCGAACAGATTGCCCGCCACGACAACCTCGACGCCGCCGAACGCCGCGCCGCAGCCGACCACATCTCCGACATTGAGCAGCGCCAGGATGCCCCCAAAGCCGGCAAGGCCGAAGCGCACCGCGCCGCCTTCCGCAACTGGTTCATCAACGGCGCGCCCAACCTCAGCGCCGAAGAGCGTTCGCTCTTGGCCGAATATCGGGGCACCTCCACCCAGGTCGCCGGCACCACCACACTTGGCGGCTACACGGTCCCGCAGGATTTCCTTGCCGAAATGGAGCGCGCCCTGAAAGATTACAGCGGCATTTTCCAGGCCGCCCGTATTCTGCGCACCGACAAAGGCAATGCCCTGCCGATGCCGACGGAAGACGACACCTCCACCGTTGCCGCATTGGTGACGGAGGGCAGCGCGTCCACCGTGCAAGACCTCACCATCGGCCAAAAGCAGTTGGATGCCTACTCCTTCCGCTCGCTGATGAAAATCTCCTGGGAACTCATGCAGGATTCGGCTTTCTCCTGGGAAGAAGAGGCTCGCCTGGCTTTCGGCCCCCGCTTCGGCCGTGCGCTCAACACCTATTGCACCACCGGTACGGGCTCTTCGCAGCCCAACGGCGTTGTGGTAGCCTCCACGCTCGGCAAAACCGCGGCTTCCGCCACGGCCATCACCTTTGCCGAAATCCTCGACCTCAAACACAGCGTCGACCCGGCTTACCGTATGAACGGCGCCTACATGCTCCACGACAACATCCTGTTGGCGCTGAAAAAACTCAGCATCGGGTCCAGTGATGCGCGCCCGCTGTGGTCGCCGTCGTACCGCGAGGGTGTACCCGATACCATCGACGGCTCGCGCTACTACATCAACCAGGGCATGGCCTCCGCGCTCACCACTGGCCAAAAAGTGATGCTGTACGGCGACTTCTCGAAATACATCATCCGTATGGTGCGCGAACTCACCGTCATCCGCCTCAACGAGCGCTACGCCGACGATGGCGTCGTGGGCTTCCTGGGCTTCATGCGCTTCGACGGCGAATGCACCAACACCGCAGCCATCAAACACCTCATCACCGCGTAATTAACCGCGCCATGAGTGAAAAAACGATCAGCATCCGCCTTCTGACCAGTGTAGCCGGTACAGAATACACCTACTCCGCGGGGCAGGAGGTGGATGCACCCGAACATATCGCAGTCGATCTGATCCAGGCCGGCCACGCGGTGCCGGTTCACGCCGAAAAGCGCGAAAACGCCGCCGCCAAGCCGCCCAAAAAAGAGCAACGCTAAACTTCCGCACCTGTCGCCCCCTCCCTTCGCGGGGAGGGGGCCTGGGCTGAAATCAGGACCATGAACACTACCTACCGCAGTTACGCCATCACCGTGCCAGCCACAGAACTGGCCCTTTCGCTGGAAGATGCCCGTGAGCATCTCCGGCTCGGTGATCTGCGTAGCGACGACAAGTACCTGATCACGCTCATCAAGGCAGTCACGCGCAGCGTAGAACAATACCTTGGCCGCGCCCTGCTCACCCAGACCATACGCGATACACACGACAAGTTTCCGCCCACGTCCGAAGCCATAACCCTGCGAATCGGACCCGTGCAGACCATTACCGGCATCACCTACCGCGACGAAGCCGGCGATGCACAGACTGTCGACTCCGCCGACTACGTGCAAGACCTCTCCGCCGCGCCGGCCCGCATCGGCCTTGCCGCCGATGCCACCTGGCCTACCACACAGAACCGCATCGGCGCCATCAACATCACCTACGAAGCAGGATATGGCGACACGCCCGACACCGTGCCCGAAGACATCCGCATCGCCATGAAACTGATCCTCTACGACCTGTACGAGAATCGCGCAGACGCAGTCAGGAAATACCCCACGGCCGCAGAATCGATTCTCGCGCCGTACCGGATTCAACAATTATCCTGATCCATGGCCGCCCGAACCGACACACCACGCCTCAACGAATGCTGCGCCATCCTGAAACCGGTGGAGACGCAAGCCGCATCGGGCGGTATGCAGACGACCTGGGAATATCTGAGCCAAGAGGTGTATGCAGAAGTCCGATTCCCGGGCACCGGCACCGACGAACAGTTTTTGGGTGATCAGCAGGTTGCTACCACCCGTGTAGAATTCACCATCCGTTTCCGTGACGATTTCAACGAGAAATATCGCTGGGAATACGCCGGTGAAGAATACGACATCAAAAACATCATCCGAACCGGCGAACGCCGCAGTTATCTGAAAGTCATTACGGAAAAACGCACATGATCGGTACTTATCTCTTCGATAAACTTTCCAACGACGCTGCCGTCACCGCTCTGGTGGGTAGCGATCCCGTGCGCATTTTCCCAATTGTCATGCCGCAGCGCGCCGAATACCCGGCTGTCGTCTACTCCTGTGCCATTCAGCCGGCTACCACCGTGAAAGGCGAGCCGGCCGACCGCGACATGTACCAGGTGCAGATTCGAATCTGGGCCCCCGCCGAACAATCCGCCGAAGCCTACTCCAAATGCGAACAGATCGACGCAGCCATCCGCTCGGTGATCGACAGCATCACCGGCACAGCCGCCGGCGTCACAGTCGACGGCTGCGAATACGCTGGCGGCCGCGACGGCACCGACGATAACCTCGAATACTTCTACCGCGAAGCCAACTACAACATCCGCCTTGTGCGCTGACACTCAAACAAATAAACACAAAAACTCATGGCTAACACCGCTAAAAAGTCCCCGATCAAATCGACCAATCTCTGGACCGATGTCTTGACCATCGTGATTGGCATTGCGCTTGGCGTTTCCGGTTTTTTCTATGTCGTCCCCGACCTCGTTTCTGCCAATGACATTGGCGCAAATGTGTCCGATTTGATTGCGGCCGTGAAAGCAGGCTCCTGGGGTGCTGTACTCAGCGTCGCCATCAAACTCTGGAACATCGCCACGCACTTATTCAAAGACAAGGCATAGAATGAGTTCCACCTCCAAACTATGCCTTGTGCTCACCAAAAACCGCCAGCAGTTCGTCTGCATGCGCGACGGATGCAAACTGCCCTGGCAGATTACAACCACGGTCACTCAGGGCATTCCCGAATCCCAGACCGGCACGGTGGAGGTGGTCTGCGAAGTGCTCTACCACGACAAAAAGGTGTACGCCTTCAAGGATGAGCAACTGCAATTCCTTGGCGTCACCATACCCGGTGTCGATTCGGCCGTGGTGATTCCACGGGAAGGCGAAACGCCGGAAAAAATCCGCATTAAACTGACCTGCGTGCCCGGAGATACCCAATTGGAACCGTACAACTTTCACGACTTACGCAAGTGACCATAGAACAGGAAATTGCAGCCACCGTCCGAACCCTCTACCTGTTTGGCGACGTGGTCAAAAAACACCGCCAGCGCATCGCAGCGTTGGGCGGCGCTCATTTCGCTGCCACTGCCGAAGCCTCCGCGCCGCGATCCAAACGCCCGCACAAGCGCTACGGCACCGCCAAAGTCGTGAAAAGCATAAAGGCGCCCAAAGGATCTGGCACCGTGGTAGCCACCTATTACCCCGGCAATCTTGGCGCCAGCATCAAAGTGCTCACGTTCCGCCGCGCTCCTTCCAAGGTATTTGTTGGAGCCCGCCTGGCCAAGGGCAAAGCCTCCGGCACTTTCGGCCGGGGCGTGCGCACCGACGGCTACTACCTGCACATGGTAGAACTGGGTACGCGCAATGCCGCGGCGCATCCATTCTTTCGCGCCGCCTGGCAACGCGCTCAGCCGCGTGTGCTGTCCATCATGGCCGACCAATGGCGCCGCGTAGCCCAACAATTCGAACAAACACACAAAATCACAACGATATGATGCGCATCAAATTTCTCGTCGACCACGACAACGGCGGCGTCATTTTCCCGAAATGCTCGGTGATCGAAACCGAAAACTCGGCCGGTCAGGCGCTGATCGATGCCGGAAAGGCCGAGCGGGTAGCCGACAACGTACCCTGCCGCCTCAACCCCGAAGGCTACGACGGCTGCATGCCGCCCGATCCGGCCCAGCAGGCCGCCAAAAAAGCAACCAAAGCCCCCGATCCGGCCGGCTGATCCTGTACCATACTTACACCATTCAAAAAGATAATACGCCATGGCAACTGCTGGAAATGTGAACAGTTCCGCGATGAAAATCTACACCGGGGGCACGCCCGCTGCAATTACGTGCCTCGTGGACACGGAATTGAACATGAATATGGAGATGCGCGACATCACCTGCAAGGACGACGCCGAAAACGTGAATAAACTCCCCGGGCTCACCTCCTGGGACATGAGTTTCTCCGGCATGTTGGCCTTCGATGCCACCAACGGCTTCTCTGCACTTTTCACCATTTGGAAAAACCGCACGCAGACGGCTGTCGTGTGGCAGAACGCGGTCACCGGCGACAAAAAGTATTCCGGCAACGCGTATCTGACCAACCTCAAAGGCTCCGCACAGGGCACCAACCAATCCACCACCTTCTCGGGTGCCTGGGAAGGCGTAGGTGTGCTCACAGAGGCTGCTATCTCCTAATCATCAGGCCCTTGCATGGCACAGCGCCATGCAAGGGCCATATCCCATACGAACAATGCCTTTACCACTCCAACGACGCATTCAGATAGGCGCTGAGAAGCGCGTATTTGAGTTTGGCGTTTCCCTCTTCATGCTGTATGAGGAAGAAACGGGCAAGCCCTACGGCGAACTGATCGAAAAGGTCATCGGGATCATGGCCACCGCTCAGGCGGTGGAAGAATCCGGAGGCACTTCCATGTCGGGCATGTCCATCACACCCATTGTCGATGCGGCCTATTTCGGATTGAAGGCAGCAGCATTGGTCAATGGCGAAGATTTCGACCTGCGCCGCATCCAGGTGGCTTCCATGATCGGCTCATCGCTCGATACCATGCGTGACATCATCACCGGTTTTGTAGAGGGGATTCCTCGCAATACCGATGCCGAGGATGCCCCGTCTGAATCCGCAAAAAAAAAGGTGACGGCGAAGCACCGGAACCGTATCGGCTGACCAACTGGGACGAAATGATGGCCCTGGCAGGTCGCATGGGTTGGAGCGAACAACAGTTTTTCCGCAGCAGTCTGCGCTACTTTTTCGCCGCCCTGGCCGGCCATCGCCGCAACGAACAAGAGGCCTGGGAACGCGCCCGCTGGCAATCGTGGCTGTCTTTGATGCCATACCTCGAAAAAGGAGCCAACCTGGAACTGCACGACCTGGCACGCTTTCCCTGGGAACCCGAACCCGCCCCGCGATTCGTACTAGACGAAGCCACGCTGGCCTGGCTCGAAAAATTCTCCGAAGAAGCCGACATCATCCACGACCGCATGGTCGCCGAACAACAAGCCGCCGCAAACAACGCAAACTGACCCATGGCAACTGTCGCTCAACTCAATGTCGAAATCGGCGCCCGCATCGCGGGGCTGCAAAAAGGATTGCGGCAGGCGGAGCGTGAGTTGCGGCAGAGCGGGCGCAATATGGCAGCCATGGGCAATGAAATGACCTTGGCGCTATCTGTACCGCTGCTTGGTGTAGGTGTGGCTGCAATCAAAACGGCTGGCGATATGGAAGCCCTTCGCCTGGCTATGCGTGCCACATTTGAGGGAGCTGGCCGGTCTATTCAAGAGGCGGATGCCGAACTGGAAAAACTACGCGAAGCAGCCAAAGCCCCCGGTCTTGATTTCGAACAGGCTGTCAGGGGCTCCATTCGTTTGCAAAACGTCGGCTTTACTGCTGAAAAAGCCCGGGAAACGGTTTCTCAACTGGCCAATACCATTGCCACCACGGGCGGCACTGCCAGCGACCTGGACGAGGTGGTAAATCAGTTTTCGCAGATGATCGGCAAGGGCGGCATTTTTCAGGACGACCTGAAAATCATCACCGGCCGCATGCCGAAGGTGGCCCAACTGATGCGCGAAGCATTTGGAACCACCACTGCGGAGGGATTAAACAAATTGGGCGTGGATGCCCGTACGTTCGTCGATACCATCCTCAAAAAAATGGAGGAAATGCCACGCGTGACGGGCGGCGTGTCCAACTCCATCGTAAACGCATGGAGTTCTGTCAAACAATCGCTGGCTACTCTCGGCGAAAGCCTCAACAAAACTTTCAATGTGAGCGGTCGCCTGGACCAATTCGCAAACTGGATCGAGGGCGTGGCAAATGGTTTTGCGGGACTGTCGGAAGGTGCTCAGACTGCGATTCTCGGCATAGGTATTTTTGTTGCTGCGCTTGGCCCGGCAATCAGGGCTGGCGGTTTGTTGGCTCAAAGCATATACGGTATTGGCAATGCGTTTACTGCGTTAAAAATAGAAGCGTTAAAATCCCAGGTTTTAGGTTTGGTCGGATGGTGGAAACAATTGGATATCGTCATGAAAGCCAATATTATTGGCGTCACGGTAGGGGTAGTATTGGCATTGGCCGCTGCTTTTTCAGCATTATCTGAAAATACAAGCGTAGCGGCTGAAATCAGCAAAACAGCTGCCCAGAATATCGCTGCTGAAAAAAGCAGGATAGACATATTGCTACCCACACTGAAAAGCGAGGTGGCTTCAAGGGAACAGAAAGCCGCGGCGCTGGCCGAATTAAAGAAAATCAGCCCGCAGTATTTCGGCCAACTGGATAGCGAAAAGTCTAAGGTAGACGACATTACAAAGGCCTACGATGCCTATATCGCCAACCTGCTACGTTCTGCAAAAGCTGCCGCTGCGCGTGAAAAACTCGTAGATATTGAGAAGCAACTTTTAGACATTGATCAGCGGAGAGGAAATCTCGACCAGGGCGAAAAATTGGCCCTTGGAATGATTGGCGTCACATCAAAAATGAATGTTGCGCTGGAAAAACAAAAGGCGGTTCTGGATGCGCAGGCTGCGCCATTGGAGGCTCAAAAACAGGCGCTGGCGGGTATTGTGACGGAAAATGAGATGGTTGCGCGGGCGACTAAAAAGGTAACTGACAATCTTGGAGACAACACAAAAACGGTCAAAGAATCGGAGACCGAATACGACGGCGCCGCCCGGCGTGTGAGACTGTTGGCTCAGTCAATGATTGAAGCCTCTGATGCGGCAAAGGTTTTCAACACCTTACAGCCGCTTGCTGCGTTGCCTCAGCGAACGCCCACAACGACAGTGGGCCATAAAAACGGTCAAGATATTGTCACTACCGATGTGGTTTCACAAAACAGCGGCGCTCCGGCAATTATCAATACCCTTTCCATACTTCCCAGTGTCCTTAATCCTGCAAAACAAATTCTGGATACTTTCTGGGATGGTTTTTTGAAAGGCACAGCGCTCACATCTGAGGCGATTTTGTCCGCTGGCGGACAAATCGAAAGCACCATGAATAGCCTTACCCAAGCAGGGATTGGAAACATGGAGGCGCTTGGTAGAGCAACATTGTCATACGCCCTGGACGCGTTCAGGGCAAATATGCTGGCAGGACTTGCAGAGGTATTGAAAGGGGCACTTTCATCTGTTCCATTCCCCTTTAACATTGCTATCGCTGGTGCTGCTGTTGCGGGAGCGAGCGCACTATTCAAGGGGCTACAAAATAAAATCGTATCTCCAAAACTTGCCAAAGGCGGTCTTGCCTACGGCCCCACCAGTGCCATCGTCGGCGACAACCCGGGCGCCCGCTTCGACCCTGAGGTCATTGCCCCGCTTTCCAAATTGCGCAGCATCATCGGAGGATCGGCCGGGGCCGCTGGCACTATCCGCGTCGAAGGCGTCATCCGTGGCCGCGACATATACCTCACCAACGAGCGCGAAGCACAACACGCCAAACGAACCAAAGGATAAGCCATGGCCGTACGCTTCCGCAACGAATTCAAGTCCATCGAAGGCTTGGAATGGACCATCGAGATCAGCGACGCTGACTTCTCGGGTACGGTCTTTGAATTCGTGTCGGATGGCACCGATTTCGCCTGCGAGTGGCAGGGCCAAAACGACGACATAGCAGCCACCACGCTGCCCACCCAGGTCACCTTCACCTTCGTACTCGAAAACGCTACCCACCGCAACTTCCTCACGGCCCTGGCGGCCGGCCCGGAAGGCCGCTTCACGGTGGGCATTTACCTGGGCGCTACGCCGGCGCTGTGGTGGGCAGGCACCATCATACCGGACGTGTCCAACGTAGAAGACCTGTACTACCCCACAGGCTTCCAAATCACCGCCGTGGACGGCCTGGCAGGCCTGCGCAAGACCGATTACCTCCAATCGGACGGCACGCCCTACATGGGCCTTGCGCGCCACATCGACATACTGGGCGACTGCCTCAAAAAGATCGGCCACGTGCCGGATTATTTCTCCGCGGCGGATCCGTTCATCGTCACGGCCGTCAACTCCTACGACACCCTCGACACCGTGGGCGCCACAGCCGACCCGCTGTACACCAAGTTTGTAGACCGGGAGTTGTTCATCACCCGCAACTCCAACGGCGGCGTGAAGCCCCGCAACTGCCTCGAAGTGATCGAGCACATCCTGCGGCCCTACAATGCCCGCATCTCGATCTCGAACGGCAAATGGCACATCGAGCAGCGCGAAACGCGGGCCTTCACCGGCACCTCCTACTGGCGCAAATACGCCTATGCCATCGGCTCGCCGGCTGCCTATACCCCCGATGCCGACCTGGGCGGCTGGCCCACTCGGCCCCGCCTGCGCGGCGGCCACAACGGCTATCTGCCGGCGCTGTCCAAAGTGCGCGTGACGCAACAGATCGGAGCCCTGCGCAACATCATCGCCGGCGACATATTCGACGACACGCTCACGAGCGCTTACACGCATACGGTGTACTGCGACGGTGAAGACTCCACGCTCAAACTGAGCGGAAACATCGACTGGAAGATCACCAACCTGGACATTACTACCATCCTGGGCCTGGGGTCGGCTTACTACGTCGTTTTCGGATTCACGCTGAAAATCGGCAGCCGCTGGCTGCGTCGCACGCTCAACTTTGTGAACAATGCCGCAGTGGCCACGCCCGATAAGTGGCTCACACTGACGGGGCCCTACTGGCTGTCCACAAAGATGATCTATCCGTTCGTTGATGTCGGAGAAAGCACCTCTGACGTGACGCCGTTCGACTACATCGTCGGGCTGCACAGCAGCCAAACGGCCGGCCAGACGATGGAAATATCGTTCGACTTGATCGGGCTGTACACCTCCAACGGCACCCTGGTGGACCCTGCCGACTACGACCTGACCTGGAAGATCATCGACCCCTACTTCACGGTGGCGGGCGAGCCGGACGCTAAGCCCGACAAGTTTCTGAAAGATTCGAAGGTGTATGAGGCTGTGAACCCCACGGCCGGCAACACCGACGTGCTGGAAGTGGAACTGCTCATGGGCGATGCCGAAGACCTCAACATGCTCGGCGCCATACGGCACTACAACGGCTCGCAATACCTGGCCACCTCCGACTGGGCCATGCGTGCCGCGGGCGGCGATGGCAAAATAGCCCAACTGCTGGCCAACCGCCTGCTGGCAGCCCAAATGACGCCTACCTACACCCTGCAATGCACCACCGTAGGCGACGACGTGTACAAATTCGCGCACGTGGTACGGCAGGAGGACAGCCGACAATACTACTTCGTCGGTGGCGCCTACCATGCGCGCCGCGACGAACTGGACGGCCGCTGGGCCGACCTGGTGTACTCCGACGAAGTGCCGGTGATTACCACGCCGCCTTATGATCCGGGCATTTACGAACTCGGAAAATCGGCCCTCGTGGGGCCCTTCACCACCCACGGCTCGCAGATGTACCCCTACCCGGGCGTCGGTGCGTTGGCGGTAGGCGCTTTTAAATTTGCACAGACGGCCGAGCCGCTGGCCGAAGGCGCCGTCACGGCTTTCGACATCGACGAAGCCTTGGGGCTGGACAACCTGATCATCGGCGACGTGATCGTCGTGACCAACCCGGTGACGCTGGAATCGGTGGAGTTCACCGTCACGGCCGATTCGGGCAGCGGCGATACGTTCATCACAGCCTCCGGAACCATACCGGAGGGCGGCTTTCCGGCTTATTCGCCGGTGTCGTATTCCTGGCAAAACTTCGTGCTCAACGGTGGCACACACCCGCTCGGCAGCTCGGGCACGGTCACAAGCGTAGGCCTTTCCATGCCTTCCGGCTTTTCGGTGTCTGGCTCTCCGGTCACATCGGCCGGTACGCTCACTGTGACAACTACCCTGAACGGCCCGCTGCGCGGCAACGGATCGGGCTTCACCACGGGCAACATCAACCTGGCCAGCGAGGTCACCGGCGACCTGCCCTTCGCCAACCTCACGCAAGGCGCGGCGCTGAGCGTGCTGGGTGTGGCTGGCAATGCCACGGCCGATGTGGCGAGCATAGCAGCGGCATCGGACAAGCAGGTGCTGCGTCGCAGCGGCACCACGCTGGGCTTCGGAGCGATTGATCTGGCCTCATCGGCGGCCGTGTCGGGCAACCTGCCTGTGGCGAACCTCAACAGCGGAACAGGTGCGTCTGCGACCACCTTCTGGCGGGGCGACGGGACTTGGGCTACTCCATCGGGCGGCGGATCAATCACCGGCGCAAATAACGGCTTGTCTGTTTCAGGCGGTACGACAATCCAGTGGGGCGGCACCCTTATTCAGGACACGACAATCACCCAGGCCACGTTCAAAATCCGCTTCACGGGCAACTATACGGGCATACACAAAACCGCGAACAATCCCACACCCTACGCGGTGCTCACGGTGGATGGCCGGAGCGTAAACGCCACTTCGACGGCTTCGCCCAACGAAGACGCGATTATCAATTTCAGCGGAACGGTCTCCACCTCGACGCAGATAAATGCGCAGTTGTCGGTTGGCGGATATGCGACGAATACGAACGGGATGTGGATGCAGGCGCGGAGCATGACGGCGTACAACGTGTTCTACCCGCTTCGCCTGCAACCGCTTGGCGGCAAGTTCGCGGTGGGCAAGTTCGGCGCTACGCCGCCTACGGCTTACGCCACAATTTTCGCAACCGGATTGGGCACGGGCGGAACGCTGTCGCATTCTGGCCTACACGTAGCCCAGACGGGGGAGGCATCCACTCGGGCGCAATTGTCCCTGGGAACGAACGACACCCTGTCCAGCCTCATCATGTTCGATGCGACCGCATCGGTGCTGCGCTATCATACGCACGTATCTGGCACGAGCGTAACGCATCGGTGGTCGTCAGGCAATACAGAATGGGGGGATATAATGACGTTGCAGCCGTCGGCATCCACGTCACTGGCTCGCCTCGGCGCAGGCTTCGCAAACACCACGGGCCTGCACAGTACCCTGCATTCGGCCGGGTCATTCGCGGGCGGGATGCTGGAAACGGCGGGAGCGCCCACATTCGACGAAACAAAATACTGTGTTGTTTACACAGGCAGCACAAACCAGACCTACACGCTCCCTTCGCCCGGGTCGTGTACGGGTCGGGTGTACTGGATCAATCACTCCGGCTCAGCCGGAACAATCACACTCTCCCTTTCAGTCAGTGTCGGCAACGGCGTCACGTTCACCACGCTTGCGGCGGGCGAATGGTGCCGCATTCAGGCGGGGATTGGATCGTGGAGGGGTAAAAAATGGTAAGACTATGATAACAGCAGATAGGGATTTTGACTTAATAACAGACGGAGTTCGGTTTCCGTCGGCCACGTCTAAAATTTACATTTCATACTCACACGAGCCGAGGGACGACAGGATCAGGGTTTTTGTACAGGTGCTGATTGGAGACACCCCGTCGGGCGGGGAAATATTCGAAATGACTGAATCCACCCTGACCGCAGAGACATCATCTGGGTCCAATGCGGTTGAAGAATGTTTTGGGCTAATCCAGGAGGCTGTCGTTACCGCGCTTGAGGGAACCTCCTACAATACAAGCAATAGCACCTCATTTACAATTTCTGCATAGATATGAGCAAGAAAAAAATTAAAATCCCATCGGCACAAATGCCCTTTCTGGCGCAACTCGAAGGGCGTATGCTGGAACTTAATGCCGAATTACGCGACCTCCAAAACGTGCGCCACGGGACCATCATGGCCGTGCTGCGCGCAGAAGGAATCAACGGATTTCCGCAATACGTCGCGGATATTAAAAGCGGTACAGTCCTGCTTGAAACAGCGGATGATGCCGAGCCTCAACAAGCGCCTAATGCAACCGAATTGGCTGACGGGCTTGAAATCTCAAAACAAAACGGCAAAAAAAATGGCTGAAACAATCGACCGCCGCCCGGCTGAGGTGCAAATACTTGCATACCGGGGTGACGACTACAACCAAACCGTAACGGTGGACAATGGCACCACCAACTACGCGCTCACCACGGCCAAAATGCAGATCAAAACCCTGGGCGGCACATCGGTGGTCACACTCACGGTGGGGTCTGGCATTACGATCACCAACCCCGGCTCCATTGCGCTCAACATACCGAAGGCGACCATGGCCACGCTGGAAGGCGAATATCGCTACGACCTGCAAGTTGTGTTAACCGCAAGTGGCGAAGAGCGTACGATTATTCAGGGATTGTTCACTGTATCGGCCGATACAACTCAATAATCTATGCCATGTCGGAAATTCAGGTAACAATTCAAAACGCCCCTATCGCAGTTACCCTGCCCGATTCCGGGCCGGTACAGGCAAGCATTGCAAGCGACGTGATTCGCGTTACCCTGCCAGCCGGCGCGACGGGTGCGACTGGCGCTACCGGGGCAGGCGTCCCTGCCGGCGGATCGGCGGGACAAGTGCTGGAAAAGATCGACGGTACGGATTATAACACACAGTGGGCTACGCCTACCGGGGGCAGCGGGACCGACTTGACGTTTTCTGGGTCCGCTTCGCCTTACTCGCTGAATTCATCTACCGGCGCGGATGTAACCTTTGCGGAGGGGTCTGGCGTGACGATTGCCCGGTCGGGCAATCAGTTGACATTTTCGGCATCTGGCGGGAGTTCGCCTGTGGTCATTTCGCCCGCTCAGATCACGTCCGACCAGGACAACTATTCACCGACAGATTGGGCCACGGCTACGCTTGTCCGCTTGTCGGGCGACAACGGGCTGAGGGCAATAACCTCGTTTTCCGCGACCGGCGTAAGCGACGGGGAGGTTAAAAAACTGGTGAATGTGGGCACATATCCGCTCTATATACCCAGCGACCACCCCGACGGCACAGCGGCCAACCGGATCAGCGGCGGCGAGGATTATTTTCTTATGCCGAAACGAAGCCTCGAAATGGTATATGATGCAACGGCTTCCAGGTGGATTGTGGCAGATTATTCGCCACCAGAACCGGCAACCTGTAAGGCGCTGGTATATCATATGTCTGCCGCGTCAAACATCGCTTCCGCTTGGGAGCACCTTGCGTTTATTTCTTCCGGTGCGGTGAATATTGGCAGTGTCGCAGGCACCCCTGCTGCAATATTTTTGCAGCCAGGCGCAACCGTCGGCAATCATACTGGCATGTATTTTACCAGGGGCGTCGGCGGCTACGGTTATTTCGGCGAGACTCATGCAGCATCGTCTGCGATGGTAAATTTCCCGGTACTGTCTGACGGAACTACGTCTTACACGATGGTTTTTTCAATCACCGGAACTGCCAGCAGCACTTCGAAGGATGTCAATAACAGCGCAGGTATCCGTTATTCTCATTCTATCAATTCGGGAAAATTTCAGTGCTTCACGCGCAGCAATAGCGGCACTGAATCTACTGCCGATTCCGGCGTGACGGTGGCTGCAAACACAGTCTACCTGCTTCGTGTGGAGGTAGACAAATCGTTGACGGAAGCGCGGTTTTATATCAACAACGCCTACGTAGGGCGCACTATTTCCAACCTTCCGACGACGACAACCCTTGGTACAAGGGCCTTTATATACCGTGATGCCGGATCAGGGTCGTTTAGTGTGGGGGTATCGCAGATGTTTGGCTTTGCGCTCTATCCATAACTATAACATTCCGGCCCGTTTTTTGCCTTATACCGGGCAAAAAACGCGGCAATGGACAAACAGCAATATCACAACGAGATGCTCAAAATCTGGCTTGAAACCGTCCGAACGGTCATGCAGCAGACCGCGAAAAAGGGGCTCCTGGTCCTGATGCTGTTTTTGCTCACCTTCACCTTTGGGGGCGTGATTTGGTTCTTGTACGACACCGGCGAGCGCAAGGCTGAGCGCTACGAGGCGCGTATAGATAAGGCTGAGATGGACGTACATGAGTGCCAAATGGCGCGCATCGCTGACGCGGCTACGTTCAGGGAAGAAATAGCCGGATTGAAGGCCACGGTAAGGGATATGCAGGTGGCAATGGCGCGAAGGAAGAAGGAATGATACAATATGTTCATGGGATTAATAATTTGTTGTTTTCCGCCCGGCCAAATGAGGTCGGGCGGTTTTTTTATGCTCTATAAAAACTAAGCCCGGCAGCGTGGCGCCACCGGGCTTGTGCCCTTGCGGGGTTGCGTCGGCATGGAGCCGATGCTTTGAGCAGGGTCAGCCGGCGTCGGAGGGTGTGAGCAGGCCATCGACGTATTCGTTGACGGCCTGGGTGGCGCTGATGGCGTCCACGGCGGTGTTGAAGATGGCCACGCCGGCGGCCTGCTGGTCGGGCGTGGGCGCGCCGAAGATGTTGGCCACCGCGGTTTCCACCTTGGCGACCTGGTCGGGCGTGAGTTGCTTGGCGAAGGCGCCGAACACTCCGGCCAGCTCTATCAGGGATTCGGATTTGGAGATGTCGCCGCCGAGGGCCTCGAAGGTCAGCGCCGCTTCGTGAAGGGCCCCGAAAGCGATGGTTTTGGCTTCGTCGAGGCTTTCGAGTTGGTCGTCGGTGTAGTCGATCTGATCGAGGACGAGTTGGTTGATTTTTTCAATAGCAGACATGGTGTGGGTGGGTGTGTTTATGTGTTTGGTGAGGTATAAAGATAGGGCATTTAACGGGATTGAAAAAGCCGCCTACCTTGCGGCGGGCGGCTTGTGCTTTGCTCTATTGAATAGAGCTTTGGATGGCAATTATTATGCCGGATCAGGCGGTAGGATTCTGAAAAATCGTTAGGTACAATTTGGCGGCCGCTTCGGCGGCGTTGCTGTGTTCGTAGTGGATTATCCTTTCAAGGGAGGGATCGTATTGAACGCCTCCGGGTACCTCTACAACGGTCCACATGCGCACCTGAACACGGAAGCAATTGTCGAAGGCTTCGAGCGTGGCCTCTCGGTACTGGGCTCGCAAGTGCGATAAAATGTCGATTTCGGTAGCGGCATAAAATGGTTTGTGCAGGACATCAGGCGTGTCGAAATGCACTGATGAAATACCACGGATAGAGAGAGTATTGTTGTTGTCGCCTTCGAAGCGGCCGTTGGTATATAAGACGAATCCGTCTTTTTCGCTCAGGATGAGCATGCGGTCATCAAGGTAGTACCATATCTGCCCGAATGCGGGCGCGGGCTGAGGGAATCCGGCTTGCCGCAATGCCAGGGCAGTGGGCGGCGATGCGTGGCTCATTGGAGGAAGCGGGTAGTTGCAGGCAGGGCGCCCATTTTCTCCATCTCAGCGAGGGCAAACTTTGCGCCCTCCTGAAAAGCCTGGCGTTGGAGCGCCCGCACCGCGATGGGCTGCCGCTGATCGCCGGTGGCGTACCGGCTGTGGGCGGCATCTTTGATGCGGTTCTGGGGTATGGCGGGTTTGTTATTCATGTTGTTCATGTTGTGTGAATTGTTGCAGGAAATTGATGAGGGGCAAGATGGCCTCTATGCGCAGGCTAAACTCATCGAACTCTTGATCGTCGGTTTTGAAGATGAATTTGAGGGGGACGTTTTCAGATGAATAGAGGCCGGCAATGACAGTGGCCTGGGCTTCATCGACCTGGCCCGCGTGCACGTGCACGCCTTCGGCCGGCAAGATGATTTCCAAGATCATAATACGGGGGGGAGAGTTTGGATGAAAAATGTGTCATGGGTTCAGCATGTAAGTGATGAAAACAGGCAAGCGAGGGAGACGCGATGAGATGCAAGATGAGGTATCAGGAATCGGCAGGCTGGATGGCGGTGGCGGTAACGATCATATCCATGATGGTGGCGCGCACACGGGACAGGACGCCAAGGCCCAGGTCGCGGGCGGTGGGTTGGCGGCCCCAAAGGGCGGTGAGGCCCCGGTAGTAGCCGCAGGCGCGGTGGAAGGTGGTGTAGTAGCGCAGGTCGTCGTAGCGCTCTTTCTCGGCATAGGTGCTTTCGGCTAGGTCGCGCAGGGCGCTGGTGAAGCGGCTGCGGCACATACCTTCGGTGATAGTATCGATGCCGCCGTTGCCCCATTGGATGCGGACTTTTTTCGGCTCGCCGCCGAGGGGGGCAAGGATGTGGATGTGGGGCGCGGCGGCGGTGTCGGATTTGGATGTGGTGGGCTCAGATGTGGCGTGGTAGATGTATTCGTCCATTTCAATGCCTTCCGCATGATTAGGCCCCACCCCCGTCCCCTCCCCCTGCGGGGAGGGGGGCGTGATGGTACGCGGCGGCGGTGCGGTCTTGGCTCGAAAAACAATTCCGGCTTTGGGGCCGGGGTTGGCGGCGGCTACTTTACGGTTTTCGAGTTCCTGCCTGATGCGGGCGGCAGTGGTGTCATATATTTTGCGCCGTTCGGGGCTGGTGGTTTTGGCGCTGAGGCGCTGCATTTCGGTCAGATCGTCGAGCAGTTGTTGGGTGCTTTTATCTTGCATAAGAGAGGGCAATTTGGAGGCCTTTGATTTCTTCCTGTATAAATGGTTTTTCCTGGTCGGTGGCATACTTCATGGCCGTGAGCAGGCCATTTATTTCCTCTTCAATGTAGTCGATGTCGATTGATTCGCCTTCGGGGGCAGCGCCCGTCGCAGTGGCGGCGTGCGGCGGGCTTACCTGAAAGCCGGACCGGGGCCGCCACCGGGGCTGCGCTGCTGATGGGCAGCCTGTCGCTGTGCGGCGGCCTCTTTTTCGCGGCGGTGGTACTCTTCCACGTCGTGGTAGTCGATGATGCCGTCGCCGGTGAGGTCGGGGTTGAAATTGTGAGAATATGCGAGGAACGAAACGACCATGAGAATGCGCAGGATGATGCTCAGCAGTTTCGGGATGACTGTGAAGGCGAGATACATGCCGCTGAACACGGCCCGGTTGCGCTGGGTGGCGTCGTTGGCGCGGGCATTGGCGGCATCGGCTTCGGACACACGGGACTGAATGTAGGTGGCATCGGTGGACATGGTGGCGGTGATCTGCGCTTCGATGTCGGCTTTTTGTTTATGCACGGGCGCGGTGGCCTTTTTTACTTTTTTGGCCAGTTCGGAGGCTGCCCAAGCGTTGCCTTCGGATTTGAGGCGCACGAGAGCCGGGTTGGCGGCTACTACCCCACGCTCGGCTTCGGAGATCTCTTTGGCTTTGGACTTGGCATCGGCGCGCAGGGCGGCGACACGCTGGTCGCTTTCGACCTGGATTTTGGAGCGCACGCCTTCCACGTCGACGGTGGTCTGCTGTCGGGCCTGATCGGCTACGGGGTCGCGGATGATGAGCGTGGTGTAGGCATCGAACACCAGCAGCCCTGCGAGTACGACGATGAATCCCATGCGCTCTGCGCCGCGCATGGCTTTGAAATAGCCGCCAGGGCCGCCACCGCTGCTCCATTTGACGACGTTTGGATGCCGGGACGCCATGAGGTCGTAGCATACGCGTTGGAGGAGTTGGCCGAACATGAGATCGGTGAGCCAGGCGCTGATGACAGCGGCAATGAGTCCGACAATGAAGGCAATCCAGGTGGCTCCGAACCAGCCTTCGGGGAGGTATTGGAGGGCTGTGGAGCGGCCCCAAATGAAAGAGCCGAGGCTGGTGGTGACGGTGGCAGTGAAGCGCATGACGCTTTCGGCCATGGCGATGTTGCGGTTGGTGGTGGCGCGGTTTTGGTACGGATTTATCATATTGTCGTTTTTTTATCTGCTGATTTTCCGTAGATTTTCCGTAGATCGTCCATTAATAGACGGAGAGACGGAAAGGGCACGGAACGATTAAAAGTTTACTGGTGGAATACAGTGGCAAAATTGATAACCATTTATCAAAAAAGCAAGGAGAATTAAAACTTTTTGATAAATACTTATCACAGCCTTTCTTTGCAGCATGGAAAAGCCGCTTACGCCTTTGGAGGCATGGGATGATTTTGTAACTGTGGTACTGCCGACGCTGCCGAAGCCGATACCCTTTGAAATTCAACACGCCCGATATTCGCGGGAGGGAAGGGGGACTTACAAACCCCTGGGCCCTGAGCGCATCGAGCGGCTGCTGACGAAGTATGCCCCGGAGCGGTATCGGTTTGAGCGGGTTGTGTATGTGATTGAAAAATCATAATTTTGTATCACATAGCGGGGTGACGCAGTTGGTAGCATGGGAGGCTCATAATCTCCAAGTCGCTGGTTCGAGTCCAGCCTCCGCCACTGTTTTCATTTGGTTTTTTGGGGTTTGCCCGGTTGCCTAGAAAGGCTCCGGGCTTTTTTTGGGGCTAACTGTCGCCTACCGACCATCCCGGCTATGCGCCGGGCAGCGGAAGGCTTGGAGTTAAGCCGGGCGGCGGTTTCAAAAGTTACTGTTTTCATATCGCTCGGAGGATAGCGTCGATGAAAGAAAGATTGCCGCGCCGGCGGTTGAAGTGGCTGATGCGCAGGGCGCGGCTGACGGCTTCGGGCCTGTAGTTGGCGCGGATGAGTTCGGCGCGGCTGACGCAGCAGAGGTTGTCGATGTTGCAATTGAGGGGATTGCCGTCGCGGTGGCGGATAACATGGCGGGGCGGGATGGGGCCGTGGTGCTGGTTCCAGGTGTGGTGGCTGAGCAGCAGCCAGCGGCCTTCATGCCGTATGAACAGGCGCTGGCCTTTGGTGCGGTCCTTGTAGTAGCGGGTGGTGATGGCGCCGTCGCCGAGGTGGTTGCGCGGCACGGTGGCGGCGCGGAACATGGTACGCTGGCATTTGGCGTAGGTGGCGGGGGGCATGGCCTTTCCTTTGTTGTGGGGCGTTTGGCCGGGCGCGAAGCCTTTGTGCGGCCCGGCGTAGCGTATGCCCATGCGGCGGGCTTTGGCGACGACTTTCCAGGTGGGCAGGACGATGCCGGCGGTACGGCGGATGATGTCGCGGCAGACGGTGGCGCCGTGGGTGGGGTAGTGGCGGCGGAGGATGTCGGTGAGGGCTGGGGACCAGATGATTTTGTTCATGTTGTAAATGTTTTGGCGTATTGCTGGAATGCGTGCTGAATTTGGTCTGTGTTCATCTTTCCGGAATGATAAGGCGCTCGACTTCGGCGCGTTGGAAGTACAGTTTGCGTTTGTCTTCTCCCGGGACGGGAGTGAGCATGCCCTGGGCGACCATCTTTTGCAGGGTGTGGTAGGACATGGGCCGACCGGGGCCCCGGCCGAGCAGGGCAAGCACCTGCTGGGCTTCGAGAAGGATGTTGGGCGGCGGGCCTACCACGACGAGGTTTTGGGCCTTCATTTGCTCTACAATCAATTGGGAGAGCAAATGATGGTCTATGTCCACGGTGAGGGAGATCGTCGATTCGCGCTTATGGTGGCTCATGACAGGTACTCGTTTACGATGGTTTGAAATTGTTCCAGCGAGCGGACTACGACGTAGGCGTACCCTTCGGTGGTGACGCGCTGCTGGAAAGCGCGCTGCTCGGGGGTCTGGTAGCCTTTGGGGGTTTTCATTTCGATCCACAGGCCGTGGACGCCCTGGCGGGCCATGGCGAGGAACAGATCGGCAGCGCCGGCTACCACGCCTTCTGCTTTGAGGCGGCCCGCGGTGGCTTTACTGCGCTTGCCGCCGTTGGGGATGGCGAGCATCAGGGTGGCTACGAGGGCGTGCTGGTAGCGAAACCAGGCGACGCATTGGGTTTGGAGGTGGTGCTCGGCGGTGGACATTTTTTGGATCAGGATTTTTAAATTGTAGGGATTGAATTGGATTCGAGACGGCGGAAGGTGATGACCCAGACCCAAGGGTTGGCGATGTCCGCGTTTTCGCCGTTGATTGAATTCCACAGTGACCAGAATGAGTTTCTGGCGTCGCTGTACTTGCCTGCGTATTTCCCGTATGCTTTCCAGTTTCCGTCAGGCCATTGCTCAACGCCCTCCGCGATCGCATCCTGTTCACTGATCTCATGTAACCGCTCCACGCGCACGTCGAGCACTTCGAGCAGGATACGGGAGGCGGAGCGCGGCATGTGTATGGAGGGTTTTTTCTCCCACCAAATCTTGTATTTCGGGTCGGGCGATTCTGTGATTATAGAGCCATCATGGATATTTTTCCAAAACGTCTCCCGCACCCAAAGCCTGGTACCTGGCTGGCCGTATGGGCATTTCTTTTCCCAGGCTCCTATGAGCGTGCCGTCATTTTTCCGAAAATGAAACTTGCCTTCATGCCAAATTGCATGACCAGCCTCTTGAATGCGGATTGGTAATTTGTCGGGCTGTGGTTTGACGATTCGCCGCGTCTGCGACTTTCTCCCTTCGAGAATTGCGCGAACCATTTGGGCACTGAAAATGATGGGTCGTTCTTTCATGATGGTCGGGATTTGGATTTGTATGCCGCCTTGATGGCGATGATTTTATTGAGTTGATCATCGAGCATGGCCTGGGTTTGGAAGCGGTGGTTGGGATCGCCGCAGGTCATGTAGTCGTAGGAGTAGAGAATCTTTTTGTTGCCGACGCGGACGGTGCCGGAAGCGGATTGGGTGGTCATGGGTCGTTGGCAGAATTGGCATTTCATGGCGTCGGCTATCGTTTGGAGGCTCCGCGAAACTCGACGCTGGTGCAGAGGGCACGGAGCCGGTCGAAGAGCATTTCGGTGAACATGGTTTTGGTGTCGGTGGGTGTGGCGTTGGCTATGAAGTGGGTGATTTGGCCGTAGCGCTGCCATCGGGCGTAACGCTGCTCGATGATGGCTTCGTTTAGATCAATTGGATTGCCGAAGCGATGTACGGCGCCGGTGTAGCGGACGAGTTCGTCGAAGCATCGGTGGAATTGTATGTTGGGGGCGATGGGGTCGTAGTCGTCGGTGGTGCGGGCGCGGGTGTAGATGTCGCTCATGCTGCTGAACTGGAAAGCCTTGGTAAGACCGGCCCGACTGGCAAAGGCCGACATGATCTGCATGAGTTCGGTTTTGCCGGTGCCTGGCGGGCCAAAGAGGAAGAGGCCCTTGTGGGGCGGGTAGGGGCCGTCGGGGTCATTGGTGAAGTAGCGGATGAGGGAGCGGATGATATCGGCGTGGTAGGCGTCGAATTGCCAGAATTCGGCAGCGGGGCGGCCGCTGATGGCACGGGCGCGGGCATCGAGCAGGGTCCATACCTGGCGTCGGGCTTCGGCATAGGGCATTTCGATGCGGGCTGCGCGGGTGCAGAGGATGTCTGGCGCCGGCGGCTCAGGGGCTGCCCATACGCGTTGCCAATAGGCTTGCGCGTATGCGATCTGCTCAGGGCTGGGCTCCGTGGCGGCCGGGGCTTTGCGATCGGCGGCCTGCTGCCAGCGGGCGAGCAGGGCGGCGGGGCCAAGGCCGTTGGCGTGTTGGAGGGCGAGGGTGTCGAGATCGGTGGACATTTTGAATCAGGATTTTTGGATTGGATGGATTTAATTGGATGTCAGAATGGATGCTTTTGGCCGGGTGCGGCGGCTGAAAAGTTGTTGGGGCTTCCGTTGGGGCGTCGGGTGGTGCGGGGCGGTGAGGCTCCGTTGGCGTGGGCTTTGGTGTCGGCGTGCCGGCGGGCGGCGTAGTTGAGGAAATGTTGGCGCAGGTCGGTGGCGTTGCGGTGCGGTTCGGTGCGGATGGCGATTTCGGCGATGAAGTCAGCGAGGTAGGCTTCGAAGAGGTCGGCCGGGATTTTGCGGCCGCGGGTGAAAGCCTCACGCATGGAGGCGTCGGCAGGCCAGGCGTCGATCTCGGCGGCGCGCTCGGCCGGGGCGATGCCGATGCGAGACGGGGTAGGGGCCACGGTGCGGGGTGCCGGTGGCGGCTCGGCGGCGGCCGAGTGCCGTTTTTCTTTTTCAAGTTGTTCTGACAGTTCGGAGATGATGGCGTCGCCGACGTCGTCGATTTTTTCGCGCGCGTTTTCTTCAGCGTCATCCATTCCCCATAACTTGAGGTGTAACTTGAGGTGCCCGATTGGAACTGTGCTTGTATCGTCTTCGCACTGTTCCTGCACTATGCTTGTACATTCGTTGCACAGTGCAAGCACTGTGCTTGTATGGTACTTGTATGGTACAGGTATGGTGCTTTCGCGTTCATTTTTGTGCGGATTCTGATGCTTTATGAAGTTAACTACCTGAATACAAGGCAGTTCCGAAACAGTGTATCGATTGATGAAGCCGCGTTCGTGAAGGCGGCTTAGACCGCTGTCGACGTCGTATTCGACTTCGTAAGGGAAAATTTCTGCTTTGATTCGCTTGGGTCGGTCTTCGAGCCGGCCGGCGCGGTCTGCAATAGTCCAAAGGCCGATGAACAGAAGTCGATCGAGTGCCGGCAGTTCGGCGAGCAACTCGTTTTTGAAAAATTCGGGTTTGATTGCGCGTATTCTGGACATGGCGATGATCAGTTTTCAACGGTGGAGAGTTCGGTTGCGTGTTCTGTGGCGGCCTCGAATTCGGCGAGGTCGAAGAGGGTGGGGGCGCTGCGTTTGTATTCGGCTTCGTAGCAATAGCGCCGGCCGCATTCGAAGTATTCGGGGTTGAGTTCGCAGCCATAACCGCGGCGGCCCAGGGCGATGGCGCGGTAGGGTACGGTCATGAGGCCGCCGAAGGGGTCGTAGACGAGTTCGCCGGGGTTGGTGTAGCGGTGGATGGCCCGGTCGACGATGTCGAATTGGAGGGGGCAGATGTGGTTTTCTTCGCGGCGGCGCGACTGCTCATTGTTGAGGGTGCGCATGCGGGTGACGTCGGACCATTGCCACTCGGTGTTGACGGCCGGGTCGAAGAGCATGAAGCTGGCCGGGAGACGGCCGTTGTGTTCCAGAGCGCGGCCCAGGTCGACGTGGGTGGCATGGTCGTACACCTGAGATTCTTTGTAGTGGCGCCACCAGGCTTGTATGCGGTCCATTTCCATGTCGGCCAGGTCGTCGGGAGAGAGCAGGCGATCGCCGCTGCTGCGCCAGGCGGCGTGGGCAAGGATTTGCCATTCGCGGCGGGTGAAGGTCTCTTTGGATTTGGTGACCGGAATGTCGGCGTAGGCTTTGGTGGTGTCGGTGGGTATCTTGCGGAAGAGCAGGGGGGAGTCGGGAGGGC
>Ga0268298_10001460_pt1 | contig 27913 bp, 31 predicted proteins | sample WWTPWeurt_MetaG_FD_194462 | JGI IMG/M metagenome (GOLD analysis project Ga0268298, IMG submission 194462) | Activated sludge microbial communities from WWTP in Nijmegen, Gelderland, Netherland - WWTP Weurt | ecosystem: Engineered > WWTP > Aerobic digester > Activated sludge | place... | reverse complement strand
ATCGCCTCCAGCTACCCCGTGGCGCTCGGAATGATTTCGCCTCCGGGCGAATACGGCGCCGACATCGCCGTGGCCGAGGGACAGCCCCTGGGCCTGCCCTTGGGCTACGGGGGCCCCTACGTGGGGCTCTTCGCCTGCAAAACCGAATTGATCCGCAAAATGCCCAGCCGCATCGTGGGCCAGACGGTGGATCGGGACGGCAAGCGGGCTTTTGTCCTGACCCTCCAGGCCCGGGAGCAACACATCCGCCGGGAAAAGGCCACCTCGAACATTTGCACGAACCAGGCCCTCTGCGCCTTGGCGAGCACGATTCATATGTCGCTTTTGGGCAAGGAGGGTTTGCGGGAGCTGGCGGATTTGAATTTCCATAAAGCCCACTACGCCGCCGGGGAACTTCAAAAGCGCGGCTTCGCGCCGGTGTTCCAACAGCCCTTCTTCAACGAGTTCACGGTCCGCTGTCCCGTGTCGCCGGAAAAAATCGCCGACCGGCTGGCGGAGAAGCGCGTGTTGGCCGGGCTTCCCCTGGGCCCCTACTTTAAGGACCGGGCCGACCAACTGGTGGTTTGCGTCACGGAAATCAAAACCAAGGCGGACATCGACGAATTCGCCGGGCTTCTGGAGGCCGCATGCCGTTGACCCAACTCCCCGCCGTTCCCGGAATCGTGGAAACCCTGATTTTTGAAAAGAGCGTTCCCGGTCGAAAGGGCGTTCCTCTGCCGGGCCTGGACGTGCCCCGAACCGCCCCCTCGGCCCTGCCCGATAAACTTCGACGGAAAAAGCCCGCGGCCTGGCCGGAACTCTCGGAGCCCCAGGTGGTGCGCCATTTCACGCGGCTCTCCCAGTTGAATTTCAGCATCGACACGAATTTTTATCCCCTGGGGTCCTGCACCATGAAGCACAACCCCAAGGTCAACGACCGGGTGGCCATGCTGCCGGACTTCTCCGCCCTGCACCCCCTGCGGCCCCACACCCTGAGCCAGGGCATCCTGGAAATCCTCTTCGAGCTCGAGCGGTGGCTGTGCCGGATTTGCGGCATGGACGCTTTCACCCTTCAGCCCTCCGCCGGCGCCCAGGGCGAGTTGACCGGCATTCTGGTGGCCCGGGCCTACCACGAATCCCGGGGGCAGAACCGTCCCTTGGTGCTCATTCCCGATTCCGCCCACGGCACCAATCCCGCCAGCGTGGCGGTGGCCGGCCTTACGGCGGTGACGATCAAGTCCGCCGCCGACGGCCAGGTGGACCTGGGGGATTTGAAGGCGAAACTCACGGACCAAGTGGGCCTGGTGATGATGACGATCCCCAGCACCCTGGGGATGTTCGAGCCCCGGATCCAGGAAATCGCCGCGATGGTCCACAAGGCCGGCGCCCTGCTCTACATGGACGGGGCCAACATGAACGCCCTGGTGGGGTTGTTGCGGCCGGGGGACATCGGGGTGGACATTCTGCACCTGAACCTGCACAAAACCTTTTCGACGCCCCACGGCGGCGGCGGTCCCGGCGCGGGACCCGTGGGGGTCAAAAAAGAATTGGAGCCTTTCCTGCCCGTGCCCCGGGTGGCCAAGGACGCCGGCGTTTTTCGACGGAAATTCGACCGGGCCAAGACCATCGGCCGGGTGCACGGGTTCCAAGGGAACATTGGGGTCTTGATTCGGGCCTATTGCTACATGCGCCTGCAGGGCGCGGAGGGGTTGCTGGAAATCAGCGAAAACGCGATTCTGGCGGCCAACTACGTGCGGGCCCGGCTGACGCCGTTGTTTCCGAAAATGCCGAAGAATCCCTGTCTGCACGAGGTGGTGGTGTCCGGCGAAGGGGCCTACGGTCCCGGTGTGAAAACCTTGGACGTGGCCAAGCGGCTGCTGGACTACGGTTTTTACGCGCCGACCATCTATTTCCCGCTCATCGTTCCGGAAGCCATGATGATCGAGCCCACCGAAAACGAGTCCAAGGAAACCCTGGACGCTTTTTGCGCGACCATGGAAAAAATCATCGAAGAATCCAAAGCCCAGCCGGACCTCGTCAAAAACGCGCCCCACACGACCCCCGTCCGCCGCTTGGACGAGGTCAAAGCCGCTCGGGAGCCCAACCTCCGCTACGCGCCCCGCTAGGCGGTCGGCGGGGCGTCGTCCACCCAGGCCAGGAACAGCTCTATCACTCGGCCCAGTTGATGGGCGTCGCAGGCCCCGAGGAAAAGTTGGTCCTGGGTGAAGCAGTGGATCCACCGCTCCGCCACGGGGTGCCCCGCGTCGTTGATGCCTTCCTTGCGCCGGGGAAATTCCTTCGCCGCCCAGGGCGTTCCCGCCAAATCGATCCGCACCAACCACCCCGGATTGTCCAGGGTCTCGATCTTCACACCCCACTCGTGTTCCCAGGTTCCGTTGCATTGGGCCGCGAACCAGCGTTGCAGTCGTTCGAGGGGGGTGGCCTCGCTCACGCGTCCTCCCGGTGCACGCTGTGGGGGGAAAAGGCGGGGAGGCACACGGCGATGTATTCGGCGCCCTCGGGTCCCGGGGTGCTGTAGCGGACCCATTCGCCTCGGGGGGCCACCACCGACTGCCCCGGTCCCACCTCCAACACGGAGTCCCGGCTTTCCACCCGAAGGGTCCCGCGCAAGACCAACGAAAATTCGTCAAATTCGGGGGTTTGCCCGGGTTCCGTCCATCCGGCCGGGCTCGTCATTCGGGCGATGCTAACGCTGGAATGGCCCGAATTGACGCGGCCGATAAACTCCTCGATTTTTTTGGGCTTGTTGCCGGCGGCGGCAACGACGGCGGGCGCGTCCAAACGGCGGATCATCGAAGGGTCCTTTCGATACGGGCCCAGGGAATCCGGATCGATGGGCGAACGGCGGTCGAGGTCATGGGATCCGGGGGCCCTTTAACGAAATTTCCCCGCGGTGGAAAAGACGATCCGCGCCCCCACCAATACGAGGAAGATCCCGAAAGCCAACTTGAGCGGCGCGGGGGCCACCCGGTTGGCCCAACGGCCGCTGATCCAGGCCGAGGCGAAAAGGGCCACGGCCATGAGGCCCGCCGCCCGAAGGTCCACGTTGCCCTGGCGATGAAACTCCATCACCGCGCCCAATCCCGCCGGCAGGAGAAGAACCGCGAGGCTCGTTCCCACGGCCCGGTGTTGGGAGAACCCCGCGAAATACGTCAGGGCCGGCACGATGATCGTTCCCCCGCCCAATCCGAAAAAACCCGAAACCAATCCCGCGGCCAAACCGATCAACACGAAGATCCACGTTTGCATTTAAGGCGCCTTTCCTTGGGTCGACAATCGTCTTTTGATGTCCTCGTAGCCGCCGCCGTTCACGGCGTTTCGGTACCCCATTTTTTTTAGCTTTTTAAGGGCGATGCCGGACCGGCCGCCGACGGCGCAATAGAGGACCAGGGGGGTCTCCTTGTCCGGCACGGCGAGGCCGATGGTTTTTTCGATGGTTTGGTAGGGCAAGAGCCGGGCGCCCTGGATGTGACCGGCCGCGAATTCCTCCGGCGTGCGGACGTCGATATACACCGGGGCGGTGGAAGGCCGGGCGTCGTCGTCGGCCCTCCCGACACCGGGGACGGCGCCAAGCAGAGCGAGGAGCCAACAAAGAGCCGCGGTTCGCCGTCGCGTCACGGGGCGGCGGGCGCGGAGCCGGGGGGTTCGCATGGGACCATTATAGCGCGGGTTTGATATATTCAACGATGTCCGATGAAAAACGATTTGTGCGAAAAAGAAATTCGGGGCCCCGCTCCGTGGCGAGTTTCCCTGGAAGGCGCCGGCGCCGGGGAAGAGAACATGCGCCGGGACGCCGAAGCCCTGGACGTCCTGCGCGGGGCGGGGGAGATTCCGCGACTTCGCGTTTACCGCTGGGCGGAGCCCACGGTGTCCCACGGCCGCCTTCAGGACCCGGCCGCCGCCGCGGCCTTCGCCCGGTCGCTGGGGGTGCGCGCCCTGGTGCGCCGTCCCACGGGCGGGGGGACCGTGCACCACACGACCGACGTCAGCTTTTCCCTGGCCTGGCGCCGGGACCACCCGGCCTTTCCGTCCTGCGTCCGCCACGTTTACGCCGCCATTCACGCCGTTCTGTGTCGGACCCTCCGGGAAGCCGGGCTGGCGGCGACGCTTCACCCGGGGGGCGCCCGCGCCGCCGCGCCGGGCCTCTGCTACGACGAGCCCGTGGCCGACGACGTGCTGCTGGGGGGGGCCAAAATCATCGGCGGCGCCCTCCGGGTCACTCCCTGGGGGTGCCTCTACCAAGGGAACTTAAAAACGAAGGACGGCGTTTTATCCATGGACGCCGCGGCGTTGATCGTCGGCGCCTGGGAAAAGACGCTGGGTCCGCCGGTGGCGGAAATCACGGGAGGCTTAAAATGAAAATCGGGATTTTGGGATCGGGCGACGTGGGTCGCGTTCTGGGCGCGGGGTTTGTAAAAAAGGGCCACACGGTTAAATTGGGCACCCGGGATCCCGGGGGCGAAAAAGTGAAATCCTGGGCCGCATCGGTCGGCGCGGGCGCCTCCCTGGGAACTTTTTCGGAGGCGGCCGCCTTCGGCGACCTGGTCGTGGTGGCCACCCTCTGGTCCGGGACGGAAAGCGCCTTGGCCCTGGCCCACCCGAAAAACCTGGAGGGGAAAATCGTGATCGACGCCACCAACCCCCTGGATTTTTCCGTTCAGCCCCCCCGTTTGGCCCTGGGGCACACGACGTCGGCGGGGGAAAAGATCCAGGCCCTGTTGCCCGGGGCGAAGGTGGTCAAAGCGTTTAACGCCGTCGGCAACCCCCACATGGTGGACCCGTCGTTTCCCGGGGGGCGCCCCACGATGTTCATCGGCGGCAACGACGCCGGCGCTAAAAAAACGGTGATGGGATTGTTGACCGACTTCGGCTGGGAGAGCGTGGATTTGGGCGGAATTGAAACCTCGCGCTACCTCGAACCCCTGGCCATGATCTGGATTTTGCAGTACCTCCGGACGTCGTCCGGCGCCCACGCCTTTAAACTTCTCAAAAAATAGTCGGCGCCGGGCCGTTTTTTCCGGCCTAAAATAGAATCCATCGTCCGGCCTGTTTGGCCAGGAAAAAGGGCAGGCAACCCTCCGGGACCTTTTCGGTTTTCCAGCAGACGACCGGCGTGTTTTCCTCCACCACGAGGATTTTCCGGTCGGCGGCCGAGCGAAACCGCAACCCCGCGGCCGGCAACGGAAGCATTTCGAAGCCGGGTTGGGTCGGACGCGCCCGCGTGCGCGCCGCCAGGTCCCGTCGCTCCTCCTCCAACGCCGCCCCGGCGTCGGAAACGGCCGGGGAAATCCCCGACCGGATCTTGCAACTCAAAACCTCCCAAAGGAAATCCGCGTCCCCCGTTTGAACGGCGCGCTGGACCCGGTCGATAAAAGCGCCGGCGTCGGCCGCCGTGGCTTCGTCCCCATCGAGGGTGTCCAGGCCGTCCAGCGCGGAGGCGCCGCGCCAAATTCCGCCCGCCGCCCGGGCTTCGCCGCGGACGCCGAAATCTCTGGCGGTGATTCTTAGGATTTCCTCCCCCCAGACCGGGAAATCGCCGAAGGGGTTCGGCCGCGACGTTTCCTCCTCCGTCAGCGCGGGAAAATCACCGGTTCGAAAACCGGCCCATCGGAGGTGGAATTTGTTTTCTTCCAGCGGAAGACCGAGGCTCGAAGAATCCAATTGAATTCGAAAGTTTTGAAGGCCTTTCTTGAAATAGAGGGGCGAAAGGGGGGTCTGAAGGCCGGCCGATTTCCGGGAATCGAAACGGACCAACGGGAGGTCGTTAAAAAAAACCGTCCCGCGGTGTTGGACGATTCCCACCAATTCGAAACGGGGCAACGCGGAAAAGGAGACCTCAACGCTTTTCATTCGAGATTCGACGGGTCGCGGTCCCAGAACCAGCGCGACCCCGGCCAAAATCCGTCCAAGGGACGCGGTCGGTCGAAGGCGAAAACGCGGGTTCAACGGGAGGGCGCGGGCCGGGGTCCGGCATGGCGGAGAACGCCCTCCAACGATTGAATCGTCGATATCCCCGCGGGTCCCGTCCCGTGGCGTTCCAGAAGAAGGGCCGACAGCCCGGCGGCCCGGGCGCCGAGGTAGTCTTCCCGGAGGGAATCCCCCACGTGCAGGGCCTCGTGGGGGGCGACGCCCGCCCGGGCCAGGGCCCGCTCGAAAATGGTGGGGTCCGGCTTGGCCACGCCCTCCAGGGACGACACCATCAAAAACTCCACTTCCCGGGTCAGGCCGATTTTTTCGGACAAGGTCACCAACCGGGAGTCCCAATTGGAAACGATGCCCAGGCGAAACCCCCGGCGTCGAAGGGCGCGCAGGGTCGGTAGGGCGTCGTCGAACAAACGCCAATGGCGGGGGTGGGCGAAGCGGCCGTAGAGATCGTTGAAAAACGTGTCGAAGGCCCGGGGCGCGAACCGGGCGCCGAAGACCCGACGGACCATTTTCCGCCACCAGAGTTTCTCGGCGTTGTCGTTTTTGGGCAGGGCGTGGCGGTGGCGGTCCCGCCAGGCGGCTTGAAACCGCTCCTCCACCCAGGCCACGGGCAGGCGCAGGCCGTGCCGGCGGGCGGCCCGGGTGTAGATGTGCCCCACGGAAGGGTGGGCGCGCAGAAGGGTGTTCCCCGCGTCGAAGAAGACCGCGCGGACCGGGCGGAGGTTCAGCGCTTTTTTCGGGCTTTTTCGCGCCGTTTGATTTCTTCCCATTGGACCATGACTTCTTTGACGCTTTTGAGTTTCTTCTTTCCGAAAACGTGGGGGTGCCGGCGGACGATTTTGCGGCAGAGGCCGTCGATCACGTCCGCCATGGTGAACCTTTTTTTCTCCCGGGCCAGTTGAGCGTGAAAAACGACTTGGTGAAGCAAATCGCCCAGTTCCTCGCAGAGGTTGTCCGGGTCGTTTTTGCGGATGGCCAGCGCCACTTCGGCGGATTCTTCCTTTAAATGGCGAACCAAACTTTTGTGGGTTTGACGCCGGTCCCAGGGACAACCGCCCGGGGCCCGAAGCCGGGCCATCAAGCGCAAAAGGTCGTTTAGGTTTTGTTTCGCCATGGGAGCCTAATTCTATATATTTCCGTCGGGTATTGGGGTTTTCCCCGGGGGTTTTTTTGGTATTATGGCCCTTCATGGAATCCGGCCCCGCGGTCCTTTCCCAGAGCCTCAAGGACGGGGCGCGTCGCGAAGGCGCCGGACGCGGAACGGGTCGGTAATCGAATTCATGGGTTTTTTCCCCGCTTTTCTTGAATTGTCCGGCAAGGAGTGCCTGGTGGTCGGCGGCGGCGACGTGGCCCTTCAAAAAACCCGGGATTTGATCGCCGCCCGGGCCCGGGTCACGGTGGTGGCCACCCGGTTTCGCCCCGAATTTCGGAAACACAAGGGTCTTCGGCGGCTTCGGAGGGCCTTTCGCCCCGGCGACGTTCCCGCGGGTCCCGGCCGCCCCTGGTTGGTGGTGGCGGCCACGGACGATGAGGCCCTTCACGCCCGGATCGCCGATCTTTGCCGTCGTCGGCGGGTCTGGGTCAACGTCGTCGATCGGCCCGCCTTTTGCGATTTCATCGTCCCGTCCGTGGCCCGGCGCGGGCCTGTGACGGTGGCGGTTTCCACCGGGGGCCAAAGCCCGGCCCTGGCCAAATTCATCGGCGGAAAAATCCGGGCTTCGTTGGGTCCCGAGGTCGGCCGTTTGGGACGCCTCCTGGCGGACCTGCGGCCCGCCCTTCGGCGACTGCCCATGGCGGAGCGCCGGGAACTGTTGTCTTGTTTCGTTTCGGACGGCGCCCTGGCGGAAATCCGCCGCTCCGGCGCCGCCGCCCTTCGGCGGTATAAAAAAATGATTTTGAATTCCGTTCCTCGGGAGTAACGCGTGCAACGTTGGGAAGCCCTGTTGTTCGATTTCGGTTATTTGGGGTACGCCGCGGCCCTGGTGTTGGCCGTCGTCTACGCTCTGACCCGTCGGGACGATTTGATGGCCCTGGGCCACCGCCTGCTGGTCGGGGCGGCCCTCCTTCATTCCGCGAGCCTGGCCGTGGGCCTCTGGGCGGAATCCCACCGGCCCGGACACGTCGGTTACGCTTTTTGGAGCCAATGGTTCGCCAGTCTCTCCCTCTTCGCTCTTCTGATCGTTCTGATTTATCTCTTCGCCCAACACCGGGCGCCCGTGTCCATCTTGGGGGTGTTCGTGCTGCCCCTGGCCGTTTTCCTCCTGACCTTGGCCCTCACCCAGGCGTTCCTGGCCAGTCCCCGTTGCCCCTTCGCCTCCGTGGAGGATTTTCTGAAGATCGCCGACGCCACGCGCCGTCAGCCCGACATCGCCCCCACCTTTTGGACCGCCGTGCACGTGCCGCTCATTTTCCTCGCCTACGCCGCTTTTGCCAACGCCTTCGGGATCGGCCTGGCCTACCTGATCGGCGAACGCCAGATCAAATCCCACCGGCCGACGGAATTGGGCTACCGCCTTCCCGCGTTGGAGGTCATGGACCGGTTGATCGCTCACATCGTGTTGATCGGGTTCCCGGCGCTGACCGTGGGGCTCGCTTTGGGCGCCGGCGGCGCCCGCGCCGCCGGGGGGCCCGGCTGGGCCGGAGATCCCAAGGTCCTTTGGTCCCTGGTCATGTGGGGCGTCTATTTGTCGTACATCGTTCTTCGTTACGTGGTCGGCTGGCGCGGCCGGCGAACGGCCTATTTGTCCCTGGCCGGGTTCGGGGTGGTGTTGTTCACCTACGTGGGCGTCAGCTTTTTCTCCCGGATGCACGGGTTCCTTCAGTCCGGGGGGGCGCTCCCGTGAAGCTTCGGCTCGTCGGCCTCTCCCACCGCACCGCGCCGGTGGAATGGCGGGAACGCCTGGCGGTGCCGGAAGGCCGTCTTCCGGTGTTGGTGGAGTCGATCAAGAACAGCGCGGGGGCGGTGGAAACGGTGGTGCTGTCCACCTGCAACCGGGTGGAAGTCTACGCCGTGACGCCCGACGACGGCGAAACGGAATGCTTGTTGCGCAAAGAACTGTCGGGTCTTCATCTCGATAAAACCCTGGACGACAGTCTTTACAGTTTGGAGGACGATGCGGCCGTGCGGCACTTGTTCCGCGTGGCGGCGGGGTTGGATTCCTTGGTGATCGGCGAATCGGAGATCCTCGGGCAGGTCAAACGCGCCTACGATTTGGCCCAACGGGCCGGGTCCACCGGGAAACTGACCAACGTCCTGTTTCAGCGGGCCATTTATCTCGGAAAAAAAGTCCGGACCGCCACGAAAATATCCGAGGGGCCCACTTCGGTCCCCAGTCTGGCGGTGGCCCTCGCCGAGCGCATTTTCGGGGATCTGTCGACCAGCCGGGTGTTCGTCCTGGGCGCGGGGCCCATGGCCGAGATGGCCGTTCGGGCCCTCAAATCCCAGAAAGTCGCGGATCTCCTGGTGGCCAACCGGACCGGGGAAAAGGCCGAGGCCATGGCGCGGCAATTCGGCGGCCGGGCCATTCCGTTCGACCGCCGGGCGGAGGGGTTGGTGGAGGCCGACATCGTCCTGTGCTCCACCGGGGCGCCGGACGTCGTGATCACGCGTAACGACGTGGCCCGGGCCCTGGAGCGGCGCCGGGGAAAATCCCTCTTTTTGATCGACATCGCGGTGCCCCGGGACGTGGACGCCTCGGTCAACGATTTGGAAAACACCTACCTCTACAACGTGGACGATTTGGAATCCCTGGTGGCCGAAAGCCTGGTCAAGCGGCGCGACGAAATTCAAAAGGCCGACGGCCTCGTGGACGACAAAACGAACGAGTTCGCCGCCTGGTACCGGGCTTGGCTGGCGGGCGACACCGCGACCCTTCGCCACGCCCCGGCCGAATCGGCCGATGGATCCGCGGCGGCCGAAACGAAAGGCGGGATTGTCTCGTGGCCCAATTGATCATCGGCACCCGGGGGAGCGCCCTGGCCCTGGCCCAATCGAAAATGGTCAAAGCCCGGTTGGAGGCCCTGGCCCCCGATCTGCGCGTCGACCTTCAAATCATCAAGACGACCGGGGACAAAATGACCGAGTCGCCCCTGGCGAACCTGGGGGGCAAGGGCGTTTTCACCAAGGAGATCGAAGAGGCGCTCCTGGACCGCCGGGTGGACCTGGCGGTCCATTCCCTGAAGGATTTGCCCACGCAACTGCCCCCCGGGCTCACGGTGGGCGCCGTGCTTGAACGGGAAGACCCCCGGGATTGCCTCGTTTCCCGGTTCGGCGAACAGCTGCTGGAATTGCCGTCCGGCTCCGTGGTGGGCACCAGCTCCCTGCGTCGGCAGGCCCAGATTCGCGCGGCCAAGAAAAACATCCGGGTTCAAGACACCCGGGGGAACCTGGACACGCGGCTGAAGAAAGTGGCCGAAGGCGAATTCACCGCCGTGGTCGTCGCCTACGCGGGGGTGCGGCGGCTGGGCCGGGCCGATGAAGTGTCCGAAGTGATCCCCTTGGAAATCATGCTCCCGGCCCCCGGGCAGGGATTCATCGCCATCGAAATCCGCGAAGGCGACGACGCCACCGCGGCCTGGGTGAAACGCCTGAACCACGAAATAAGTTTTCGGTCGGCCACCGCCGAACGGGCCTTTTTGGCCGGGCTGGGCGGCGGTTGCCGGGTGCCGATCGCGGCCCACGCCCGGGCCGACGGCAACCGGCTGGTGATGGACGGTCTCGTGATCAGCGTCGATGGGCAGCGACTCCTCCGCGTGAAAGACCAGGGGCCCCTCACGGACCCCCTGAGGTTGGGAAACCTGTTGGCCGCCCGGGCCTTGGAAAAGGGCGCCGCGAACATTTTGAAAGAAACGGTTTCCTGAAAGGAACGCCATGGCCGAATCCATCCACGGACACGAAGTAATGCGCTTGATGGCCGCCGCGCCGGCGGGGATTCCCCGGGACCAATTGGAGCGGGCCATCGCCGAACGGTTCGGCCCCGAGGCGCGTTTTCACACCTGTTCCGCTTCCAACCTGACGGCGGGGGATTTGATCCGGTTTTTGGAGGGCCGCGGGAAATTCTCGCCCACGACGGACGGGGCCCTGTCCGTCGACCCAAGGAAAATCTGCAACCACGAATAATTCGCCCCGCCCCCCCCCCGCGCCTTCCTTGACCGCCCCGACCGCCCCCCCCGCCCCGTCCCGCGCCCGCGCTTTTTTGGCCGGCCTCGCTTTGGGCATCGTCCTGGCCCTGACGGGGGCCTTGGCGGGCCTCTGGGCGGCCAACGGACGGTTGTCGGCGGGGTTCGAGCGGGGGCTTCGGCGTTTCGTATTTACCGACGGAAACACCGCCGGTTTTGAGAGCGCCACCCTGGATTTGTGGCGCGGACGGGCGGCGCTTCGGGGAGTCCGTTTTCAAGGGCCCGAAGGGCTCCGGGGCACCGTGGACAGGGTGACCCTCTCGGCCCCCCCGGCGGAATTGTTTTCCGGCGCCGGGCCCGTCGCCGTGGTGGGCTTGGAGCGCCCGGCGCTTCGATGGGGCGATGCCGCCCGGAGCGGCGCGGAATTTCGCGCGCCCGCCCTGCCGGGGGTCGTCCGGGAGTGGACCGTGACCGACGGTTCCGGCACTTGGACGCTCGCCGACGCGGGGTTGACCTTGGATCGGTGGAATCTCCGGCTGGTCCGTTCCGATCCGGGGACGAGCGGGCGGTCGGTTTTGACCCTCGACGGCGCCGGGCGCGTTCTCCCCGAGGACCCGGCCGCCGCGACCGTTCACGTCACGTTTGAGGAACCCTTTTCCCCGGCGGCTCTGGAGGGCGAAATCCAAATCCGCGATCTGTCCCTGCCGGCCCTCTACCGGACCTGGGGCCGGGATCCCGAATTGCAAATTCTTTCCGGTCGGCTCGACGTCAAAACCCAGTTCACAATCGGCGGCGACCAACTGACGGCCAGCCACCTGGTGGAAATCAAAGACCTGCGGGTGGATCCGGGCGCCCGGAAAAAACTTTTCGGCTTGTCGGTCAAACGGCTGAAAGACGTTTTGGTCATCGACCGCCTCTCCTTCGTGGTCCCTATGAGCGGGTCCGTGCAGGACCCCCAAATCGGGTTTGCCACCTCCCTGGAACAGATTCTCACGAAGATCCTGGACGGAAAAATCGACGATCCGGAGGACCTTCGAACCTGGGCCCGCCGGGGGGGCAACTATTTCGGCGCCAAGGCCGACGCCGCCTGGCGGGCGTGGCTCAAGCGCCGTCGGGAAAGGGCCTCGTGAGGCCGGGGCGCGTTTTCCTGGTGGGCGCGGGTCCGGGGGATCCCGGGTTATTGACCCTTCGGGGCGCCGCCCTGTTGAAGTCGGCCGACGTGGTGGTCCTGGACGCGTTGGTGGACCGACGGTTGCTGGACCATTGTCGAAAAGGGGCGACGGTCATCGACGCCGGCAAACGGGGCCACGGCCGGGTGCTGATGCGCCAGGGGGAGATCAATCGGTTGCTGGTTCGGCGCGCCCGGGCGGGCGAGCGGGTGGTGCGCCTGAAAGGCGGAGACCCCTATCTCTTCGGCCGGGGGGGCGAAGAAGCCGAATTTTTGGCCCGGGCCCGGGTTCCCTTTGAAGTGGTTCCCGGTGTTTCCTCCCTCGGCGCTGTCCCCGCTTCGGCGGGAATTCCCCTCACGCACCGGGGGCTCGCCTCGACCGTCACCGTCGTCACGGGCCACGGGAGCGATCCCAACCCCTATTTGCGCGAATCCCGCCGGGAGCGCGACGTCCGTCGAGCCCCGCCGGTGGCCTGGGATCGCATCCCCCGGGACGGCACCTTGGTGGTCCTCATGGGTTTGGGCCGTCTGCCGGAAATCGTTCGTGAATTGCGCCGGGCGGGATGGCCCGCCGACACCCCGGCGGCGGTGATCGCCTCGGGGACGTTGCCGGTCCAGCGATCGGTTCGGGGGGCCCTGGCCGACATCGCCGGGCGGGCCCGGGCGGCCGGATTGCGGCCGCCCGCCACCGTCGTGTTCGGGCGCGTGGTCTCTCTGGCGGCCGGGCTGAATTGGTTCGAGCGTCGCCCCCTTTTCGGATGGACGGTCCTGGTGACCCGGGCCGAGGGGCAATCGAGCGGTTTGAAGGACCTGTTGGAGGAACAAGGGGCCCGGGTGGTCGACGCCCCGGCCATTAAAATCGATTCGCTGCCGCTCCCCGCCGACGTTCGTCGGGCGTTGCGACATTTGACCGATTTTGACGGCGTGCTTTTCACCAGCGCCAACGCGGTCCGGGCCGCCGCGGCCCACCTTCCCGGTCCCTGGCCGGCGTCCGTGCCGGTTTACGCGGTGGGGCCCAAAACCGCCGAGGCGATCCGGCGGGCGGGTTGGCGGGTGGCCCGGGTGGCCGCGGAATTTCGGGCGGAGGGATTGGCCCGGGTCTTGGGAAAAAAGCTTCGTGGGAAAACCTATCTTTTTCCCCGCGCGGCCCAGGGGCGGGACCTGTTGATCGACTTTCTCTCGAAGGCCGGCGCCCGGACGCTTCTTTGGCCCGTGTACCGAACGCGCCTTCTTCCGCCCACGGCCGATCTTCGGGCCCGATTGCGCCGGGGAGAATTCGACGCGGTGACGTTCACGTCCTCCTCCACGGTCCATGGCTTGTTGGGCCGAATGTCGCGCGGGGAACGGGCCCGGATTTTCAAGAAAACCCGGGCGGCCTCCATCGGGCCCCTCACGACCGCCGCGCTTCGCTCCCTGGGCGTTCGCCCGGCGGTGACCGCGCCGGGGGCGACGGTGGAGTCCCTGGTGGGCGCCCTGGTCCGGGCCCGGGCGCGACGATGAGCGCCCCGTCCACCGCCCGGTTGGACGCGGCGCTTCGCCGGGCCCTGGCCGCGGCGGGCGCCGTGATTCGTCGGGGTTTCGGCCGGCGGTTCGTCGTGTCCCACAAGGGCGTCGTGGACATCGTTACGTCGGTGGATCGGGCCGCCGAACGGGCCGTCGTGCGGGTTCTTCGGGGCGCCTTTCCGGACCACGGATTTCTAATGGAGGAATCCGGCGAGCGGGTCGCCCCGTCGCGTTACCGTTGGGTCGTCGATCCCCTGGACGGCACCGTGAATTTCGCCCACGGGTTGCCCCTCTCCTGCGTTTCCATCGGGTTGGAGAAGGACGGACGACCGGTGTTGGGCGGCGTTTTGGATCCCTATCGCCGGGAGTTGTTCACCGCGGGCCGGGGCCGCGGGGCGCATTTAAACGGACGGCGGATCCGGGTGTCGGCCACGCCCCGGCTGTTGGACGCGCTCCTGGTCACGGGGTTTCCCTACGACCGCTACAAAAAAGCCCGCTTTTACCTTTCTTTCGTCGAAAAATTCATGAAACGCACCCAGGGCCTCCGCCGGTTGGGCGCGGCCGCCTTGGACATGGCCCAGGTGGCCTGCGGGCGTTTCGACGGGTATTGGGAATTCAACTTGAAACCCTGGGACGCCGCCGCCGGGCTCCTGCTGGTGGAGGAAGCCGGCGGGCGGGTCACGGATTTCCGGGGGCGGCCCTATCGACTGACCGACACCCGGCAGACGCTGGCGTCCAATGGGCGGCTGCACGGGGCCATGCTTCGGCTGTTAAAAACCTCAAAAAGCTGAGTTCCCGGACGCCTTTTCCACTTCGGGGAAAGGGGTATAATGGCGGGGCGCTCCCCGGGCGCGCCCTTCGGCCCCCTGGAAGGAAACAAAGGAGAAAACCATGAAACGATTCGTTGGCCTCACGCTCTTCCTTTTCGGTTTAACCGCCGGAGCTTCCCTCCGCGCCGAGGACCGCGCGCTGACCTTGGTGAACGTCAAATACCAGGGCAACGTGATCTGGCTTCCCAACCCGCTGATCGTCAAAAAAGGCGACCGGGTTAAATTGACCCTGATCAACAACGTTCCGGACGATCCGGCGGTCCACGGTTTCACCATCCCGGCGTTCAACGTAAAAGTGGAAATTCCCCGGGGCGAGCCCCAAACCGTGGAGTTCGTGGCCTCCAAGTCGGGTCTATTTGAAACCAACTGCCACCTGCACCCCGCCCACATCAAAGGGCAGATCCTGGTTCTTCCGAAATAAAACAATGGCGTTTCCGGCCACCCGTCTCCGCCGCCTTCGAACGACCGCCGCCGCCCGCCGCCTGGTCCGGGAAACCCGGTTGTCGCCGGCCGATCTCGTTTGGCCCCTCTTCGTCCGTTCCGGCCGGGGACTTCGCCGGCCGGTGTCGTCCATGCCCGGGGTGTTCCAGCTTTCCGTGGATCAGGCGGTGAAGGACGCCCGGGAGGCGGCGCGCCTGGGCGTTCCCGGGGTCCTGCTCTTCGGCGTGCCCGATCGGAAGGACCCTTTGGGGAAAGAGGCCTACGCCGCGGACGGCATCGTACAACGGGCCGTGCGGGCCCTCAAGGACGCCCTTCCGGACCTTTTGGTGGCGACCGACTTGTGCCTCTGCGAATACACCGACCACGGCCACTGCGGCGTGGTCCGGAAGAAGGGCGCGGAGGCCGTGATCGACAACGACGCGACGCTTGATCTGTTGGCCGAAACGGCCCGGGCCCAGGCGGAAGCCGGGGCCGACTGGGTGGCGCCCTCGGGCATGATGGACGGGGCGGTGGCGGCCCTTCGCCGCGCCCTGGACGCCGCCGGGCGGACCCACGTCGGCGTCTTGGCCTACGCGGTGAAATACGCTTCGGCGTTTTACGGCCCTTTCCGCGACGCGGCGGAATCCGCGCCCGCTTTCGGCGACCGGCGCACCCACCAAATGGATCCCGCCAACGCCCGCGAAGCGCTTCGGGAGGCCGCCCTGGATTTGGAGGAGGGCGCGGACGTGTTGATGGTCAAGCCCGCCCTGCCTTATTTGGACATCCTGCGCCGGTTGCGCGAACGGTTCGACGTTCCGCTGGCGGCTTACAACGTCTCGGGCGAATACGCCATGGTCAAAGCCGCGGCGGCCAAGGGTTGGATCGACGAAAAACGTACGGTGCTGGAAATTTTGACCTCGCTGAAACGCGCCGGGGCCGATCTGCTGATCACCTACCACGCCCGGGACGCCGCCCGCGCCCTGGCGGACGAATGAACCGCCCCCCCCGTTCAAGCGCCCGGCGCTGGCGCGGGGGATGGGCCGTGGCCCTCGTCGGCTTGGCCGCGGCCTGCGTTCCCCGGCCGGTGGTCAAGGGGCCCGGCGACCCGGACGCCGGTCTCACCGTGTCGTGGCTTGGCCACGCGTGTTTCTCCTTCCAAGACAGCGCCCACCGGGTATTCCTGATCGACCCCTTCGATGAAAGCATCGGATACAATTTTCGTTGGAACCGTCCCGACGCGGTGTTGATCACGCACGAACATTTCGACCACAACCACCGGCGCCACGCGGACACGACCACGGTGTGGCGTTCGACGGGGGTCGGCACGGTGGCGGGGCTCGAAGTGACCGGCGTGGCGGCCGATCACGACGCCGAAGGCGGTCGAAAAAACGGGTCCACGCGGATTTTCGTGTGGACCATGGGGGGGCTGCGCCTCGCGCATTTGGGCGACATCGGGCAGACCGACCTGCGCCCGGACCAGCGGAGCGCCCTGGAGGGCGTCGACGTCCTCTTCATCCCGGTGGGGGGAAGAACGACCGTGGACGCCGCCGGCGCCCGCCGGCTGATCGACCTCGTCCGTCCGCGCGTCGTGGTCCCCATGCACTACGGCAACGCGCGGGTTCGTTTTTTCGAATTCGATCCCCTTGAGCCTTTTCTCAAACTATTTAAGAATATCGTCGAACTGCCCGACGCGACTTTCCATTTAAGGGCCGCCGACTTGCCGGCGGAGACGACGGTGTATGTTCCCGCGGTGCCGGCGTGACGCCCGCGCGGGGGTTTCCGTTCGCCCGGCCCCATTCCCTCGAGGTGTTTCAATGAAAAAAACCGTTTGTCTTTTGTTGTTGACGGCGACCGCTCTTTCGGTCGCGGCGTACGACGACGTGTCCTTGGTGTCCACCGTCGCCCTCGGGAAAAAGGCGTCCGCCCCGACCGGCGTGGCCTTGGCGGAGGACGGGCGCGTGTTCGTCGCCGACGGGTCGGGCAAAGTCGTGGTCTTCGGCCCCGACGGAGCCTGGAAGGCCGATTGGGGGGTCGAAAAAGGCGCCGGCAAACTGAAGGGTCCCGGGGCGCTGGCGCTGGGTCCCAAGGGCGATTTGTACGTGGCGGACACCGACGGGAACCGGGTGGTCGTTTTTTCCCCGGAGGGCAAATTCCGCTGGGCCTTTGGCGCCCGGGGCGATTTGCCCGGAAACCTGAACGCTCCGGGCGGCGTGGCCGTCGCCGCGGACGGGTCCGTGGCCGTGGCCGACGCGGGCAACAAGCGGGCGCAATTCTTTTCGGCCGACGGCCTGTTGTTGGATGTTTGGAACGTGCCCGGGGACAAACCCGGCGAACCCCTGGCCGTGGCGATTTTGCCCGGCCGCCGACTGGCCGTTCTCTGCCAGGGCGAAGGGCGGGTGCGTCGGCTGGGCGACGGCGGCGTGGCCGCGGGCGAATGGGCCTGGGCGGGGTCGCCCGCCCGATTGTCGGCGATCGCCGGGGCTCCGAGCGACGGGCTCTACGTCGCCGATGAAGCCTCCGGACGAATCGTCGAATGGGGTCCCGCCGGCGAGGAGCGAAACAGTTTCGGGTCCGCCGGCACGGGGCCGGGTCAGTTTCGAACCGTTTCCGCTTTGGCCGCCCAGGGCGGCCAATTGGCGGTTCTCGATCAAAAAATGGGGCGTGTTCAGGTCTTTCGACTTCACGGCAACGGGGCCGGCGACGGATTCCCGGCGCCCGTGGGCCGATTGGCCCCGGCCCGGTCGGTTGAAATCCCCTTGGCCGCGGAGGACGTGGCCGCCCGGGGAACCGATTTGATCGCGTTGACCGCCAAAAAAATCCTCCGGGTCGCGGATCTGGGCGATCGCCCCGGAACGCCCGTCGAAATCAAAGGCGAACCCGCCTGGTCGGGCGTGCGCGGGGTGTCCGGCCGGGACGGGGGCGCCTTGCTCGCCGAGGACGGTCGCGGGCGCGCGGTCGCCGTGGGGTGGGACGGAAAAGTGTCGACGGCCTACGGCATCGACGCCAAAGGCAAGGGTCGTTTGAAAAGCGTGGGCGCGGCGGCGGCGGACGGCGACGGCCGAATCTACGTCGCCGATCCGAGCGCCGGCAAAGTTTCGGGGTTCGGTCCCGACGGTATTCCGCTGTTTTCCGCCGGCGTGTCCGATCCGGTGGACGTGGCGGGATTGCCGAAGGGCGCGGCCGTTCTTAACGGCGAGCGGAAAACGTTGGTTCTCCTCGACGAGCGAGGGAAGACCGTGTGGGAATCCACGGCCGCTTTCGTGAATCCCGTGTCGGTGGCCACCGATTTGTCGGGTCCCCAACCCCTGGTGTACGTCCTGGACGAAGGGGTTCACCGGGTCTCGGTGTGGGGCGGGAACCGGTTGTTGGGTCAGTTCGGATCCTCGGAAATTTTAATCCGTCCCCGGGCGTTGACGGTGGACGGCGCCGGCCGGGTGTGGGTGGCGGATGAAAAAACCGTCAAAGGATTCCGCGTTTCGGTCCGTCCCGCCGGCGTCGAGGGCCTGACGGCCAAGGGAGGCGACGGCGCCATTCAGCTTTCCTGGAAACCGGACGGCGAAGGCCGCGCCGGTTCCTACCGACTGGAAAAGTCCACCCGCCCCGCGGGCGGGGAAACCCCGGTCGGCGTGGTGCCCTCGACCACGACGGCGTTTATCGACGAAGACATCGTGCCCGGTCTCACCTACTATTACACCCTGACCCCCGCGGCGCGGGGCGCCGCCGACGAGGAGCTCCTCGGCCCGTCGACCCGGGCCTGGGCCTGGACCTCCCGGGCCGCGAACCTCCCGCCCGTGGAAATCGCCGCCGTTCAGCTGGACAACGTCTTTTCCGCCAATTACAAACGTTACGCCGACACGCCCATCGGCGTGGCCGACGTCAAAAACAACACCGAGCAAATCTTCCGCAACGTCAAAGTCGGTTTCACCATCCTGGATTTCATGGATTTCCAGACGGAGCAAACGGTGGAACGTCTGTTGCCGGGGGACCGCCGGGAATTGAACCTGAAAGCGGTCTTCAACAACAAAATCCTGTCCATCAGCGAGGACACGCCGATCCAGGCCCAGCTGACCCTCACGTATTTCGAAAACGGGGAGGAGAAGACCGTCAAGCGCACCCAACCGTTCCGCCTGTATTCCCGGAACGCCATGGACTGGCAGGACCCGGCGCGCCTGGCGACTTTCATCACGCCGAAGGACCCGCCGGTGTTGGAGTTCGGTCGCGCGTTGATCGGCGTCCTCAAAGCGCCGTTGGAGGAGACGCGCCTTCCGCCCGAGCTGGCCCGGGCCGCGGCGGTGCACGCGACGTTGGGCGCCTTGGGAATCACGTACATCAAGGACCCCAGCAATCCCTTCGACAAAGCCCGCAACGCCAAGGCCATCGACTACGTGCAGTTCCCCCGTGAAACGTTAAAGCGAAAAGCGGGGGACTGCGACGATTTGACGGCCCTCTACGCGTCGCTCCTGGAGAGTCTCTCCATTCAAACCCGCGTGGCGGATCTGCCCGGCCACGTGCTCGTCCTGATGCGTCTCGACGCCCCCCGGGCCGACACCTTTACCGAAGACCGCGCTCTGATCCTGGAGGACGGGGTGTGGATCCCCCTGGAGACGACGGTCGTCGGGAAAAGCTTTGAGGAGGCCTGGCGCGAAGGCGCCCGGGCGCTTCGCCGGGTGGAGGGAGCGCCGCACACCTTGGACGTCCGGGAATCCTGGGGCGTGTACGCGCCGGCGACCCTTTCGGAAGGGGAAACCCCCGTGCTCCCCCCGGACGGCGAATTGCCCGCCCGGGTCAAAGACGAATTGGCCAAGGCGCTGGACGTTTACCTGGAAAGCGCGGCCGCCCCCCTCGCCGCGGCCTTGGCGGAAAATCCCAAGGACACGGCCGCCCTGCTGGAATTGGGTCTCCTCTACGCCGAAAACGAGCGGTGGGAAAAAAGCGCCGAGGCCTTCGACCGCCTGCTCGCGCTGGAGCCGGACAACGCGGCGGCGCTGAACGATCGCGCCAACCTCTACCTGATCGCCAAAGACGCGGCCAAGGCCCGGGAACTTTACGAAAAGGCCGCGGCGGCCGACGCCAAGGATTCGGGCATTCAATTAAACATCGTCCGCGCGGCCAAAACCGCGGGGGACAAGACGGCCGCCAAGGCGGCCTTCAACAAGGCGTTGGAAATCGCGCCCGAGCTCAAAAAAACCTACACCACCTGGGAAGAAGCCTCGGAGTGGTGATCGTCTTCGGGAATCAAGGAGGAACCATGAAAACACGTCGTTCGCTGTGGGGCGTTTTGACGATCGCGTTGGCGGTGGCGGTGGGCGCCGGCGCGGCGGAAAAGAAGTGGACGTTGTCGGAGTGGCTCAAGAACTTGGATTCCAAAATCCGGCGCGTCCAGGACAAGCACAAAAATCAAAAAGTCGCCGTGGCCGCCGTCCGCGGGGACAAGGCCAAGCCGACCACGAAGCTTTACTGGAAAGGCGAAAAGGGCGAGGTCTCCGACGCCGAAATCGCGGATTTCAAAGCCGCGGTGGATTTGGCCCAGACGGGGAAACCCGATGAGGCCCGGGCGGCTTTGGACGCGTTCCTGGCCAAGTATCCGGCGACGGCGATGAAGGCCGACGTGGAGCAAACCCGGTCTCTGCTGACGGCGGCGCCGGTGGAAAGCGCGGCCCCCGCCCAATAACGTGAGCGACGCCCGCCCCCGCTCGGAAGCCCTGTTCGCCGAGGCCAAGCAACGCCTGGTCGGCGGCGTCAATTCCCCGGTGCGCGCCTTCGGCGCCGTGGGCGGCACGCCCGTGTTCATCGAGCGCGCCCGGGGCCCCCGTTTGTGGGACGTGGACGGGAACGCCTACTTGGATTACGTGGGTTCCTGGGGGCCCATGATCCTGGGCCATGCCCACCCGGCGGTGGTTCGGGCCGCCCAGCGGGCCGTGGAGCTCGGCAGTTCTTTCGGGGCGCCCACCGCGGCGGAGGTGACCCTGGCCCAGTTGGTCCGGGAGGCTTTTCCCACCGCCGAACGGGTCCGTTTCACGAGTTCGGGCACGGAAGCCTGCCTCACGGCCCTGCGGTTGGCCCGGGGAGTCACCGGCCGGCCGTTGATCGTCAAATTCGCGGGGTGTTATCACGGGCACGGCGACAGCCTGCTGGTGTCGGCGGGGAGCGGCGCGCTGACGACCGGGCGGCCCAATTCGGCGGGCGTGCCGGCGGAGTTGGCCCGGCTCACCCTCGTGCTTCCCTACAACGACCCCGACGCCCTGGCCGCGGCCTTCGCCAAGCACGGCAAAAAAATCGCCGCCGTCATCGTGGAACCCGTGGTCGGCAACATGGGGGTCGTGGGGCCCCGGCCGGACTTTTTGGACGCGCTGGAACGCCTGCCCCGCCGGCACGGCGCCCTGCTGATTTTGGACGAAGTGATGACCGGCTTTCGCCTGTCCTGGGGCGGGGCCCAGCGGCTGCTGGCCCTGCGGGCCGATTTGACAACGTTCGGCAAAATCATCGGCGGGGGATTCCCCGTGGGCGGTTTGGGCGGGCCGCGCCGCCTGATGGATCAGTTGGCGCCCCTGGGCCCCGTGTACCAAGCCGGAACCCTCTCCGGCAATCCCGTGGCCATGGCGGCCGGCGCGGCCACCCTCGGCCTTCTTAAAAAAGATCCGCCGTATAAGTTCCTTCGCGACACCACGGACCATTTGGTCCACGGCCTTCGGGCGGTGGCCCGCCGCCGCCGGCGGGAGGTGACCGTGAACGCCGTGGAGTCGATGTTCACCGTTTTCTTCGCCAAGGGGCCCGTGACGGACCTTAAGAGCGCCCAACGGGCCAACGCGAAACTCTACGCGCGGTTCTTCCACGGATTGCTTCGCCGCGGGGTCTATTTCCCGCCGTCCCAGTTCGAGGCCGCCTTCCTGTCGGCCGCCCACACGCCCGCGGACATTGAAAAAACCGTGGCCGCGGCCGACGCCGCCTTCCGCGACCTGTGAATCTGTTGTGGTTGTCCGACGACGACGTGGCCCAACTGGTCACGGTGGGCGAGGCCCTGCCCCTGGTGGAGGAGGCCTTTCGCGCCCTGGCCGAAGGCCGGGCCCAGATGCCGGCCAAGATGTATTTGGACTTCAAGGAATTCGGCGGCGACTTGCGGGCCATGCCGGCCTATCTGCCGAAGACGGGAACGGACGGCCGGGGGTTCGCCGGGGTCAAGGTGGTCAATTCGCATCCGGGCAATCCCGCCCGGGGGCTCCCCACGGTGTCGGCGGTGCTGGTGCTGAACGACCCCGAGACGGGCCTTCCCCTGGCGATCATGGCCGCCGGGCGGCTGACGGACATTCGAACCGGCGCCGCCGGGGGCGTGGCGGCCAAGCATTTGGCCCGTCAAAATTCGGAAACCCTGGGACTGGTGGGATGCGGCCGCCAGGCCGTCACCCAATGGCGGGCCCTCGCCGGACGTTTTCCTTTCAAGGAAATCCGCGTGGCCGGGCAAACCCCGGAGGAGGCCCGTTCGTTCATCGCGAAAAACGGGACGTCCGACGGCCCGGCCTGGCGGGCGACTTCGGTCCAGGAGGCGGCCGGGGCCGACATCGTCGTCACCACCACCCCCGGCCGGGCGGTGGTCGTTTCCTCCCCGTGGGTGCGTCCCGGCGCCCACGTCAACGCCATCGGGGCCGACGCGCCCGGCAAACAGGAACTGGACGTCGCTCTGTTGAAGCGCGCCCGGGTGTTTGTCGATTCCCCCGAGCAGGCCTTTCATTCCGGCGAAGTCAACGTCGGTTTGACTTCCGGCGCCTTGACCCCCGCCGACATCGCCGGCGGGTTGGGCGACGTCGTCGTCGGTCGAACGCCCGGCCGGCGCTCCGACGCCGACATCACCGTTTTTGATTCCACCGGGCTCGCGGTGCAGGACGTGGCGGTCGCCGCCTTCGTCTACCGACGGGCCCGGGAACGCTCCCGGGGACAAACCCTGACACTCTAGAAAGGTCTCTTTCGCCCATGCCCGACATCAAACCCTTCCGCGCCATCGTCTACGGCGCGGCCCATCGTAAAAACATCCGGTCTCTGGTCTGTCCGCCCTACGACGTCATTTCCCCCGAGGGCCGGGAGGCCCTGGTCGCCCGGGATCCGTTGAATTTCGTCCGGGTGGAGCTGCCGGCCGGCGACGCCGAGACCCGCTACGAGACGGCCCGGGCCCTCTGGGGCCGATGGCTCGATCACGGGGTCCTGAAGCGGGAATCCTCCCCGGTCTTTTACGTCTACGAATCCCGCTTTCGGTCTCCGGTGGACGGGCGCCCTTTAAAACGGCGGGGCGTTTTTGCCGCCCTTCGGGTGGTTCCCTGGGGCCAGGGCGTCTATCCCCACGAGAAAACCCTTCCCACCCACAAGGCGGACCGCCTGTCCCTTTTCAAGGCCCTCGAGGCCCAGACGAGCCCCATCCAGCTTCTGGTGCGGGATTCAACCAGCGAGATCGACCGTTTGATCGCGGCCCAAACCAAAGCCGCGCCCTGGGTGCAATTTACCGATGAGGCGAAAGTGACCCATCGGTTGTGGAAGTGGTCGGGCGAGGCGTCGGCCCGCCGACTCGCGGAATTGTTCAAGACCTCGCCCTGCGCCATCGCCGACGGGCACCACCGCTACGAAACGGCCTTGACCTACAGCGCCTGGGCCAAACGGCGATGGGGCGCCGGGTCCGCCGCGTCCCACCACGTCATGGCCTATTTCAATCCTTCGACCGACGCGGGCCTGGAAGTTCTGCCGACCCACCGCTCGGTGCCCTGGGAGAAACGAAAATTCGTGAACCTGGCCGCCTGGGGGCGGCTCGTCCCCGTGGCGGGGCTCCCGGCGCTCAAGAGTTTGATCGATGGACGAAAACCGGCGGGCGCGCTTGAAGTCGGGGTGTATCGCGCGGGGAAATATTACCGTTACGAATTGAGGAAGATTCCGCCCGCCTTAAAAAACACGCCCCACGCCAAGCTGGCGGTGGCCGTCCTCCACGGGGGCGCGCTGAAGGGGTTGGGAAAAGAGGATTTCTTTTTCACCCGCAACCCCGCCGAAGCCGTGGCCCATTCGAAGAAGACCGACGGGTGGTCCTTTTTCCTGGCCCCCAACACCGTCCAGGAAGTATTGGACGTGTCAACCGCCGGTATGGTCATGCCGCCCAAGAGCACCTACTTTTACCCCAAAATCCCCTCGGGACTGCTCAGCCACGCCCTCAAAGGGTCCCTCTAAAAAATCACCAAAGGCTCCAGGTCGTTCCGTTGGAATCGGTGTGGGTGCAGTTGACCTGGATCCGTTCCTTGTCAAAGGACCCGAACCAGGGGGTGATTTGATAGTACCACCCACCCTCGCCCCCGGGACCCAAGTAGGCGCGCCATTCTGGAACCATCGCATACCCGGGGCCTGTCGCCCAAATGAATCGCACGCCGGAGTTTTCCGGATGGTCCGGAAGGGGGAGGGCGATGGGGGGAATTTTGTCGATGTAATTTGGGACCAGAACCAACGGCAGGCAGAAGGTGCCGGCCGCGACTCCGAGGCAACTTGGAAAATTCCCCTCGTTGTTCACGTAATAGAGATTCACCGCGCTTCGCAAGGCCCCCAATTTGCCCTTCACCCCCGCCTCCTTCGATTTCGTCACCAGATTGGCGAATTTGGGGATGGCGATGGCGGCGAGAAGGCCGATGATGGCCACCACCAGCATCAATTCGATCAACGTGAAGGCTCGGCCCCTCAGCGAAGCCTTCAATAGAGACTCCACGTGGTCCCCTTGGTGTCCATGTGGGAACAGTTGATCGCCATTTGCCCGGTGGTCCATTCGTAGACCCAGGAGTAGCCGCCAAGCGGCGTCCACATGCCGTCCGCAAAACAGGAGACAATCGTTGGACCGGCGCAGGGAAGGGGGTAGGGAACGTGGGCCGGCACCGTCGGCACCGAAAGCGTCGGCATTTCCTCCAGGTATTTGGGTACCAAATCCCCCGGCCAGGCGATGTATTCCCCGTCGTGGTCGGCGTAGTAGAGGCTGAGGGCGCTTCGAATCGTTCCCATTTTTCCCCGAAGGGCGGACTCCTTGGTTTTGGTGACCAGATTGGCAAATTTGGGAATGGCGATGGCGGCCAGGAGGCCGATGATGGCCACCACCAGCATCAACTCAATGAGAGTAAATCCCAAGGAAAATCTCGTTGGTTTCATGACATTTTAAGTATAGGGCCGTGAGGGGGGAATCTCAATGGAGGAGCAATATTGATTTGTATCTATAAATAGATATGTATATTAATTGTCAGTTGAATTGGCGTATACGTGTCGGAGGGGGCAAAAATCGAACCCCCCGTCCCGCGCTGATCGCGGAACGGGGGGTTCTGTCGAACGGGTCGGGTTACGCCGTGCGAACGTTGGAGGCCTGAAGACCTTTGGGGCCTTTCGTCACCTCGAACTCGACAGCCTGTCCCTCTTCCAACGTCTTATAGCCCTCCGACTGGATGGCGGAGAAGTGGACGAAAACGTCCTCTCCGCTCTCCGGCGTGATGAAGCCATAACCCTTGGAAGCGTTGAACCATTTCACTGTGCCTTTCATTGTGTTGCTCACCGCCCTTACGTAAGTCTAAATTAGAGCCGGACCCGTTCGCCGTGGGCTACTACAAAAAAAACCGCGCGGGAATTAATCCCGTGCGGTCCCTTCAGCGTGTGTTTCGCAGTGCGACATCAGTCATACTCAACTTACTTGAATAAGTATACCACCGCGCCCCAAAAAGTCAAGGGGCGGGGGCGAGGGCCCGTCGGGCCTTGAGAACCAGGTCCCGGGCCTCCACCGGCGTGCGGGCCAGGGCCGTCAGGTGGCCCATTTTTCGGCCCGGCCGGGCTTCGGCCTTGCCGTACAAGTGAAGTTTCACGTCGGGGAAGGCCAGGGCCCGGGCCCAGACCGGCTCTCCGCCGCCCCACACATCGCCCAGCAAATTGGCCATGGCCGCGGGGGCGAAAAAGTCCGTGGCCCCCAGGGGCAAGCCGCAGACCGCCCGCAATTGTTGTTCAAATTGATTTGTGACCGAGGCGTCCAAGGTCAAATGGCCCGAATTGTGGGGCCGGGGCGCGAGTTCGTTAATCAAAAGCCGGCCCTTTTTCGTTAAAAAGAATTCCACGCAGAGCACGCCGACGATGTCCAGGGTTTTCAAAACGTCCAGGGCGATTTCCACCGCCTGTTGCGCCTGCCCCGGGCCGGGCGTCATGGCCGGGGACACCGAAACGTCCAGAATGTGGTTGGCGTGGAGGTTCTCGATGGCCCCCCAGTGGGCCGTAGCGCCGTTGGCGCTCCGGGCCGCCACGACGGATAATTCGCAGGCGAAATCCACGAAGGATTCCAATACCGCTTCCTGACCGCCCAGGGCGGCGAAGGCCGCCGGGGCGTCCGCGGCCGAACGGATCACCCGCTGTCCTTTGCCGTCGTAGCCGAACCCGACGGTCTTGAGCACCGCGGGCGCTCCCAGGGCCTCAAGGGCGCTTTGTAGTTCCTCGAGCGAGCGCACGTGGCGGAAGGCGGCCACGGGGAAGCCTTTTTCCTGGAGGTACGTCTTTTCCCGAAGGCGGTGTTGGGAAACCCGCAGGGCCTCGGGGTTGGGCCGCACGGGAGCGAATTCCTGGGCCGCCGCCACGCAGGCGGCGGGGACGTTTTCAAATTCAAAGGTGACGACCCCGACGCCCTTGGCGAATTTTCGAACGGCGTCCAGATCGTCGTAGGAAGCGGTGATTTCCACGTCGGCCACCTGGCCCGTGGGGGTGTCCGATTCGGGGGAAAAGGTGTGAACCCGGTACCCCAGGCGCCGGGCGGCCAGGGCGAACATGCGGCCCAATTGGCCGGACCCGAGGACGCCGACGGCGGACCCCGGCGGAACGACGGCCGTCATCGGGGCAGCGGGGTCTGAAGGACCGTGGCGGTTTGTTTCCGCCGGAATTGGTGGAGCTTGCGGCGAAGGTCCGGGCGGGAACCGGCCAAAATGGCCACGGCGAGAAGCCCCGCGTTGGTGGCGCCGGCCTTGCCGACGGCCAAGCTGCCGACGGGAATGCCCGCCGGCATCTGGGCGATGGAGAGGAGGGAGTCCAGGCCCTTCAGGGCCCGGCTTTCCACGGGAACGCCCAGGACGGGCAAAACGGTTTGGGCCGCCACCATGCCCGGCAGGTGCGCGGCGCCCCCCGCCCCGGCGATGATGACCTCGAGGCCCCGGGCTTCGGCCCGGTCGGCGAAGGACGCCAGGAGTTTGGGGGTGCGGTGGGCGCTCACCACTTTTTTCTCGTGGGGCACGCCGAAATCCGCCAGGACCTGCGCGGCGTGGCGCATGGTTTCCCAGTCCGACGTGCTGCCCATGATGACGGCCACCAAAGGTCGAATCACGACGCCATTGTAGAAAATTGTTCCTCCGGGCGGCGACCCCGGGAAAACGTCCGCGTCCCCGTCGTCGATTGGCGGGAAAGCGTTTTTCCCCAATCCCACCCGGATTCGTTATAATTTCCGTCATGGTTTCTCCCGCCGCGCCCCGTCCCGGAACGCCCCTGCGGTGCAGTCACTGTACCCAACGAGGGTCGGGCGTGTTTTGCGCCCTGAACACCGACGCCGTCAAAAAGCTGGACGGCGCCCAGACCGAGAACCTGTTTAAAAAAGGCCAAATCCTTTTTTACGAGGGGAACCCGGCCGTCGGGGTCTACTGCGTCTCCGCCGGGGAAGTGAAGCTTTCCAAAACCGGGGCCGGCGGGCGGCCGCAAATTCTGGGCATCGTGGGCCCCGGCACCTTGATGGGGCACCGTTCCCTCTTGACCAACCAGCCCCACACCATGACCGCCGAAGCCCTGGTGGACTCCCGGGTGTGCTTTTTCGAGAAAAAGTTTTTCCTGGACCTGCTGAATCAGGAACCGTCGGTGTCCATCGAAGTCCTAAAAAAACTTTCCCAGGATTTGGACGCCGTGGAAGACCGCTTGCTGGATTTGGTGGAAAAGCCGG
>Ga0268298_10001459_pt1 | contig 27917 bp, 34 predicted proteins | sample WWTPWeurt_MetaG_FD_194462 | JGI IMG/M metagenome (GOLD analysis project Ga0268298, IMG submission 194462) | Activated sludge microbial communities from WWTP in Nijmegen, Gelderland, Netherland - WWTP Weurt | ecosystem: Engineered > WWTP > Aerobic digester > Activated sludge | place... | reverse complement strand
ATGCGAAAAGAGCCAAAAGCATGTGCACCGAGCGAGTCGCCATTGTACGGAGCCTTGTTCCATGATCCGGGAACCGCGATGAAAGAATGGCTGACTGCCTTACCCGGGCTGATGAATTCCATAGGAAAGAACTCCCAGTCTCCATCCAGAGCGATTGGATCCGTGTTTGCGAAATCGACTCCGCGCAGGTCGATCAAACCTGCCTGAACGGAAGGCGGCGCCGTCACCGGACGACAGGCGAAGAGAAGTAAGAGAGCGGGCAGTACCTTTCGCACGTGTTCTCTAAGGCACAGGTGTGAGAAAGGCGTCGACAAATTTCCTGGAACTTCCGCAGGCCTGCTCAATTGCTTTTTGCCCGGCCCGACCACGCGATGAAGCGTAATCCTTACGGTCTAGAAAATCACGAACGTGTCGTATGATCTGACGGCCGTCTTCGCATCGATAGAGCGCACCTTCTTTCTCAAGCAACAGTGCGATCGGGCTGGTTTCGATCCTCGTGCCCGTCAGAATGGGCAGGCCGAGAGCTGCAGGCTCTCCTGTATTGTGAATGCGATGATGAAACCCACCGCCGACGTAACAGAAATCGGCAAGGCGATAAGCAAGAGCTAGAATTCCCATTCTATCTACGATCACAACGCGCGCGCCCGAAATATCTGGATCGCTGAATCTTCTGGATTCGATGGAAGCCGCGCGAAGCCCTTCTTCTACTTCCAGAAGCCTTTCTTCTTCAACGAAATGCGGAAACACAAGAACCCTCAGATCTTCAAAATCGCGCAATAGAGCAGGTAATTCAGGAAAAATCTTCTGGTCACATGCGCGATATGTAGAAGCCAGGATCCACGTACGACCTTGAGAGCTTAGCCTGCGTTGCGTATCTGAATCCAGTTTTGTGGTTTGGATTTTATGGAAGATCGCATCATATCGACTATCCCCTATTATGCGAACATCTGTAGACCCGGCAATGGCGCGGAATCGTTCCGCATTTTCCAGATCCACAGCACCAATTCCTGAGAGTTTATTGTACACTGATCCGAGCAATTGTTTGAGTGGAAATTTCAGACGAGACGAATCGTGCGAAAGAGCCGCACATGCCAGATAGGATGGAACGCGCGCCGCACGGAGAGATGCAAGCAAGTTCGGGAATACGTCCCATGTCATCGTCACGAAGGCTGCGGGCGAAATGCGTTTCACCCAGCGTTTCCAGGCCCAGGGAAAGTCTACGGGGGCGCGAAACATGAAGTCTACGTCTGGTTGCTGCAGTTTCTTAACACTCAGGCTAAATACGCTCAGCGCAATCTTGCATCCACCTCTGCGTTTTAGCTCGCGCGCGATAGCCAGAGCCTGATCCATTTCGCCCACACTGGCTGCATGAAGCCAGAATACAGGTTGGCCGTCTGATCCCAGGAAAGACTGCGGCCCCACCTCATTGCGACTCAATCGAAACTGACGCACGCGCGGTACGAATAGAGATAAAAGCTGATAGATCGGCCAGAGCAGTACTAAAAGCGCATTGTAGAGAAAATAGAAAATCATGAAATCTTCGTGACGAATGCAGCGTCCAGGTTCTGCTTCTGCCGTGAAGTATTTTCTGTTCGACTTGATGGACACGATTGTGGTGGACCCGTTCCACAATCTGATCGCCAATCTACTGCCGCCAGGGATGTCCTTTGATGAATGGCGATCGTGCCGCGAAAGAGCCGCTTTCGAAGATTTTGAAAAAGGACTGATCAGCGAAAGCGAGTACTTCCACAGATTCTATTTACAGGATTTGCCTGAGTCAGTGAAAGCCAGGCTCATGCGCCCTCAACTTCTGAAAACAAAACTCTATGAAAAGATAGAATTCGTCCACGGCATGCACGACTTGCTCGTGGATCTAAAAGGAAAAGCCACTCTGGCCATTCTGTCCAACTACGGTCCGTGGTATTCGGAAGTTTTGCGGCTTCGTCCTGAGTTAGAGGATCTCTTTGATTTCCTGTTTTTTTCCTGCGAGATCGGCCACAGGAAGCCGGAACCGGGATTCTACGGTGCAGTGCACGAGGCGCTCCGTCTCGAAGGGAGAGACGCTGTGTTCATAGACGATCGTGAAGAAAATCTCACGGAGGCGGCCCGCCTTGGATGGAAGACCCATCGCTTTGCTGGAACGAAGGGCCTTTCGCAGTGGATTTCAAGCCTTTGAAGCCCATGGCGCCCGAAAAAAAGGGCAAAAAAAGCCCCCGGGGGGAACCGGGGGCAGGAAGAGTGTTCATGCGAAGCATCGGCCTCCTCAAAGAGGAGGCTTCGGGCGGTTGGGGGGATGCCCGAATTAACCGATGCCAGTGCCATGCTTTTTTCGTCGCCTATGGGCGCAAGCCCGTTTTGCACTGCACAATAAAGAAAAAAGAAGCCCGCGGAGGCAGTTCGAGCCACGATTGTCAAACATTGCGGGAACGAGCAATTTCCAGGTAAACGGAAGCCGGTGGTGCACTCGCAGCGCTCCCCGGAGTAGAAAGCAAGATGCGCGCATGGCGACGCTCCGCGTACTCACAGATGTCCCGAATGTTTCTGCCCGAAAGGCCTTCGCTTACCGCTGCCAGGTCAATGAGTTCCTCTGATTTCAAATGCTTCGCGTACGTGCGATAGATGGCACGAATCTCTTCTCGCCCGGGCAAAGGGAATCGGATCGAATGATCAAAGCGAGAAAGCAGGGCATGATCCAGATCCCCGGACCGGTTGGTGGCTCCCAGAGTGATGATCCCATCGACCGTATCAAGTCCGTCTATTTTTCGCAGCAATACAGACAGCACTCGCCTGGTTGCTTCGAACATTCCTTCGTCTCTGCTTCCTGCTAGAGAATCGATCTCGTCCAGAAATAGGATCGCCTGCTTCATCATGGCGGCCGCGTCAAAGATGCGAGAAAGGTTCTGCGCAGATTCTCCGTAGTACTTACTGAGTATGTTTTCAATGGGAACGTAGATCAAAGGAATGCCGGTATCTGTCGCAATGATGCGAGCCATGGTTGTCTTACCAACACCGGGTGGGCCCTCAAACAAAATCGCGCGCGGCATTACACCCTGATCAGAACCACGCGCAAGACGCGCCACTTCTCGGAATAGATCTCCATTCTTTAACGGAAGAACAATGCTTTCGCGCACTTCACTCTTGGTCTGTTCATACCCTGCCATCCAGGTCCACGGATCCTGACTTCCCGAAGGAGGAACATACACCTGCGCGCCAAGTTCACCCAGGATGGCGGCCGGATCTCCCGCACCCTGCGCTGCGTGAAAGTTACGAAACAACGCAATGCATGCCTGAATCTCTTCCTGAATAAAATTTCCTTTGCGTGTTACTTCGATGCGCGGCACACCACCAACGCTCATGAATTTGAATTTGATTCCGCTGGTGATGGCGCGCGGCGCGTAAAGATCTCCCATTCCCTGGAGCACCACAAAACCTGATTCAAATGTGTGCACTCGAACGTTTTCAATGTGCGCCTTTACAGTCTCCATCGCGTTGTAGACTGCAGCACGATCCAGATTGCGAGGACTGAAGTAAAACCTGGTCTCCCCTTTTTCAAAGGTGAATGCAGGCAACTCGCCTGCTGCGTCGCACGCTTTTTCAATCTGATCACGCGCGGATGCGAAGTCTATTTCCTGTGGCCGCTCTTCAGACATACGATCTACCTGCCTCGCCCGCTTTCCAGGTCAATTCCGATTGGGCAGCAAGGAAGGTTTCGATCGCAGATAACGTTCAATCGAACGCATTGCGATGCAGGCCTGTCCTGCTGCGACTGCCAGAGAAGGATCACGCGGAGTGCAAACATCACCGGCTACCCAGATGGGCCTGGAGTCCAGTGGCATGTCTCCTGTGGAATGGAGGGCCATCTGTTCGTCGTTCGAATCCAGCCAGCTGCCTGCGTGTGCAAAATGATGACCTCCGGAAGAAAGAAGAGTGTTTTCTGCCTCAAATCCAACTTTCACAAGAAGCCGATCCGCATCCACAGTTCGCGTTTTGCCGCCCTGGCTGAGCACAACACCTCTGATACCTGGATCTCCCGTCACGGACACAATTTCTGTTTCGAGCAACACTTCTATATGCGAATGATTTCGAATGTGATCTGCGAGTGCCGGTCTTGCACGAAGTGCGGCTCCTCTGTGCACGATGTAGATCTTCTTCCACTGCGCCTGAAGCAGAATCGCGTTCTCAACGGCCCCGTCTCCACCTCCTGCAATCACAAGAGAGTTTCCTTTGAACTGGTCTCGCGGCTGCGACGTGTAATAAATTCCAGTTCCGTGAAAAGCGCGCACTGCAGGAAGGGTTCTTCTTCTGAGCCCGGTAGAGATGAGCACAGCGCGGGCACTCAGAATGCCGCCTGTTGTTTCAAGAACGTAGAGATCTCCGGCCTCAGGCGCGTCTTGAAATGGAAGGATCTTCTGCACTGCGATGCCTGTTTCGATCGAAGCAGATCTCTGCGCTTGATCGCATAACGTCCTGGCAAAGTCCGTTCCACGCAGCTCCAATCCCGGATAGTCAGGAATTACGTCTTGAATCCAGTGCAATTGCCCGCCGGCGCGCTCGTCCTTTTCTATGATCTTAGATTTTAACCCAAGCCTTCCGGCCCAGATTCCGGCGGACAATCCTGCCATGCCGCCACCGACAATGACTACATCTGCATCCGCGTTCATACGGACAGAATGACCTTGCCCACGCTTTCGCCTGATTGAAAGAAGCGAAGAGCATCCGGGGCCTTCTCAAAGGAAAACACTTTGCCTACGAACGGTGGATTGTTCTGCCAGGGATACGTAAGGAGCCTGTCTGCGAGCCCCGCAAGGCGATCCGTCTGATCCCAGAGCCAGATCAAATTAAAAGCAAGCAGACTTTTATTGTCTGAAATCATGGCCAGGGGATCGAGAGCCGGTCTTCGCAGGTATTGAAAGGCCAGTCTGAGATAGTTTGGTTTCTTACCTTCAGGCATCATGCTTGCTGCGCCGAATAACACATAACGTCCACCGGCGCGAAGCGCATCGTACTGCGGCTTGAAAAATGGACCGTACACCGCATCCAGGCAAACGTCAATTCCATCCGGCGCCGCACGCCGAAGATCCTTTCTGAATGTGGAAGCGCTGCGTAGAAGGATCCTTTCGCGCTTCACTCCGCGAGAAACAAGAAGATCGATCTTGGATGGACTTCCCACAACTGCAATCGCATGTGCTCCCAATTGCTCAAGCAAGAAGAGAGAAATCAGACCAACACCGCCTGCAGCAGACTGAACCAGAACAGTTTCTCCTTTCTTCACGGAACCCAGATCAGAAATCGCGTACTCTGCAGTCAAACCCTGAGCAAGAAATGCAGCTCCTTGCTCAAAGCTCCACGAAGATGGAATTTTGCGAATGTAACGATAGTCCACATTGATCAGATCCGTGTATGCGCCAAAACGGGTGAGACCCATGATCCGATCGCCCGGGCGAAATCCTGTTTTCTGTTGAGCAATGTCGCCTAACGCTGCAATTTCTCCAGAAAATTCAAGGCCAGGAGTAAAAGCACCGGATGGAGTGGCGGAGTAAAGACCCAGAATTGCAAAGATATCCGCAAAATTCAAACCACACGCACGAACTCTAATCTGAACCTGATCCGATGAGGGCGCTGCGATTTGATCTGACACTAGACCCAGTCTGGACAATGATCCCGCAGAAGCCTGGATCCAGACACGGCGCGCTCTGGTCTTTGAATCTGCGTGGGACATCAAGTCTACGAATGGTTTCTGGTAAACTGCTTATAGTTGTATTTAAAGTCCTGTCTCAACTGATCCGGAGACTGGCCCTTGCCGTGCATTTCCGACTCAAATACTTTTCTCTTGGAAACGTAATCAGGCGAAAGAGGAATCTCAAGCCTGGCCACCGTCTCCCCGTACTTTTCGCTTGAATACAGAGTGAATGCGTGGCGATCCACGCCTGATTCGTCTAGAAGGATGCCCACCATGGTGAGACCAAGGCCTGCTCCCTCAGTGTCATCTCCGTGTTCCATGAAGAAATCAAGAAGGCTGGTGAAACTGGTTGCCTGACGAAACTTCTGGCGAATTCTGCTTTCTTCAATATCCAGAAGGGGAAAGTTATTCTTCACCTTGATGTGAACCACATCCATAGAATAGTAAAGAGTTACAACTACCGGTAGATTGTGCTCTTTGAACGTTTTCTTGTACTTGCGAAGCTTTTCTTCTGTTAGAGCTCCGCGGAAATAATTCATACCAACATCATATTGTGCCGGATCGTTTGCATTCAGACTGAGTTTCAGGAAGAGCGCGCGCTTTAGATTCGCCTTGGTTGCGTTGACCACAAGCTCTTTGGCGGCCGTGTACACAATGTCGAACAAATCCATTCTGCCGGCTTTTTCCAGAATGCTGCCGACGAGTATCTTGAGTACTTCTTCGCCGTAGTCTGAGAGAGCATAGGTAACCATGCTCAGAGTTTTGTTTTTTTCAACTGCCAGCGGGATTTCGCGGCGGAGATCTTCTATTGGTACTATCAAGCGTGATATTTTAAGGAGCCCCCTCTCCGGCGATCAACTCATTTTTTCCAGGTGAAATACCATCATATCGCCCTGCCCCAGTACCTTGACGAGAGGATCGAGCCATCTCTTTGCAAAGCGATAGAATGGGGATGCGTCCTTCCTGGTCGTAAGGCCAGACCCGTATGTGACTTTTCCTACGACTTTGAAGCCAAGCTCTGACGCAAGACGCGTTAGGCGCTTTACGCTGAAGAAGTACAGATGCTCTGGAACGTTCATGAATCGCCAGTCCCGCCCCGCCAGGCGTGCAAGCAGACCATACCTGCAGGTGGAAAGCACCATGCGCCCGCCCGGCTGCAGTAGCTCACTGGCGCGAAGGAGAACGCGCGCGGGTTCATGCATGTGTTCAATGGAAGCCCAGAAAGAAATGAAATCGTACGATTGAGGAATCAAATCCGAGTGCGTGAGAAAATCGCCGACGGTGATGCGGAGGCCGCGAGCTTTGCCTGGCTTTGCCGCCACAGCAGAAAGCTCAATGCCCTCTGCATTCCATCCACGTTCTGCCATATATTCGACGAAGTATCCCGCAGCACAGCCTGCGTCCAGAGCGCGACCAGGGCGTTGTTTCTCGAATACCTTTTTTTCATATGCGAAGAAGCCGATGTCCTCGAGATTCATTGTGAAAACGCGACGGATTTCTGCTTTGATTTCGTCGGAGAAGTAGTTATCGTATCCACGGTCTGTGCGCTTCTTGAAATAGGAATCCGCGTAGTAAGGAAGGACTGCCTGGAGATCAGGCTGCGGATTTACCTGCACGAGTCCGCACTTGCAGCGAACCACCTGGAAGACTTCTTTGAGCGAAGACTCCTTTTCAAAAAGAGTCTTAAAGCTCATTCCACCACATGCATTGCAAGGCACCAGGCGAACGTGGCCTGGACGCGCTTCGAACAAGGGAGGATGAAACGGATCTTTTGACTTCTTCGGTGCTCTGCGTTTTTTCTTCGGTGCTTCCAGTACCTGCATATAGTATCTTCGGAGGATTTCAGGATTCATTCACCCTTTTCGGGGGCGATCCGGCGACGAAATTGGGTTGCAAATCAACCCGCATGGTCCAGAAAGAAGGATGGGCTTCCTCGATAAAGTGATCTCTGCGGCCAATGATGTCGCAGGAAAAGAAGGCAATCAGAACCTGGTGGGTGGAGTGATCGACATGCTCCAGAAAAAGGGAGTGGGCGGAATCGTTCAGGACCTGAAGACAAAAGGGCTCGGAGACCTGGCAGAATCCTGGATTGGAACTGGTGAAAACAAATTGATTTCGCCTGAACAAATCAAGAATGTCCTGGGAAGCGAACAGCTCCAGGCTCTGGCACAGAAGGCAGGAGTATCTCCTGAGAACGCTTCCAAATTCCTGGGTCAGATTCTACCGGGCATCGTAGACAAACTCACTCCTCAGGGTCAGGTCCCCGGAGACGATCCTGGAAAGAGTCCAGAGGCAAGCGCTGGGCCATCGGATGGATCGACGTAAGTTCTTTCGCGAAGGCGTAAAAGAAGTCGCGCGGGAAGTCATGAAGACTCCCGTCGGCTCCGCCATCGACAAGCAACTGCTTGCATTTTCAAATCTGCTTTCGCCGGAACACTTCACTCCGCCTGCTCCTGTTCCTCCCGCAGATGCTCCTCCTCCGCGCAAACTCGCTCGTCCTCCAGGCGCACTGAAAGATCCAAAGAAATTCAACAAGGCGTGCACAAAATGCGGCGATTGCATCGTCGCCTGCCCATACGGAGTGCTCTTCCAGATGGGACCGGCCAGCGGTCCACTTCTCGATCCAAATCTAAACGCATGCAGACTTTGCCCCGACATGCCGTGCATTGATTCGTGCGAAACAGGCGCGCTGAAGAAACTCAGAAAGAAGCAAAACCCGCGACTCGGCGTGGCCGCGGTATCAGAATCGCTCTGCAGAAACCACGAGTCCAGAAAACCACGCCTCGCTCCGGGTCAAAAATCGCAAACATGCAAGATTTGCGTGCGCGAATGCCCAGTGAAAGGAGCGATCTCCCTCGGAAAAGACAGGCTGCCTGACATTGCAAAGTCTTGCACCGGTTGCGGACAATGCGTGCATGTATGTCCCAACCACGCCATCCGAGTGGACGTTTTTTAATTGAACTCGTGCAAAACAAAATCAGTCTCAAATCTGGAGGGACTATGAAACCACTATTATTGACAATGGCGCTGTTCTTTTCTTCCCATGCGCTCTTTGCCCAGGAAGCAATTCTATCCAAACCAAAGGCTTGCCTCGCCGTAGATGAGAACGCAGGAACACCCAGCGGATGTAAGACAAAATTTCGCGCGGCAGACAAGATTCATGTCTTCTCCAATATCGAAACACCGGGCGTGTACAAACTCAACGCTGTCTTTGAACTACAAGACGATACGCGAAAGAACAAACCAATCAACATAGACATTGATACACAGGCAGACTGGAACTATGTTTACTTCTGGATGACGCCCAATACGCATGACGATAAGTATCTGGGCACGTGGAAGATCACCATCTATGTTCACACGGAAGATGGTGATACGTCAGAATACTCAACGACCTTTCAAGTAGTAAAATAAGGAGATACACATGGACATAGTTCGCATCATCGCTGCAATCGTACTTCCACCTCTCGGAGTTTTCCTCCAGGTTGGAATTGGATTTCATTTCTGGCTCAACATTCTTTTGACCATCTTTGGCTACGTTCCAGGAATCATCCACGCCATCTGGGTCATTCTGAAAAAGTAATCTGAAGTTGCGCTGCTCTGAAGAGCAGCGTCGTTTCCTACGAGGAATTTCGCGCTGCGAAATTCCCTCTTCTTTCGCGCGCGGCGCTGGACCAGGCGAACGCAAGCGCAATTAAGTTCGTGCCCATTTCTAACGCCAGCCTGCGAGTTTCTTCCGGCACCCTGTGTCGCAATGAATCCTCCCAGCCGTCGCCCAGGTCAGAACTAAAGCTGTAGTACAGATTCAAATCCTGTCCTTCCTTCAGGCGATACAACACTGCCGGTGAACCATCGTGAATCATGATTTTTGGCATGGATCCAACGTTATACGGCTTTCTAAACACTTCCTCACCGGATCGAACAGGTTCGAGCCTTGCTTCCGGAAAATTCTGAGCGACAAATCGTCTGAAAGCTGCGTCCATTCCGCGATTGTCGTCCACAAGAACGAACCCACCTGCACGCACAAAACTGAGAAATCCTGTTAGATCAGAGCCTGCCAGGTCAAAACCGTGATGCCCGGTTGCGTATACAAAAAAATCAGAACCCGGTAGATCTCGCCCGTTTGCAGGCTCTCCGGCGCGCACATCCAGTTTTATCGCTTCGCAGTTGCTAGCGAAACGTGCCAGGTTTCGCAGAGATCCAGGATTGGCGTCCCAGTCTCCACCGCGATAGACCAGTTGTCTCAGAATCACCGGACTATTTCGCTTAACTGCGGCTATGCGCGAGGAACTCCTGGCTTGCTTCCGCGGAAATAGCAAAGCAATCGAACAAAATAGGACGACGAGTACAAGTACAAGAACACTCATCTGAAGGCGGCGATTCGATCCGCCACATTCTTACGAATACTCACATAAAAAAGCGAATAGTCTGAAACGTGAAAGTTGCCAGAAATATTATGATAGCCGGACTCTTTGGGCTTTGAAATCAGAAGAACGCCATTCTGGCACTGCGCAGAGCAAACATTTGGATCTACTTTTTCAAAGTTCGCTGAAACCCCACCCGGATTGAGATCTGCCTCTGCCAGAGAATCGTCCGACTTCCAGTGAACTGGATTGGTACAAGCATACGGTGGCTCTGGATCGTGCGGCAAACGCTTCAGTTCTGTTCCGGGTGTTGCAGAGCGATACGTAATAAAACACCGAACCTCTGTGGCCGACTTGCAAATCGGTATGGTGGCATAGGGATGTTCAGGGATGGCCATTCCAATGAGATACGCTGCCACAAGGCGACTGAGAGCAGGCTTTCGATCAAATCGATCTTTCAACAGGAAATAGGCATGGCGCGTTCCCTGGCTGTGAGAAGCAATGATGACAGGCCTGCCCTGATTGTAGTGAATCATATAGTAATCAAACGCACGAAGCACGTCTGAATACGCAAGATCCAGGGCCGGCGCACCGTTCTTTTTGTCGAGAAATGCAGCGATGGTCGCCTGACGGTAGCGAGGCGCATAGATCCTCGCACAACAATTAAAAACGCTGGCCTGCTTGCGAAGAGTGGTCTCATCCACTCTCCGGTTCACAGTTGCATCGGCAACATCCGCATTCCAGGTTCCGCCAAAATACAAAGTGGGATGAACAAAGAAAACATCTGCGGAGGCTGTGGACTGTGCGTCTTTCCAGTCTGCTTCAGAAGGGACAGAGTCCGCTGTATCTGCGCGGTCTGGAAGAGCGGCCCAGGATTCTCTCAGGGAGTAATCGGGCTCAGGTGGTGGCGGGCTCTTTTCGAAATCAGTTCCCGGACGAATCAGCCACTGGCAGGAGCAAAGAGCAACGCATGCAATTGTGAGAAACCGAAGCATCCGATGGATTACGAAAGTCACCGGCCCATAGAGGGCGATTTGCGATGATCGTCAACCTGGATTCGCAGCCAGCTCCATTGCACGAGGAAAGAGCAAATTGTTTTCGAGATGCATATGCAGGTGCACGTCTTCCTCCAGTTCCTGGAGCTTATGAAATAGAAGCCTGTAGGTGTTGCACGCTGCCTGCGGGAGAGTGTAGTCAGAAGTGACTTCTCGCATCTTGCGAAGGTCTTCGCCGGCGTTTTCATGTTCGAAGAGCATCATGCGGATGGGACCGCCCACATCTGAAAAACAGACGGGCGCATCCTTCTCGGCACCATTCTCCAGCAGTCGAATGTAAGGAAACAGAACACGCTCTTCCTTCAACAGATGAAGTTCCATTTCTGCTTTGAAATCCGCAAACAAATCGCGGAGCACGATCATTTCGGGATGCTGCGCCCCGTGTACCGCTGCCACGCGAACGGAAAACTTTTCGATTTCTGCCATAATGTTGCGGGTAAATTCGTGATGCGTGGACAAAACATGATCTACGACCTCCCCCAATGGAGCATCCGCCTCTACACTTCGCCGGAGTGGAGCCGCCGCCTGTATCTCCGCCAGGACAGATTCAGAATTCAGGCCTTTTCCGATACACGCGTCAGAGAGGCTCGTCCCTCCGCCACAACAAAAGTCCATTCTATATTTTGCAAACACCCTTGTGGCGTGAGGCGCGCTGAGCGCAATTTTGGAAAGGGTATCAGAAGACAGGATCACAGGTTTACTCCTGATTCCAAACTAACACAGATTCGGTGCACAAACATTGATTCAGATCAAGACGAGAATGATTTGCAAAAGGAATGCGCGAAACCCTATTGACCCTACATGAATCCCGTGGATTTCCAGGGTCTGCGTCTGTTGAGAAAGAAAGGCAGAAAAAGGCTCACTGTGTTTGTTCTGGCGGACAATGTAATCGAAGTCCGAGCGCCCTTGCGAACTTCTGACAGGGTAGTACGCGAATTTCTTTTGCAGGCAGCTCCGTGGATTCGTCAAAAACTACAGGCAAACCAGGAACGTCCATCGGCAGCAAGGCTGCGTTATGTGCACGGAGAGAAGATCCCGTGGCAGGGAAAAGAGATTCTACTACATGTGCTCCCTGGCATCAGGCAAAGCCGCCTAACGGATGAATCACTAACGGTTCATGCCCGAAATGCTCTGATTGCGAAGAAGAAAGTAGCGGCTGTCTATTCCAAACACGGGGAAAAAATCTTCCGAGAGACAGTATCCAGATTTGCACCCATCGTCGGGAAGCATCCATCCAGAATTTCCGTACGCGGAATGAAAAGCAGATGGGGAAGCTGTTCACATACTGGATCGCTCAGTCTAAACTGGAAGATCCTGGCTGCGCCTCAATACGTGATCGACTACCTGATTGTGCATGAGCTGTGTCACCTCATCCACGCCAATCACTCCAGTCGATTCTGGGCGGAAGTAGAACGCGTTTTACCGGAATACAAGGAAGGTCGCAAATTCCTAAAAGATCACGGAAGCTCTATCCTGATTCGATTCGATTAGTACTCAGCGGCCGATCACAATCAAAGTCAGGTCATCCGCAGTGGTCCCCGGCTCCGTTCCAGTCTTCGCGTGAAATTTGCTGATCAGCGCTCTCACCATATCCGCGCTCGACGGCTGTGATTTACGCAGGATCTCTTCCATCCAGTCCGTGCCAATAGTCTTACCCGAAAGATCCGGTTGATCATGGAAACCGTCTGTAAAGAACACAAGCCTGGATCCACGAGGAAGCGCCGTCCTCTCCGTGGAATACTGAGAATCTTCCATGACTCCGATAGGAACGCCCGTCGCCTCAAGCCTGAGAACTTCTCCGCCGAACACTCTGAACTGAGGAACATGACCGGCGGCCGCGAAATGAATGCTGTCTTCGTAAAGATCTGCAACTATTGCAGATAGAACCAGAGAATCGCCATATCGGGCCACTACCTGCTTGTTCAAATTCGCAAGCGCATCACCGGCGCTAAACGAAGCATGGCCTGAATGAACCCATTCACTCTTGATGAGCATAGACGATAAAGCAGCATTGACTCCGTGACCTTTCATGTCCGCCATAAACACGCGAAGGATCCCAAGACGCCGCGAAAGGTCGTATAAATCCCCTCCGAGCGCGGCAGACGGACGATAGACGATTTCGCAATCAAAACCCTGCGTGAGGGTTCGATCATGCTGGAATACAGTTTCCTGAAGAATGCGCGCCAAATGCAGATCTTCTACAAATTCCAGCTTGTGCCTCTGCACCCGATTCACAAGAACCTGATAATGCCCTGAAAAAATCGCGATCACAAGCCCGAAGAGAATCATGCACAAACTAAGACTGAAGGCAATGTCCACGTAACGCGATTGTCGGTCCGAGTAATTCACAATCAAATCCGGACGAATGTATTCCAGATAAAGAACTCCGTTGATCACCACAAGATAGAGAAGTATAACAAAATACCTCTGCCACCCTCTCATGATGACTGCACCCATCATGCCACACACGAAGAAGAAGTAATGAGCTCCACCAACAGATCCGGCATTCCAGAACCACTGCATGGCTAGAAACACAAGAATCGCAAGGATGACGGGCCATACGATGGGCCTGTAGATATTCCAGTAACGCGAAACTACAAAACCAGAGGCGAGAATGACTGTCTGCACGCAACTGCCTACTACGAGGACAAAGGGAACGTCAATGAACGCGTTCTCGATCGCAGACAATACTGCCACGATTGTTCCACCAAAGCACATAACGTTGAAGAGCCGCTGGTCCAGATTTGCAAAATCAGGCCGACCCAGGATCACTGCAGAAACGCGGCGAAAGCCGCGGAGAACCGTTCTAATCAAATGCGCAACTCCGGTTCAAAGTCCAACTTCATGTACCTGGTCGAGTCTTTGCGCGAGAAGACGCGCAAGAAAAATACCATAGTGCGGATGCTCGCGAATCGCGTTGATGAACGCCTGTTTGGAAATTTTCATGAGCTGACCACGGCCCACCGCAATCACAGTAGCCGATCTCTTGTTGTTCAGTAAGAATGACATTTCCCCGAGAAAGATATCCGCTGGTGTTAGCGTAGAAACCTTTCTCCCGTTCGCGATGATATCGTATTTCCCGGAAATTATATAGTAGAGATGACTGGACGTTTCTCCCTGGCGAAAGATCACCTCACCATCCTGAACCGTCACTTCCTCCTGATCCGCAAAAACGCGAGGGATTACATTTGATTCATGTAAATGTTCTATTTGAAAAGAGACTTCGTTTCCCTTTTCATTGTAGTGCACATTCTGCAGGTAGTTCCGGGCAATCATGATCCCGCGACCATGCAATGCCTCTGCTGGATTGTCCTCTGCCAGGCGCGATCCCCAGTCAAATCCCTCCCCCTCGTCGCGGACGGTGAAATAGGACCTTTCCGGTGTTATGCGATAGTTCAAAAAGATCTTCTTTGCCAGAATCTCTGGCTTCATTGCTTTTTGTCGAATGAGATCTAGAATATCTCCGCCGTTTTCCAGCCAGACCTTCTTCTCTTCAAATCCAATGCAGCAATTCCCGTGTTCGATTGCGTTGTAGAGAAGTTCAACCAGGGCCGCGCTGCAATTGGACTTCTGGTCCAGATTGATCAAGTTGGAGTTGTAGAGAAAATTCGCGATCAGGTTCGAGTAAGTAGTCACATCAAATGGATCGTTGTCCAGAACGAACATACCGGAGATGTTGGACTGCAGCAGTGCGTGCAAGTCGCGCTGGAACAAAATGCTTCTGTGTTGAGACAAAACATTCAGCGCTCGCGGAAGATACAACTCCACTTTGCTCTTCTGGATGTGTGCAATGATATTCACACCGCGCAGTCGGTTGAGCAAATCCTCTTCTTTTTGTTTTTCATAGATGATAATGCTTCCACCAAAGTGAAGCCACGGGTCATCTTTGATCTCAGTAAACGCTCTGCCCGCGCTCGCTTTGGAACCTGAGAAATCTATAATATCAATCTCAGGCAGCTCATAGTTGAGATATTGAACAAATGCGCGCTCTTCATGAAAGAACACCGCCTGGAACTCGTCTCCAAAGCTATTGCACGAAGAGGCGATCTTCGCGTTCAAATCCGCGTCGTCGCTCAGTACTGCAATATTGCGCATGGGTAGCCTGCTCTGCACACTCGTAATGGGTGATGGCAACCTGTCGCGTGTAAAGCCGGAAACCCTGGGACAACAAATTGACTGGACTTTTTTTTCCTCATTTATGAGTCTACGACATGCGCAGAGTCGTCATCCTCAACCCGAGAAGCAAGAATGGAGCCTCCCTCAAGGCATTCAACAAGCTCAAGCCGGATCTCCACAAACTGCTCGGGCCATTCGAAGTTTACCAGACGAAGGCACCCAGAGATGCCACGGAGCAAGTGCGCTCCATTCTCAAACAGGGTAGTTTCGATCAGATCCTCATCGCGGGCGGAGACGGATCCATCAACGAAGCAGTCAACGGCTACTTTCACGAAGGAAAGCTCCTTCGCGCAGACGTTCCACTGGGCGTCATCAACCTGGGCACGGGTGGGGACTTTTACAAAACGTTGCTGCGCGATTCCTCCAACTACCAGGAGGCGCTTTCTCAAAATCGCCTTCGCATGGTAGACTGTGGCCTTACAACTCTCGAGAAAGGGCTCGATCCACAATACTTCATCAACATCACATCCATTGGTCTGGGCGGAGACGTGAATCGCCAGATGAAAGCGTCATCATTTCAGAGTGGGATGCCTGCGTACTTCTATCATTCGCTCACAAGTCTGTTGAAATACTCACCGCCTAACTGCAAGTTTATCATGAAGGATAAAGAAGGGAAGACTACTGAGATTGAAACAGGGCTTGTGAATTTCTTTGTGTGCAACGCAGAGTTCAACGGCGGTGGCATGAGATGGGCTCCAGAGTCTGACATAGAAGACGGAGTGTTTGACCTGGTTCTTGTATCCAACGTGCCCAAGCATAAACTCATCACAGAATCCCACAAAATCTATAGCGGCAAGATTCGCGAAATGACAGGCGTGCAGGAGTTCCACGCATCGGAAGTGATCGCTCTACCGGAGAGAACTGTATCGCAAGAGATAGACGGGGAAACGCGTGACATGGATCATTTGCGAACGCACGAATTCCATTTCAAAATCGTTCCAAGATCCTTACCTTTGGTCTTGTAACCATATACGCGTTCTCATCGCAAGATGATTTAGGATTTTCGGGATAGACTTCCCAATGCCTGCTCATCTGTGGGCCGTCTTTCGTAACACCTCGAACTTCAACAAACAGTAGAATGATCGGAGCGCCAACCTGGAGCTTGAAAGGAGATGAAAGGTCTTTGAGTTCGACTACGTGATTGCCTTCGAACATCAAAAGTTCACTGCAATCTTCCCCCATGCTATGTCCGCGTTCGAACGCGGCACGAGTCGCATGGATCTCAAATGAAGGCGATTTTCCATCCCGCATGATCCTGGTAATCGTCGCATTTACCTTGCATTCGCGCACGGCAGAGGCATGAATCGCAAATGGACTGAGCACGATGAGGGCTAGAAACAACCTTTTCATGCTCATCCGACGCAACGATGAATGGATTTGTTTTCCGTTTTTTCAGGGTCCGTATGTTTCGAACAACTTCAAATAACCCGGATGCTGCCGAATGGAAGCCAGAGTTTCGTCTTTTTTGATGAGGGGCGCATAGCCATTCTTACGCGTGCGCTCCGGATCCACAGTGGTAATTTGATCTTCCCAGAGAACTTCTTCCAGACGTGCGATAGCTTCCTCTGCCCGGCCCAGAAGCGCAAGAGCGCAAGCTGTATTGAACTGCGCTTCCTGTAGCTTTCCATATGGGAGCGGCATGCCCGCTTCTACCGCTTTTTCAAAAGCTACCAGGGCTTCCGCATTGCGATTGGTCATCGCATAAGCAAGACCAATGCCTTCGTAAAGATCCCAGGCATCCATGGGCGGCAAGCTGGCTAGCGGGTGCGATTTTTCAAAAGCAAGATATGCACTGAGCGCCTCTGCGACCTTTCCTCCGTGTAGCTGCTTTGATATTGGCTCAAGGTCTTCCGCGAATTTCCTCGTGGTGACCGCAGTCATGGATCCTGAGGACCTCTGGAGAAGAGTATTCATAGCGGCATCCCCCTCGTGATTGACTCCGGAATCAGAAAGGAAGCTCCGGGCAATCCCCTGCGCCAGTCCAAATTGCCGCTTAACGGCATAGCTGACGGATAAGTTGCGTAGCGCCTGACCACGCGTATGCGAAAGAGCGAATCTGGAATCCGCGTAAGGAACTTTGGTCAAAAGGGCGATGCGAAACCTTGCGATCGCTTTGTCTGGGTTTCTCTGAACATTGAGATAAAGAGTTCCCAGCTCCACCTGAGCTTCTGCGAAATCCGGCGCGATGGCGGTTGTTTTTTCGTAGGCTTCTATGGCCTCTTCTTTGCGGCCCGCGTCTTCTGCAAGCCCTCCAATATCAAACATAGCCAGAAAATTCTTAGGATCCCGCGCCAGAGCAGCATCGAATTTGCCGCGAGCCGCGGCACGATCTCCAGAAACGGCAGCACTGTGACCGGCGTGGTACAATGCCATGGATTCAGGGGTGATGCTGGGTGCCGCGTGCACCGCAACTGCAAGCGACAAGAATAAAAGAAAGAAACTGTAGCGCATGCTAAACTATGAAACGACCTTCCCGGATTCATAGCCAAAATTATGGCACACTGAAGAATCTGTTCAGTGTCTGGTACAAATCGTCTCTCGATCGCATACGGGCCGCTACGTGACCGTCTGGCCTGATGAGCAAGCCTCCGCCCTCCTCCATCTTTGCGAGAGCCGCGAAAGAAAGAGTCTGATCGCCCATGCGCACTTCATTCAGAATAGGAATGACCTGAATTTTTCGATGGAGTCCCGCGTTCCGAATCGCACGCGACCACGAAGCATTTTCGCCAGAACACAACAGGCTCCAGCGATCATACCTTAACCTTGTATGAATCGACGCATGGCCCCGACCCGGAACTTCAAAGTGAGGCAGACGGGCTCCGGGTGCGAAGGAAGGTCTGTACTCAGTTGAAGTAGAATCCGGAAATCGAATTTGATCCGGCAACAGAGCATCGGGGCTGTACCTATAACCCAGATCCAGTCCAATGCGATCAAAGTGGGAAATCTGGTTGTGGATTTCGAGGCGAGCTCCAGTCACGCGCCTGCTGTTCTTGTCAGTAAGCGCGATTTTCAGACGCCGATCAGCGAACCGCATCGCGCAGGCAAGAATAGGCTCCCGGCTTTTTCCGAGCCACCGGAGTGGAAAGCTGTACAAAATGCGTGCGCCCCAATCGAGGGCAAACTTGTGGAGGCCCAGCGCAGCCGGTATAGAGAGCAAATTGAAATAGTTGCGACGACTTTCTTCGCAGTTGAATGCTACCACTGGCTTACGCTCTTCTTCGTACGTTTCTAGAATTCGATCGTTTTCTCCCTTGAGCACATGAGCGATCTTCCATGAAATATTGTGAGCATCCGCCACTCCGGAATTCAATCCCAGACCACCCGTAGGCGGAAATCGATGCGCGCTGTCCCCCACAAGAAACACTCTGTCCTTTCTAAAACGCGCGGCGACCTGTGCGGTCATCCTCCAGGAACTGATGGATTCTATGTTCGGTTCGAAATCAGGAATGTCCAGAGCGAGTCGAATTCGTTTGCGAAAGAAGTCTGCGTCGCAATCCGCGGCTTTCTGGTGTGGCAGAAGAGGAACGTGATACACCCATCTCTTTCGCGAATGATGAGCAATGAGGGTTCCGGCGGCTTCGGGTCTGAATACGAAGAACAGTTTTGCTCGCGGTGCGATCTTTGATAAATCATTGGTAAAAAACGCATTTGCAAAATCCTGGATTTGATCGGGCCCTTCCATTTTAATTCCCAGACTTCTTCTCACCGCGCCACCCGCGCCTTCACAGCCCAGTAAGTATTTGCTTTGAATTTGATTCATTTTGCCATCTGTCGTGCGAAGAGCGGATATAACGTTATGCGGCGATTGAGTCAGACTGACCCATTCGAGACCGGTAAGAAGTTGCACCATTTGATTCTCCGCCACATGCTTTCGAAGGATTTTTTCCAGTTCAGTCTGAGACAAATTCAAATAGGGACGCGAAACGCTCACATGGTTCAGATACTTCTTCTGGATGTCCGGTTGGTTCAGATCGATCCGGCCAATTTCTTCCGCCATTGTTCTACAAAATACAATGCGAGATGCGTCTTCGTGCGGCGAAGCTTCCTTTGCAAGCTCTCTGATCGGAATTCCAATGGATTCTAGAATCTCAAGAGTACGCGCACTGATTTCATGCGCCTTCGGGTGAGTTGCGTGGTGGGGTCTTTTCTCCACCACGATGCTCCTGATTCCAAGCGTTGCAAGGCACAGAGAGCTGACCAGCCCGGCCGGCCCTCCACCTACGATGAGTACGTCTGTCTTCAACATCCTTAGCGACTGCGCGCGCGAAAAATGAACAGCCCTGTAAGCCAGAGCAAGGAGAAGAAACCAAATGCGAGGATGTTTTCGTTGATTCCGAAAATCTGAGTGTGATACTTTCCGTCTATGACGGCCCCCCCATAAACCGGTGCCAGGAAGACGGCGGCCCAGAAAGCAAACAAATTGCAGAATTGCCAGATAAATGTGAGGGAAAGATTGCCGCGATCAAAAGGTCGCCTGAACCAGATCAAGTAGATTTGCGAAAGGCCTGATGCAAACAAGTATGCGATGAACCACATCATGTGTACCTTCGCATGACCCGGCCATTCGGGGTTCTGAAGGTGAGATACTCCGGAATCACGCAGCGCAGGGCCAAAAAACTCCGCAACGCCGAGCGTAAGTAGAATCCTCACAGGTAGAAATAGCTTTTCGTTCATGTTTGATCACTCCGTATGCTGCATCATAGCGCATCCAGAAAATCGAGTCGACTCCGCTTGCAAGCTGAGACTCAAAAAGTTCAGGGTGATGTGATTTTTTTTTGAGCGAAAGCGCGGTACTGCCCTGGAGTCATTCCCGTGTGCTCTTTGAAAACGCGATTGAATGCAGCCTTGGATTGAAAGCCGGACATGAACCCGGCATCCAGAAGCGTGCGCTCCGCAAATTCCGCAGACGAAAGGATCGCCTTTGCAGCTGCAATCCGATAGCTGTTGATAAAGCCAAAGAAGTTTTGCTTTTTTTCGATATTGATCACCATAGAGAGATGGTGAACAGGAATAGAGAGGGATTCAGAAATATCCGACAGGGAAATCCTCTGATCGAGGTAGGGCTTCTCTCTTACCATGTATTCTTCTAGCCTTCGCATGTGCTCGAGACGATCCGCATCTGCCAGGTTTTGCCTCGCGTATCGCACGTTCGAGGTCTGTTCCATCCGCAGAGCAAACACCTGTGGCTTCTTTATATAGTAAAACAATACCAGGTAAGCCATTGCTACAATGACGATCCCTTCCGCCGGTGTCGCGGGCAAAGAAAATCCGGCAATCCAGGCCGCGACCGTGCTTGTGAAATACAAAACAAAAAACAAGAGCGTGCTGCCAAAAAGACTCTTCAGCCAGAGAACCTGATCACGTACACTTCCAGCAAAATGCTGTGCCACCTCAGCTTCATATCGCGAAACAAGCAGGAGTGCACGCACGATGAATGCGCCGTTGTAAATGCAGGAAGTAAAGATCAATGATCGTGTGTATACTGTAACAAAGCCAACCTGCAATTGTACATCACTCATGCTTCGCATTTCTGGAAAGACAGAACTCAAAACAGTATGAGACGCAAATACGAACAGAGTCACGGCACTGAACGCGTAGATTTCAAATCTGCCTGGCGGCGATCCGTAGAGAGTGTGACGCGCGTACAGATAGAGAAGAGGGCCCACCAGAAAACCAGAGGGAAAGACAAGAAACGGCAGAATGAGAAGAAGTGGATTGGCAGTGCGAACACTGAAACGCAGCAGACTCGCCAGTGCGGCAATGAAGACGACACCCGTGAGATAGAAATTCCCGGCACCCGTCCTCAATTCGTTTAAGAGCAAGATGCTCAAAAACGCAAGAAACGCAAGACTGATCACCGAAATATATAGGGATGCTTCTTCCAAACGAAACTCGCGAAAAGACTGCGAACAGAATCATCGAACCGGCGCGTATGTAAAGGGAAAGTAATACGGAGTGTATTGCCTGCGAAGAGCCGGTTCAAATCGGATGGCTGGCATTTTCTTTATCTCTCCGCGAATCAAAAAAGCAGGCGCAAAGTCGAAATGGTCTGTCTGCGCGTAGATGATGCCTGGAAGCCAGATTTCATACGTCCTGTCAGAATTGATCTTGAATGCTCGCGGCCAGGATGAATCCGCACCGTAATATTCTAGAATTGAATCTACGCCCTGATGAAAATTGTACTCCGTTATGCCTCGCGGCTTTTGCACACCAGCGGGCGAAAGCGCGGCAAGACTGTCTGAGAGTAGGTTTACGTCTGCATTCAACTTGCCTGCGTCCAGAATGCGCATGTGCAGTCGCAAATCGTACGTATCCAGGATTGGCTGGTCTTCTGGAATGATCGGAATCAGGCAGGGTCCGCGCATGGTCGGATGAGTGGGAGTCCCGGCCCAGAACAGAAGGTTCATCCCTTCAAAAGAAATCCGAGCACATTCCACAGATTCATCCGGTCCAATGGCGCATGACGTTATTGCAGAATTGGTTGGCGCGCGAAGATAGTATCCGGAGTTAATGCTCGAGCATTGAGTAATCAATGACACCAAAAAAATGCCGCAAACAAGCTGCTGAAAATGGCAGGTACTTTGTAAATTGTAAACCGTGCCCATCGCTCTCGAGGATTTTTCGTGAACGCGGTCCGTGCAACAGAAAAAAGAATCGCAGAGACAAGCCTCTGAATCCTTCACCAACGAATCCATGAGTGCCGCATAACGGTAATGGGAAAAAGCAGTCATTTTGATCTTGCAGCGCGAGGCCCCTTTGCGAAAAACAGCCTGGGCAACCTATGGCCAGTGATAAATCCTTCGTTCAATTCGCTCTAGATCAACTAAAACCTGTCTCAGTCACCTGCAAGCCCATGTTCGGAGAATATGCACTCTACAAAGACAACAAAGTCGTCGCTCTCATATGCGACAGCCAGCTCTTTGTGAAGCAGACGGAAGCGGGGAAAATCTTTGCGGGATCGATCCCCGAAGCACCGGCCTACCCTGGCGCGAAGCCGAGTCTACTGGCAACCGAGGGTCTTGAAGATCCAGAATGGATCTGTGAGCTGATCCGCATCACAGCAAAAAATCTACCGGCTGCCCGCCCGCGGAAGAAAACCGGTGCGAAGAAAAAAGAATCCCGGGCCAATGTCGCAGCTAAAAAGAAGCGCTCCAAATAGCCCGGCGGTGACGGCCGTAACCGGCCGCCTTCCGATTCAACCTGCTACTGGATAGTCAATGTAACCCTTTGGACCAGGTGTGTAAAACGTACCCATGTCGAAAGCATTGAGCGCTTTTCCTTTTTCGAGGCGAACCACCAGATCTGGATTGGAAAGAAATTGTTTTCCGAATGCGATCAGGTCCCCCTTGCCCGCATCGATGTCCGCGTTTGCGCGCGCGACATCATACCCGCCACTCAAAATGACGATTCCCTGGAACTCCTTTCGAATAGAAGCCTTGACGCTATCAGATACAGCAGGCGCACCCATGGAGGAATGATCCACGATGTGAATATAAAGAATCCCAACTTCCTGGAGTTTCTTTGCAGCCAGCGTGTACGTTTCTTCTACTTCTGAGTAGGGAGGAAGATCGTTGAACACTCCGTAAGGTGAAAGGCGAACTCCAACTTTGTCTTTTCCAATGGCTGCGGCCACAGCAGAGGCAACTTCCACCAGAAAACGAAGTCTGTTCTCAATCGATCCACCGTATTCGTCAGTTCTGCGATTGGAATGCGGATGAATGAATTGTTCGATCAAATATCCATTCGCCGCATGGAGCTCTACGCCGTCGAAGCCGGCTGCCATGGCGAACTTAGCTGCAGTCACGTATTCCTGAACTGTGCTCTTCACTTCTTCGGTGCTCAAGGCGTGGGGAACTGGATGTGCCTGCATTCCCTGGGAATCAGTGTAGATTTGACCGGCTGCAGCGACTGCAGAAGGTGCGACGATTTTAGCGCCTGCTGGCAAATTTGCCTGGTGCCCGATTCTACCGGTGTGCATCATTTGCTGGAAGATTTTGCCGCCTTTTGCGTGAACTGCCGAGGTCACTTTCTTCCAACCATCTGCCTGCGCCTGGTTAAAAGATCCTGGAATTCTTGGATAACCAAGTCCATTGGGAGAAGGAGAAGTTCCTTCTGTTACAATCAGGCCTGCGCCTGCTCTCTGGCCGTAGTATTCTGCCATCAGATCATTTGGAACGTTTCCATCCGCACGGTTTCGAGTCATCGGCGCCATAACCATGCGATTGGCCAGGTCGAGGCCACGCGCGGAAAAAGGAGAAAAAAGTTTGTTGCTCATATTGCTTCAAGTTAAAAGCAATTGAACGGAACGGCAATTCTATCGTCTAAAATAAATGAAAAGGCTCACTGGTGAATCTTCGCTTTACATCTAAAAAGATACCACCAGTTTGCACCGGGAGAAAAACATGAACGGCGAAATGGAAAAAACGGAAAAGGGATCCGCTCGAGTGGACGCCATCAAAGAGCAGGCAGCGCAACTTGCTGGAAAAGCAAAAGAAGGCTTCGCCCGTCTCAATGAACGCACTCAAGTCTACCAGGAAGGAGCTCGCGAATTTCTCGATTCAGTAGGACTCTACATCAAGGAAAACCCGCAGAGATCCGCAATCATCGCTGTGCTGGCAGGACTTGGGCTGGGACTCCTGATAGGTCGTGCGACCAAACGCGGCCGCGACTGATCCATGTCTGGCAAATATCCGGCCCTCGCGCGCCTGCGCAAGGGCCAGAAGAGCGCAGTGGAAGAACAGTCAGAGAGTCCTTCGCTCTTCTCGTCTCTCTTCACAAGAATCCATGAACAGTGGAAGATTCGCTCCGCGCGATTTCTCGCAGGCATACTGCTTTTTGTGTCCTCGATCCTCCTATTCGTAATCTCGATCGTATTTTTGCTCGGCGGCCTTTACGCGACCATCAAGCTCTTTGTCGGACAAATTGCAGCGCTTTTTGTCATGGGATTGATTTCTCTGCTTTCAGGAACGATTCTACTTCGTCGTTCGCTTCGGAATTTGGACGAATCCGTCGACTTTAGTAAGAAGGAATTGGACCTCAAGATTACAGACTGAGATGCAATACTATAGACTACTAGGGCTCAATCAGGGCGCCGGACCGGATGAAATCAAGAATGCATTCCGTTCCAGGATCAAAGAATGCCATCCTGACCGAGTACCTGGAGACGGTGAAAAAGCAAGACGCATCATTGAAGCATACAGAGGTCTTCTGAAGGGAGAAACAGGACCAGAGCCTGTCGCGGCTCCAGTGAGACCTTCTCCTCCTCCGCGACCCCAGGGCCCAACCATTCGCGTTCACGCAAAAAGCCGCAGCCACGCAGCAGGCGTAGAAGCAGGAAGAAGAATCTTCCGATCCGTATTTCGCGGACACGACCTGGCAGGTTCGGTAGAAAATTTCTGGGATGCAGTCGAACGCCACGTACTCGAAGAAGGCGAAGAGACAGAAGTATACGGAAAGCACGTTCACGTACGCGAAGTCCCGTGGGAACAAAGACTCGGCGGAAACGGAATTACAAATCCAAAAGCACGCGAAATTTTTGAACGAGCAGAAGTAGCTCTACGCGAAGTCGTTGCGAAATATGATGCACAGAAGCAAAGAAGTCGCCGCCAGTGGTCCAAAGACTATATATTCAATCTTGCGCAGGTGCAGGTTTTGTTTAGAGATGCGATGAATCGCCATCCTTCGCTCACCGGAAGGGCTCTCAGCAGACTGCAGCAAATCCACGAACTGATCGGCGAAATTCGAAAGATGATGGTTTGAACAATGAATACTACAATCAAAGTCGAAGGCATGACCTGCCAGCATTGCGTGAAAGCAGTTGAAAAAGCGGTCTCTGAAAAGGGCGGCACTGCCAGAGTAGATTTGAAAAGTGGAATGGTAGAACTTCAATTCGAAGAATCCAAAAGCAGTCTGGCGGATATCAAAGCTGCCATTGAAGAAACCGGTTATTCTGTTCCCTGATCCTGGATTCGGAGTGACGAGTCCAGCCCGCCCTGATTTCTTATAATTCATGAGCAATCTACAGCTGGCCACAGTCGGAGGCGGATGCTTCTGGTGTCTGGAGGCGGTGTTCCAACGTGTAAACGGCGTTAGCAAGGTTGTGTCTGGATACGCTGGAGGCAGAACGGAGAATCCAAATTACCGCGAAGTGTGCGGCGGAAATACAGGCCATGCGGAAGTCATTCAAATCGAATTCGATCCAGCCACAATCTCCTACGAGAAGCTGCTCGATGTATTCTGGAAATGTCATGATCCTACCACTCTCAATCGACAGGGAGCAGACACAGGAACCCAATACCGCTCCATCATTCTCACTCACGACGAAAATCAAAAGAAACTAGCCATCGCGTCACGAACTGCAGCAGAAAAAAATTTCGATTCACCCATTGTGACTGAGATTGTTCCGCTCACGAAGTTCTACGCCGCCGAGAATTATCACCAGGACTATTACAACCAGAACGGACATGCGCCTTACTGCCAGGTAGTGATCGCACCCAAGCTGAAGAAAATGGGCATGGCACCCTGATGTCTCGAATCGCTTTCGCGCACACTGCTCTACCCAAAAACGTTTACAATCAGGATGAACTGATCGGTGCCTTTCGCGAACTATGGGCGGAGAAGTTTTTTAACACAGACAGACTCGAACAATTTCATCGCAATGTAATGGTGGGACAGCGTCATCTCGCATTGCCTATTGAGCAGTATAGAAAACTGAGTGGCTTTGGTGCTACAAACAGTGCATACATAGACGCAGCTGTTGAACTCTCAGAAAGACTTCTACGAGAACTGTTTGAAAAGACAGGCTTTGACCCCAGAACTTTAAACGCACTCATTTCCACCAGTGTTACCGGCATCATGGTTCCGTCTATCGACGCAAGGCTGATGAATCGTCTGCCTCTTCCTGCTTCACTGAAAAGGATGCCGTTATTCGGCCTTGGTTGCATGGGTGGAGCGGCCGGCATCGCACGCGCTGCAGACTACCTTCGCGGACATCCAAAAGATTCCGTTGTGTTCTTGTCCGTAGAACTCTGTTCGCTCACTCTACAGAGAGAAGACCTCTCTGTTGCGAATATTGTTTCGAGCGGCCTTTTTGGAGACGGCGCTGCCGCCGTGTTGATGCTCGGAGAAGAACATCCGATGGCGGGGAGAATCACTCCTGGAATGCCTGAAAAAGCATTTCGATCTCCAACGATTCTCTCTAATAGAAGCATCTTTTTCCCAAACACGGAACGAGTGATGGGCTGGGATATTGTGGACAGCGGATTCCAGGTCGTTTTGGATTCGTCCGTTCCTGAATTCGCGGAAAAGAATTTAAGGCCCGGAGTGGAAGCGTTCCTCAAGGAACAGGGGCTTTCTCTTTCAGACATAGAAGTGTGGATCGCTCATCCGGGTGGACCCAAAGTAATCACCGGTATGGAAAAGGGACTCTCACTGCGCGAAGGAACTCTCAAGCTTTCCAATGAAAGTCTTCTCAAATATGGCAACATGTCTTCCGCCTCTGTGCTTTTCATTCTCAAAGAGACACTCGATCAGAATCCTCCGGAAAAGAAACTGGGGCTTCTCCTGGCTATGGGTCCGGCCTTCGCAGCGGAAGCAGTCCTGTTGCGATGGTGAGCATGGATTCCAGAGTACTCTATAGCGCCTTCCTTGTGATCCTCGCCATACAGCGCCTGTTCGAACTCAGATTGAGTAAGAGAAATGCAACCAGGGCTTTTCTGGAAGGAGCAAAAGAAGCAGCTCCCCATCAGGTCCCGTGGATGACGGCCATGCATTCGCTCTGGTTTGTTTCCTGTGCTGCGGAAGTCTGGATGGGTGCATCCTTCCACCCGGGTATTTTCATTCTGTCACTGGCTGTCACTGTGATTGGACAAACTCTACGTTATGCGGCGATTCGCACGCTCGGGCCTAGATGGAATGTGCGCATCATTCATTTTCCTGGAAAGCCTCCAGTCCAGACAGGAATTTATCGCCTGGTGCGTCACCCGAACTATGTGGGAGTGATCCTTGAAATTGCGGCTGTTCCCATGTTGCACGGCGCGTGGATCACATCCATTGCCTTTTCTATCATAAATGGAATTTTCTTGTACTTCAGAATCAGGGCAGAGGAAAATGCAGTATATGGATGAAACGACTCAGGACATCTTCCTGCTCGTAAAGCGGATCCTGCGCGAAAAATGCAAAGTGGAAGGCCAGGTTGGAATAGACGCGAGGCTTGCGGAAGATCTGAGACTCGATTCCGTTGGAATGCTCACTCTTGCGCTCGAAATTGAGAACCACTATCGTATGAATCTTGGCGATGAGCCAGATAGCCCGCCGCGAACCGTCCAGGAAATTGTAACTCTAATCAAAGCAAGATTGAGCGAGAGAAAATCTTGAACACTCTCATTGATGCCCTGTCTGAAGCCGCTTCCACAACGCGTGGAATTCAATTCTTTGATCGATCCGGAAGCATCACGCGATTCAATTATTCCGAGCTCTATGCAGACGCGCAAAAGATCGCACGCGTGATGGCTCAACATGGACTTGCTCCAGGTCAAAGCGCAGGGCTTGTATTTTCCACTTCTTACGAATTCGTTAGACAACTGTTTGGTGTTCTGCTGGCGGGCGGCGTGCCTTTCTGCCTAGCACCTCCGAGACTGGGGA
>Ga0268298_10001457_pt1 | contig 27918 bp, 18 predicted proteins | sample WWTPWeurt_MetaG_FD_194462 | JGI IMG/M metagenome (GOLD analysis project Ga0268298, IMG submission 194462) | Activated sludge microbial communities from WWTP in Nijmegen, Gelderland, Netherland - WWTP Weurt | ecosystem: Engineered > WWTP > Aerobic digester > Activated sludge | place... | reverse complement strand
CAGCCGACCGACCGCAGCATCGACGTGCGCATCTCGCGCCTGCGTCGCAAGCTGGAACCCGACCCGCAGAACCCGGCGCTGATCAAGACGGTCTATGGGGCGGGCTATCTGTTTCTGGCGACCGTCAGCTGGCGTTGAACCGGCCATCGCTCCCGTGCGGTGGCGTACGGAAGCGATGCTAAGATGGCGCTTTCCCGATCTGCCCTGCCGAGGTCCCCATGCGTTTCCTGCGTCGTCTTGCCTTCCCGTTGCTTCTGGCTTTCGCCGGCGGCCATGCGCTCGCCGCCAATCCGGTCGAGGCGGTGACCGAAGGCGGCAGCGTCGCGCAGCGCATGGTGACGCTCTCGCTGAAGCAGGAAGTCGCCGACAACGATTCACGCGTGCTCGCCGCCGACCGGCAATTGAAGGCCGCTGCGCAGGCCACCGGCGAGACCGAGATGGCCGTCGCCGCCGCCTGCACGCGCGCGGCCCGCTTCATCTTCGATGCCACGAGATCGCCGGCAACGCCGCTCGACGTGCTCGACGGCCTGCTTGCCCAGAAGGCGCGTGCGCCGATGAGCGATGCCATTGGCCGCTATGTCGAGGCGCGGCGGAACGCGGCCGGCAAGACGCACGCCGAAGCTGTGGCTGCGTTGAAGCGCTGATCCGGCGATCGTCGTCCGCCAGGCCGAAACCATGAATGCCCTCCGCGCCGCCACCCGCCCCGCCGTCCTGCTGCTGATCGCGCTGCTTTCCTTACCGTCCGCCTTCGCCGCCGGTTCCGGTGTCGTGGGCGAGAACCTGCTCTGGCTTGCGATCATCCTGATGGCCGCGCGCCTGTTCGCGCCGCTGGCGCAGCGCGTCGGTTTCCCCGCCGTGCTCGGCGAGTTGCTGCTCGGCGTCGTGCTTGGCAACCTCGGGCTGCTCGGATTCCACTACTTCGATCGCGTTGCGACCGACCCGATCGTGGCCTTCCTCGCCGAACTCGGCGTCATCGTGCTGCTGCTGCAGATCGGGCTGGAAACACGCCTCGACGATCTGGTCAAGGTCGGCCTGCGCGCGACGCTGGTTGGTGTCGTCGGCATCGCCGTCCCCTTCGCGCTCGGTGCCTATGTGGTCGGGCCCGCACTGCTGCCGGGGCAATCCGACAACACCTACCTCTTCCTCGGCGCGACGCTGGCCGCGACCTCCGTCGGCATCACCGGCCGCGTCTTCCGCGATCTCGGCCGGCTCGGCATGGCCGAGGCGAGGATCGTGCTCGGCGCAGCGGTGATCGACGACGTGCTCGGGCTGGTCATCCTCGCGGTGGTGTCGAGCCTCGTGCAGGCCGGTTCGGTCAGCGTTGGTCAGGTCGGCATGATCGTCTTCGAGGCAGTTGCCTTCCTCGGCGGATCGATCATCATCGGCCGCCTGCTGGCCAGGCATCTGGCCGGGCGGCTGGCCCGGCTGGATGCCGGGCCCTCGATGCTGTTCGCGCTGGTGCTGGCGAGCGGTCTTTTCCTCGCCTGGCTGGCGCATGCGATCGGGCTGGCGCCGATCATCGGCGCCTTTGCTGCCGGCCTGCTCTTCGAACCGGTCTATCTGAAGGACTTCGAGACCCCCGCCGTCGTACGCGACGTCGATGCAGCCCTCCCGGAAAGCACTTCTGAGAGCCTGCGCCAGCTACTGCGCAAGGTACTGGAGAAGCATACGCGCCACCAGCACGAGCACATGGTCGAGCCGATCGGCTATTTCTTCGTGCCGGTCTTCTTCGTGCTCACCGGCATGCAGGTCGACCTGCAGACGCTGGCGGATCCGCAGGTGGTCGTCGTCGCGCTCGGCATCACCGTCGCCGCCGTCATCGGCAAGCTGGTCGCCGGCTTCGCTGCCGGGCGTGGCCACAATGCGTGGATCGTCGGCTGGGGCATGGTGCCGCGCGGCGAGGTCGGCCTGATCTTCGCGTCGGTCGGCAAGCAACTCGGCGTGGTCAGCGAAACGATGTTCTCGGTCATCGTCATCATGGTCATCCTGACGACGCTGCTGACGCCCCCCATACTGACGCTGCTCCTGCGTCGAAAGGAAACGAAATGAGCGAATCCCTGCGGCGCAGTGCGTGGATGCTGGCAGTCGTCGCCGGCGCCTATGTGCTGTCCTTCTTCCATCGTTTCGCACCGGCCGGCATCGCCCAGGATCTGGCCGTATCGTTTCAGACCACCGCAGCCTCGCTCGGCGTGCTGGCGGCCACCTATTTCTACGTCTACACGGTGATGCAGGTGCCGACCGGCATCCTCGTCGATACGCTGGGGCCGCGTCGCATCCTGCTGCTCGGCGCCATCGTCGCCTGCGCCGGCAGCATCCTTTTCGGCCTGGCGCCATCGATGCAGGTTGCGCTGGTCGGGCGCACGCTGGTCGGGCTCGGCGTTTCGGTGACCTTCATCGCGATGCTCAAGATCATCGCCGTCTGGTTCGACGAGAAGCACTTCGCGACGCTGACCGGCATCTGCATGCTGGTCGGCAACCTCGGCTCGGTCCTGGCCGGTGTGCCGCTGTCGCTGACGGCGCAGGCCATCGGCTGGCGCAGCGTCTTCGTCGGTGCCGGCGTGCTCTCGCTGCTGCTTGGCGTCGCCTGCTGGATCTGGGTGCGCGACCGCAAGGATGGCGGCAGCGATGCCCACCGGCCGAAGTTCGACCGTACGGTCATCCTCGGCGGCCTCGCCCGGGTCCTGAAGAACCGCGCCACCTGGCCGGCAGCGCTGACCAACACCGGTATCGCCGGCGCCTTCTTCGCTTTCGCCGGGCTCTGGGCGACGCCGTACCTGGTGCAGGTGCATGGCCTTTCGCGTGACGTCGCCGCGACGCACGTCTCGCTATGGTTCGGCGGTTTCGCCGTCGGCTGCCTGTTTCTCGGCACGCTTTCCGACCGCATCAAGCGCCGCAAGCCGGTGCTGGTGGCCACCACCAATACCTTCGCCCTGCTCTGGCTCGTCTGGTGGTCCGGCGTGGCGATGCCCGTCTGGCTGTCGATGTCGCTGTTCGTGCTGATGGGGCTGACCACCGCGGGCTTCAGCCTGACCTGGGCCTGCGCCAAGGAGGTCAATCCGCCGCTGCTCTCCGGCATGTCGACCTCGGTCGCCAATATGGGCGGCTTCCTCGCCGGTGCGCTGCTGCAACCGATCTTCGGCTGGGTCATGGATCTCGGCTGGAAGGGGGGCATGCTCAACGGCGCGCGCTTCTACGAATTGTCGGCCTGGCGTGGCGGCCTGCTGGTGATCGCGCTGTCCGCCTGCGGCGGTGCACTGGCTGCCTGGTGGGTGCGTGAAACCCGCTGCCGCAACATCTGGCAGGGGTAACACCCGCTATCCCTTTTGGAGTAGTCTCTCCGCATCATCTGTCGCCTCCGGGAGGGGGGATGATCGATTCGCCGACGGCTGGGAGCACCCGTGCCGCCAGGGACTGGCTGGTCCCCGGCGTCGTCGCCGCGTTCCTCATTTCGGCACTGGCCTCCGGTGTCTTCATCTGGTCGATCGAGCAGGTGCGCCAGCGCGATGCAGAGAACCAGGCGCGCCAGCTGGCGAACACCGTTGCCCACGATTTCGCCGAGCGCCTCGATCGCTCGCTTTCGGTGTCCTACGCGCTGGCGACGCTGGTGCGCCAGGGACGTGGCAGGGTCGACAATTTCGAGACCCTCGCCGAGGAGATGATCCAGGTCTACGGTGGCATCACGGCCCTGCAACTGGCGCCCGGCGGGACAATTTCGCAGGTGGTGCCGCTCAAGGGCAACGAATCGGTGATCGGTTTCTCGCCGCTGCGCGACCCGGTGCAGGGCGCCGAAACCCAGCGCGTCGTCGAGACGCGGCGCCTCGGTTTGACCGGCCCTTTCGACCTGCGTCAGGGCGGTGTCGGCGTCGTCGGGCGGCAGCCGGTCTTCCTGGCCGATGCCAATGGCGTCGAGCATTTCTGGGGGCTGACCCAGGTGCTGATCCGCATTCCCGATCTGCTCGCGGCGAGCAAGCTCGAGGCGCTGGCGCAGGGCGGCTATGCCTACGAGATGTGGCGCATCCGCCCCAACGACCAGTCCCGCCATGTTTTCGCCCGCTCCGGCGAGGCGCTGCTGGAGTCGCCGGTTGAAGCGCGGATCCACGTGCCGAACGGCGAGTGGACGCTCAGCGTCGCGCCGGTCGGCGGCTGGATTGCGAAATCGCGCCTGGTGCTCGATGTGCTGGCGGCGACGGCTTTCTGCCTGCTGCTGTCCCTGGCAGTTTTCCTGTTGCTGCGCCAGCCGCGCATCCTGCAGGCGGAGGTGGCACGGCGCACGGCGGAACTGCGCGCCAGCGAAGCGCAGTATCGCGCCCTGTTCGACGAGAATCCCGTGCCAATGCTGGTTTACAAGCCGGGCGGAACTCGCCTGCTCGATGCGAACAATGCGTTCCTCACGAGCTACGGCTACAGTCGCGAGGAACTGCGGGCGATGTCGCTGGCCGATCTGCATCCGGAAGAAGAACGCTCGCGACTGGCGGATTATTTTTCCGGCCCGCTCGAGCCGGGGATGCGCAAGAGCGGCGAGTGGCATCACCGGAAGAAGAGCGGGGAAGTCATCGACGTCGAGGCGACGTCGCTTGATGTTTCCTATGACGGGGAGGCGGCGCGTCTGGCGCTGGCGCTCGACATCACCAATCGCAAGCATGCCGAGGATGCGCTGAAGGTCCAGAACAACTGGCTGAAGTCGGTGCTGGCGCATTTTCCCGGCGGCGTTACGGTGGCCGACAAGGACATGCGCATCCTTGAGTGGAACGAGCAGTTCCGCAAGCTGCTCGACTTCCCGATCGAGATGTTCGCCGGCGAACCCCGGACGATCATGGATTTCATGCGCTTCAATGCGCGCCGCGGCGAGTACGGCGATGTCGACGTCGAGTCCTACATGGCGGAGGCGGCGAAGCGCATCAACCTGCTGGAGCCGCATCATTTCGAACGCGTGCGGCCGGACGGCACGGTGCTGGAGGTGCGTGGCACCCCCTTGCCTGATGGCGGGTTCGTCACCTCCTACACCGATATCACCGAGCGCAAGCGGAGCGAGGCGCGACTGCTTGCCGCCAACCAGCGCTTCGAGGAGCTGAACGCCGCGCTGGAGTCGAAGGTCGCGGAACGGACGCTGCGGCTGGAAGCCGAGGTCGAGGAACGGCGCCTGGTCGAAATGGCGGTGCGGCAGTCGGCGGAGTGGCTGCGCGAGATCATCGACACCATGCCTGCCGGCATCCTGCTCTGGGATCGCGAGCAGCGGCTCGTGGCCTGGAACGAGGCGTTCAGGCGCCTCTATCCTGCCTCTGCCGATCTGCTGCGCAATGGCATCTCGCGGCAGGAACTGCGCAAGGCGATGCTGGAGCGTGGCGACGCGCCGACGGACGATGGTCGCAGCAGCGACTGGGATGCGCTCGGCCAGTGGGATCGCGTGCTGCCGGATGGCCGCATCATCAGCGTCGACCGCATGGCGACTTCGGAAGGCGGCCGGCTCGTGCTGCAGAGCGACGTGACCGCGCTGCGGCGCACGGCGGAAGTGCTGGCACGCAACGAGCGCATGGCCTCGTTGGGCAATCTCGTTGCCGGCATCGCACACGAGATCAACACGCCGATCGGCAATGCACTGATGGTGGCGTCGGCGGTCGGCAGCCGCATCACCGAATTCGAGGAGGCGATCGCCGGCGGGCAGTTGCGGCGTTCGGTACTCGAGCGCTTCGTCGCCAGCGTACGCGAATCGGACGACCTGCTCGAACGCAACCTCGTCCGCGCCGCCAACCTGATCCAGAACTTCAAGCAGGTGGCGGTCGACCAGACCAGTGACCGGCGTCGCGTCTTCGACCTGGCGACGGTGCTGGAGGAGGTGCGCATGACCCTGGTGCCGCGCTTCAAGCATTCGCCCTATCGCTTCGATCTCGAGGCCGAGGTCGGCATCAGCCTCGACAGTTACCCGGGCGCGCTCGGCCAGATCGTCACCAACCTCGTCGAGAATGCGCTGGTACATGCCTTCGAGGGGCGCGCATCGGGACAGATCCTGCTCGTGGCGCGGACAATCGATGCCGGAAACGCCGAGATCATCTGCAGTGATGATGGCATTGGCGTTCCTGCCGACGTGCGCCCGCGCATCTTCGATCCGTTCTTCACGACCAAGCTCGGCAAGGGGGGGTCCGGGCTCGGGCTGTCGATCGTCCTCAATCTTGTGCGCGATCTGCTTGGCGGCGACATGGATGTGAGCAGCGAACCGGAACACGGCACGCGCTTTACGATCCGGTTGCCGCTGAAGGCCCCGCCGGGTCGGGGTGCGCCGCTCCCCGGGCAGTGAGGCGCGTGTCCGCAGACGGCAGCGCCGTGGGCCGATTTTTCTGGCGCGCGCGTGCCGACCGCTTCTCCCGGCGGTTTTCGCTTTTGCGGACGGCGGGCTCGCGGTAAGATGCAGGTTGAACGAATACACCCAATACTTATAAGGTCTTTTGGAGATCCCCTGACGTGACGGAACAACCGCTGCCCCCCATGGACAAGCTGGCCTTCGAGACGCTGGCCAACTTCCGCTACGAAATCCGCAAGTTTCTCCGTTTTTCCGAGAACGTGACCCGCAAGGCCGGCATCACGCCCCTGCAGTATCTGATGCTGCTCAACATCAAGGGCTATCCCGGCCGCGACTGGGCCACCGTCGGCGAACTGGCCGAGCGTCTTCAGGCGCAGCACCACGGCGTCGTCGCCCTGGTTTCTCGCTGCGAGAAACAGGGCTTCGTCGAGCGCCGCCGATCGACCGAAGATCGCCGTCGCATCGAGGTGCGTCTGCTGCCCAAGGGCGAGGACTACGTCGAGCGCCTCGCCAATGCCCACCGCGTGCAGCTGATTGCGCTCAACGGCAGGTTCTCGGTACCGACTGCAGCGACGTTTGATCGCACTTGATGGGCTGATGTATTGTGATGCGGCGCCCCGTTTCGGGCGCCGTATTTCTTTCCGGAGGCAACATGAAGATCGGATTTCTCGGGCTGGGCATCATGGGTCGGCCGATGGCCCTCAATCTTCTGAAGGGCGGACACGAGGTCGTGGTCTGGGCGCGCCGCGCTGAATCCATGCAGCCGCTGCTCGACGCCGGTGCCGTAGGGGCCGCCAGCCCGGCCGCGGTTGCCGCAGCAGTCGACGTGGTGATCTCGATGGTCGCCGATGCGCCGGATGTCGAGCAGGTCATGCTCGGCGAACATGGCGCCAGCAGGGGGGCGCCGCCCGGACTGGTCGCCGTCGACATGAGCACCATCGCCCCGGCTGCCGCCAAGGACATTGGCGACAAGCTGAAGGCGGCCGGCATCGACTTCCTCGATGCCCCCGTCTCGGGCGGCGAGGTCGGCGCCATTGCCGGAACGCTGTCGATCATGGTCGGCGGCAGTGATGCGGCTTTCGCCAAGGCGAAGCCGGCCTTCGACTGCATGGGCAGGAACGTGGTGCACGTCGGTCCCTCGGGCGCTGGTCAGGTGGCGAAGGCGGCCAACCAGATCCTCACCGGCGTCGGTGTGCTGGCCGTGGCCGAAGCGCTCAATTTTGCGAAGAAGGCCGGGGCCGATCCCGCCAGGGTGCGCGAGGCGCTGATGGGCGGCTTCGCCAACTCGAAGATTCTGGAAAATCACGGCCAGCGCATGCTGGACCGCAATTTCAAGCCGGGCTTCAAGTCCTGGATGCACCAGAAGGATCTCAACATCGTCATGAAGACGGCGCACGAGCTCGGCCTGATGCTGCCGACCGCGGCGGCGACGACGCAGATGTTCAACGCGATGGTCGGCTCCGGGCTCGGCGAGGAGGATTCCATCGCCGTGCTGAAGCTGCTGGAGGATCTCTCCGGCGGCGAAGGCTAGGACCCGTTCTTCGCCTTGCCGAGTCGATCCGCGCGCCCGGGGAATATCGTGACGCCATCGAACCCGCCGTCACGCGGCGCAACGGGAAAGCTCATCGCGCTCGGGTTCCTGCTGGTGGGCGGCCTCGCCCTGTTCGTGAACACCGAACTCGCGCGCGACCGGCACGCGGCCGAGTCGCGCCTGCAGAGCGAGCTGGAGGCGCAGGCACGGCTGGCCGAAGCGGCCGTCAGCGAGCGTGTCGGCAAGGTCGATACGGCACTCATCTTCCTGCGGCGTATCGCGGAGACGAGCGGTCTCGACGAATTCGTCCGCGTCTACGGCAACTTGCGCGAAACGGTCCTGACCGAAATGGCCGAAGGCGCGATCGTGACCGATGCCAGCGGCCGGGCGCTGCTCACGAATGACCGCAAGCCGGAAAGGCCCTTATCCCTCGCCGATCGCGACTTTTTCCTGCAGCTGCGCGACGGCCCTGACGTGCTGGCTTTTTCGGCGCCGGTCGTCGGGCGCATCAGCGGGCAGCGCGTCATCGTCGTGGCGCGCAGCCTGCGCGGCAAGGACGGTCGCTTCGCCGGTGTCGTCGCCATCGGCGTCAAGCCGGCGGCACTGCTCGGCAGCGGCCTGCCGCAACGTACCAGCGCGGCCGAGATCCTGACCCTGATGTCGTCCGACGGCGTCGTCCTCTCCCGCTCGCGCGACATCGAGAATTTCCTGGGCAAGCGAATCGATCCGGAGGCGGTCGCGGCACTCAACGCCGCCGATGTCTCCTATGTCGTCCGCCCCTCGCCGACCGACGGCAAGCTGCGCGCGCACGCGCTGCGTCGTGTCGGCGGCATGCCGCTGCACATCGCGGTCGGCGACACCTTCGACGGTGTCGAGGAACAACTGACGCCGCGCCGCAACGCACTCGTGATCTCGACCGCCGCCGTGGCGGCATTGCTCATCCTCCTGCTCTGGCAGGCGGCCCGCTATGCCAGCCGCCGTGCCCGCCAACTGCGTGAACTGGCAGCGCTGACGACGCGCCTGGAGCAGGCCCAGGATGTGGCCGGCGTCGGCCACTGGCTGTGGGACATCTCCGAGGACCGGCTGTCGGTGTCCGAGCAGCTCCATGCCCTGCTCGGGACTTCGGCCGCCCCCCTCGAACCGAACTTCGAGGCCTTCGTCGCCCTGGTGCCCGAACATGAGCGCGAGGCCATGCGCGAGGCTTTCCGCACGCTGGTCAAGGATGGCAGTGTCGAGCATGAGCACCATGTTCGACGTCCCGACAGCGGTGAGCTGCGCTGTCTGCGGCAGAGTGCCCGGGTCACCGAGCGTGGTGCGGATGGCCGCGCGCGGATGGCCATCGGTACCTGCCGCGACGTGACCGAGGAGCGCCGCACGCAGGCCTTGCTCGAAGCGCGCGAGCGGCGCCTGGATGCGATCATCGGCAGTCTTGCCGAGGGCGTGGTCGTGCGTGACCGTGAAGGCCGGATTACCCTGGCCAATGACGCGGCGGCCCGGCTCGCCGGCCTGGCCCTGCCCGATCTGCTTGGCCAGCGTTCCGAATCGGCCGCATGGGAGATGCTGGACGAGCACGGGCGGCAGCTCGCACCGGCCGAATACCCGGCGATGTCCACGATGGCCGGCGGCCGGCCCATCGATCACCAGCTGTACGGCATCCGTGCCTCAACCGGGCGGCGTACCGCCTGGGTCAGCGTCAGTACGCGCCTGCTGCCGCCCGGCGACGACCTGGGAGGCGATGCCGTCGTCGCCTCGCTCTCGGATGTCACCCGCCTGCGGGATGCCGAGCGCGAAGGGCGGCTTGCGGCGGCGGTGTTCGCGCAGGTCAGCCAGCCGATCGTCGTCACTGACGGCGAGTCGCGCGTGCTGCGCATCAACCACGCCTTCACGGAAGCCTTCGGCTACTCGCTCGAGGAAATTCTCGGCCACAAGGTCAGCCAGCTGCGTTCGGCGCGCCACGATGCCGCCTTCTATGCGGCGATGTGGCAGCAGTTGCAGAAGGAGGGGTTCTGGCGCGGCGAGATCTGGAACCGGCGCAAGAACGGCGAGGCGGTGCCCTATCTCGCCTCGATCACGCGGATCAGCGAGCCGGTGTCGCGCGAGACGCGCTATGTCGCCGTCTATGCCGATCTCGTCGACCAGAAGCGTGCCGAGGAAGCCCTGCGCTGGCAGGCCAGCCACGACGCCCTGACCGGCCTGCCCAACCGGCAGTTGCTGGCGGACCGCCTGCAGGGCGCGTTGGTGCAGGCGCGCCGCAAGTCCGGACGGGTCGCGGTGGCCTATGTCGACCTCGACCGCTTCAAGCCGATCAATGATGATCACGGGCACATCGCCGGCGATTTCGTGCTGCAGGTGGTTGCCGACCGGATGCGTGGCGTACTGCGGGCGAGCGACACGCTCGCCCGCCTGGGGGGCGATGAATTCGTTGCCGTGCTCGGCGAGGTGGGCGACAGCAATGGCGTGCGCCGGGCGTTGGCGGCACTGCAAGCGGCCGTCTGCGAACCGGTCATGTGGGAGGGCGAGTCGCTGCAGGTCGGCTGCTCGATCGGCGTCGCCTTCTGGCCGGAAGACGCTGACGAAAGCGATGCATTGATGGCCGCCGCCGACGCGGCGATGTATCGGGCCAAGGCGGAAGGTCGCGGGTGCATCGTGTTTTACGCCGAAAACAAGGAAATCAAATGAGCATCCGCGGAATCCGGGTCGGTTTCATCGGTCTTGGCGTCATGGGGCGCCCGATGGCCCTGCGCCTGCTGCGTGCCGGCCATCAGGTCGCTGTCTGGGCACGTCGTGCGGAAGTGCTGGCCCCCCTGGTCGAGGCCGGTGCCACCGCCTGCGCCGATCCGGCAGCCGTCGCGCGCCACAGCGAGGTCGTGTTTACGATCGTCACCTACGGCCGCGACGTCGAGTCGGTCGTGTTCGGGGAGCGAGGCCTGGCCGAGGGCATGGCCGCCGGAAGCGTCCTCGTCGACATGAGCACGATCGCACCGGGACTGGCGCGCGACATCGCTGCCCGCCTGTCCGGCCGTGGCGTGCACATGCTCGATGCGCCGGTTTCCGGCGGTGGGGTCGGGGCCGAGGCCGGCACGCTGGCGATCATGGTCGGTGGTGACGCGGCAGTGCTCGAGCGCGTGCGGCCGCTCTTCGAGGTGCTGGGCCGTACGCTCGTGCATGTCGGAGGGGCCGGGGCCGGGCAGGTCGCCAAGGCCTGCAACCAGATGGTCATGGTGGCGGCCATCCAGGCGTCGGCGGAAGCCCTGCGTCTGGCGGCGGCGGCCGGCGTCGATGTGGCCAGGGTGCGTGAAGCGCTGATGGGCGGCTCGGCGGCGAGTCGCGTGCTGGAACTGTTCGGCGGGCGCATGGTGGCACGCGACTTCAATGCCGGCGTCGAGGCGCGCCTGCACCACAAGGATTTCGGCCTCGTCGCCGAAGAGGCGCACCGGCACGGTATCGCGATGCCGGTCGCGGCCGTCGTTGCGCAGCAGCTCAACGCGCTGATGGCGCAGGGCTGGGGCAGCGACGATACGTCCTCGCTGCTGCGCGTGCTGGAACGCGCCTGATCGCCCGGCGCACTGCCGGCACTGGTATGATCTTCGTCATAGAGCGGCCCTGAGGCTGCCACGCCCGCCTGCGGGCGCGAGGAGACGAAGATGATTTCAAAGATGGCGATGCCGGAACTGCTGGCGATCTTCGACCATGCACCGGTCGGCATCGTATTCGTGCGCGAAGGCCTGCTGCAGCACTGCAACCGGCGTTTCTGCGAACTTTCCGGCTATGCCGAAGACGAGGTGTTCGGGCAACGCGCCCGCGTGCTCTACGAGAGCGAGGCGGAGTACGAGCGCCTGCGGCACTGGGCGCGCGAGGCCCTGCTCGCCGGAGACCCGTTCGATGCCGAGATCCCGATGCGTCGCCGCGACGGCAGCCTCATCTATTGCAGGCTGCACGCGGCGGCGATCGATCGCGACAACCCGCGCGAGGGAACCGTCTGGATCGTCGAGGACCTCGAAGAGCAGACACGCATCCGTGACGAACTGTGGAACGCGCAGCGCGACCTCGAAGCGACTTTTGCCGCCGCCAATGTCGGCATTGTGCTGATTCGCGGGCGCCGCATCGTTCGCGCCAACCCCCGCCTCGCGGAGATGTTCTGCTATCGCGAGAACGAGCTGCTCGGCCGCTCGGCGCGCCTCTTCTATATCTCGGATGCGGATTTCGAGGCCGCCGGCGAGATCTACCCGCTGATCGCCGCCGGCGGTACCCATCGTCGCGAGCAATGGCTGCGGCGAAAGGACGGCGCCTCGTTCTGGGCGCTGATGATCGGCCGCTTCGTCGACGCCCAGCATCCCGATCTCGGTTCGGTGTGGATCATCGAGGACATGAGCGAGCGCAAGCGCCAGGACGAACTGCTCCAGTCCGCGCTGACCGAGCAGAAGATGATTTTCGACAATGCCGCCTTCGGCATCGTCTATGTCAGCGGAGCGCACCTGCAGCGCTGCAACGATCGTTTTGCCGACATGCTCGGCTTCGACTCGGGGAAACTGATCGGGCGCTTCGTGCGCGAGATCTTCGTCGGCGACTCGCCCTACGCCGAGTTCGCTGCCGCCGCAGAAGGCGGCTTGCGCCGCGAGGGCAGCTTTGTCGGGGAGGTGCAGCTGAAGCGGCGCGACGGTTCGCTGTTCTGGGTCCGCGCGACCGGGAAACGCGTCGGCTGGGACCAGGGCGGCGGCGCGATCTGGGTGGTCGAGGACATCACCGAGCGCCGCCTGGCGCAGGAAGCGCTGCTGCGCGCCCATGACGAGCTGGAGACGCGCGTTGCGGCGCGTACGGCGGAACTGGAGACCGCCAACGTCCAGCTGCAATCCGAGATCTTCGAGCGCATGCAGGCCGAAAAGCGCATCTGGCACATCGCCCACCACGATGCCCTGACCGGGCTGCCGAACCGCGCGCTGCTGCAGGATCGACTCGATCAGGCGCTGATCGCCGCCGAGCGTAACCGCAACCACGTGGCCGTGCTGTTCCTCGACCTCGATCGCTTCAAGAACGTCAACGATTCACTCGGCCACGATGTCGGTGACGCCCTGCTGCAGATCGTGGCCGACCGGCTGGTCGCGGTCGTGCGCGATATCGATACGGTCTGCCGGCTCGGTGGCGACGAGTTCGTGATCATCCTTGGTGCGGTCAACGGGCCGGACGACGCCGTGCTCATCTGCGAACGCATCATCGCCGCGCTGGCGCAGCCGGTCGATGCGATGGGCCATGCCCTGCGCGCATCCACCTCGATCGGCATCGCCTTCTATCCCGACGACGCGAGCGACGCACCGACGCTGATGAAGAGCGCCGATGCCGCGATGTATGCCGCGAAGAGCCGTGGCCGCAACAACTTCCAGTTCTTCTCGGCCGACCTCAATGCCGAGGCCCTGCGCTTCTTCCAGCTCGAACAGAAGCTGCGCCACGCGGTCGGCAACCGCGAACTGGTGCTCTACTTCCAGCCGCAGGTGGATACGTCCGCCCATCGCGTCTGCGCCCTCGAGGCGCTGGTCCGCTGGCAGAGCCCGAAGGCCGGCCTGGTGCCGCCGGCCGAGTTCATTCCCGTGGCCGAGGAAACCGGGCTCATCGTCGAGCTGGGCGAATGGGTCCTGCGGGAGGCCTGCCGGCAGTTGCGCGAATGGCACGAGGCCGGCTGGCCGCGCGTGCCGATCGCGGTCAACCTCTCCGCCCGGCAGTTCCAGCAGCGCGATCTTGTCGCCCGCATCCGCAACATCCTTGATGAAACGGGCCTGTCGCCCGCCATGCTCGAACTCGAGATCACCGAATCGTGCCTGATGCACAGCGTCGACGATGCCCTGGCGCAGGTCCGCGCGCTGGCGGAGATGGGCATCCGGCTGGTGATCGACGATTTCGGCACCGGCTATTCCAGCCTTTCCTACCTGAAACGCTTCCCGGTCAGCCAGCTGAAGATCGACCGCAGCTTCGTGCGCGACCTGTGTACCGATCGCGAGGATGCCGCGATCGTTTCCTCGATCATCGGTCTCGCCAGGACGCTCGACCTGGACGTGGTGGCGGAAGGGGTCGAGACGACCGCGCAGCTCGCCGCCCTGCGCTACGAGGGCTGCACGCTCTGCCAGGGCTACCTGTTCTCGCGGCCGAGACCGGCCGCCGAAGTGGCCGCCATCTTCGGCGCGACGGTGGCATGAGCGTGCCGGCCTGCCCGCAGAACGGCGAGGCGCTCGCGATACGCAATGCCGAGGGGCATGTCGGCCATTGCTGCGCCACCTGCCGCGGCGTCTGGCTGCCGAAACCGTTCCTGACGTCGATCGGCCTCGAGCGGAAATTCGTCGCCGAACGCTTCGCGGCCCTGCTTGCCGAACAGGCCCCGCTGCCGAGTGGCCTGCCATGCCCGGCCGCCTGCGGCGTCATGCAGCGGGGCGAAATCAAGGGCATTGAGCTGGAATGGTGCCCTGCCTGCGGCGGCGTCTGGTTCGATCGCGGCGAGGTGGGCCGGCTGCTGAAGCACTACCCGCCGCGCCATGCGGCCAGGGGCGACAGCGGGGCCGATGCCGGCGACTGGGTCGATCTGGCCGATCTCGTCGGCGGGGTTTTCGACCTGTTCAGCTAGTGCGCTGCTGGCCGTAACTGCGGAATTTTTCCAGCATCAACTGCATTTCGGCCGCATCGAGCAGCACCGGCTCGCCCACCTGGCGCGCCAGCACGTACTGCTCGCAGAGCGCTTCCAGCTCGACGCCGAGATCGAAGGCCTGCTTGAGGCCGCGGCCGAAGACCAGCAGGCCGTGGTTGGCGAGCAGGCAGGCATTGCGGCCGGTCATGGCCTGGAGCGCATTGTCGGAAAGCTGCTGCGTGCCGAAGCTGGCGTAATCGGCGCAGCGCACGGTGTCGCCTCCGAAGCGGGCGATCATGTAGTGGAAGGGCGGAATCTCGCGCCGCAGGCAGGCCAGGGCCGTCGCGCAGGGCGAGTGTGCGTGCAGTACGGCGCCGGCCTCGGGGCGGGCGAGATAGAGGTCGTGGTGGAAGCGCCATTCCGAGGAGGGCTGGCGCATGCCGGTGCTGCTGCCGTCACTGTTCACGAAGACGATGTCGTCCGGCGTCAGCGTGTCGTAGTCGAGGCCGGTCGGCGTGATCCAGAAGCCGTGGCCCTTGCGTACGGAGAGGTTGCCGGCGGTGCCGCGGTTGAGTCCGGCGCGGCCCATCAGGCGCGCGAAATCGATCAGTTCCTGGCGGATGTCAGCCATGGTCTTCCTCCGGGTAGAGCGAGCGCAATGCCTCGGGCCGGCAGTGACCCCGCTCGGTGATGATGGCGGTGACGAAGCGGCTCGGCGTCACGTCGAAGGCGGGGTTGGCCACGGCCTCGTCGGCGGGCAGCTGGCGGATGCTGCCGTCCTCGCCGCTTTCGTGCCTTCCATTCACCACGCGCAGCTCGTCGCCTTCGCGCTCCTCGATCGGGATCGCCTCGCCGCTCGGGCAGGCGAAATCCAGCGTCGAGCGCGGTGCCGCCACGTAGAACGGCACGCCGGCTTCCTTCGCTGCCAGCGCCTTGAGATAGGTGCCGACCTTGTTGGCGACATCGCCGTTGGCCGCAATGCGGTCGGCGCCGACGATCACCGCGTCCACCTCGCCGCGCATCAGCAGCAGGCCGGCGGCGTTGTCGGCGATGACGGTGTGCGGCACGCCATGCTGCTTCAGCTCCCAGGCCGTCAGCAGGCCCTGGTTGCGAGGCCGCGTTTCGGAGACCCAGACGCGCACGTCGATGCCCGCCTCGAAGGCGGCATAGACCGGCGATAGCGCGGTGCCGTGGTCCACGGTGGCCAGCCAGCCGGCGTTGCAGTGGGTCATGATGTCCAGCCGCCCGCGCTTCTCCGCCAGCGCCCTGAAGAGATCGAGGCCGTGCTGGCCGATGCCGCGGTTCTGCGCCACGTCCTCGTCGGCGATGGCGGCGGCCTCACGCCACGCGGCGTCGCTGCGTGCCGCCGCCGGCAGCGGCCTGAGGTGGGCTTCGATGCGCGCCAGCGCCCAGTGCAGGTTCACCGCCGTCGGTCGCGTTGCACCGAGCGTGGCGACCGCCGCGGTGAGGGTCGCATCGTCGCCCTGCCGCTGCATCGCCAGCGCCACACCGTAGGCGGCCGTCGCGCCGATCAGCGGTGCGCCGCGCACCTGCATGCTGCGGATGGCGTGCGCCGCATCTTCCAGCGTGGCCAGCTTCAGCGTGTGGTAGTGATGGGGCAGCGCTGTCTGGTCGATGATTTCAACCACGGGCTGCGCTTCGACGCGCCAGATCGCGCGGGTAGGGGTGCCATTGACTTTCATGTCGGCCATTCTACAGTGTGGGCTTCTTCCGTTTCTTCCTGAAGCCACGCCATGCTCGCATCCCCCGTCGCCATCGATTCCAAGCTGCCCTGGGTCGGCACCACCATCTTCACGGTCATGTCCAAGCTCGCCGCCGACTGCGGCGCGATCAACCTGTCGCAGGGCTTTCCCGACTTCCAGGCTGACCCCTCGCTGTTCGACGCCGTGCATCGTGCCATGCTCGCCGGCCGCAACCAGTACGCGCCGATGGCCGGCACGGCGGAACTGCGGCAGGGCATCGCCGACAAGGTGGCGGCGCTCTACGGCATCCGCTACGACGTCGATAACGAGGTCACGGTGACGGCCGGCGCCACGCAGGCCATCTTCACGGCGATTGCCGCCTTCGTCCGCCCCGGCGACGAGGTCATCGTGTTCGAGCCGGTGTACGACAGCTACGTGCCGGCCATCGAGACCGTCGGCGGCAAGGCCGTCTATTCGCGCCTCGCTTTCCCCGACTACCGGCCGGACTGGAACCACGTGAAGTCGCTGATCGGCCCGCGCACCCGCATGATCATCGTGAACACCCCGAACAACCCGAGCTGCAGCCTGTTCACGGCGGAAGACATGGCGACGCTCGCCGAGCTGACGCGCGACACCGACATCGTCGTGCTCGGCGACGAGGTCTACGAGCACATCTGCTACGAGGGCCTGCACCAGAGCCTGTGCCGGCATCCGGAGCTGGCCGCGCGCAGCATCGTCGTCTCCTCGTTCGGCAAGACCTACCACATCACCGGCTGGAAGATCGGCTACGTGGTCGGCCCGCAGACGCTGATGACGGAATTCCGCAAGGTGCACCAGTTCAACGTGTTCACCCTCAACACGCCGGGGCAGCTCGGCCTCGCCGAATACATGCAGGACGCCTCGCGCCATCTCGGCCTGGTCGATTTCTACCGGCAGAAGCGCGACTTCTTCCGCGAGCAGATGCAGGGCTCACGCTTCGAGCTGCTGCCCTGTCGCGGCACCTACTTCCAGCTCGCACGCTACGAAGCGATCTCGCAGAAACTCGACCGCGAGTTCGCCGAATGGATGACGCGCGAGGTCGGCGTCGCCGTCATCCCGGTGTCGGTGTTCTACCACGACGGCCACGACGAGCACGTCGTGCGCTTCTGCTTCGCCAAGAAGGAAGAGACGCTGGCGGCCGCGGGCGAGAAGCTGCGGCAGGTTTGAAGCGGATCGGTGCTATTCTTTTGGCATGTGTGGGCGACGTCTCCTGTCGGCCAGGAGCAGTCTCTCATGAAGGTGCTCCAAAGCCGACGCCGGTCGCTGCCCGCAACATTGTCGTTGGCTTAACGTGCGACGTATCAATACCTATTGGCAATCATGAGACTACTGTCACTTACAGCCGCACTATTTTTGATGCTTGTTCCTATCCTTGCTGCTGCCGAAGACTTCACCATTGAAGCGGAGGGGCTAACTGCATTGCCTATGTTCGTTGATACGGCCATTCGCAGTAGCAAAGGTTTTGAGTCCGATGCGTGCAAACTCATTGGCAAGTCTGTTAACTTGTCCGATCAGGGCGCCAAAACTGGGTTTATAGTCACTACAGCTAACGCTTGTGCTTGGGGTGCTGCTCAAGGACCAATTTGGGTCGTTCGTGTCGTTGCCGATTCAGCCGAACTTGTACTGCACTATGTAGGCTACTCTGTCACCATTGGGCAGAGTAAGAAACATGGTCTTCGTCATCTCGCAATTTCAGCGGGTACTGCCACACGCTATTCCTACAGCCTTTGGAAATTTGATGGCGCCACATATCAGCGGACGCAAAACTATATGTTCACTCCCGAAGACAAGGAGTTATGCAAATCGCATCCAAAGATATGTCCATGGGAGATGTAGTTGCTAGCCGCATCGTGCTGCTTAGGACAATAGTTCGTACAAGGCTTCCAGTCTAATTACTGAACGCCCGCTTTCTATCTGTCGGCCGGCAGATTTGGGTCGGCAGCTGCCCCCTGACTCTCGTCACCCATCCCTTCCCTACGGCTCCCGTAACGATCGCCCGACAAACGCGGTGACCGGGTCGAGCAGGTACTGCAGCGCTGTCCGCTCGGCGGTCTTGATGAGCACCTCCACCGGCATGCCGGCCTGCAGGCGCAGGTTGCCCGCCTTCTGCAGTTCTTCCGGTGCGACGTCGACATGCACGGTGTAGTAGGGCGTGCCGCTGGCGCGCTCGACCAGGCGGTCGGCCGAGACGTAGACGACCCAGCCGGCCACCACCGGCGTCAGGCGTGACTTGAAGGCGGTGAGGCGAACGTCGGCCGTGCTGCCGACAGCGACATGGTTGATGTCCTCTGGGCGGATGCGGCCTTCCATGATCAGCTTGCCGTCCAGCGGCACGAGGTCGAGGATCGCATCGCGCGGGCCGACCACGGCGCCGAGCGAGGTGAACTTCAGATCCACGACTTCGCCGGCAATCGGCGCAGCGATGCGCTGGCGCTCGGCGGCGTCCTTCGAGGGGCGCAGACGTTCGTCGAGATCGAAGAGCTTGTTGCCGCTCTCCTTCAGTTCATCGGCCGCCGCCTGCATGAACTGGTTCTCCAGCGTCTTCACGCGCAGCGCCAGTTCGCTGCCGCGTTGCCGGGCCTTGGCAAGCTCGGCCTGCCGTTCGCTGATGCGGGCCTCGTAGTCGGCCGCGGCACGGTCCACCGTCTTGACGCGCATGGCGCCGACGAAGCCCTGCGCCATCAGCCGGCGATTGGCATCGAGTTCCTCGCGCTGCAGGCCGAGGGCGCGCGATTCGGCGGCGATCTGCCGGCGCAGCGCGACGGCTTCCTCGTCGGCCTGCTGCGCCTGCTGTTCGATCAGGCGCGTCTGCTCGGCGAGCGTCTGGCGGCGTGCGGCAAAGAGCGCTTCCTCGCGCATCAGCACCTCGGCGACCCGCGGATCGCTGCCGGCGCGTGCCAGCAGTTCTTCGGGAAAGGCGAACTTCGGGGCGAGGCTGCGGTCGGCCGCGAGGCGTGCCTGCCGCGCCAGTTCCGAATCGCGCTGCGTGCGCAGCGATTCGTAGGCGGCGTCGATGCGTACGTCGCCGAGCACGAGCAGCGTCTGGCCCTGAGCCACGCGCTCGCCGTCACGCACGAGGATCTCCTTGACGATGCCGCCCTCCTGGTGCTGCACCGTCTTGCGGTTCATGTCGACCTTGACCGCGCCCTGAGCGATGACGGCGCCGGCGATCGGCGCCAGCGCGAGCCAGCCGCCGCCGATGACGAAGCCGAAGAGGATGACGGCGAGGCCGACGCGAATGGCGCGTCGTGCATCGTCGCCGGCGATGTCGCCGAAGCGGGGGAGCGGGGCGATTGCGGCTTCCTGGCTGTGCATCATGATCAGGCCCTCCGCATCGCTTCGGGGCGAGGCATTGCCGATGGCGGCGGCACCGTGCCGCGGGTCAGGCGCGACAGCACTTCGCTGCGCGGCCCGAACATTTCCATGTTGCCGTCGTTCAGCACCATCAGCTTGTCCACGCCGGCCAGCAGCGAGGGGCGGTGCGAGACGACGATCAGCGTCACGCCGGCTTCGCGCAGCGTGGCCATGGCCCGCGCGAGGGCGGCTTCGCCTTCGCCGTCGAGGTTGGCGTTGGGTTCGTCGAGGACGACGATGCGCGGCTTGCCGTAGAGCGCGCGGGCCAGACCGATGCGCTGGCGCTGGCCGCCGGAGAGGGCGGCGCCGCCTTCGCCGATCTGCGTGTCGTAGCCCTGCGGCAGGCGCAGGATCATCTCGTGGGCGTTGGCACGCTGGGCAGCGGCGATCACCTGCTGCGGCTCGGGTTCGCCGAGGCGGGCGATGTTTTCGGCGACGGTACCGGAGAAGAGTTCGACATCCTGCGGCAGGTAGCCGATGTATTTGCCGAGGCGGCTGCGCGGCCAGCTGGCGATGTCGGCACCGTCGAGGCGAACGGTGCCGGCATAGGGCGGCCAGACGCCAAGCAGCAGACGCAGCAGCGTCGATTTGCCGGAGGCGCTCGGGCCGATCAGCCCCATCGATTCGCCGGCCTGCAGCTCGAAGCTGACACCCTTGACGATGGCTTTCTCGGCGCCGGGAATGGCGAAGACGAGGCGTTCGGCCGAGAGCTGCCCGCTCGGCTTGGGCAGCGCGGTGTTGCGCTCCCGGTGCTGCCGCTTGTGCAGGATCGCATCGAGGCGCGCCCAGGCGCCGCGCGCATCGACCAGGCCGCGCCAGCCGCCGATCAGCATTTCCACCGGCGACAGCGCCCGGCCGAGGATGATGGTAGCGGCCATCATCACGCCGCCGCTGACGTTCTGGTCGATCACGAGGTAGGCGCCGGCGCAGAGCATCGCTGTCTGGATGAACTGGCGGGCGAATTTGGTGATGCCGTTCATGCGCGCCGCGAGCTGGCTGCTTTCGAGCTGGTGCTGCTCGACGGCGGCGTTCTGCGTGACCCAGCGCCGCGTCAGCGCCGGCAACATGCCCATGGCAGCGACCACCTCGGCATTGCGCAGGCTGGCATCGACGTCGCGTGTGGACTGGCGAGTGCCGGTGGCGAGTTTTTCCAGCCCGGCGCGCGCCAGCCGCTCGTTCACGATCACCAGTGCGACGAGGCCGATGGCTCCGGCCAGCGCGATGGCGCCGAGCAGGGGATGGAAGAAGAAGATGATGAGCACGTAGATCGGCAGCCAGGGCGCGTCGAAGAGCGCGAAGACGCCGTTGCCGGTGAAGAAGCCGCGCAGGGTCGCGACGTCGCGCAGGCCGTGCGTGTGCTCGCTGCCACCGGCACGTGCGGCATCGGTGAGCAGGCCGTCGAGTACGCGCGGGCCGAGCGTCGCATCCATGGCCAGGCCGGCTGCGGCGAGCAGCCGCGCGCGCAGTGCATCGAGCAGGGACATCATGGCCAGCGCCACCGTTGTGGCGAGCGTCAGCATGACCAGGGTCTCGTTGCTGCGGCTGGCGATGACACGATCGAACACCTGCAGCATGTAGAGCGAGGGCACCAGCATCAGCAGGTTGATGCACAGGCTGAACAGTCCGGCGTAGACGAAGAATGGCCGGAACCGGCGAAACAGCCTCGTCATCGGGCCTTTCTGCCCGTCGTTTTCTGGCGACATTTAAATCCTCCTTGTATTCAATGGTTTGTGCCGTTCTGTGGGCAACCGCTGTCGCTGCAATCCGACACGATCCGGCGGCGAGGCGCCGGGCCCCGTTGTTCTTGAATCTCGCCAGGCCGTTGATCGGAAACGATATTTATCGTGTTGCGTGGCGCAGGCATGTCGTTTGCCTAGAGGGGAGTAGCAAGAATCCTGCTCGGCATGAAATGGCCGACGGGATTCGCTCTTGCAGCGAACCGGCCGACTGCCACGTGCAGTGGCCGCGCCGTCGCTGATTCCGTCGTGACATTCAAGGAGGACGACATGCCCAATGCAGGAACAAGCAATCAAGTGAAGAGCTATTCGCTGGCCAACCCCGTGCCCGGTACCACCGGCAGCGGCCTCGACCAGTTCGTCGATTTCATCTATGCCGACAATGGCCTGGCAGGGGCGACCGACGGTCGCGACATCACGAAGGGGGCGGTGGCTGCCAACAGCCTCAACCAGCTCATCATCGAGGCGGCCAATGCCACGGGCGCCGGCGCCGACGGCAAGTTCACGGTCGAGGAGGTGGTGGCGATGAACCAGTACCTCCGCGCCAACCATCTCGCACAATGGACGACGCTGCACGGTGACGACGAGAATGGCGAGGAAACCGGCTTCCACTATGTGCAGAACGACGGTTCGACCACCCAGTACCGTGGCCAGAACCTGGTGAATACCGTTGCCGATGGTGTCTATCACATGGGCTTCGAGATCCGCGACGGCCAGTTCCTCAACGAGGACGGCGATGCGAACGCATCGGTGCAGCAGGTGGCCGAGTGGCTGACGCAGTTCTTCACCGACCATTCGACGACGAACACCGGCCTCGACCAGATTCCCAACCTGATCATGGCCGACAAGGGGCTGGACTGCCGCATCTCCGATGCCGACATCGCCGCCGGCGCGGATGCTGCCGACGGCCTCAATCACATGATCGCCGACGCCATTGCGGCGACCGGGGCTGCGGCCGACAACGACATTTCCGCCGCCGATGTGGCTGCCTTGAACGCTTGGGTGCGCGCCGATGCCGGCCGTCTGGCGCAGTTCACCGAACTGCATGGCGATGACGAGAACGGTGCCGAAACCGGCTTCCATCTGGTCCAGAATGATGGTGCCAATACCAAGTTCTTCGGCCAGAACCTGGTCAATACAGTGGCCGACGGGATGTACCACTTCGGCTTCGAGATCGAGAACGGTCGCTTCGTCAATGAAGATGGCGACGCCAATGCGACGCTCACGGACGTGGCCGACTGGATCAACTACTTCTACGTGGACCACTCGACGACGGACACCGGGCTGGATCGCATCGTCGATGTCATCAAGACCGATCGCGGACTCTCGAAATACACCAACGCCGGCGACATCAACGATGGTGCCAAGGCGGCCGACGACATGAACCACATCATCGTCGACCAGATTGCTGCTAGCGGCGCCAATGCCGATGGCTGGATCACCGCCGAGGACCTGCGCGCGATGAACGCCGGCATTCGCGGCGACGCCGACCTGCTGGCACGCTGGACGGCACTGCATGGCGATGACGAGGATGGTGAGGAAACGGGCTTTCACCTCGTGCAGAACGACGGTGCCAGCACCAACTACTTTGGCAAGAACCTGGTGAATACGGTAGCCGACGGCATCTATCACCTGGGTTTCGAGATCCAGGGCGACCGCTTCCTGAACGAGGATGGCAACGCCAATGCCACGCTCGCCGATGTGGCGAGCTGGCTGAACGTGTTCTACAACCAGGCGGTGCTGGTCAATGGCGATGGCAATGCGAACACGATCGCCGGCAGCGAAGACAGGGAGCAGATCAATGCCGGTGGCGGCAACGATGTGGTCAATGCCGGCGGCGGCAACGACCTCGTCTACGGCAGCTGGGGCAACGACACGATCGACGGCGGTGCCGGTGACGACATCGTCTATGGCGGCAGCGGCAACGATGCCGTGGCGGGCGGTGCGGGCAACGATGTCTTCCGCGTGCTCGGCAACAAGGCAAGCGGCTTCGAAGGCTACGACACCTACGCCGGCGGTGACGGCGACGACACCGTCGCTGCGACGGGCGGCGCGGTCGATATCGGCATGACGAAGTTCTCGGCGGCCGACGGTATCGAGAGCATCGATGCCACGGGCGCCAGTGGGCCGGTGCGCATCCTCGGCGACTGGAATGCCAACAACCTGGACTTCAGCGGCACGACGCTCAAAGGCAACATCGTCATCAACGGCGGCGGCGGCAACGACACCATCACCGGCAGCGCCGGCGACGACGTGATCGAGGGCGGCGGCTGGGGCAACCAGACCATCAACGGTGGTGCCGGCAACGACACGATCTATGCCGACAAGGGCAACGATGCCGTGAGCGGCGGTGCCGGCGACGATACTTTCCGCGTCAGCGGCAACCAGTGCTTGAATTTCGAGGGCTGGGACAAGTACGACGGCGGGGAGGGCAATGACCGCATCGTCGCCTTCGGCAGCAAGGTCGACGTCGGCCTGACCGGCTTCAGTGCTGCCAACGGCATCGAGACGATCGACTTCTCGGGCCTGACCGGCCAGGGGCGCCTGCTCGGCGACTGGGCGGCGAATACGCTCGATTTCAGCGCGACGACCCTCATCGGCCATGTCGTCATCGATGCCGGTGGCGGCAACGACAGCGTCACCGGCAGCACCGGCGCCGAGGTCATCCGCGGTGGCGACGGTAACGATGCGCTCGCCGGCAAGGGCGGCAACGACCTGCTCTATGGCGGCAGCGGTCGCGACACGTTCAAGTTCGATGCGGCCGGCTGGGGACACGACACGGTCGCCGACTATCGCGACAACTACGACAAGCTCGATCTCCGCGGCAGCGGTGCAGGCGACTTGGCGGCGCTGACGGTGGCGCAGGTCGGCGTCGATACCGTGGTCAGCTTCGGTGCCGACGAGATCGTGCTGCAGGGGATCAACGCCAACAGCATCAACCAGTCCGATTTCATCTTCGCCTGACGCGATCGCGTTCTGGTTTTCACGGGGCCCGTTGCGGCCCCGTTTTCATTGGAGTGCGTCTGCCTGAACGGCGTGAAAACGTCATACAATGCCCGTACCCCAATCATTCAACAGACAAGGAGGGCCCATGAGCCTCGTACAGGAATTCAAGGCGTTCGCGATGAAGGGCAACGTCATCGATCTCGCCGTCGGCGTGATCATCGGCGCGGCCTTCAACAAGATCGTCGAGTCGGTCGTCGGCGACCTGATCATGCCGATCCTCGCCTTCATCCTCGGCGGCAAGCTCGATTTCTCGAACATGTTCTTCGTGCTCGGCACCGTGCCGCCGGGTACCGCACAGACACTCGATGCGCTGAAAAAAGCCGGCGTACCCGTGTTCGCCTACGGCAGCTTCATCACCATCACGGTCAATTTCATCATCCTCGCCTTCATCATCTTCATGATGATCAAGCAGGTGAATCGCCTGCGTGCTGCCGAGCCCGTTGCGCCGGAGCCGGAGCCCGTCACGCCGGAGGACATCGTCCTGCTGCGCGAGATCCGCGACAGCCTGAAGAAATAGGGCCACCTTCGCAAAATGACAAACGGCGCCCGCGGGCGCCGTTTTCGCTGCTGCCGACGGATGCGTCGGCCCGCTGTCTGCCGGATCGCCTACTGTGCCTTTTCGCAGCCCAGTGCCTTGGCGCCGTAGAAGTAGCTGGTCCCCGCCGGGCAGGCCAGTTCCTTCTCCGGCTTCTTCGCCCCCTTGGCCTTCGGCGTGCAGGTGAAGCTGCCGTCCTTGGCGGTCTTGCCCTTCTGTCCCCAGCCTTCCGGACAGGCGCTGGTTGCGGCGCCGGCCTTTGCTGGCGCTCCTTCCACCGTATGCATGTACTTCACCTTGCCCATGCAGGGCAGGTAGGTCTCGGCGCGTGCGCCGTCGGCCTTGATCTCGTAGGTGCCGGGCTTGGCGTAGGTGTGCTGCATCGTGAGCGGGAAGTTCTTGTGGTTGCCGCCCACCTTCTTGGGCGGCATCTTGTTGCCGTCGCCCCAGTTCAGCGAGAGGCCGCACATGCCGTTCTCCGCTTCGCTGGCCTCGATGGTGATGGTGATCGCTTCGCCGACCTTCGAGGGCGATGGCGTTGCGCTGATCTTGTCGATCGTCGGGCCGGCGAGTGCGGTCAGCGGAGCGGCAAGGGCGAGGGCAAGCAGGGTACGGCGCATGGTCTGTCTCCTGAGTGGTTGGAAATTCCAGTATGGCTCATGTACGGACAAAAGACTGTCAGAATTTTGTGTCATTGTCATGTTCCGAAGACGTGCTGCCAGAGTGCACGGACGGCCTCGATCCGGCGCAGCACCGCCGCGCGTTCGACGCGTGACTTCTCGTCGTTCAGGCGTGCGGCGTGCTGCATGCGGCGGTACTCGCGATAGGCATTGCGGACCGGATCGGCCAGTTCGGCCGGGATCAGGCCGAGATCGGCGCTCATGCCAAGGAGGGCGATGTTGCCCAGGTTGCGCGTCAGTTCGGGATGGGCGTGGGCATGGGCGAGGATCAGGTATTGCACGATGAATTCGACGTCGATGATGCCGCCCGGATCCTGCTTGAGGTCGAATTCCGTCTCGCTGTTCGAGGCGTGATTGTCGAGCATGCGCTGGCGCATCGACAGCACTTCCTCGCGCAGCTTCGCGCTGTCGCGTTGCTGCGTCAGGATTTCCTGGCGGATTGCCTCGAAACGCGCGCCGACGGCGGGGTCGCCGGCGATGAAGCGGGCCCGCGTCAGCGCCTGATGCTCCCAGACCCAGGCGTTCTTCAGCTCGTATTCGCGGAAGGATTCGACGCTGTTCGCGAGCAGGCCGGCATCCCCGTTCGGGCGCAGGCGCAGGTCGGTCTCGAAGAGGATGCCGGCGGCAGTCTGGCTGGACAGCCAGGTGTTTGTGCGCTGTGCCAGCCGCGTGTAGTTCTCCTGCGCATCCGGGTGATCGTCGTCGTAGAGGAAGACGATGTCGAGGTCGGACGAGTAGCCGAGTTCCTTGCCGCCGAGCTTGCCGTAGCCGACGACCGCGCACTTCGGCGTTTCGCAGTGGCGCTGGCGGATCTTTGGCCAGACCAGCCGCAGGGTCGTGGCGACGAGGATGTCGGCGAGTTCCGAGAGATGGTCGGAGATGTGTTCGAGGGTCTGCAGCCCGGCGAGATCCTGCGCCAGCACGCGGAAGACCTGCGCATGGTGTGATTCGCGCAGGATGTCCATCTCGCGTTCCGCGTCGCCGTCGTACTCGGCGAGGCGGTTGGCGAGTTCCTCGCGGAAACCGGTCCAGTCGGTGGCGATGTCGTAGAGGCGCGGATCGAGGATCTCGTCGAGCAGGATCGGGTGCTTCTTCAGGTATTCCGCTGCCCAGCTCGCTGCCCCGACCAGTTCGGCGACCTTGGCCAGCGCCTGCGGGTATTGCTGCAGCAATGCGAGATAGGCGCCACGGCGGCTGATCGTTTCGAGGAAAATCAGTCCGCGCGCGAAGGTCAGGTCGGGATGCTGGGTCGCGGCCGCGGCCTGGATCAGGCGTGGGCCGACGGCATCGAGCCGCTCGCGGTTGGCGGCCGGAAGCTGCAGGTAGCGCGCGGAGGTGCGCAGGCGGTCGAGCTGTTCGATGATCGCCTGCGGATGCGCGAAGCCGAGCTCGCCGAGCTGGTCGCTGCAACTCTCTGCGCCGCACTGGCCGAGCCAGAGCCCGGCCAGCGGATGCGTACCGGCTTCCGGATCGGAAAAGACCTGCTCGAAATGGCGCGAGACCTTCTCGCGATGCGCGTCGAGGGCGGCCTTGAGCGCGTCCCAGTCGGCGAAACCCATGCTCACGGCGACGCTGGTGCGGCTTTCTCCGTCCTGCGGCAGCATGTGCGTCTGGGCATCGTTGACGTACTGCAGGCGGTGTTCGAGGCGACGCAGGAAGTCGTAGGCGGCGGACAGTTCGTCGCGCGTTGCCGGCGGCAGCTGCTTGCGCTGGACGAGCAGTTCAAGCACCTGCAGCGTCGCACGGATCTGCAGCGCGGAGTCGCGGCCGCCGCGGATCAGCTGGAAGACCTGGGCGATGAACTCGATCTCGCGGATGCCGCCGGGACCGAGCTTGATGTGGTCGGCCATGTCCTTGCGCGCCACCTCGCGGCGGATCTGCGCATGCAGGTCGCGCATCGCGTTGATGGCGCCGAAATCGAGATACTTGCGGAAGACGAAGGGGCGGGCGACCTGCTGCATCAGGCGGACCCACTCGGGCTGCAGGTTGTCGCCCTCGTTCATGACGCGCGCCTTGATCCATGCGTAGCGTTCCCATTCGCGGCCCTGCGTGATGAAGTAGTTTTCCAGCGAGTCGAGCGAGCAGACCAGTGGGCCGGAGTCGCCGTTCGGCCTCAGGCGCATGTCGACGCGAAAGACCTGGCCGTCGGCCGTGAGCTCGCCGAGAGCGTTGATCAGGCGCTTGCCGAGGCGGTTGAAGAAGTCGTAGTTGTCGATCGCCGCCCGGCCACGATCGCCGGCCGTCTGGCCTTCCTCGGGGTAGATGAAGATGTAGTCCACGTCGGACGAGACGTTCAGTTCGCGTCCGCCGAGCTTGCCCATGCCGATCACCATCAGCCGCTGCGGCCGGCCGTTGCCGTCGAGCGGCTCGCCGAACTGGGCCGCGAGCTGGCGGTGGATGAAATCGAGCGCGACGTTGGTGGTGACGTCGGC
>Ga0268298_10001456_pt1 | contig 27921 bp, 23 predicted proteins | sample WWTPWeurt_MetaG_FD_194462 | JGI IMG/M metagenome (GOLD analysis project Ga0268298, IMG submission 194462) | Activated sludge microbial communities from WWTP in Nijmegen, Gelderland, Netherland - WWTP Weurt | ecosystem: Engineered > WWTP > Aerobic digester > Activated sludge | place... | reverse complement strand
TTGGCAGCCGCCAGGATCTCGGGGGTGACCTTGGTCCGGCCGCGCACGATCATGGCATCATAATTGCCAGCGATTTTCACCAATTCATCTGCGCTGATGTCATTGCAGTCATCGACATCCGCCGCAGCGCTCAAAATGGCCTTGCCGCTTTCGTGCAGACCATCGGTAATAATAACTTTCCAGTTTCCCATAACTTTCTCCAATTTGAATTTGCGCCGAAATGCCTGCCCGCAAATTGTGAAACAAAACACTTCCGCGATATGGTGTGTATTTTACCCCAAAAAGGGGGGATTGGCGCAAAAGTACCCATTTGGGGGGTGTGAAAGCGGCTTCGCCGCTTTCACACCCCCCAAATATGGTCTTCCCGGTTTGCAGGTCAAATCAGGGTAAAACCAATTTCCTTCAAATAGTTGAATGTGGCATCATAATATTCATGCTTGCGCGTCGGGTCATCATCGGTTCCTTCTGGAACTACGATAATCATTCCCTGTCTGGCGCGGGTCAGCAACACTCGATAAGCATTTTTAAGATAGACCTGGCGTTCTGGCTTCCGAATCCGGTTCCAACGATCACCCACAAACGACCAATGCTCCCAGCCGCCGAGCTGATAGCGAAAATCAGCATCCCAGGTGACACAGGCCCAGTCAAGCTCAAGACCCTGCACATGGAATTCAGTGGCGACATCCTCCAAATAGTAAGACGAGCGGACATCTTCCTTTCCATCCAGAAACCAGTGAATAGGATCCATTGGTGATTTGACATCAATTGAATATGGTTTAAGTCGTTGGGCCTGCGAAGAAACGACGATCCCATATCGCTCTGAACCTCGGGCCTGTTTTTTCAGCCATTGTTTCGCTTTCGCCAGATCGCGGGTAATCGCGATTGGATACCTGGGTTCCACTTTGCCCAGAGTATCTCTTGCATCGTTGGCATCCAAATCCAACAATTGCTTGACCAGCAATGAGACATGCTCGGTGCGAAATGAGCGCATAGAAACCGAGAGATGCAAATCGTCATTCTTCACAACCTTCGCCCGGAACTTTATCTCATTCAATACTTTCTCAGTATCATACTCACGATCCGTTAGCCTGGACGAAATATAGATATGCCAGTCAGGAAATGAGCGGTTAACCGATTCGATCCACTCCCGAATTCCAGCCTCACCAGTATTAATTTCCTGTCCGCCGCCAACCAGACAAACCACGACCGCCCAATCTGGGTGACGATCAAGACAGGAGATTAAAAATTCAGGCTCCGACTGCTGGAAGTTGGGTTTGTTTTTCTTGCGAAGCATAAAATAGGCTGTTTGTTGTAAATTCCAGGCGCGCTGTGCTTCATCAAATAAAGCAACATGCTCAATGGGCGGCTTTGCAAAATCAATCAGACATTCATCCCGGAAATTGTGGACATTCTGGATGAACGTCTTGACATCACTCATCGCTTCGCCTTTGGTCATCTTGCGACCCTGTTCTTTCTCACGGCGAACTTTATCTCTGGTTAATGCCTCACGCAAAATTTCAACCAGAGGGCCGTTACCAGACAGAAAAACACTATAGAGAGCATTGTCTTTATCAATATGTTTGGTTGCGATATTCAGCCCTACCAATGTCTTCCCGGCGCCTGGAACGCCCGTCACAAAGCAAATAGATTTGTGACCCTGGTCTTTTGAAGTCCGAATGATGTCCGAGATCGCATCCGAGGTTTGGCTTAAGTTAATCGCGCTTGCATCACTTCGCGAAATTTCGCTCACTGAATGGCCGTTGTACAGAGCCATGGCGGCCTCAATAATGGTTGGGGTTGGATGGTACCGGCCAAGCTCCCATTCGTTTGGGTTAATATCCGCCTCATTCACAAAACCCAAGACATCAGAAATCACAGGCCCAAGCAGGTAGGGATCACTCTTTATAGGTAAGATCAATTTGTCGTTGTAGGCTGTTAATTCAATCAGGGCAGAATTGCTTCTGGCTTTGGTGGCTATCAGAATCGGTGCAATAAAAAGTTCATGGCTGGTTTCATGAAAATTCTTCAAATCCAGAGCGTAATCCATAACCTGATCGACTGCATAGGATGGGAATTCTTTCTCCCCCACCTTGAATTCGAGCACAAATATCACCGCCCCAATCAGCAAGACTACATCGATCCGCTTCCCCATGCGGGGAATGGAATACTCGAAATATACTTTGCCCTGAAATTTTGGCAAAATTCTTTGCAGGATCTTGATTTGCTCCACCCAGGCATCCCGCTGAGTTTGTTCTAATTGAAAACCGTGGTGAGCGGTCAGAATACCAAGAATTTCATCGCCCGAGGTTCCTAAAAATTTCTCAATCGTTTCAGAATAATATTCTCTTTGCACAAATTACCTGCCTCAGATTTAATGACCTTTAGAATGCTAGATAACCGCCCTGAAAATCACAAGAACTATCAAGTAATTCTAGCACATCCCATCATATGAGACTCTGTTGTTTGCCAACAATTCCAAACCTGAACGGACACATTGGCAAAAACCAGCCTCGAATATCTGGCGAATACACCAATCGGCCATCCCCTGTTCCAAAATTCGTATCATCTCAATAAGTGGGGGCAGTTGGGTGTTTTTTGCGGGCTTCGCCCGCAAAAAACACCCAACTCTTTATTGAGATGATACCAAAATTCGTGTATTCGGGTATAAAAATTCGTGGACGGTGATTTTCCACATAAAGCAACCCAGCGAGCCGCACCCGGTGTGGTGTGCCGCCCCGGACGCCAGCGGATAAAATCCTTTGCGCCTCTACCCCCTGGCGTCTTTGCGTTTTGATGGATCGTCGCATGCCAAAATGCGATTGGCTCTCCCCCGCCGAAATCAGTTACAATATCCATTAATTCTTCCCCCAGGAGCCTGAGACTATGACCATCTATAACTTTGACACCCCCATCAACCGCCAGGGCAGCGACAGCACCAAGTGGAGCCACTACCCGCCCGATGTGCTGCCGCTGTGGGTGGCGGATATGGATTTTATCTCCCCCGAGCCGGTCATCCAGGCCCTGCACCATCGGATTGAGCATGGCGTGTTTGGCTACCCGGAAGGGTTTGGCGACCCCCTGATCGAGATGTTCAATCTGCGCCGGGCGATCATCAACCGCCTGGCGGACCAGTACAACTGGCAGGTCTCGCCGGAGTGGATCGTGCTGATCCCCGGGCTGGTGACCGGGCTGAACCAGGCGGCCCACGCCTTTGTCCAGCCCGACCAGGCGGTGCTGGTCCAGACCCCGGTCTACCCGCCATTCCTGGGTCTGGCCAAAAACACCGGCGGCCTGCGCCAGGAGTGCGAACTGACCCGCCAGCCGGACGGTTCGTACAGCATCGATTTTGAGCGTTTTGAACAAAGCATCACCCCGCAGACCCGCCTGTTTGTGCTCTGCAACCCGCACAACCCGGTCGGGCGGGCCTTCACCCGGACCGAACTGGAGAAGATGGCCGAGATCTGCCTGCGCCATGACGTGCTGATGATCTCGGATGAAATCCACTGCGACCTGATTTACAGCGGTCACCAGCACATTCCGCTGGCTTCGCTCAACCCGGAAGTCGCCAGCCGCTCGATCACCCTGATGGCCCCCTCCAAGACCTATAACATGGCGGGCCTGCAGTGCTCGTTTGCGATCATCCCAGACAAAGCCCTGCGCGAACAGTTCAACACCGGCACCCTGGGCATGGGCGGCTGGGTCAACCTGCTGGGCCTGACAGCCGCCGAAGCCGCCTACCGGGATGGCCAGGATTGGCTGGACCAGATGCTGACCTACCTGCAGGCCAACCGCGACTACCTCCACAGCTACGTCCAGAACAACCTGCCCGGCATCCAGATGGCCTTGCCCGAAGCCACCTACCTGGCCTGGCTGGACTGCCGTTCCCTGAACCTGCCCGGCAGCGCTTATGAGTTCTTCCTCAAGGAAGCCAGGGTGGCCCTGAACGATGGCAAGACCTTTGGCAAACCCGGCGAAGGCTTTGTGCGTCTGAACTTCGGCACGCCGCGGGTCATCCTGACCGAGGCCCTGGAGCGGATGAGCCAGGCGCTTAAGAATATAAAATAACGTCAATTTTTGGGTGTTTTTTGGGTGGCTGCGCCACCCAAAAAACACCCAAAACAACCTCTTTTTGAACTAACCCGAACTGGAGTTAAAATAATGCAGCGCGGCTGGGTGCCTTTCGATCGAGCAGTTTTGCAAACAGACCTCTCCCCGGAAGAGGCGCTCAACCGTTTAAAAGAAGGCATTTATGTCCAGACCTCTTTCCTGGACCTGGGCTACTTCAAAGAAGACAAACGCTACAAAGGCCAGATCAATGGGGCCGAGTTTTCCATCAGCCGCGTCCGCGGGCTGGAGCCATTCCACGGTCCAATTCCGGAGGTCTACGGCAAAATCGAGCCAGCCGGATCGGGCAGCCAGGTCCGGTTGACCTCGCTTCTTGAAGGACCCGTCCTGATGTTTTTTGGACTCGCTTCCATCATATTTTGGGGCGGAATTGTTCGTACAGGTATCGCCGTCATTCAACAACAGGTCTCATTGGGGGGGCCTTTCTTGCTCGTTGGGATCTGGCTGATCATCTACATCATCTTCAACAGCTTTTTCTGGATGGAAGCTGAAAACGCCCGGCGTTTCCTGCTCAAACTCTGGAAAGCCAGGGAAATTATTTTTGAAACGGTTCAGCCACAGGGAGAAAACCATTGAATTACTTCATTCCCTACCTCGAACTTACGCTTCAGTCGCTGCTCGCCCCTGAGGAGGTTATGCGCCGGCTGGAAGTCTATGTCCGGCCGCGCCGCACGTTTGCCGAGCGTTTCACGGTTTACAGCGAAAAACCCTATGAAGGCGAACTGGCCCAATCGGAATTCCGCATCAGCCGGATCATCGGTTACCGCAATTCCTTTTTGCCCTTCTCCGAAGGCAAGGTTTACCCGTCCGACTCTGGCAGCAAGATTCGACTGGTGCTGCGCATGCACCCCTTTGTCAACCTGTTTGCCCTTGTCTGGTTTGGCATGCTGCTGCTCTTCCTGGCCTTCGATCTGTTCGCCCTGTTTGCGCAGCAGACATCACCCGCCAGCCTGTCGCCCTTTTTGATCATGGGTGGGTTTGGGTTCCTGTTGTTTAACGGCAGTTTCTGGTTCGAGGCAAGGAAATCACTCGCCTTTTTCAAAGACTTATTCAAAGCCGCTTAAAAAAAGAGGGTGTTTTTTGGGGGCGGCGCCCCCAAAAAACACCCTGAGAAAAAAAGAGCTGGCTAACCGCCAGCTCTTTTTTGTTATTTATTCGTAGCGCAGCGCTTCCACCGGCTGCAGATTGGCTGCCCGGTTGGCCGGGTAAAGGCCAAAGAACAGGCCGACCGCAGTCGAGAAGACCGTCGCCAGCAGGACGATGTCCACACTGATGCTGGGGTTGATCGCCGCATTGTTCGCCGCGGCGACCTTGCCGACCGCAAAAGCAATCAGCCAGCCCAGAATGATCCCGATGATCCCTCCGATCATACTGAGGACCGAGGATTCCGTCAGGAACTGGATCAGGATATCGCTCTTGTGCGCCCCCAGGGCCTTGCGCAGGCCGATTTCGCGCGTCCGTTCGGTAACCGAAACCAGCATGATGTTCATGATCCCGATCCCGCCGACCAGCAGCGAGATGGCAGCCACACCGCCCAGGAAAATCGTCAGCACGTTGGTGATGGTACTGGCGGTCGCCAGAAAATCCTGCTGGCTGAGGATGGTGAAATCATCCAGGCCAACCTCGGTGCGGTGGCGGGAGCGCAGGATATCGGCAACCTCGCCGGATGCCTGGTTCACTTCGCCGGCCGTAATGGCCTGCACCAGGATCAGATCGACCCGGTTCGAAGGGTTCCGGCGCAGCAAGCGCTCCTGAGCGGTTGCCAGCGGGATGATGACGATATCATCCTGGTTGGAAAAGGCCGAGCCGCCTTTCGATTCGAGCAGACCGATCACCCGGAAGGGCTGGCCTTCGATGCGGATTGTCTCGCCGGTCACACCCTCTTTGCGGCCAAACAGGTTGTTCGCCACTTCGGTGCCGATCACCGCCACCGAAGCCTGCCCGAGCATGTGACTTTCGTTGATAAACTCACCTTCAGAGACGTTGTAATTGCGTACAACGGCATAATCGGGGGTGACGCCGGTGATCTGGGTGTTGGTGGCTTCGCTGCCGTACACCACCCGGGCGCTGCCCTGCAGCACAGGCGCAACACCGCTGACCGATGGCGCCTGGAACGGGTCAGCGATCGCCGCCGCATCTTCCAGGGTCAGCGGTTTGGGGTTACGCACATCTTCGGAGCCGCCCCGAAAGACAAACAGCAGGTTGGTGCCGATGCCCTGGATCGAGTCGGTGATGGTGGACTGCGCCCCGCGGCCAACCGAGACCATGGCGATCACGGCTGCCACACCGATCACAATTCCCAGGATCGTCAGGCCAGAACGCAGCTTATTGTGCGACAGGCTCTCCAACGCTTCAACAACGGATGCCCATAAGTTCATAGTTCACCCTCTTCTGCCACAACCCCATCCTGAATCCGGATCACGCGCTGGGTGCGCTCTGCCACCTTGGGATCATGGGTAACGATCACCAGGGTGGTGCCGCGGTCGCGGTTCAGGTTGAGGAGCATTTCCAAAACTTCTTTGCCCGATTTGCTGTCCAGGTTGCCGGTCGGTTCATCCGCCAATAACATGGCGGGATCATTGACCAGGGCCCGGGCGATCGCCACGCGCTGCTGCTGCCCGCCGGAAAGCTCGTTGGGACGGTGATGGAGGCGGTCTTTCAGACCCACCGCCTCCAGGGCCGCCACAGCCCGCTCGCGGCGGGTGCGGCTGTTGACACCGGCGTAGCGCATGGGTAGCTCCACATTGCCCAGGGCTGTAGTGCGCGAGAGCAGGTTAAAGCTCTGAAAGATAAAGCCCACCTTGCGGTTGCGGATCGTCGCCAATTGGTCATCGCCCAACTGCCCAACGCTCTCGCCATCCAGGATATAGTCGCCGCTGGTTGGGCGGTCCAGGCAGCCGATGATATTCATCAGGGTTGATTTACCCGAGCCGGAAGGTCCCATGATGGCGACCACTTCGCCGCGTGCGACGGTGGTCGATAGCCCGCGCAACGCATGCACTTCCTGCGAGCCCATCTTGTAAACCTTACTCAGATTTCGTGCTTCAATGACCAGGTCGGTCATACTTACCTCCGGACGAAAGGCGGCGGGCCATTGGTGGAAAAGACCTGGGGCGGATTGAGGACAATGTTATCCCCAACCTTCAGGCCGCCGTCCAGCACCACGCTGTTGTTGTCTGAAGACGCGCCCAGCGTAACCCGCACCTGTTCCAGGGAACTGCCAACCAGTACATAGACCACCCGCTGACCATCTGCTACACGCACGGCCTTATTGGGTACGATCATGACATTCGTGAACTCTTCCACAACGACATTGACTGCCGCTGTCATGCCGGGGCGCACATCGCCATCCGGGTTGGTAATCTGCACGGTGACGACAAACTCCACCACACCCTGGGTGACGTTGCCGCTGCCATTGATCTCAACGACCTGGCCTTCGTATGACTTGCCCTGAATGGCGTCAAAATTTAAGACAACGCTTTGGCCAATCTGCACCTGGTTGATATCGACTTCAGAGACACGCACATCCACCAGAAGCTGTGACAGGTCATCCAACCGGAAAGCTGTGCTGCCCGGGCTGACCTGATCATTGACATTCAAACTGCTGCTGGTGACAACGCCGGAGAAAGGCGCTTCCAGATCAACCAGGCGCAGGGTGGCCTCGGCGGCATCGATGCGAGCCTGCAGGATGGCCACATCATCCGGGTTTGGCCCGGACTTAATCCGCTCGTAGGTGCGCTCGCTATCTGCCAGGGCTGCCCTGGAGCTTTCAATCGCGGCCAGGGCCTGTTCTTTTTCCATCAGCAGATTATCTACCGCCCGCTGCTTATCATTGACCGTCAACTGGGCATCGGTCAGCTTCTGGGCGGCGTCCTTGCGGGTCTGGTTGTCTTCGGAGTAATCTTTATACTTATCGAAGTCATCCTGAGCTGTCTTCAAATCATCCTTGGCCTTGGACAAATCCTCGCGGGCCTTATCCAGGCTGTCTTTGTAAGCCTTCTTGTCATACTTCTCGACAGCCTGTTCGGCCAGAGTGAGCGCCTTGCGGGCATTCAGAACGGCTTCCCAGGCTTTGGTGCGGCTGACCGCAGACTGCTGCAGGTCTTCCAGGCTCTTCTGGGCGTTGAGCAGGTCGCTCTTCGCCAGAATGATGGACTGGTTGAGGCTGCTGGTTTTCAGGCTTGCCAGCACCTGGCCGGCCTGGACCTGATCACCTTCAGTAATGCCAACTTCGCCCACGGTGCCCGAAGTTTGCCAGGTCAAAATGGCGCTCTGCCGGGCACGAACGGTACCGGTGGCGCCGATGGTGGCGGTTAAATTTCCTTTTGCGATTGCGGCTGTCTGGTAAGAAGCCAGGGTTTGGGTCTCCTGCACTTGTGTGTAGTAGGTGTAACCAAAATACCCTCCAACTGCCAGGACCGCAATTATTACAACTGCGATCACAAAACGTCTCATGTTCAGATATCCTCCAGAAATTGTACAATATTTTTACAACATATATATTATACATCCAATAAACCTTCCGATGTATAAGAAAAATGAAAGAATCCTTAGCGTCAGGTCGGACAAGAGACTTTGGGGTGTTTTTTGGGTGGCGTAGCCACCCAAAAAACACCCCAAAAAACCTCTTTTCGAACTAACCCGAACTGAGGTAATCCTTAGTCTCCGGGGGATTTTCAGATTTAGCCCCCATTGACAAGAATAAAACCAGTTGATAATATTCCTATATAGAAATATACACAAAAGGAAATCCATGCCACTCGAACACGCCATTCTCGCTTTTATTGAATATCAGCCCATGTCTGGATACGATCTTAAGAAGTACTTCGATGTCTCGATTGCCCATTTCTGGACAGCCACCCAGAGCCACATCTATAAGGCCCTGGAAGGGCTGGAGAAAAAGGGCTGGGCCGACGTGCACGTCATCCAGCAAGATGGCAAGCCCAACCGCAAGGAATACCAGATTACCGAGTCTGGACGGAGTGAACTGCGCCGCTGGCTGGTCACGCCCCTGCCAATGGAGCCGGTGCGCGATCCCAGCCTGATTCAGATCTTCTTCTCGCATCACAGCACAAACGAAGAGATTGCCAGGCTGCTTGAAATTCGGATGGAGGAAATTCGCGCCCATCTGCAAATCCTGCGGACGGGGGCCCAGGCAGCCATCAACGAAAACGCCCAGCGCATGGGCATCGAGCGCGCCCGCCAGCTCTGGCAGATCACGCTCGACTACGGGATCGATTTCTATGAATTTGAGCTGGCCTGGCACCAAAAAACCCTGGGGACCATCCATAAGCTTTCTGCACTGACGCCTCCCCCAAATTCATAGTCCGGTCGTAAATCTCTTTTCACGAACTGACGTTCAAAGATTGTTTGCGTGCGCATCGCACGCAAACAATCTGTTATTTCTTCGGGTATAATCCGGGTCAGATATGATAAAAGTCATGTGATTTGGTGACATCCGCGACTAATGTTTTTGACATTTTTTCGTTATGATTGGAGGGTCAGAACTATTCAGGCTTATAGACTTGGATTGTGCGATTCTGCCCCACGGCTCAACTTTTATTTGGTTTGATCAGGAGGATCTGTTGTTATGGAATTAGAAATTTCACGGGCCGAATTTGCCCTCGATCGCCGCTCTCGCTCGTATTTGCCCTCACAGGATGTCCAAACCCGCCCGGCTGAAGAGCGGGTGTGCGATTTTAACGATGCGGTAATCCCGATGACCGCCGAACAGGCGATGTTCGAAGCCATGCGCTGCGTACAGTGCCCTGACCCTGCCCCCTGCGTCCAGGCCTGCCCAACTCACAACAACATCCCCCTGGCGATGTGGTACATCGAACAGGGCTCTTTCGTCGAAGCTGCCAAACTGTACCGCGAAACCAGCTCGCTGCCCGAAATGTGCGGGCGGGTTTGCCCGCACGAACAGCTCTGCCAGGGCTCGTGCTCGATGAACAAGTCCAACGACCCGGTGCTGACCGGGGCGCTGGAAGCCTTCGCCGTAGAATACCAGCGCCAGACCGAGGGCGTGGAAATCCCGGTCGGCGCTTCGACCGGTAAAAAAGTCGCCGTGGTGGGCGCCGGGCCAGCCGGCCTGGGCTGCGCCGAACAGCTGGTTCGCAAGGGCCACGCCGTCACTATCTTCGAAAGCAAACCCGACGGCGGCGGCCTGCTGACCTACGGTATCCCCAACTTCAAACTGCCCAAAGAGGCCGTCTTCGCCCGGGTGGAAGATTTCAAGCGGGCCGGGGTGGAGTTTGTCTTCAATTGCTACATCGGCCGCGACCGCACCATCGACGGCCTGCTGGAAGAATTTGACGCTGTCTTTGTGGGCATCGGCACCGAGATTGACGCCCCCATGGAAGTGGATGGCGAGAACCTGCCCGGCGTTTACAAGGCCACCGAATACCTGATCCGGGCCAACATCCCTTACGATCTGCAGCCCGAAAACATGAAGGGCAAGCCCGAAGTGGGCAAAAAAGTGGTCGTGGTGGGCGGCGGCGACACCGCCTCCGACTGCCTGCGCTCCTCGCTGCGCCTGGGCGCCCAAGAAGTGACCTGCGTCTACCGCCGCACGGTCAAGGAAATGCCCGGCGGCGCCCACGACCGCGAACTGGCCATGCAGGAAGGGGCCCGCTACCTGTTCTTGACCCAGCCGGTGCGCTTTATCGCCGGCGATGACGGCCGCCTGTCTGGGATTGAATGCATCCGGATGGAACTGGGCGAGCCCGACAAGAAAGGCCGGCGCAAGCCCGTGGCTGTGGAAGGCTCGAACTTTGTGATCGAAGCCGACACCGCCGTCCTGGCCCTGGGCTACTGGCCCGACCCGATCATCATGAACACCACCCCCAACCTCAAGACCGATAAGTGGGGTCTGATCAACGCCGACACCGCCACCGGTCTCACCTCCCGCCCGGGCGTCTTCGCCGGCGGCGATGATGTCACCGGCCCCAGCCTGGTGGTCACCGCCATGGTGGCCGGGCGCAAGGCGGCGGCTTCGATTGATGCGTATTTGATGGGAAAGTAATTTCCCCGCTTTACGGATAAAACAAACACCCCCCGGTCTGGGGGGTGTTTGTTTTATCTGCAGCTTTTGGGTAAAACAACCTTTTTAACGTAGTTCGGGATAAGAGATTTTTGGGTATTTTTTGGGTGGCTGCGCCACCCCAAAAATACCCAAAATAAACTCTTTTCGGACTAACCCGAACTGACGTTTTTTACGAGCCAACCCGAACTGGGGTTAATAATTATCCGGCACAAAGGTCTGATCGGTCATCGGCGGGCGGACGTAGCCCAGATCCTGCTGGCGGGGCGGCAAGACAATCGGCTCGGGGGTCAGGTCCTCGTAGGGGATCTGGGTCAGCAGGTGACGGATGACGTTCAGGCGGGCCTTCTTCTTATCGTCCGACTGCACCACCCACCACGGACACTGCTTGGTATCGGTGTATTTGAACATCTGGTCTTTGGCCATGGAATATTCCACCCAGCGGCTGCGCGAGAACATATCCATCGGGCTGAGCTTCCAGCGCCGGGTTGGGTCGTTGATCCGGTCCTGGAAGCGGCGTTCCTGCTCGTCATCGCTGACCGAGAACCAGTACTTGATCAGAATGGTCCCGCTGCGCGCCAGCATGCGCTCATATTCGGGGCACGAACGCAGAAATTCGTTGTATTCATCATCGGTGCAGAACTTCATCACCCGTTCCACCCCAGCCCGGTTGTACCACGAGCGGTCAAAAAGCACCATCTCGCCAGCCGCCGGCAGGTGCGAGACATAGCGTTGGAAATACCACTGGGTCTTCTCCCGGTCATTGGGCGCCGGCAGAGCTGCCACCCGGCAGTAGCGTGGGTTAAGCGTCTCGGTGATGCGCTTGATGCAGCCGCCCTTGCCGGCCGCGTCCCGGCCTTCAAAAATAACCACCAGCTTGAGACCCTTGAATTTGATCCATTCCTGCATCTTAACCAGCTCTACCTGCAGTTTGGCCAGCTCTTCAAGATAAAAGCCATTCTTCAGGCGGCCCTCAGCATTGTATTGCTCCGGGTTAGCCTTGACCGCTTCGGCGGCAGCCTGTGGAGCAGTCTCCTGCGGAGCGGGCTGTTTTTCATCTTTTGATTTTTTGTCTTTCTTTTTAGCCATTTTATCCTCCAGTGCGCATGGACTGATTGACTTGATTATACATCTGGCGTTCTTTTTCAGCGATAAACATTTTTAACAAATAAGAAAGACAAGCATACAATGCTAAAAAAAGCAACTGTGGAAAACCACAGTCACAGACTGCGGCTTTCCACAGTTTACAAAACGAGAATTTGTAGGTATAACTCTAACATCCCTGTCAAAGATGGCAGGCATAATGGAGATTTCGAGCGGGTTCAAAAGAGTATGATCTAGTGATTGCTGGCATCTTAGACTCCTCCGGTGCATCTCCGCACATCAACGTGACAATGATTTTCCGAGTAAATCCAGATGGAAGGATTGATTACGATATTGAGCGAGATGGGTATCCATGGGCTGAAGCATATTATCATGACGGAAAAGGCAATGTAACCACAATCTTTCGCGATTCAGCTGCAAGAGGGAATCCACCAGCAGTCGACCAGGAAGGCCTGAATAACTTTGCGCTTGGTTTTCCGCATACCTTCGAAGCTAGGCTTGACTAAAGTGGACATCATTCAGAAAAGGTGCGTTTGACATGAGAAAATCCAAAAGTTCACTGATGCTCGGAATGGTTATCAGTATAGTGCTCGTTTCCTGTTACCCCGCCCACCAAATAAGCTCGACACAAACCCATCTCGTCCTATCATCACCGGTCCCTACACAAACCAAAACTTCCACTCCAACCATGCCAGTTCCCACGGCGGCTGTTACGGCAACAACCGTCCCCACACAGACACCCACCCCCACGCCAACTGAAACGATTACATTAACTTCGTTAATTACTACATTCCAGGAATCCGGATGGTGGAATTTCTCCCACCCTTACTCTAACCCGAACCGGTCTGGTCTCTTCCAGGTCACTTCGGATGGGTACCAGCTCGATCCTTCCTTTCAACCAGAGACGATTGATTTGTCCTATCAGTGGTGGGGGTTGGGTGATCCTTCTTTGCACTATCAACGATTAGATCGGCGTGATTTCGGCTACTGGAACGGCAGTAAGACGGTGTCTTACGAAGCAATCAAGAAATTAATTCGCTCGCTTTCTCACCTCCATCCTCAGCCACAAATGCTCAATGCCATAACGCATACCGATGATTATCCTGTATGGGCGATTGAACTGGTTAATGCAGATGGCAATCATATCCTGATCTATTCAGACAGTAACACATCCAACTTTGCGCCGTGGAATGTGATCTTTAACGGGCAAATTTACACCCAATTCGATGGTCAAATCACCGAAGCTCTTTCCAAGATATTTATCGTGGTGCAGGGCCAACCGATGGCATTCACATCGATCGGAGACGCCCAGGAAGGTCATCTCAACGTAGACTCTATTGGTTGGCCAGGTCAGCTTTCTGATGGTTTCAATGGCCTCTTAGCAGTACAAGGTGGGTTCCATTATTGGGTAGTACCTCAAGATGGAGCAATCCAGGGTTATTTAAAAGGCCGTTCATCCATCAATGGAGCGGGTAATATGATCATTGGCTCGATTACCGGGCTCACTAGTATTGAAGTGGATGCTCAAAATGGCCATACGGTCGCCTGCACGTTGAAATCGATTGCGAGTAACGATCCAGAAGCCTATGTCTGGCAATTTACCTGCCCTGTTGTCGGACCAAATGCAAAAGGCAATTATCGGTTCCCCATTCGGGTAACTTTTAAAACGGATAAGGAAACGATTTATACCCAATCCGGCGAGTTATTTGGTGACTGGGAACAAGGCACCATGCTTCCCGCCATCACGGTGCCAGAAGAAATCTCACAAATCCTGCAAGGATCACCGGCTTTGCAGGACCTTTTGACCGATCATACCATGACTGTGGTTAATTTTTCTGCCACAGTTGATCCGGTAAAAGGAAATATGGATGACCAGTGGGCTGCAACAGTAGCTTTATTGGGACAGCTAGAAACTGGCAATCGAGTCATTCCGTACACCGTAACTACCAGGATCGCCGTCGAAAATTCAAAATTGGCCCACTGGAGTCTTGACCGGAGTAAACTCGAATCGTTACTCGAGGATGTCGCCAACCAGACAATTACCCGCCGTTCTTTGGATGAAATCCCCGATCTGGTTCTCAACTTATATTATGAAGAGGGAAATGTTAGCGAGTTTGGCAGGATGTATTTATGGGCCTGTGGTAATTTACCAGTTGCAGATGTTCCGAAAACCGATCAACCGTTACGCGGATTTGCTTTTAATCAGTCCTGGGATTTCGGAGGAATCCAAATCCTGTTGATTAATGGAAAACCGCGGCTGATGTCTTATTCAGTGCAGCCATCCGACCCGGTAGATGCGGCTTGGGTTTCGCTGCTGCCAAAAGAACTCCTGCCTGCTGATGTAATGCCTTTTGATGAAATTTATATTTATGGTTGGGCTCCCGTCGTAATCGCCGTTTGGAATCCAAATGCCAGCCAGTCTGATATAGATGTTTACAAAGTTTTGGCTCAAAATATGCCAGGAGAAAAGGAAATATATTCCTGGGGTTTTCACCTAAATCAGGCTGCATTTGAGATTACTGCAGATGGTCAACTTTCCATAATTGCCTGTCCAGTCTCAAAATAAAGGAAGGGCAGCTAAGGACTGATGGGCCAGCGGTTTGTTGGCAGGCGCGTGATGCCAACCTTCTGACGTTTTTCTCGTATAATAATACTGAGGTGTTGTTTGGCGCTGAGGCCGGCAGCACCCCAGTACACCACAGCAGGAGGATTGGATGGCTGCAATTTTAGAAGTGAAGCAACTGAAAAAGAACTACGGCGATTTTCAGGCTGTCAAGGGAATTTCATTCTCGATTGAACAGGGAGAAATCTTCAGCCTGCTCGGCCCTAACGGGGCCGGCAAGACCACGACCATTTCGATGCTTTCGACGCTTTACACCCCCAGCGGCGGAGACGCCAGTATCGCCGGCCACTCTGTAACCAAAGACCCGATGGCTGTGCGCCAGTTGATTGGGGTTGTACCACAGGACCTGGCCCTTTACGAGGAACTGACCGCCCGCGAGAATCTTTCTTTTTGGGGCCAGATGTACGGGCTGAGCGGCCAGGCCCTCAAGAACCGGATCAGTGAAGTTTTAGACCAGATCGGCCTGACCGATAAAGCCAACCAGCGGGTCAAGACCTACTCCGGCGGGATGAAGCGCCGGGTCAACATTGGCGTGGGGCTGCTGCACAAACCGCGCCTGCTGTTTATGGATGAGCCTACAGTTGGCATCGACCCCCAATCTCGGCGGGCGATTCTGGACACTGTCAAAAGCCTGAACCAGCAGGGCATGACCGTGCTCTACACCACCCATTATATGGAAGAAGCCCAGGAGCTCTCCAACCGGGTCGGGATCATGGATCATGGCGACTTGATCGCCCTGGGCACCCAGGCTGAGCTGACCCGCCAGGTGGGCCAGACCGACACCCTCCTTCTGCAGGTCGGCGAAGACCAGGACCCCGAAACCCTGGCCAAAGCGCTGCGCAGCCTGCCGGGCGTCCGCCTGGCCGAGGTCAGCGGGTCGGCGGTCAGCATTGTCACGCCCTCCGCCGAGGAAATCCTGGCGGCGGTGGTGGCCCGCTCGGCCGAAGTCGGGATCAAGATCCGCTCGCTGGAGATCCACGAGCCCAACCTGGAAGCCGTCTTCCTGCACCTCACCGGCCGCGCCCTGCGCGACTAGGAGGCAGCCATGAAGAAAATAATCCTGATCGGTTTCAAAGATGTGCTGCTGGTCTTTCGCGACCCGGCCGCCCTGGTAATGATGCTCCTGGCGCCTTTCCTGTTGACCGTGGGTATGGGGTTTGTAACCGGGCGCTTTTCGGGCAGCACCTCCAGCGGGCTGAGCGAAATCCCGGTGGTGATTGTGAACCTGGACGGCGGAGAGCTGGGGAATTCATTGGTGAGTGTTTTTCAATCCGCAGAGCTGGATGAACTGCTCGTGCCAACTGTCCTGAGTGACACCCTGAGCGCCCGCCAGCTTGTGGATGAAGACAAAGCCGCTGCGGCCGTGATTGTGCCAGCCGGTTTTACCGCCAGCATCATCCCGGCTGCCGGGCAGGATCCCGGCTCGGAAGTGATGAAAATTAACCTGTATCTCAACCCGGGCCGCCCCACCAGTGCTGCGGTCGTCCAGTCGATTGTGGATGAGTTTGTCGGACGGGTGGAGCTGGGCCGGGTTGGGGGCGAAGTAGCCATCCTCCAATTAATGAAAAACGGTCTGATCGGCCAGGACAGCGCCGCCCTGCGGGCTGCCGGCGAGCTGGCGGGCAAAGACCTGGCCAGCGGCGAAAACAGTCAGCCCTTGATCACCCTGAACAAAACCAGCCAGGGCAAAGGGACCGTCGATTTCGATATCCTGGCCTATATGGCCCCGGGAATGGCCCTGATGTTTTTGATGTACACCGTCTCATACGGCGGGCGCTCGATCCTGGTCGAGCGCAGCCTGGGGACGCTGCCGCGCTTGCTGGTTTCGCCCACCTCCACCACCCAGGTGCTGGGCGGCAAGGTGCTGGGGATTTACCTGACCGGGCTGGCCCAAATCGCAATCCTGATCGCGGCCAGCACAACCCTGTTTCAGGTGCGCTGGGGCGACCCGCTCGGCACAATCGTCCTGGTGCTGGCGGCGGTCTTTGGGGCCACCGGCTGGGGGATGCTGCTAACCGCAGTGTCCCGTACATCCGGGCAGGCCGCCAATGTGGGTACGACGGTCATGCTGATTTTCGGCATCCTGGGCGGCAGTTTCATCGATACCAGCAATCTGCCGGTCTGGTTGCAGTGGGTCAGTAAGATCACCCCCAACGCCTGGGGGCTGGATGGCTTCTCCACCCTGGCGACCGGCGGCAGCCTGGCCGACCTGGGTGCGCCGGTCCTGGCCCTGCTGGTGATGGGTGCGGCCTTATTTGGGGCGGCCGTCCTGCTCTTTAACCGCAGTTCGATTGTGGAGAGGTGAGAGATGAAAAAAATCGCCGCCATCATCTGGAAAGACACCGCCCTGCGTTTCAGCACTCCGGCGGAGTGGCTCTTCTTTCTGATTTTGCCGATCATCTTCACCTTCCTGCTGGCGGGTGGAGCGCCTTCGGGCGAGGATGACCCGCGCATCCGCCTGACCGTGGTGGATCTGGCAGGCACGCCCCTCTCCGGCGAGCTGCTCAAAGCCCTGGAAGCCTCGCCCTCGATCCAGCCGGTTACCCTGACGCTGGCAGAGGCCGAAAAGCGCTTCGATCAGCGCCAGATCTCAGCCATGCTCATCATCCCTGCCAGTTTCGACCTGGAACAGCTCAAAGCCGGAACCGCCGCGCTGGATTACCGCCAGCAGCCCAATAACCTGAACGCCCAGGCCGCCGAGCGGGCCGTGCAGACGGCCATCCAGCGTACCGGCAGTGCGGTTCAGATCGCCCTCAATGCCGTCCAGCAGGCCGAATCCGTCCAGCCCTTTGCCTCGCCAGCTGAGCGCCAGGCCTATTATGACCAATCCTTTGCCCTGGCCCAAGAAACCATTGACCAGGCCCCCAAACGGGTCGAAATCAGCCAGGCCGAAGACAAAAACCCGGTCCTCTACGACCCGGCGGTCAACGCCTCTGCCGGGCAGCTCCTCACCTGGGTTTTCATTCCCCTCCTGGGGCTCTCGGGCGTCTTTGCCTACGAACGCCAGCAGGGCACGCTGCGCCGCCTGCTGACCACCCCCACCGAAAAAGCCACCTTCCTGCTGGCGACCATCCTCGGGCAGGTGCTGACTGCCCTGGTCCAGATCAGTCTGCTGATCACCTTTGGGGCGCTGGCGCTCAAGATCAACTGGGGCCGCGACCTGGCTGGCCTGGCGGTGATCATGGTTGCATTCACCTTTGCCGCCTCGGCCATGGGGACCGCCCTGGGTACGTTCATCAAGTCTGAAAGCCAGGCCAGCGGGCTGAGTATTATGCTGGGGATGGTCATGTCACTGCTGGGGGGCTGCTGGTACCCGCTGGAGCTGTTCCCGGAATTTGTGCGCCGGCTTGTGCAAGTTCTGCCGACCACCTGGGCAATGCAGGGCATCCTGGCCTTGGCATTGCGCGGCCAGGGGTTGGTGGATATTTTGCCGCAGGCCGGGGTCTTGATGGGCTTTGCCGCCCTGTTTTTCATCATTGGAATCTGGCGTTTTCGCTACGAATAAGGAAGGAAATTGATGCGACCTGATTGGGACACCTATTTTATGAAAATCGCCCGCGACGTGGCGGCCCGCAGCACCTGCGACCGGGCCGACGTGGGGGCGGTGCTCGTGCGCGAAAAGCGCATCCTGACCACCGGTTTTAACGGCTCGCCCAGCGGCCAGCCGCACTGCGATGAGGCCGGTCACCTGATGGTGGATGGTCACTGTGTGCGCACCATCCATGCCGAGGCCAATGCCATCATCCAGGCTGCTTTGCACGGCGTATCCAGCAAAGGCGCCACCGTCTATGTGACCCACTTCCCCTGCCTTTCCTGTGCTAAAATGTTGATCAACGCCGGCATCGTCCGGGTTGTGTACGCCACTCAATACCGGGTCGATCCGAACACACTCCATTTCTTCGGGTTGGCCAATGTCGAAATGCTCCACCTGCAAGAAAGCGAATAAACACGTATGCCCTCATTTTTGAATATCATCAGTTTTGCCTTCATCCCGGTGGCGGCTGCCATCCTGGGGGCGGTCATTGCCACATTCCGGCCGCCCAGCCCGATCGCCCGCAGCTACATCCAGCATCTGGCAGCAGGTGTGGTCTTTTCGGTGGTGGCGGTCGAACTGCTGCCCGATATCACCCGCCACCACAACGCTTATCTGGAAGTGACAATTGGTTTTCTGCTTGGGGTTGGCACCATGGTCGGCCTGCGCACCTTCAGCCACAAGCTGGAAAGCAAAAACGGCTCTCACAGCCTGCCAGTCGGTCTGCTGGTGGGCGTGGCAGTCGATATTCTCCTGGATGGCTTCCTGATTGGTGTGGCTTTTGCCGCCGGTGACAATCAGGGGCGATTGCTGACCCTGGCCCTGACCATGGAACTGCTTTCTTTGGGTCTGGCGGTTGCCAGCGCCCTGGGCAAAACTGAGAAAAGCAAGCAAAAAATCATTCTAACCACCGTCCTGCTCTTCCCGATCATCGTGGTGGGAGCAGCATTGGGTGCAGTTCTGGTCCAATCCATCCCGCCTTCCGTTATGGAAGAGGTGCTTTCGTTTGGTCTGGCGGCGCTGCTCTACCTGGTGACGGAAGAGCTGCTGGTTGAAGCCCATAAAGAGCCCGAAAGCCCGATGGCAACCGCCACGTTTTTCATCGGTTTTCTGGTGTTTTTACTCCTGGGGATGAAGCTGACCGCCCCGGTTTAGGCTTGCACAGGCGTTTCTGAAGAACGGAGCACAAAACACCCCTCCAATATAGTGTTATAATGCAGCCCAGACCAGGAAACCGCTCCGAATTAGATGCATTTGCATTGCTCGTCGGCTCCCTATGGCACAAAAACCTGGTTTATCCGTTCGGAAAACTAGAAGATCAGACGTTTTGGAAACCCCAGAACGGTGAGTTCAGATTGAATTTATGCGGGATCGGAAGTAAAAAGAGCGGATGCGCTCCAATTCCACCCAGGATAATGGTTGTTGGCATGGATATTTATGAAATCATACGTCAGATTGGCTCACTGATGCTCAAAGGGCAGCTGCCCGAATGGGGAGGTTGGAGTTACGTTGTTTTGGCTGTACTGGTGGCTGTAGAAGGCCCGGTCGCAACCCTGTTAGGTGCAATGGGCGCCTCGGCTGGTGTGATGAAGCCAATCCCGGTGTTTATTGCTGCCTCTTTGGGCAACCTGACCGCCGATACGCTCTGGTACACCCTGGGTTACACCGGCAAAGTAGAATGGTTTATGCGCTTTGGCGGACGTCTGGGGATCAGTCCGGCCTACCTGGAAAAACTGGAACGCGGGCTTCACGCTCATGCCGCCCGGATTTTGTTTTTTGCCAAGCTTTCAGTAGGGCCAATGATCCCATCCCTGATCGCCACCGGCCTGATCAAAGTGCCCTGGAAGCGCTGGTTCCCGTCCGTTTTCCTGGGGGAAATCATCTGGACCGGGTCGCTGCTGCTGATCGGCTATTATGGGACTGAAGCAATCACCAATGTGGAGCGCGGAATCGAGTTTGTTATCCTGGGCGGGTCGGTTGTTTTCCTCCTGTTCTTACTCTGGCTGGGGCGCAAAATCTTAAAGAGCGAAGCGATCACACCAGAAACGCCAGACAATAAACGTCACTAAGAGAAGGTTTCAGATGCGAATATTAATAGCTGGAATCACCTACGCACCAGCTCGGAATGGACAGGCGGTGTTTACAGCCAATCTCGCCGAAGGTCTGACCAGACTGGGCCACACCGTCAAAGTGATTTTCGATTCCTATGAGGGCAAATCCTTTAAACGGATGCTCAACGGGGTAGAGATCGAGGGTCTGCCGACCCTCGATCTGACCTGGTTTGACCCGCTCGCCCATGTGGCCTTGCTCCCTTTCCGGGATGTAAAGCGGTCTTTTAACGAGTTCAAGCCTGAAATCGTCCATATTCAGGATCATTACCCGGTCAGCCGGGCGGCGCTGCGCCTGGCCCGCGAGCAGGGGATCCGGGTCCTGGGCAGCAACCACTTTATGCCCGAAAATATTGCCCAAATTGCACCCTCGCTGGCTGCAGCCGGACCGGTTTTCAAACGGGTGATGTGGCTGTGGATGCTGGATGTGTTCAAAAGGGTCGATGCCGCCACCGCCCAATCCAAAGCGGCAGCCGATCTGACCCGCGCCCAGGGACTGAACGTGCCGCTGACAACGATCTCATGCGGGATTGACCTGAACCGCTTTCACCCCATTCCCAACATTGATCGCCGGAAATACCTGACCCGCTACGGCCTGAACCCTGACAAAAAGGTCTTCCTGTTTATCGGCCGGGTGGACACCGAAAAACGGATCGATGTGCTGCTGCAGGCGATGCGGCTGGTGCAGCGGGACGACATTCAACTGGGCATATCCGGCCGCGGCCACGCCCTGCAGCACCTGCGCCAGCTAAAAGAAACCCTCCAACTGGGTGAACGGGTGATTTTCACAGATTTTATCCCCTCAGAGGATCTGCCCGCCCTGCTGAACAGCGCCGATGTCTTCAGCATGCCCAGCGAGGCCGAACTGCTGAGTATTGCCACCCTGGAGGCGCTGGCCTGCGCCAAACCAGTGCTGCTGGCGGATGCCGTTGCTCTGCCCGAATGGGTCCGCCCCGGGGTAAATGGGTATCTCTTTAAACCCGGTGATGCCCAGGATGCCGCCCGCCAGATGGAGCTGCTGGCAGAACAGGCCGAGCGCTGGCCCAGTATGGGCCAGGTCAGCCTGGAGATCGCCTGCGGTCACGGGCTGGAGGATATTGTGCGCAAATTTGTGACGCTGTATGAAGGATTACCAGTAACTCGCCCGCTTAGCCAGGCTTCCGGTTCAATGGTTACCCACGCAGTAAAGCCACGATAATCATTAACACCGCCAGGGCCCAGCGGTAATACACAAAGACCGCTGTTGAACTGTGCTGCAAAAAGCGCAGCAAATACTTAATACAGAAAAAACCGCTGATGGCTGCCGCGCTGATCCCAACCGCGAACATCCAGGCATCGGTTGCGCCAAAAGCAGCCCCGGCCTGAAACTCCTGGTAAATATCCCAGCCGCTCTTCAACCCTGCCCCCACAATAATCGGCGCGCCCAGTAAGAATGAAAAGCGGGCGGCGGCTTCGCGTTTTAAACCCAGTGCCAGACCAGCGGCAATCGTGCTGCCCGAGCGCGATACACCTGGAAAAACTGCCGCCGCCTGGGCCAAGCCGATCAGAAGGGCATCTTTGAGACGCACAGACTGCAAATCACGCGTGTGCTGGGCGCTGCGATCCGCCAGGAACAGCAGCAGAGCCAGCAGGGCAATGATGATCGCCATGGCGATCATCGCACCCTGCGAGAGCGGCTGATTGGGTGCGTGAAAAAGGGCCTCGATCTTGCTTTCGGCCAGCGCCCCAATCACCCCGCCGGGAATACAGCCCAACAACAGCATCCAGGCCATCCGCCGGTCGGGGTCGGCCCCAATTTTGCGCTCCAGCAAGCTGGCAATCCCAGCCCGCACCAGGCGGACCCAATCGGTGGCAAAAAAGGCAAGCACCGCCACCAGGGTGCCCATGTGCAGGGCGACATCAAAAGACAGGCTGGAAATGGCCGGGTCGGTCCAGCCGAAAAACCAGGGGATCAGGATGAGATGGGCCGAACTGGAGATGGGGATAAACTCGGTTAAGCCCTGAACGATGCCTAAAATAATGGCCTGAATGATAATCATAATTTTATCTGCTCCTAAAAAATTTCATACTTTCTCAATTGGGTGCTTAAATGGGCTTTGCCCTTAAAAAACCACCCAACTTCCCCTGAGTTCGCTATTTGCCCCGGATAGTCTGCAGGCCGTAGGTCTTGGCCATACAGTCATTGACCCAAAAGTCCGGCTCTTCACGCAGATCCTGCAGCCCTTGCCAGCTGGGCAAGCCGGGTGCCTCCACATCCTGCAGCCCGGCGCTCTGGGCGGCGCTGAGTTGGGCGTCGCGCTGGTCCCAGCCCTGAGCCTGCACCTGGTATTCCGGCAGGACCTGGAGCGCTTTTGCGCTCATCCAGCCAGACCAGGCCAGCATCCCCAGGACCAGAATGACCCCGGCAGCCAGGGCCAGCCTGGGCGGCAGGGCCAGGCCGAGCGTTTTGAGCTGCCGGCCGATCAGGAAGGTACACAGCAGGACGGTAAAGACAATCACATAAAGCGGCACAATCTGGGCGCGGGGGTCCAGGTCAGAAGCCAGGGCGTACACTGGCGGCGCCGAGGCTGCCACCACCAGCCCAAAACAGGCCAGGCCGATCAGCCCACAGGTCAGAGCCAACCGCAGAACCTGTTTTGTAAACGGGTGGGGGGCTGCAGAAATGGGCGGAGCGCTGACCAGCCCGCCGGCCAGACCGGCAGCAGCCAGGAAAAGAAACACCCAGCGGTAGATGGCCCCAAAACTGAGACCAAGTTTGAAAGCATATTTTAGAGACAGCAGCACCAGCTGGACCGGGTTGGTGGTGAAACTGGCCGAACTGGCTGTTATGCGCGCCTGGTTGCCCGGGGCAGCCAGGATGACCACCAGCCCCAGGACCGAGGCGGCCAGACCCGCCAGCGCAAATGGGATGAGCCGTTTCTGCAGGTCTTTACTGCCAAACACCCAAAGAGCGCCAATCAGCAGACCAAACAACACAATCTGGGCGGCGGTGTAAACCTCCGAAAGCCCGCTGTTGACCCAGGCCAGCAGGCCAAACAGCAGCACACCCTGCCAGTTCGCCGGCCGGCCCGCCTGGCGGATAAACCAGCCAGCCAGAAAGGTGCCGATCACCAGCGGATAGGTGTAAGCCGTCCGGGCGCTTTGCCAGTAAAACGATTGGACCAGGCTGGGAGCCATGTAGAGTGTGGCCAGCACCACAGTCAGGGCTGCGGCCAGCGCCAGCAGCCAATCCTGGCGGGCGGGTTTGGGCTGGCCGCCAGCCCGAAGCTGCAGGGCGGGCAAAACGGCCCAGGCAAAAGCTGCCAGCCAGAGGATGAGGTAGATGGCGGCGATTGACTTTGCCAGCCCCACCCAGCCCAGCCCCTGCAGGCTGATCAGCACCACCGAGGTGTAGCGCACCGTCCAGGTGGTGTACCAGAATACAATCGCCTCCCACAAATTCATGGAACGGATCACCCAGACCGCACAAAAGTCATCGGCGTACAGGCGGTTGAACGTGCCCAGATACATCAGCCAGCCCGTCGGGACAGACAGGCTGACAATGATGGCTGCCAGGCCGATTTCAAACAGCGACAGTTTAGAACGGGAAGATGTAGGCATGCGAATTCCTCAGCATGGAAGTTTGCCAGCCCTCGGCTGAGCGCCTGGCTGCACGCCTCGATGATACCATGTAAAAGCGGGGATGTTGAGACTTACAAGATTTTATGATTGCAGCCAGCCTGAAGATGCGGCGGTCGCGCTTGCATCGAAACAGAGTTTACCCCCTGGAGTAAACTCCAGGTCAAGGATATTGCCGTTGAAATTGGCGAGCGCATTGGCGGTCTGCTGCCGATCTCGTTTTCCGAGTGGCAAAATCACCTGGAATGGGCGCAGAGCGGCGGGCAGAATTTGGGTGCAGGTTGATTGCCAGGGACCGCACATGGAAAGTGGTTTTTTACCTCCAGCGGCAGCGGTCCCTCTGGATGCCTGACAACAAAAAATCCCACATTTCTGTGGGATTTTCGTTGTGGTGGGCGCGGAGGGCAGATAAAAAGATGCCACTTAAGCACTTTTGGCCCACCCCGGTTATTTGTACTCCAACCCGGTCTAAAGCGGCAAGAGGCATGGTTGAAGTTCAATGAGGTTTTGGAGAGCTAAAACTCAATAGCAGGAAAACACACAGACAGCCTATGGCAGTTTCCGTAACCACATACGGGAACTGTTTTTTGTTTTTTCATACAGGCGATATATGATGCGAATTCTGTTTGTCCTATTTGTAGTACTTGTTGCAATCCTGGCTCTGCTGACAGCCCTGGCTTCGGCGGGAGCCAGCCTGGCCAACGGCGTGGCCAACGCAGCCAGTGCCACCGCCCTGCTGACCTCCCAGTGCATCAGCGCCTTTATGGTTTTCACAGCCGTATTGGCCGGGATTGCCATTGGGTTTGGTGCACATGCCTTCCTGACCAACCGCCGCCCCAATCGAGCACTGCCGCTCCCCCCATCCCAGACTGCCCACCCCTGGATCCTGCCCGGCCAGGCGCCTGAGCAGCGCCTGCCAGAGACAGGTCAGGCGCTGCCCAGGTACTACCTGCCGGCAGAGGCAGAAAAAGAACCAGGCGCAGAAGAAGAACTATTCAAAGGCTGGGGGTGGTAACCATGCCCGCAGCTGCCGTTCACCCACCGATCAGGCGTTTTGGTGTCCTGGCCTGCCTGACGCTGCTCTTCACCCTGCTGAGCATCTCGAGCTGTGCCATTCAGCCGGGCGCCGAGGGAGACGCCACCCGCACCCCGCGCCTCTCCACTCCCATCCCGCCGTATGTCGCCACCGACCAGGCCGCCTCGCTGCAGGCCCGCTCGACCATTCAGGCCGGACAGGCCCAGGCCTTCAACCTGTCCATCACCGGCACGGCGGTCTCGATGGAAGTCAACATGCAGTCGACCCAGGTGGCCCTCCAGCTGACCCAATCGGCGGCTACCGAGCAGTATCTGGTTCGCCAGACGGAAATCGCTGCAGCCCAAACCGCAACAGCCATCAGTCAGGAGGCGACCGGGACTGCCGCGGCGCACAATGCTTCAGCGACCGGAACGGCTGCTGCCTGGCAGGCGGCCGGAACCGGGACGGCCCAGGTAGCCACGGCCACCCAGCTGGCGATCGACAGCCGCGTGCGGGGGACCGCCACCCAGTTTGCGGTGAATGAACTGGTGCGCCAGGATGAAAGCCGGCAGCAAACGCTGCTCTTCCGCACCTGGGCCGGACGGATTGGACTGACACTCAGCTTTATCCTGGGCCTGGTCCTGATCTGGCAGGCCACCCCCTGGGTGCTGCTCAAGGTGTTTGGGATCCATTCCTGGAAGGGCAAGCCGGTCATCATCGTGCCCAACCCAAAAGGCGGTTTTCAAGCTGCCGATCTGGCCCGCAGCCTGGGGCCGGGCCTGGTCATGGATGGCGAGGGCAAACTGCTCACCACCGGTCTGGCCACCGACGCAAATCTCCAGAACATCGTCACCGGCCGGGCGCAGGCCGCCGAACTTCTGCTGGCCCTGAACGACCCGGCCCCGGAAATACGCCGCAGGGTGATCCGCCAGGCAGTCCAGGCCGCCCCAACGGCCAGTGCGCCGGCCCTGCCCGCCGCCGCCGGTGGTGAGGTCATTGACGCAGAGTTCAAGATTCTGCCGGCCGAAGACCCGCGGGTCAGCGAATGGCTGAGGGATGTCCAGGGCCGGTTATTCCAGGATGGACAGGAGTAGGAGGAAAGTATGGCACTGCAAAGCTATCTGGCTGAAGCCCGTTTTGTGGCCAATCGGATTAAGAGCGCCCTGCGCGACTGCCGGCGCAATCCATTGATCCGGGAATGCGTCCTGACCGAGACCAACGGCAGCGTGGTGCTGTTTGTCGTGCTGGATGAGATCAACCTGGGCGAACCGATCAGCCTGTACTTCAGCGAGGATGTGCTCCACCAGATCAGCACCCTGATCCACGGCAAGCAGGTCGCCCCCTCCAACCACAACGGGGCGCGCTATGCCGTCGTGCTCAAGCAGCCGCCCGGGCTGCCCGGATCGGTCCCCTTCCCGGAAAACCTGCCCGGCGGCGATTTGTTCCCGATCGGGATCGGCCGCGGCAATCAGGTATTGAGCATCCCGGTCCAGCGCCTGCAGAATGTGCTGATCGGCGGCTCGCCCGAATCGGGCAAAAGCAACCTGCTGGAGGGATTTGTCCTGACTGCCCACCAGTACGGCTACCGCCTGTACCTGGCCGATCCTGAAGAACACACCTTTGCGCCGGAGGCCTGGAACAGGATTGCCGCCCAACCGGTGGCCTCTTCGCTGCCAGGGCTGGAAAGGCTGCTTGAGACCCTCAAGGCCGAACTGGAACGCCGCCAGGTCCTGTTCCAGCAGGCTGGCCTTGAGGGCATCCCTCCCAGGGATCTGGACGCCTTTAACGCCACCGCCAAAGAACGCCTGCCGCGCCTGATGCTGGTGATCGATGAAGCCAACAGCTACCTGGATAAGGGCGGGGTGGCCAACACCCTCTTCGAACTGGCCCGGCGCGGGCGCAAGTGGGGCGCTCACCTGATTTTGGCCGGGCACAACTGGCGGGCGGCGGATGTGCCCCGCTCGCTCTCGGCGATGTTCCCCAGCCGGATCTGCCTGAAGGTCGACGATGACACCAGCGGGGGCGTGGTGCTGGGGGACCGGGCGTGGGGACAGAAAGCCCAAAGCCTGGCCCACAAGGGGCGCGCCGTGCTGCGCCTGGGAGGGAGCTACCAGGTTGCCCAAACCTACCTGGTGGGCGAGGCGCTGGCCCAGGGGCTGAAGGGCTTACCCGCCCCGCTCAGCGAACTGGAGAAACGCCTGGTGGCTTACGCCAGAGAGCGCTTCGAAGGCAAGTTCAAGGTCAACCAGCTGGCCCAAGCCTTCAGCGGGGAAGGGGTGACCAACTACCAGGTGCAGAAAATTGCCGAACGCTTTGAACGCCGCGGCTGGCTGACCCATCCCCAGCACGCCACCGATGCCCGCCGGGTAACAGCCGAACTGCTCGCCCTGGCGGGTTTGGAGCAGATAGGCGGATAGGCCAGATAGGTCAGATAGGTCAGATAGGAGAAAAACATGCTCAACCAATTCAATCCAGCGCCAAAAACCAGGGTCGGCATTTTTGTGGATGCCGCCAATATCCTTCACAACGGGGGCGGGCGTTTGCAGTACGGCGTGCTGCGCGACTTCGCCTGCCGGGACGGCGCCGAAGCCGTGCGCCTGAACGCCTACGTATCCTATGATGCCGAACGGGCGCGCCAGGATCCGGCTTACCGCACCCGCAGCGGCGCTTTCCACGCCAAACTGCGCGACCAGGGTTTCAAGATCAATCTGGTGCCGGTCAAGTGGCGCCAGTTAGAAAACGCCCGCATTCCCC
>Ga0268298_10001455_pt1 | contig 27944 bp, 23 predicted proteins | sample WWTPWeurt_MetaG_FD_194462 | JGI IMG/M metagenome (GOLD analysis project Ga0268298, IMG submission 194462) | Activated sludge microbial communities from WWTP in Nijmegen, Gelderland, Netherland - WWTP Weurt | ecosystem: Engineered > WWTP > Aerobic digester > Activated sludge | place... | reverse complement strand
GCCGGTCTTCCCCGCCTACTACACGCCGCTGGACAAGCTCGGCTGGTGGGCGCTGCGCGCTTTCGGCGTGGCGATGCTGGGCTTCCTGCTGCTGCCGATCCTGGTGATCGTGCCGCTGTCGTTCTCGTCGAGCTCGTTCCTGGCCTACCCGATCCCGGGCTGGTCGCTGCAGTGGTACGACAACCTGTTCACGTCGTCCGACTGGGGCCGCGCGGCGAAGAACAGCTTCATCGTCGCGCCCGCGGCCACCTTGATCGCCACGGTGCTGGGCACACTCACCGCCGTCGGCCTGGCCCGGGTGCAGTTCCCGGGCAAGGGGCTGCTGATGAGCGTGCTGATCGCGCCGATGGTGGTGCCCATCGTGGTGGTGGGCGTGGCCGCCTACCTGTTCTTCGCGCAGATCGGGCTGTCCGACAGCTACACCGGTCTGATCCTGGTGCACGCGGCGCTGGGCGCGCCGTTCGTCGTCACCACGGTGCTGGCCACGCTGCAGGGCTTCAACCACAACCTGGTGCGCGCCTCGCTGAGCCTGGGTGCCTCGCCGATCGAGACCTTCTTCCGCATCACGCTGCCGGTGATCGCGCCGGGCGTGATCTCGGGCGCGCTGTTCGCCTTCGCCACCTCGTTCGACGAGGTGGTGGTGACGCTGTTCCTGGCCGGGCCGTCGCAGGTGACGCTGCCGCGACAGATGTTCACCGGCATCCGCGAGAACATCACCCCGACCATCGCCGCGGTGGCCACGCTGCTCACGCTGTTCACCACCGCGCTGATGGGCGTGCTGGAGTGGATCCGCGGGCGCCGGGGCTGAGCCCTGCGAGCGGCCGCCCGGAAGCATCATTCCGAACGTTGCAGGGAATCTCCCCATCGTGCCCCACCAACCCCTGAGCGGCAACGCGATGCCGCGCTTCGGCGGCATCGCCACCATGATGCGCCTGCCGTTGGTGGAGTCGCCCGAGGGGCTGGATGCGGCGTTCATCGGCGTGCCGCTGGACATCGGCACCAGCCACCGCCCGGGCGCCCGCTTCGGCCCGCGTCAGATCCGCGCCGAATCGGCCCTGCTGCGCCCGTACCACATGGCCACCGGCGCCGCCCCGTTCGACCGCCTGCAGGTGGCCGACCTGGGCGACGTGCCGATCAACACCTACTCGCTCGAGAAGTCGCTCGACCTCATCACCGCCTTCCACCGCCGCGTGCTCGAGGCCGGCTGCATCCCGCTGACGATGGGCGGCGACCACACCATCGCGCTGCCCATCCTGCGCGCGGTGGCGCAGCGCCACGGCCCGGTGGCGCTGGTGCATGTGGATGCGCATGCCGACGTCAACGACACCATGTTCGGCGAGCGCATCGCCCATGGCACGCCGTTCCGCCGCGCGGTCGAGGAAGGCCTGCTGCAGTGCAAGCGCAGCTGGCAGATCGGCCTGCGCGGCACCGGCTATGCGGCCGACGATTTCGACTGGCCGCGCCAACAGGGCTTCCGCGTGGTGCAGGCGCATGAGCTGTGGTACCAGTCGCTTCGCCCGTTGATGGAGCAGGTGCGCGCCGCCGTCGGCGATGCGCCCTGCTACCTGAGCTTCGACATCGACGGCATCGACCCGGCGTTTGCCGGCGGCACCGGCACGCCCGAAGTCGGCGGCCTCACCGTGCCCCAGGCGCTGGAGCTGATCCGCGGCTTGCGCGGCCTGAACCTGGTCGGCGCCGACCTGGTCGAGGTGTCGCCGCCCTACGACCCCACCGGCAACACCGCGCTGCTGGCGGCCAACCTGCTGTACGAGATGCTGTGCGTGTTGCCCGGCGTGCCGGTGCGCTGAATCCACCGGCCCCCGCGGGCGCCAACCAACCGCGCTAGAGTGTCGCGATCTGACCTGGAGACCTCGATGGACATGAAGACCTCGCCGCTGGCGACCCTGAACGACCCCAGCCTGCTGAAGACCGATGCGCTGATCGGCGGCGAATGGGTGGCGGCCAACCGCCGCTTCGATGTCACCGACCCGGCCACCGGCCTGAAGCTGGCCGACGTGGCCAACCTGGAGCCCGCGCACTGCCACGCCGCCATCGTGGCCGCCGAGAAGGCCTGGCCGGCCTGGCGCGCCAAGACCGCCAAGGAGCGCTCGGCGATCCTGATGAAGTGGTTCCACCTGCTGCACCAGCACGCCGACGACCTGGCCCGCATCATGACCGCCGAGCAGGGCAAGCCGCTGGCCGAGGCCCGCGGCGAGGTGATCTACGGCGCCAGCTTCATCGAGTGGTTCGCCGAGGAGGCCAAGCGCGTCTACGGCGAGACCATCCCCACCACCGATGCCAACAAGCGCTACATCATCATCAAGCAGCCGATCGGCGTGTGCGCGGCGATCACGCCGTGGAACTTCCCGATCGCGATGATCACCCGCAAGGTGGCCCCGGCGCTGGCCGCAGGTTGCCCAGTGGTGATCAAGCCGGCCGAGGCCACGCCGCTGTCTGCGCTGGCCTGCGCCGAGCTGGCACAGCGCGCGGGCATGCCGGCCGGCGTGCTGAACATCGTGACGGCCGATGGCGAGGGCTCGATCGAGCTGGGCAAGGTGATGTGCTCGTCCGACGTGGTGCGCCACCTGTCGTTCACCGGCAGCACCGAGGTCGGTCGCATCCTGTCGCGTCAGTGCGCCCCGACGGTCAAGAAGCTGTCGCTCGAGTTGGGCGGCAATGCGCCGTTCATCGTGTTCGACGATGCCGACATCGATTCGGCCGTCGAGGGCGCGATGGTCAGCAAGTACCGCAACGCCGGGCAGACCTGCGTCTGCGCCAACCGGCTGTACGTGCAATCGGGCGTGTACGACGCCTTCGTCGCCAAGCTGGCCGAGAAGTCGCAGGGCATCAAGGTGGGCAACGGCTTCGAGGCCGGCATCCACCAGGGCCCGCTGATCGACGACCAGGCCATCTCGAAGGTGGAGTCGCACGTGGCCGATGCGGTGTCCAAGGGCGCCCGCATCGTGGTGGGCGGCACGCGCATCGGCGAGCGCTTCTACACGCCGACGGTGCTGGCCGACGTCACCTCCGAGATGCTGTGCTCGAAGGAGGAGACCTTCGGCCCGGTGGCCCCGGTGTTCCGCTTCGAGACCGAGGCCGAAGTCATCCAGCTGGCCAACGCCACCGAGTTCGGGCTGGCCAGCTACTTCTACAGCCGCGACATCGGCCGCATCTTCCGCGTCGGCGAGGCGCTCGAGTACGGCATGGTCGGCATCAACACCGGCCTGATCTCGGTGGCCGAGGTGCCCTTCGGCGGCGTCAAGCAATCAGGCCTGGGCCGCGAGGGCTCGCACCAGGGCATGGACGACTACGTCGAGATCAAGTACCTCTGCCTGGGCGACATCCTGAAGTGATCGTTCAGGCTGGTCGTGCTTGCGGGTGCGGCTGCCCGCAAGCGCCAGCCTGCCAGGCCGCTTCGTTCAGCAGCCCGGCCAGCGCCTTTGCCGCCTAGTCGTCATTCGCAGCGGCCAAACCGCCGCCATGCGGGGTCAGCCCGACACGGCCGATGGTGGTGGCCTCGCCGGCCTGGCTGAGGGCGCGACGCAGCAGGGCATCGGCCTCCTTGCCGTCATCCGGGTAGCGCGCGACACCGGCCCGCACGGCCACCGCAACATCCTGCCCGGCCACGCTGAACGGCCGCTGCAGCGACTGGGCCATCTTCAGCGACACCCGATCGGCATCATCGGCCTCGTCGATCCAGGCCAGCAGCACGATGAAGCTGTCGACGCCGACCGACGCCACGACGTCGCTGGCCCGCAGGCCCGAGCGCAACCGCACCGCCACCTTGCGACGCAGCACATTGGCCGCCTCGGCGCCCAGCCGAGCCTCGGTGGACGCCAACCCGTCGATCGAGAACGCCAGCAGGGCCATCACCGCGGGCTCGCGCTCACGAAGGGCCAGCAGATGGGTCATGTGCTCCATCAACTGCGAGTGATTGGGCAGCCCGGTGGCCAGGTCGGTGGCATAGGCCTTTCGAGCCTCGCGGTCGAGACGCTTGCGCTCCACCGCCAGCCGTACCGTGCGCGCCAGCGTGCCCACCCCAAGCGCATCGGTGCGCGGGAGGACGTCCTCCACCCCCAGCCGCAACAGGCGCAGCGCCTCGCTCGATTCAGGCTCGGGGGCCACCACCAACACGGCGGCATCGAGCACCGCGCGCGCCAGCGTGTTCGACGCCAGGAGCGGCGCCACTGAATCCAGCCACAGCACGATGGCGTCGTACGACTGCTCGGAAAGAGCCGCGCTCAGGCCATCCAGGTGCAACAGCGGGTGCTCGATGAAGGGCCCATAGGCCGAGGTGACGAGATCGGGCGGCACCGGCCCGAGGGACAGCAATTGAATCGGCGTGGTCATGGTGTCGGCGGATCATGCCGCACGCCCCTGCCCGTCGCCACGCAGGAAAGCCCCATGGTCGGGGTCTTGCCGCCGGCCCGCGCGCCCCGGCGAGCGTCGCGCTACACTGCAGCCCTGCATGCGGGTGTAGTTCAATGGTAGAACGGCAGCTTCCCAAGCTTCATACGAGGGTTCGATTCCCTTCACCCGCTCCAAGACACTGATGGCTGGTGCTTGCCTCACCGTGAGGCGTCGGGCCCGATCCGGTCAACCGTTGCGCACCAGCCATTCGATCAACGCATCCAGCGCCGGGGTCGCCCGTTGCGCCTGGGGGTGGTTGACCAGGGCCGCCACTGCGTAGGTCCGGCCACTGTAGCCGCGCACATAGCCTGCCAGCGCACGCGTGTCGAGCAGCGTGCCCGTCTTCAGAAACGCCATGCCGCGGGCTGCCCCGGAGGTCATGCGGTGCGCCAAGGTGCCATCGATGCCCGCCACCGGCAACGAATCCACGAATGCCCGCGCCTGCTGCGACACCCAGGCCTGCCGCAGCAACTGCACCAGCGCCCGGGGCTTGCCGCGCTCGTCGTGCGAGAGGCCCGAGCCGGTGTCCAGCGCGATGTCATCACCCGGCGTGAGCCCTTGGTGCCTGAGCCAGGTCTCGAGCCTGGCTCTGGCACCGGCCAGTGTCGCGGCGCGATCCGGGAACCCACCATCCAGCGACAGCATGAGATGGCGGGCCCCCAGGTTGTCGCTGCTCTTGTTGATGTCACGGATCACCGCCGGAAGCGGCTCGGACTGGTGCACCATGAACAACCGGGGCGCCGCCCGCCCGGCAGACGGCCACGCGTCGTCACCAGGCCTTGCCCGGTTGCGATCGAGCACCCGGCCCTTCAGGCGTCCGCCACTGGCACGCCACAGACCTTCGACGGCGCGCGCGCTGAACTCCGCCTGCGAGAGCGGTGAGAGCAGCAGTTCGCGCTCGCCGCAACCGGGCCCCCACTGCCCGCGAACCATGAGGCGCGGCTGTTGTCCGTCGACGTTTGAAGTGGCCCACACCGAGCACCCCCGCCCACCGAGGGCCTTGACCACCGACACACCCGCCAGTGGCGGCCAAAGGCTCACTTCGGCGGGCGTCACACCGCGTGCCAGCCGCGACGCCGTCGACCGCACCGTGACGCGCAGCACGCCTTCGTCCAGCGTGAACGCATCCGGCCGCGCATGGTGCGGCCTCGACGGTGTCGGCTCTGGCGTGCTGGCATGGTCTCTTGCGCTCAGGCTGAAGGCCAGCCGGTCCAGCACGATGTCGCCCCAAACCTCTCGCAGGCCGGCCTCGCGCATCCGCTCGAACCACTCCTGCAGATCGGCCGACCGCAGCTGCGCATTGCCGCCGCCCACGATCACCAGGTCACCGAGCAAGCGCCCCTCGTTCAGCGGACCGGTCAGGTAGGCACTGGTGCGCCATCGGTACTGCGGCCCCAGCAGGTCGAGTGCCGCCAGCGAGGTGACCACCTTGGCGGTCGAGGCCAGTTGGAAACTCGTCTCGGCGTTCAGTGCGGCAAGCGGCTGCGAGCGCCCCTCCACCGCCTGCACCATCAGACCCACATGTCGTGAAGGCACGCCCGCGCCGTCGATCAGCTCGCGTACGGGTGGCGGCAGCCGGGTCCCGTCGGCCGGCTCTGCCGCGTCCACCGAGGCCGCGCCGCACGCCATGGCCCAGGCCAGCCAGTGGCGGCGGGTCAGCGCGGTCGCGAGCGGGCGGGCTTCGTCGGCCGAGCCGGCGCCACGGGCAGCCCCATCCTTGCCGGGCCGTCGAAGGCTCGGCGATTCAGGCCATCGGGCAGAATTGCGCACCCCTGCAGGATAGCCCTGCCCGGCCACGCCGAAGGCTCGAACTGCCGACCCATCCCCCGTCTGACACCCGCTCGCGCATGACCCCCGACACGCCCAGGCGACGCCCCATCCGCAGCTATGTGCTGCGCTCCGGACGGCTGGGCACGGGACAGGCCAGGGCGCTGCAGACGATCGGCCCGGCCTACCTGCTGCCGTGGTCCGATTCGCCATTGCAGCTCGGGCAGGTGTTCGGGCGCCAGGCACCGGTGGTGCTGGAGATCGGATTCGGCATGGGTGATGCCACGGCCGAGATTGCATCCCTGCGGCCGGACGATGACTTTCTTGGCGTCGAGGTGCACACGCCCGGCGTCGGTTCGCTGCTGCGCCACATCGACGAGCGCGGGCTGCGCAACCTGAGGCTGATCCAGCACGATGCCGTCGAGGTGCTGCGCTCGATGATCCCGCCGGCTTCGCTGGCCGGGTGCCACATCTTCTTCCCCGACCCGTGGCACAAGAAGCGGCACCACAAGCGCAGGCTGATCCAGCCGGCCTTCGTCGATCTGCTGGCCTCTCGCCTGGCACTTGGGGGCTACGTGCACTGCGCGACCGACTGGGAAGACTACGCCGTCCAGATGCTGGAGGTGCTGGGCGCCTGCCCGGCACTGACCAACACGGCCGACGGGTATGCGCCCCGACCGGCCTATCGCCCCTTGACCAAGTTCGAGCGCCGCGGCCAACGCTTGGGCCACGGTGTCTGGGATCTGGTGTACGTCAATCGGCCCAGGTGACGACGCCGGTCCAGGCGGTGACGAGCACCACCAGGCCGAAGGCGATGCGGTACCAGGCGAACGGCACGAAGCTGTGGCTGGCGATGTAGCGCAGCAACCAGCGCACGCACACCCAGGCCGCCAGGAACGAGACCAGGAAGCCGACGGCGAACATCGGCAGGTCTGCCGCGCTGAGCGACGCCCGCTCCTTGTAGAGGCTGTAGCCGCCGGCACCGATCAGCGTCGGGATGGCCAGGAAGAAGCTGAAATCCGTCGCGGCCTGGCGCGACAGGCCCAGCATCATGCCGCCGATGATGGTGGCCCCCGACCGGCTGGTGCCGGGAATCATCGCCAGGCACTGCACGAGACCGACCTTGAGCGCATCCATCGGCGTCATGTGATCGACGGTCGGCACACGCACCGAGGTGGCCTGTCGCCGCTCGGCCCAGAGGATGATCAACCCGCCCAGGATGAACGTGGTGGCCACCACCGGGGCGGTGAACAGATGGGCCTTGATGGCCTTGCCGAACAGCAGGCCCAGGATCACGGCCGGGATGAAGCCGATGAGGATGTTGGTGGCGAACCTGCGCGCGACCGCCTGCGTCGGCAACTGGACCAGGGTATCGATCAGCAGACGCCAGTACACCACGATCACGGCCCCGATCGCCCCGGTCTGGATGGCGATGTCGAACACCTTGGCCTTGGCATCGGCCATGCCCAGCAGCGAGCCGGCCAGGATCAGGTGCCCTGTCGACGAGATCGGGAGGAACTCGGTCAGGCCCTCGACGACGCCCATGATCGCCGCCTTGATCAACAACACTGGATCCAAACCCATCCCTCCGACGTGAGGCGCCGATCATACCCATTGGCCGCAAGATCAGTTACATTACTGACCGGTCAGTCATTATCGTGGACGCATTCGATCTTCCCCATCGCCGACGCCGCAAGGGTGAGCGGCCCCAGGAACTGCTGGATGCAGCCCTGTCGCTGTTCGTCGAAAAAGGCTTCGCCACCACGCGCATCGAGGAAGTCGCCCAGCGCGCCGGCGTCTCCAAGGGCACGCTGTACCTGTACTTCGCGAGCAAGGAAGACCTGCTCACCGCGGTGATCGCACAACACCTGTCCACACGCATCGCGGAGAGTGCCGCCGAGGCGGCGGCGTTCCAGGGATCAACCGCCCAACTGATGCGCGACCTGCTCGCCCGATGGTGGACGCAGCTGTACGACAGCCCAGCTTCCGGCGTATTCAAGCTCCTCATCACCGAGGTGCGCAACTTCCCGGCCATCGCCGAGTACTACCGCCGCGAGGTTGTCGATCAGGCCCATGCCCTGCTCGCCGACGGCCTGCGGCGCGGCATCGCCAGCGGCGAGTTCCGACCGGTCGACGTCGACAGCGCGGTGCATTCGCTGGTGCTGCCACTGATCATGCTGTGCCTGCACAAGCACTCGCTGGCCGCCTGCTCGCCCGATTGCGACCAGATCGACGGCCACCGCTTCATCCGCGATCACATCAATCTGTTGCTCGACGGCATGGTGCAGCCCCCGCTGACCCACGCCCGTTGATCCACCCCACTCTCTCTTGCTCGAGGTCTTCATGTCCCCACGGTTGCGCCGCATCGTCCTTGCCCTGCTGGCGCTGGCGCTGGTCGTCGGCATCGTTCGCCTGGTGCAGGGCCGGCGCCAGCAGCAGGCTCAGGCCGCAGCTTCACCCGCCGCCAGCGCCCCCAGCGAACAACGCCTGGATGTGACACCCAACGATGTGCTGCGGGTGGCCAAGGGCGAACTGATCCGTGGCATCGAGGTCTCCGGATCGCTGCGCGCCGTGAATGCCGCCTTCGTCAAGGCCAAGGTGGCCGCTGAACTCAAGTCGCTCGCAGTACGCGAGGGCGACACGGTGAGAGCCGGCCAGGTGCTGGGCCAGCTGGATACGACCGAATTCGACTGGCGCCTGAGGCAGGCCGAGCAGCAGGCGGCGGCGGCGCGCTCGCAGCTCGAGATCGCTCAACGACAGTTGAACAACAACAAGGCTCTGGTGGCCCAGGGCTTCATCTCGGCCACCGCACTCGAGAGCTCGATCTCCAGCGAGGCCGGTGCGCAGGCCAACCTGCAGGCGGCCGTCGCGGCGGTCGAGCTGGCCCGCAAGGCCCGCACCGACACGACAATCGTGGCGCCGATCAATGGCCAGGTGGCCCAACGTCTGGCACAACCCGGCGAACGCGTGGCGGTCGATGCACGGGTGCTCGAGATCGTCGACCTCGGGCAGCTCGAGCTCGAGGCGGCGATCCCTCCATCTGATCTCGAATCCCTGCGCGTCGGCCAAACCGCCAGGCTGGTGATCGATGGCTTCAGCGAGCGCCTGCAGGCCAAGGTGGTGCGCATCAGCCCCAGCGCGCAGGCCAGTTCACGGGCGGTCTCGGCCTACCTGGCGGTGCAGCCGCATCCGGCGCTGCGCCAGGGCCTGTTTGCCCGCGGCTGGATCGATTTCGATCGCGCGCCGGTGCTGCTGTTGCCGCTGTCGGCGGTGCGCACCGACCAGTCGGTGCCGTATGCGGTGCGCCTGCGGGAGGGCCGCTCGGAGCGAGTGGCCCTGCAGCTGGGCCAGCGCGGACGGATGGCTGGCGGCGCCGATGCCATCGAACTGCGAGGTGGCGTGGCCGAGGGCGACCAGGTGCTCGACGGCACCGTCGGGCTGGTGCCCAACGGCGCACCGGTGCAGGTGGTGGCCGGGCGCCCGCTTCTCGCACCGGCCGCCTCGACGACGGCTGCGTCCGGGCCGACGGCTTCGGCTGCGTCGGCTGCCGTGGCATCGTCCGCCGCTTCCCGCTGACCCTTCCAGGACGACCCGACCATGTGGTTCACCCGAGTCTCCATCGGCAACCCGGTCATGGCCGTGATGGTCATGTTCGCCTTCGTCGTGCTGGGCCTGTTCTCGTACCAGCGCCTGAAGGTCGACCAGTTCCCCGAGCTGGACTTTCCCACCGTGGTGGTGCAGGTCGACTATCCCGGCGCTTCGCCCGAGATCGTCGAGAGCGAAGTCACCAAGAAGATCGAGGAATCGGTCAACACCATCGCCGGCATCAACCAGCTGTATTCGCGCAGCTACGAGGGCGTGTCGGTGGTGATCGTGATGTTCAACCTCGACATCAATGGCCGCCGCGCGGCCGATGATGTGCGCGAGAAGCTGGCCATCATCAAGCCCAGCTTTCGAGATGAGGTGAAGGAGCCGCGCGTGTCGCGCTTCGATCCGGCCAGCCGGCCGATCTTCGCGCTGGCCATGACCTCGCCAGACGGCTCGCGCAGCGTGCAGGAGCTGACCACCTACGCCGACCAGGTGGTCAAGAAGCGGCTGGAGAACGTGCGCGGCGTGGGCTCGGTCACTCGGGTGGGCGGCGTCAAGCGAGAGATCAACGTCTACCTCAAGCCCGAGGCGATGGAGGCCCATGGCGTGGGCGTCGAGGCGGTGATGACGGCCGTGCGCACCGAGAACCAGGACCTGCCCGCGGGCAGCTTGCGCGCGCGCGAGGGCGAGCGCGTGGTGCAGATCGACGGACGGCTCAAGCGCCCGGAGGACCTGCGGCAGATCATCGTCGCCCGTCGCGGTGCCACCGCGGCCGGTGGCACGGCCCAGCCGGTGCGCCTGGGCCAGGTGGCCGACGTGGTCGACGGGCCGGAGGAGCTCGAGACGCTGGCGCTGTACAACGGCCAACGCACCATCTCGCTCGAGGTGCTCAAAAGCCAGGGCGAAAACACCATCGGCGTGGTCGATGGCCTGGTTCGCGCTGCCGAGGCGCTCAAGCCCCAGTTGCCCCCGGGCATGTCGCTCGAGGTGGTGCGCGACAACTCGCGCATGATCCGCACCTCGGTGGCCAACGTGAAGCGCACCCTGTTCGAGGGCGCCTTGCTGACGATCGGCATCGTCTTCCTGTTCCTGAACAGCTGGCGCTCGACCATCATCACCGGCCTGACCCTGCCGATTGCCCTGATCGGCACCTTCCTGTTCATGGACATGTTCGGCTTCACCATCAACATGGTGACGCTGATGGCGCTGAGCCTGTGCGTGGGCCTGCTGATCGACGACGCGATCGTGGTGCGCGAGAACATCGTGCGCCATGTGCAGATGGGCAAGAGCGCCCACGATGCCGCGTTGCAGGGCACCGACGAGATCGGCCTGGCAGTGCTGGCCACGACGCTGTCGATCGTGGCCGTGTTCCTGCCCGTGGGTTTCATGGGCGGCATCATCGGCAAGTTCTTCCACGAGTTCGGCATCACCATCGTGGCGGCGGTGCTGATCTCGATGTTCGTCAGCTTCACGCTGGACCCGATGCTGAGTTCGGTCTGGCACGATCCGGCCATCGACCGCGAGGGCAAGCCCTTCGTGCCGGTCTCGTGGTACGACCACACCTTCGGGCGCATCACCCATTGGGTCGACCGCATGGCCCATCACCTGGGCGACCTGTACGTGGCCGCGCTGGGGTGGTCGCTGCGCCACCAGCTGGCCACGGTGGCGATCGCGGTGGGCAGCCTGGTGGCCGCGGGGGCCCTGGCAGGGTTGCTGGGCAAGGAATTCGTGCCCAAGGCCGACTTCTCCGAAACCTCGCTGAGCTTCTACACGCCGGTGGGCTCGTCGATCGAAGCCACCGAGGCGCGGGCCCGGCAGGTGGAAGGCATCCTGCGCGAGATGCCCGAGGTGCGCTACACGCTGGCCACCATCAACACCGGCCAGGCGCTCGGTCGCAACTACGTCAACGTGTACCTGCGCCTGACCGACCGGAAGGACCGCGCCACCAGTGCCGACGACATGTCCACGGTGCTGCGCGAGCGCCTCTCGCGCGTGGCCGGCATCACCGTCACGCACGTGGGGCTGCTCGATCCCGTGGGTGGCGGCAAGCCGATCTCGCTGTCGATCCAGGGCCCCGACCTGCACACCCTGCAGCAGTTGACGGACGACCTGATGGCCAAGCTGCGTCGCGTGCCCGGCGCGGTAGACCTGGACACCAGCATGAAGCCGCCCAAGCCGTCGGCGTCGATCGAGGTGCGGCGCGATGCGGCGTCCGACCTGGGCCTGTCTGTGGGCAGCATCACCAACACGCTGCGGGCCCTGGTGGCCGGCCAGACGGTGGGCGACTGGCGCGCGGCGGATGATCAGAACTACGACGTGAAGGTGCGACTGGCACCGCAATCGCGCACCGTGCCCTCCGATCTCGAGCGGCTGCCGCTGGTGCTGGGCACCAATGCCGATGGCACGCCACGGGTGGTGCGCCTGTCGCAGGTGGCCGATGTGAAGCCTGGGGTCGGCCCGAACCAGATCAATCGCCGCGACTTGAACCGCGAATCGGAGATCACCGCCAACACCGCGGTGCGCTCGCTGGGCGAGGTGTCGGCCGACATCCGCAAGGTGCTCGATGCCACGCCGCTGCCACCGGGCTATGGCTATCGCTTCGGTGGCGCGACCAAGGACATGCAGGAGTCGTTCAGCTATGCGGTGCAGGCCCTGGCGCTGGGCGTGATCTTCATCTACATGATCCTGGCCTCGCAGTTCCGCAGCTACCTGCAGCCGCTGGCGCTGATGAGCTCGCTGCCGCTCACGCTGATCGGCGTGGTGCTGGCGCTGATGGCCTGGGATTCCACCTTGAACATGTTCTCGATCATCGGCGTGGTGATGCTGATGGGCCTGGTCACCAAGAACGCCATCCTGCTGATCGACTTCGCCATCCGCGGACGAGACGAGATGGGCCTGTCGCGCACCGACGCCCTGCTGCAGGCGGCAAAGGTGCGGCTGCGGCCGATCCTGATGACCACCCTGGCGATGATCTTCGGCATGCTGCCGCTGGCCATGGCCATCAGCGAAGGTTCCGAGCAGCGTGCCCCGATGGGCCAGGCCGTGATCGGCGGCGTGATCACCTCGTCGGTGCTCACGCTGGTGGTGGTGCCGGTGGTCTACTGCTGGCTCGACGACCTGGGCGGATGGGCCCGTCGCTTGTTCCGAGGTGACCCGCGTCAGATCCATGGCGGGACGGCCCCCTAGAATTCCGCTCTTTCATCGACCCCTCTGCCAGGAACCGCGCCATGAACGTCGAACAGGCCCGCTTCAACATGATCGAACAACAGATCCGGCCATGGAACGTGCTGGATCCCAACGTGCTCGAGTTGTTGAGCCTGGTGCGGCGCGAGGAGTTCGTGCCGCCAACACACCGCGCGCTGGCATTTGCCGATGTGCAGATCCCACTGGGCGAGGGTCAGTTCATGCTGGCACCCCGGCTCGAGGCCCGCATGCTCCAGGAAGCCCAGGTGCAGCGCCATGAGCGCGTGCTGGAGGTCGGCGCCGGCTCTGGGTTCGTCGCAGCCCTGCTGGCGCACCGCGCCCGCTCGGTGGTCTCCGCCGAGCGTCGCCCGGCGCTGGCCCGGATGGCCGCGGTCAACCTGGAGCGGGCCGGCATCTCCAACGTCAGCGTGCGCGAGGCCGACGCCTCGACCGGCCCGTTCAACGACGCCCCGTTCGATGTGGTGGTCCTGTCCGGCTCCGTGGCCTCGGTGCCGCAGGTGTTGCTGGATCAGGTCGCGCCGGGGGGCCGGCTGATCGCCATCGTCGGCCACGAGCCGGTGATGCGCTGCATGATCATGCAGCGCCTGGAGGACGGCTCCTTCTCCTCGCTCAGCCCATTCGATACCGTGGCGCCGCGGCTCGAGCACTTCGCGGAAGCCTCGGCCTTCAGCTTCTGATGGCCAGGGCCGCCGCCCGCCCGTCACGGACGGCGGTACGTCGCCCGGAATCGGCCGTGCGTCGCATCGGGATGGTGCTCCGTCCTGCCGGGTTGCTACAACGGCAACCTGGACTTGACGGCCGCCCGAGCAGGGGCGGTCGCGTTGTGTCATCATTCTGATACCCCATCAGGTATATACCCAAGGACTCTCCATGCCGATGCCGCGCCCCACCCTGCCACTCTCGTCCCTGGCTGCGTTCGCCGCCCTCGGATGGGCCAGCAGCACGGCCAACGCCCAGAGCCTGCAGGCGGTCTATGACGCCGCGCGCGGCTACGATGCCACCTACCTTTCCGCGAAGTCACTCGCCGAGTCGGCCCAGTACAAAGCGGCCCAGGCGGATGCCCTGCGGCTGCCCAGCGCGGCGCTGACGGGCTCGGTCACGCGTTCCGATGTGGGGACGGTGGTCGGTACCAGCGTCAACAGCAACAACGAGACGCTCTCGCTGCAGGGCCGGCATTCTCTGTTCAACCGCTCCAACACCGTCAGCTTCGAACAGGCGCAACGCGTCCTGGACCTGGCCAAGGCCGATCTCGAGACGGCCGAGCAGGACCTGATCGTCCGTGTTGCCCAGGCCTACTTCGACGTGCTGGCCGCCCAGGATGCCCTGGCCACCGCCCAGACCAGCAAGAAGGCGATTTCCGAGCAACTGGCCTCGGCAAAACGGAATTTCGAGGTCGGCACGGCCACCATCACCGACACGCGCGAGGCACAAGCGCGCTTCGACCTCGCCACGGCCCAGGAGATCGGCGCCGAGAATGACCTGCGCACCAAGCGCATCGCGCTGGATCAGCTGGTGGGCCGCACCGGCGTCGAGCCGCGGCCGCTGGCGGTGCCGGTGAAGCTGCCCGAGACCATGCCGGCCAACGCCGAGGAATGGGTCACCGCCGCCGACGGCATGCACCCCTCGATCCGCAAGGCCCGATTGGCCCAGGAGATCGCACGGCTCGAGACCGACAAGGCCCGCGCTGGCGGCCTGCCCACGTTCGACCTGGTCGGAAGCCTGACCGACAGCCACAGCGCCGGTGCGGCCGTGACCTCCACAGGCTCGCGCCCGGGCAGCACCAAGACCGCCAGCGTCGGCGTGCAGATGAACTGGCCGCTGTTCGCCGGCTATTCGATCCAGAACCGCATCAAGGAGACCGTGGTGCTGGAAGACAAGGCCCGCAGCGATCTCGAAGCGGCCCGCCGCAGCGTCGCCCAGGCCACCCGCCAAACCTACTTCGGCGTGCAGTCGCTGAAGGCCCAGGTCAAGGCTCTCGAAGCCGCCGAGTCGTCCTCCCAATTGGCGCTGGAGGCCACCCAGCTCGGCTACAAGGTCGGCGTGCGCGTCAACCTCGATGTGCTCAATGCACAGACCCAGTTGTTCCAGACCAAGCGCGACCTGGCCAAGGTGCGCTACGAGACGCTCCTCACCGGCTTGAAGCTTCGGCAGGCGTCCGGCCAACTCCAGCCGCAGGACGTCACCGCGGTCGATGCCCTGCTGGCGCGTTGACCGAATCGTCGCACTGCCGCGTGCAGGTCGACCGGCACGCTTGGCGAGCAGCGGCTTCCTGGGAGATCATTGCGGCTGACCCACGGAGAAGCCGGCATGTCCACCCACCCCGAACCTGTCAAGGCGCCAGAAACCGAGGCGCCGCTGGACGCCTTTTCGCAATGCCATGCCGGCATCGTGGCCCAGCTCGATCAGCTGGCCAGGCTTCCGGCCCTGCTCGAACCTGCGGCGCAGGCGCGCCAGATTGCAGGCACCACCGCCAAGTTCTTTCGCCAGGCGGTGTATGAGCACCACTCCGAGGAGGAGCGCGAGCTCTTTCCGGCCGTGCTGGCATCGGCTCAGCCGGGCGACGAGCGCGCCATTGTCCAGGCCATGGTGAACCAGCTGGTGCAGGAGCATCGCGAAGTCGAAGCGGCCTGGAAGGCCTTGGAGCCCGAGATGAGCGCGATCGCCAAGGGGCAGGACAGCCGGCTCGACGTCAACGCGGTGTCGACGCTGGTGTCGCGCTACCGCGCGCACGCCGGGTTCGAAGAGCGGCACTTCCTGCCCCTGGCGCAGACCATCCTCGGTCGCAATGGCGATCACATGGCCGCGCTTGGCATGTCGATGCACATGCGCCACGCCCTGCCCGAGGCCTTGCAGCGGTTCGGCCACCGCATCTGAACGGCCTGGCCCATTCCGATCCACTCACCCACCCAGGAACCTGTCCGATGAAGACCTTGCTGCGTCCCATGATCTGCTGCTCGCTGGCGTTGGGCCTGGCCGGCCCGGTGCTGGCCCAGCGGCTCACGCCGGGGCTGTGGGAACACTCCACCACCATCAAGTCGCAGGGCGGCCAGATGGAAGCGGCCATGGCCCAGGCTCAGGCCCAGATGGCCAACCTTCCGCCGGATCAGCGCAAGATGATGCAGGAGATGATGGCCAAGCAAGGCGTGCAGATGGGCGGCCAGCCCAATTCGGTGCGCACCTGCATCACACCCGCCCAGGCAGAACGTGCAGAGATCCCGCAGCAGCAGGGGCAGTGCACACGCCAGGCGTTCTCGCAGAGCGGCAATACCTACAAGTACAAGATGACCTGCAGTGGTCAGGCACCGACCACCGTCGAGGGCGAGTACACCGTCGTCAGCGACAAGGCCTACAACGGCCGCAGCGTGGTCAACACCACCGTCGCCGGCAAGGCCGAGCGCATGGACATGACCGTCAGCGGCAAGTGGCTGGCCGCCGATTGCGGTTCGATCAAGCCGCGTCAGTGATCCATCCGGGCCGCTAGGAGCGGCCCCTTCGCCGAAGACGCAGCCGCGTGGCGCGCCCTCGACACTCGGGCCTGCGGCGACAAGGTCTCAGCTCTTGCGCGAGGCCGGCGGCGCGCTGAACAGCTTGGCGGCGCGCCCCTTCAGCTCGAGCAGTTCACTGGGGGTGATCGAGTACTTGCGGCCCACCACATCCACCTCGATGCGGAACTCGACCTCCTTCGTCCCGTTGCGCAGGATGCCGCAGGTGAAGTCGTAGTCCTCGCGTTCGGCCGGAAATCCGCCGGACTCGAGGTCGTGGTCGTGATAGCGCACGTCGGTGATCTCGCCGCTGGCCAGATCGAGCGTGCCGGTGCTGTCGATGATCTCGTCGCTGAGTTCATCGTGAATGGAGATGGGGAGCTTCAGGTCCATGGAACGTGGTGCCGCGCCCGGCCGGCGGCCCGGTTCACGGCGGCGGCATCATGCCACACCGCCATCCGGTCACGCACGGGTGGACACGAACACGCCGCTGGTCTGCTCGAACCGGGCCCTCAGAAGCCTCGCATGCACCGTATACAGGTTTCCGCGTGGTCGGCACTGCACCACCTCGGCCAGCACGTCCACGCCGGCATCGCTCACCCTCACCATCTGCCCCACCGCAACCGCAAACTCGGTGTGCACGCTCAGCCCCGTGAGCGAGAGGTCGCGCCAACGCACCGGCCGTGGGAGCGAAGGCCAGCCCAGCTGAAGGTTGGCCAGGTGATGACGGTCGCGGCGCGGAGCGCCTCGGCGGCCGACATGTTCACCAGTCAGCTCGGTCTGTGACGGCGGCATGGCCAGCGGGCTGCCGCAGGTGGCGCAACGACTCTCGGGGGTGACCTGCGGTGGCCCGCCGCTGCCGCACAACAGGCACACCTGCAACGGCGCGAAGGTGCCATCCCAGCTCGAGAACCCGGAGGCCTGGTACAACGCCAAGGCCTTGCGATTTCGATCCTGGTTCAAGTGCACGCCTCCGCGTGGGTGGGCGGCACCGCGCAGTCACCTGCACCTGGCCGGCCCGCGGAGCGCAAACCCAAGGAACCCGAATGCCAACGGCCGTCACACATGGCCTCGCACGATACCTCCATGTCGGCATTCGTCAATCGGTGACACCGCCGCGAAGACGATGGGCTTCACACATCTTTGCCTGGGGCCGGCCCACCATTCGCACCCTGTCGGCGTTCATACTGCTCAGTCGTTGATCGGAGGATCCCATGTCGGCGACGACACAGGCAGCACATGCCGCCCATCGATTCGGCCTCGGCGAGCCCGACCTGTCGACCATTGGCACAGACCCCCAGGCCTGGCTGCTGTCGCAGATCGGGCCCGCCGATCCACAGGCCGGCCCTGGTGGCGCCCGACTGCACGGTACCGAGGACGCCCTGAAGATCCACCAGGACGCCCGTCGGCTCGCGTCGCCGGAAGGTCGCGACGCATTGCGTGAGCTCATCCAGGCCGATCTTCGCGCCCGCCTGGCCACCGCCGCCACGACGCGCCGTCCATTTGCCGAGCGACTGGCGCTGTTCTGGGCCAATCACTTCACCGTCTCATTGCTCAAGGGCACCGTTCGGGGGCTGGTCGGCACGTTCGAGCGCGAGGCCATCCGGCCCCACATCGCAGGCCGGTTCGCCGAGCTCCTCTCGGCCGCGGTTCGGCATCCGGCCATGCTGCGCTACCTCGACAACCAGCGCTCGGCAGGCCCGAATTCGCGCATCGTCGAGCGGCTCCAGCGGCGCAGCGCCCGCGCCCCGGATGCGGGCGCACCGCGACTGACCGGCCTGAACGAGAACCTGGCGCGCGAACTGCTCGAACTGCACACCCTGGGCGCGGCCCATGCGGCCGGAGCCTACGGGCCCTGGGGTGGCTACAACCAGGCCGACGTGACCCGCCTGGCGGCAGTGCTCACCGGATGGCGCGACACCTTTGATGCCGACTGGCACGAGCCGGGCGAGAAGTGGGTGCTGGGCCGGCGGTATGCCGAAGGCCCACAGGCCCTGGACGCCATCGTGTCCGACCTCGCCCGCCACCCCTCCACGGCACGCCACATCGCCACCAAGTTGGCGCAGCACTTCTGCGCCGACCGGCCGGATCCCGAACTGGTGAACCGCCTCGCCACGCGCTTCACCGAGACCGATGGCGACCTGACCGCGGTGTACCGGGTGCTGGTCACGGCACCGCAAGCATGGCAGACCCCGGAAACCAAGCTCAAGACCCCGGAGGAGTTCGTGGTGTCGTCGGCTCGCCTGTTGCGCCTGGGCGATCGGCTGCTCGGTCGAGGGCCGGATGCCGGCCTGGCGGCCATGGGCCAGCGGCTGCATGCCACGCCCTCGCCCGCCGGATGGCCCGATCGGGCCGAGGAATGGCTGGGGCCCGAGGCCGTGTGGCAGCGCATCGAATGGGCCGCCCGCCTGTCCGATCGAGTCGGCTCGGGCGTTGACGCACGCCGCCTGGCGGCATCTGCCCTGGGCCCGTTGCTGCGCGACGAGACGCGGCGCCAGATCGATCGTGCAGCCGATGCGCCCCAGGCCCTGGCGCTGCTGCTGATGTCGCCCGAGTTCCAGCGTCGATGAGACCTCGACAGACCGCGTGCCCCCCTCTCCCGAGACCTCTTGAACCCGAAGTGGACCCCATGGATGCCAATCCACCGAAATCGTCGAGCTTGCAGAGTCCGCCCCCGCCAGATGCCCTCGCGTGCGCCGCTGCCGCCGGCGTGAGCCGGCGCGAGTGGCTCGCCCGCAGCACGGCACTCGCCGCCGGCGCATGGGCCGGGCTCACCGCTGCGGCCACGGCGGCCAGTTCCGTCGATGCGCGGCTGGTCATGGTGATCCTGCGCGGCGGCCTGGACGGCCTGGCCGCGGTGCCCGTGCCCGGAGATCCGACGTTCTCAGTCGCCCGTGGCGCGCTGGCCGACTACGGCGCACCGATGCTGCCGCTCAGCGGCCCCTACGCGCTGCATCCGGCGCTGGGGCAGGTGCACGCGCTGTACCAGGCCGGCGAACTGGCCATCGTCCACGCCACCGGCCTGCCCTACCGCGAGCGCTCGCACTTCGAAGCCCAGCAGCTGTTGGAGTCGGGTGGCATGCGCCCGCACGAGCTGGGCAGTGGCTGGCTGGCCCGCGCCATCGGCGGCAGCCGCGGCACGGCCATGGCCCTGCAAAGTGCCGTGCCCCTGCTGCTGCGAGGCCCTGCCGAGGTGGACACCTGGGCACCTTCGGTGCTGCCCGATCCAAGCCAAGACCTCCTTGGCCGCCTCGAGATGATGTACGCCGCCGACCCGGCCCTGCGGGCGGCACTGGATCGGGCCCGGGCACTGCGCGCCGCAGGCGTCCCGCCGCCCATGGGGATGGCGTCATCGCCGATGCTGGCCATGGCGGCACCGGCCGCTGCATCGACGCCATCGCCAGCCCAGCGACCGGGGTTGTTGACGGTGCTCGCGGGCCATGCCGTCGAGTTCCTGTCGCGGCCGGGTGGCACCCGCGTGGCCCTGCTCGAGATGGGCGGGTGGGATACGCATGCCAACCAGACCGCGCCCCAGGGAGCCCTGGCCGGCAACCTGCGCGCACTGGATGGGGCCCTGGGCACCCTGCACGCCGGACTGGCGGCCAAGGGCCTTTGGCAGCGCACCGTGGTCGTGGTGGTGACGGAGTTCGGTCGCCAGGTGGCCATCAACGGTACCCAGGGCACCGACCATGGCACCGGGGGCATGGCCATGCTGGCCGGCGGCGCCGTGCGCGGCGGCCAGGTGCTGGCCGACTGGCCCGGCCTGTCGCCCAAGGATCGGTTCGAGGGGCGCGACCTGCGCATCACCACCGACCTGCGCTCGGTGTTCCGCACCGTGCTGCATCGTCACCTCGAGGTGCCGATGGCTCGCATCGACGCCGACGTGCTGCCTGGCTCGGGGCCCTTGCCCCTGCTGCCGCTGCTGCGCGGGTGACCGGCACGGCCTGCGGTGCGGCAGGCCTTCAGGCGTCCGGGGCGCCCCGGCCTGGCGTCACCAATGCCAGGATGCGCGCTGCCATCTGCTGGGCCGCTCCGCGGTGCGAGGCGGCGAATGCGAATGCGCGCTGCACCCACTCGTTGCGCGCCGGGTCATGCACCAGCGCCAATGCCGCGATCACGCCAGCGCCGATGTCCTGCACCTGCATCGAGGCCCGCGCGGCCAGCGATTGCTCGGCCGCCTGGGCAAAGTTGAAGGTGTGCGGGCCCATCACCAGCGGGCAGCCGCAGGCCGCCGCCTCGATCAGGTTGTGGCCGCCCAGCGGCGCGAAGCTGCCGCCGAGCAGCGCAACGTCGGCACAGGCGTAATACAGGGGCATCTCGCCCATCGAGTCGCCCAGCCACACGTCGGCGACGGCCTCGGGCGGCTGGTCTTTCCAGCTGCTGCGGCGGGCCAGGGTCATGCCCAGCGCCAGGACCATCGCCCCCACCTCGTCGAAGCGCTGGGGGTGACGAGGCACCAGCAGCAGCAGGGGCCGTGGCTGCGGCAGCTCTCGCCAGGCCTCCAGCAAGGCCTGCTCCTCGCCCTCGCGGGTGTTGGCGGCCATCACCACCGGGCGGGTCATCGACTGGCGCCACTCCAGGCCTCGGGCCAGCAGCCGCGCCGGAGGGGTGAGGTCGAACTTGAGGTTGCCATCCACGATCACCTGCGCAACACCGGCGTCGCGCAGCCGTTGGGCATCGGCTCCGGTCTGTGCCAACGCCAGGGTGAGCCGCCGCGCCGCCGGATGCAGCAGCGCCGCCATGCGTCGTCCCTTGCGCGCGCTGCGTGCCGACAAGCGTGCATTGGCCAGCACCACCGGCACCCGCAGGCGCTCGGCCTCGTGCATCAGGTTGGGCCACAGCTCGGTTTCCATCAGCACGCCAGCCACCGGGCGAAAGTGCTGGAGGAAGCGTCGGGCGGCGCCCGGCGTGTCGTAGGGCAACCAGGCCTGCACATCACCCTGTCGCAGCAAGGCCTGCCCGGCTGCGCGTCCGGTGGCGGTGCCGTGGGTCAGCAGCAGGCGCAGGCCGGGTTGCTGCTCGCGCAAGGCATCGATGAGCGGAATGGCCGCACGCGTCTCGCCCAGCGACACGGCGTGCACCCACAGTGCGCCCGGCTCGGGCCTCGGGCCGGAATAACGCCCGAAGCGCTCGGCCAGGGCCTTGCGGTAGCCCGGCTCGCGGGCACCGCGGCGCCACAGCCGCAGCAGATAGGCCGGCGCCGCCACGCGCAACAGCGATGAGTACAGGGCCCTGGCGGCGCCCTGCGACAGCGAGCTCATCCGCCCGGATGCTCAGTGGGCAGCCAGGGCCACGTGCGCGTCCGGCTTGACCGTGCGCAGCGCTGCCATGAAGGCGGCTTCGATGCGTTGCAAGGCTTCGGGCGTATGGCCTTCGAACCGCAGCACCAGCACCGGGGTGGTGTTCGATCCGCGGATCAGACCGAAGCCATCGGCGAAGTCGACCCGCAGGCCGTCGATGGTGCCGATCTCGCCGCCGGGGAAGCTCAGCCGGCCGCTGGTCACCTGGTCCTGCAACTCGGCCACGATGCGGTGATGCTCGCCCTCGGCACAGGGCACGTTGAGCTCAGGCGTGCTGAAGCTGGTGGGCAGGGCATCCAGCACGGCGCTCGGGTCGGCACTGCGGCTCAGGATCTCGAGCAGGCGGCCCGCGGTGTACATCGCATCGTCGAAGCCATACCAGCGCTCGCCGAAGAACACATGGCCGCTCATCTCGCCGGCAAACGGTGCGCCGGTCTCCTTGAGCTTGGCCTTGATCAGCGAGTGCCCGGTCTTCCACATCAACGGCACGCCACCGGCCTCGCGGATGGCCACCGGCAGGCGTTGCGAGCACTTCACGTCGTAGATGATCTGGGCGCCAGGCTGGCGAGAGAGGATGTCGCGCGCGAACAGCATGATCTGCCGGTCGGGATAGATGATGTTGCCGCCACGGGTGACCACGCCGAGCCGGTCGCCGTCGCCATCGAAGGCCAGGCCCAGTTCGGCCTCGGTGGCATGCACCACCTTGACCAGATCGGCCAGGTTCTCGGGCTTGCTCGGGTCGGGGTGGTGGTTCGGGAAGTCGCCATCGACCCGGCTGTACAGATCGATCACGTCGCAACCCAGGGCGCGCAGGATGGCCGGCGCCGTCGCGCCGGGGATGCCGTTGCCGGAATCGACCACGATCTTCATCCGGCGTGCGAGCTTGCAGTCGCGGATGATGCGCCGCGCGTACTCGGCGCCGATGTCCATCGACGCGCTGCGACCCTTGGCCTGGACATAGTCTTCGGCCTCCATGCGCTGGCGCAGGCGCTGGATGTCGTCGCCATAGATCGCCCGGCCACCCAGCACCATCTTGAACCCGTTGTAGTCCTTCGGGTTGTGGCTGCCGGTGACCTGGATGCCGCTGCGGCAGCCATGCTTGCCGCGGGTGGCGGCCACGTAGTAGAGCATCGGCGTGGTCACCGCGCCCAGGTCGACCACATCCAGCCCGGTGGACGCCAATCCGCGGATCAACCCAGCCACCAGTGCCGGCCCCGACAAACGGCCGTCGCGGCCCACCGCCACTGCCTTCTCCCCGGCAGCCACCGCCTCGCTGCCGAACGCGCGGCCCAGGTGCTCGGCGAACGTGGCATCGATGGTCTGGCCGACGATGCCGCGGATGTCATAGGCCTTGAAGGCGGAGGCGGAGACTTGCATGGAGACTCGCTTGGTCAAATGGCGTGCATCGATTCTACGGACGGGGTGCGATCCCAACGCGCGCCAGATCACCCGATCGACGTCGTCAGCACTTGCCGGCGTCAGCCGGCTGTGCCGCATGGCCGAACCCATCGTCCACCGGACGCTGTTGGCGCTGGTGGCTCCCACCGACCGCCGCCTGCGGCCGCGCGTCCATGGCTGGGTCGCTGAGTTGCAGGCCAGCCCAGCCGATGTGCACCGCTCCAGTGCCATGTAAGCTGGGCCCAGGAGGTTGCCCTCATGCGCATTCGCCAAATCGTCTTTGCCGCCCGTGATCTCGAGCATTGGCAGCGGCAGCTGCAGGCCCTGGCCGCCCTGGGCCACCCCTATCGCGATCCTGGAGTGGCCGACTTCGGCCTGTCCAACGCGGTGTTCGCCTTCGGCCAGCAGTTCATCGAGATCGTCTCGCCGCAGCAGGCGGGCACCACCGCCGGGCGCCAGCTTGATCGTCGCGGAGACGGGGGCTACATGCTGATCGTGCAGACCGACGACTTCGACGCCAACCGGTCTCGACTGGCTCAACTGGGTGTGCGCACGGTCTGGTCGATCGAGTTGCCCGACATCCGCGCCATGCACCTGCACCCCAAGGACGTTGGCGGCGCCATCCTGTCGATCGACCAGCCGACCCCGCCGGGCTCGTGGCGGTGGGGCGGGCCCGGGTGGCCCGAAAGCCTGGGTGCCCGACAGGCGCAGCGTGTCGTCGCGGCCACGTTGCACGCCAACGACCCAGCAGCGATGGCCGCGCGCTGGGCCGAGGTGCTTGGGTTGGCGCCGGCCAGGCGCGACGGGACCGCCTGGCAGGTTGATCTGCTGGACGGGTGGGTGCGATTCGTCGATGCCGAAGGGCAACACGAGGGCCTTTCCGGCTTCACGCTGGAGGTTTCAGACCCGGCGGCCTGGCGACGCCGGGCCGAGAGCCTGGGCCTGCCGGCCACAGCCGATGGCGTGCGGTTGATGGGCACCACACTCGAGCTGCGGTCCGTCGGCTGACGCCTCCGGCTCGGCGCCCGCCTCTGCCAGCCGCAGGATCGAGCAGAGGTCCGAAAACGGCGAGCCCCCGCGGGCTGGCCCCCTATCATGCCCGCATGCCCCTCGATCCCGACGCTGCCTACCGGGCCCTGCGCACCCACGATGCCCGCTTCGACGGTCGCCTGTTCGTCGGCGTCACGTCGACCGGGATCTACTGCCGGCCGGTGTGCCGGGTGCGCACGCCGCGGCAGGAGAACTGCCGGTTCTTCGCACATGCCGCCGCGGCAGAAGCGCAGGGCTTCCGTCCCTGCCTGCGTTGCCGGCCCGAACTCGCTCCCGGGCTGGCATTGATCGACTCGCCCCATGCGCTGGCCCACGAGGCGGCACGCCGGCTCGACCAGGCATCACGTCAAGGCGAACCGCTGTCGGTGGCCGCGCTGGCCAAGGGCCTGGGGGTGACCGATCGGCACCTGCGGCGGATCTTTGCCAAGGCACATGGCGTCACGCCGATCGACTACCTGGCCACGCGTCGCATGCTGCTGGCCAAGCAGTTGCTCACCGACACGCCCTTGCCCATGACCCAGGTGGCCCTGGCCGCCGGCTTCGGCAGCCTGCGCCGCTTCAACACCGTGTTCGCCGAGCGCTACCGCATGAGCCCCGGCGCCTTGCGGCAGGGCGCCCGCCTCGATGGCCCGGCCCAAGCGGCCGAACCCGATCGCCTGACCCTGCGGCTGGCCTGGCGGCCGCCCTACGACCTCGAAGGCGTGCTGCGCTTCTTCGAGCGCCGCGCGATTCCCGGTGTCGAACAGGTCCATGCCACCGGCATGCGCCGAACGCTGGAGGTGACGCACGGCGGCCAGCGCCTGTCCGGCTGGATCGGCACCGCCTTCGACACCGATCGGCACGAGGTGCAGGTGTCCATCGCGCCTGCGCTGGCCCCGGCACTGCCGACACTGCTGGCACGCACGCGCCAGGCCCTGGACCTGGATGCAGAGCCGACCTTGATCGACGCCGCGCTGTCCGACATGCCTGGTGTCCCGCGCCCAGGCGTGCGCCTGCCCAGCGGCTGGGATGGCTTCGAGATGGCCGTACGCGTGATCCTGGGCCAGCAGGTCACCGTGGCCGCTGCGCAGACGCTGACCCACCGCCTGGTGCAGGGATTCGGACGGCCGGTGGCGACGCCCCATGCTGGATTGGACCGCCTGTTCCCCGATGCCGACACTTTGGCCGCGGCGCCTGCCGAGTCGATCGGCACGCTGGGCATCGTGCGCCAGCGCGTGCGCGCCCTGCAGGCATTGGCCGCAGAAGTCGCCACCGGCCGCCTGCGCCTGACGCCGGATGCGCCCCTCGAGGCCACGCTCGATCACCTGCGATCCCTGCCCGGCCTGGGCGACTGGAGCGCACAACTCATCGCGATGCGCGCGCTGGCCTGGCCCGATGCCTGGCCCGCCACCGACATCGGCGTGCTCAAGGCCTTGGGCACGCGCGATTCCCGCGACGCGGCGCGCCAGGCCGAGGCCTGGCGTCCCTGGCGCGCCTATGCCGTGATGCGCCTGTGGCTCACGCTGGAGACCCCATGATCCCCACCCGACTTCTTGCGCAGGCCCGCCTGCACACCCCCCTGGGCCCGATGACCGCGGCGGTGACGCCCTCTGGCCTTTCCGGCCTGTGGTTCGACGGCCAGGCCCACCACCCCGGGCCGCTGGACGCCCCAGAGCGGCCGGACCATCCCTGGCTGCGGGCAGTGGACGCTGCATTGGTGCGTTACTTCTCAGGGACTGCCGATGCGCTGCAAGACTTGCCGCTGGATCTGCAGGGCACACCGTTCCAGCGTGCGGTGTGGCAGGTGCTGCTGGGCATCCCCCGCGGCCGGACGCTGAGCTATCGCGAGGTGGCTCTTCGCGCCGGATCGCCGCAAGGCGTGCGCGCCGCCGGCGCGGCGATCGGTCGAAATCCGGTCTCCGTCCTGGTGCCCTGCCATCGGGTGGTCGGCCAGGACGGCGGGCTCACCGGATATGCCGGCGGCCTGCCCCGCAAGCAGGCGCTGCTCGAGCTGGAAGGCGCACGGTGAGCATGCAGCGACACATCGACGGTGGACGCGTTCGTGGCCTCACGGCCTTGTGCCATCAGGCACGAGTGCCCACGGCTGGAGAGGGCCAGAGGTCATGAAGCCACATCCTGCGCGCGACCTGCTGGTGCTGGCGGCCTTGTGGGGCGCCTCGTTCCTGTTCATGCGCGTCACGGTGCCCGAGTTCGGGCCGCTGCCCATGGCCGCGCTGAGGGTGGCGGGCGCAGCGGCGCTGCTGGTGCCGCTGCTGCATCTGCAGGGCAAGCTGTCCAGCCTGCGCACGCACTGGCGCGCGCTGCTGGTGGTCGGCCTCACCAACTCGGCCTTGCCCTTCGCGCTGTTCGGCTATGCCTCACTGCATGTCACGGCGGGTCTGGCCGCCATCTTCAACGCCGCCACGCCGCTGTTCGGCGCCACGATCGCGTGGTTGTGGCTGGGCGAGGCATTGGGCGCCTGGCGCATCGTCGGCCTGGCCATCGGCTTCATCGGGGTGGCCGGTATGGCGTGGGTGCGGACCGACGGGGCCGGGGCCAGCGCCCCTACGCTGGCCATCGCGGCCTGCCTGGCAGCGCCCGTGTTATACGGGCTGTCGGCGAGCATCACGCGCCGGCATCTGGCCAGCGCCCCGCCGATGGCCGTGGCGGCGGGCAGCCAGCTCGGTGCCGCTTTGGTGCTGGCCGTGCCGGCCGCGCTGAACTGGCCTTCGACGACCCCGGGCGCCAGCGCGTGGCTTCATTTGGCGGCCCTTGCAGTGTTGTGCACTGGCCTGGCCTATGTGCTGTACTTCCGGCTCATCGCGCAGGCCGGGCCCGCCTATGCGATGACCGTGACTTACTTGCTGCCGGCCTTTGCCATCGGCTGGGGTGCGATCTTCCTGCGCGAAGCCGTCACCTGGCCAATGTTGGCGGGTTGTGCGGTGATCCTGCTGGGCACAGCCCTGGCTACCGGGATGCTGCCTCGCCGGTGACGACGCTGCCGCCAGGCAAGGGTGGCAACCTCTTCTCCCTATGCTGACGCCGCATGTGCCTCAATTCGCGCTGCCACTCCGCATCGTCCAGCCACGCCGGCCGCGCCGACAAGGCCCGTGCCATCCGGCTGGGCCCGGGCTGCACCAGGTTGTCCTTCCAGGTCTCGCCAATGCGCATCGCCAGCGGCGGCGCCAGACCATCGACCACCGCCGGATCCAGCCACGGCACCAGTTGCCGCACGACCTCCTTGGCACGCGGACGAATCGCCGGCTCGCCGACCCGCCCACGCTGGCCCCAGTGAACGATCGGCGATGTGGTGCCGGACCTGTCGATACGATCGGTGAACGCGGTATCCCTACGGATCCCAAGCCGAGTCGACATCAGCACCTCCTCCAGCGTCATCGCCACGTCTTCGCGCGATGTGGAGTAGCTGTAGTCGTCGGTGGCCAGATCGGCTGCGAACATCGCGCCGATCTCGTCGGGCCCGAACAGCCGCTGCTCGGGCGTGGCCTCGACGCCCTGATACTTCACCTGGGCCAGGCCGATCAGCGCCGATGACGTGAGCGGGTACCGTGCCGGCACCGTGTCGGACGTGAGCTGGCGCGTGCTGTAACGCAGCGAGATGTTGGCCCAGACCCCCGAGCGATGATCCAGGTTCTTGTAGAGGCCTGGCGGGATGAAGTCCAGCGCGTGCCCCAGCTCGTGGAACATCAGCCACGCGGCTTCGTTGCGCAGATCGGTGCCGGTGCGCGTCACCCGCTGTCGGGCATCG
>Ga0268298_10001454_pt1 | contig 27952 bp, 24 predicted proteins | sample WWTPWeurt_MetaG_FD_194462 | JGI IMG/M metagenome (GOLD analysis project Ga0268298, IMG submission 194462) | Activated sludge microbial communities from WWTP in Nijmegen, Gelderland, Netherland - WWTP Weurt | ecosystem: Engineered > WWTP > Aerobic digester > Activated sludge | place... | reverse complement strand
TGGGTCAACATGGATGACATAATCGGCTGCAGTCAGGTTCAAACCCACCCCGCCAGCCTTAAGGCTGATCAGGAAGAAGGGAATTGAGGTGTCACTTTGGAATTGATCCACCCGCTCCTGGCGATCGGTCGTGCGCCCATCCAGATACAAGTAGGGCACATGCCGCTGGTCCAGATCTCGCCGCAGCAGTTTGAGCATTTCGACAAATTGTGAAAACACGAGGACTTTGTGCCCTTCAGATCGCAGGGTATCCAGGGTTTCGAGGAGTAATTCGAACTTACCCGACTCGCCATGAAAGTCATGATCGATCAAGGCCGGGTGATTGCAGATCTGGCGCAGACGCAGCAGGCCTTCCAGGATTTTGAAGCGCATATCTTCCATATTCTTGCCTTCGTCAATCAACCCCATGATCATGCCGCGATAATAATCCCGGGTCCGGTTATACATCTTGCGCTGCCCCGGTTCCATATCCATATAAATGATCCGGTCAGTGCGCGGTGGGAGTTCTGGCGCAACCTGCGCCTTGGTGCGGCGCAAAATAAAGGGAAAGATCATCTTCTTAAGCAGTAGAGCTTGATCGCCGTCGGTTTTCCGCTCGATCGGGGCAGCAAATTCTTCGCGGAAGTAATCGATGCTGCCCAACATCCCCGGATTGATAAACGCAAACTGCGACCACAATTCGGTGATGGAATTTTCCACTGGTGTACCAGTCATTACCAGGCGGTGATCGCTCTGAAGCAGGCGGGCAGCCCGGGAGGTTTGGGCTGCCGGGTTCTTGATCGCCTGTGATTCATCCAGAATTACGTAATGGAAGTGATATTGACGCAAAAGCTGGATATCGCGCATCATAATGCCATAAGTGGTGACAACCAGGTCGTATTGATCCAGAACGGTCAGATCGCGCTCGCGATCGGCGCCGTGATATTCCAAAATCTTCAGGCTCGGCGTGAAGCGGGCCGACTCGCGCTGCCAGTTCACCAACAGCGAACGCGGCAGGACAATCAGATCGGCTTTTTGCGGATGCTTGCGTTCGCGCTGCGAAAGCAGATAGACCAGCACCTGAACGGTTTTACCCAAACCCATGTCATCCGCCAGACAGCCGCCGAGATTGTAATCATGCAAAAAGTGCAGCCAATCGTAACCTGTTTTTTGATAGGGGCGCAAATCGCCCACAAAGCCGGCTGGCAGATCCTGGGGCTGAATCCCACCAAATTCTCGTAAACGCCGCGAGCGTTCGCGGAATAGTTCGTCTGTTTTCGTCCAATCTTCTTCGCTCAACAGTTGATCAACCAGGGTAACCTGTGTGTTGGAAAAACGCAGCCCACCCTGGGCATCCTGGCCCAAAGCAAACAAATGGCGGTAACGTTCAATCCATTCATCTGGAATTTCACCGAGCGACCCATCCGCCAGCTTAACGTACCGTTCTCGCTTTTGCAAGGCCCGCCGAATATCCTTAAAAGCCACTTCAATTTCGCCAAAACTGACACTTGCCTGGACATCAAACCAATCAATCCCCGAGCTGACCTGAAAAGAGAGGGTTGGGTGCGAACGGTTCACCCGGGCAGTTTTAAGCTTATCCTCGCCATAAATTTCATAACCCAGTGAGGTCAGCATCGGAACATGTTTCATCAAGAAATCCACCGGGTGGATCTTGGCGCGCAGGTGCAGCGTGCCAGGCAGCGCAGGAGATGGGGCCTTTTTCAGGCCAAAGTCCCCATTGGCCAGCGCTTCAAGGGCAGCCTGCTCCACAAACGGTTGGCGGTTAATATTAGCGAGCGCCCACGAGCCAGGTTTGTTATACAGGGTCTTCGAAGGCAGCTTGATATCAAATGGCAGTTCATAATTGCCATAAACAAAACGCAATTCAACCTGAAGCGAGCCTTTGTGGTCGGAAAGGCACAACCGCGAACGCGGCTGGGTGGCAACATGATCCCATTTGACAGCATCCCCGCGCAGGTCTGCATTTTCTGCCAGGGGCAAGAAATACTCCTGCAAAAATTCGGTCTGCTCGGTTTCCGGGATGATCATATCGGGTGAATTTAACAGGTTGATAAACAAACCAGCCGCATTTTCACCTGCCAGCGGGAAGACACAGCATTCCGAGAGAGCCCAGGCTGGTGCGCTGGAAAGCAGAAATACCTGCCCATTGCGCACCGGAATCACCTGCTCGCCCAGACGCACTCCGGAGGTCAGCGAAACACCATATTCCTTGCTGGAAAGCTCCAAAAAGATCTGGGCCGGTTCTGATTTGATCTCTATCGGAGTTTCCAGTGGCGATGTCTTATCCCCCCGGAACAAGAAGACATCCAGATCGGCCATCAGGCTGAGGGCAGATGCCAGCGGCGCCATATGCGAAGTGTAAACCCGGCTTTGCTCCACCAGCAGGTTGGCAATCGTGACAGCCGCCACCGGGCTGTTGACACACATTGTCGGGTCCAGCAGGGATACGGGCTGCGAAATCTGGCGTGCCAGTGTGGGTTGTTCCATCAAAAGGGTGGCCAGCGACGCCCCACCGTGAATAGCCGACCGCTGTTCCGTCGTCAGGCGGCTGATCAACAATTGATAGGGGAACATTTCCCACGAAGGATACCCCCCAGGCGGCGCAACATTTTGCAGGCTAAAAAACAGCAGGTAGGGAGAACTGGATCCGGGTGTTACCCCAGGCAAAGCCTGAATAACCCGCTGCAGCTGCGACTGCCATCGTTCTGGTTTATGCCGGCGGAGATAATCACGCACGCCCATAAATGCGGCCACCGAGTGCTTACAGGTCTGGCCTGTTTCGGCATTCGGGCAGTCGCAGTGAAAGATCAAGCCCGAACGTTCGGCCTTGATCAAGACATTATAGACATCGTCACGTCCAACAACAGTGCACGACGCATAATCTGGTTCGACAAAATCGATCTTTACCCGGCGCTGAGTGTGATACACCCGGCCCCGTTCAAAAACGGCCGAACCAACAAAACGCTGCAATCGTTCCAGGTCAAAGAGTTCTTCTATTAACAATCCCATGTTTCTTCGTTATTAAATGCAATGCTGCGCATCGCTGCTAATCACCTGGGAGCTCATGTCCACCAACTACCACGCTCGCAAGGATCAGATAAAAGCGCACCCCACAATGTGGAGCAGTTTATTTTACCACTTATTTGCCAGGATGGCGATGAAATCGTTCGTTGAATCGAGATTATTTTCCACTGGCTGGGCTTCGCCCTGCCCGGGCAGCAGTCTTGTCGGATCAAGTGAAGCGTACACCTGCACATCCTCAAAACCGCAAGACTGCAGCAGTTCAGTATATTCCTGAACGGTATACGCCTGATAGCTGGTGAAGTAGCGCTCCACTTTGGCTGAGGCTGCGTCCACAATATAATACCGGTTGGTCGCGACCCGCAAAGCCGGGTTCCAAAACGATTCTTTCATCTCCAAATAAGGCGAATCCGAAAACAAACCAGAGTTATGGCTGGACCAGTTCGACTCCTGTGTGCCGATCTGCCGAATTTGTTCAAAAGCAGACGGCTCCAACAGCAGACGCCCGCCCGAGCGCAGCGCATGGAACGCCTTTTGCAAAACCCGCCGGATATCTGAGCGGCGAAATGCATTAAATTCGCCATAGATCAACATTGCCAGATCCCAATTCATTTGAAAGTCAGCGACCCGCAGATCAGACAGGGAATAAGTACAGTCAAGCAGTTCACGCTCTGCTTGCCGCCGGGCATAATTAATTGCCGCCGGCGAATAATCAATCCCATGGCAAACATGCCCCAGTCGTGCCAATCGCTCAAGATACAGCCCAGGCCCGCAGGTCATATCCAAAATTCGCCCGGGCTGCCCGGACAGCACCCATGAGTGGATAAAGCGCACATGCTGGTCGATAATCTCTGCCCGCCGGCTGGCAGCATCATGGGCCTGGTTCAGGTGCTCATTCAACATACGCAAACTGAACCCCGGCTCATTCCAGGGCAGGTTATCTGCTTCCGACCAGGGGTCTGGTTCAATCCGGTGGATTATGTCGAGAATATTCATACCGTTTTAGAAATAAGATGGCTAACCGCCCCCTTTGGGCGGTTAGCCATCTTATTATTTCTTATTTCGCAGCGTCAGCGTTAAATTCTTCGATCAGGCTGTCAATCTGAGGGGCCAGTTTCTGAACAGAGGTCCAATAGGTTGGGTCATACCATTGGGCTTGAATTTCAGCATAGGTTTTACCCTGCTGTTCAACCCAGGTAAAGTACTTCAGATTATGGACACGCTTGCGCTCAGGATAGGTCAACTCAAGCATGCTGTCGGTCGAAACTCCCTGCAGATAACGGGCGAAATCGGCGGCGGCAGTCCGTTCGGTATATTCACCCGATTCGTGCTGCATTTCCACCAGCCGGCTGCCGTAAAGTTCCATCGAGTCGGTCAGGATCGTCAAAACAATATCCTGTTCGCCCATTTCGTAATATTTAGCCATCTTGATGGCTGTCAGCACATTGCCAATACCCGAAAAGCCTAAAAGATCGAGCTGCTGAATGAAAGCCTCAGGCACGCCCTGGCTGGCAAGATAAGCCCTTCCGGCTGGTTCGTTAAACAGGCGCGCCAGGTTGACAACAGCATTATCGTCAATCGCAACCACCAGATCGGTATTCTTAACATTATGAATCCAGGGGACATGCTTGTCGCCGATCCCTTCAATCCGGTGGGCGCCAAAGCCATTCATCAGCAATGTCGGGCACTGCAGTGCCTCGCTGGCGGCGATTTTGGAACCAGGAAACACCTGCTTGAGATAATCGCCTGAGGCGATAGTGCCTGCCGACCCGGTGGCGGAGGTCATGCCGCGGTATTGATCGCCGGGCCGCATCACCTGCTTCAAGATCTCTTCCATGGCATGCCCAGTGATTTCGTAGTGCCAGAGATAATTGCCCAGCTCGTCAAATTGGTTAAAGATCATCAAATCCTGGCCCGAGTTGCGCAGTTCCCAACACTTGTCAAAAATTTCCTTGACATTGGATTCCGAGCCGGGGGTCGCGATGATCTCGCCGGCGATGGTCTTGAGCCATTCAAAGCGTTCGCGGCTCATGCCTTCGGGCAGAATGGCGATCGAATCGCAGCCCAGCAGGGCCGAATCGTAAGCGCCGCCCCGGCAGTAGTTGCCCGTGGAAGGCCAGACTGCTTTTTGAGTGGTGGGGTCAAACTGCCCGGTAACCAGACGGGGAACCAGGCAGCCAAAAGCTGCGCCAACTTTGTGAGCGCCTGTCGGGAACCACTTACCCACCATGCCAATCACCCGGGCTTTGACGCCCGTCAGGCTGGAGGGGAATTCCAGGAAATTTACACCACCAAATCCGCCGCCTTTTGCCACTGGCTGGTTGTGCCAGGAGATGCGGAACAGGTTCAATGGATTAAGATCCCACAAACCTATCTCAGCCAATGATTCTTTTACCGCCGCGGGGATGCGCTGGGGGTCTTTCATTTGAGCGTAGGTTGGGATCACAATTTTGCGCTCGCGGACACGCTCCAGGGCGCGTTTGCGGCGTTCGGGATGAATAGAGAGGTCAATCATGGGGGTTCCATTCCTTTCAAGTGGATGGCACAGATTGGGACAGGATTTGCCAGTCAGGCTCAATTATATTTGTCAGACAACTTAATTATACGAAATCTACAGGCGCAAGTCAAGCAGTCTAAATCACCGGATGGTTATTTAGGCGGCGCCTGCCGCACAATATACAGCGGACGGCCCTTTACCTCATCGTAAATCCGCCCAATATATTCACCCAAAATACCCAGCGAGATAAGCTGCACCCCACCCAGGAAGAGCACGGCGATCAGGGTTGTAGCCTGACCGCTGAGTGCATGCAGGGTGTTAATCAGCCGCAGAAAAATGACCAGCGGAATGGCAATGATAGACAAACCGGCAGCTAAAAAGCCCAGGTAAGTAGCGAGCTGCAGCGGGAAATACGAAAAACCCGTAATGGCATCGCCCGCAAAACGCAGCATTTTTTTCAGGGGATATTTGGTCTCACCGGCAAAGCGGGCAGCTCGCTTGTATTCCACACCAATCTGTCGGAAACCAACCCACACCGACATCCCGCGCAGGAAACGGTGGCGTTCATGCATACTGTTGAGAACATCCACCACTTTTCGGTCTATCAGACGAAAATCACCGGTATCCTCGGGAATTTTAACATCGGTAATCCGGTAAATCAGCTTATAGAACAGCTTGGCAGTCATTAATTTAAACCAGGTCTCGCCCTCACGCTCGCTCCGGGTGGCATAAACCACCTCATAACCTTCACGCCAGCGGGCGATCAAATCCAAAATAACTTCGGGAGGATCCTGCAAATCTGCATCAATGATCGTCACCGCCTGGCCGCGGCTGTAATCCAACCCGGCAGTCACCGCAATCTGATGGCCAAAGTTCCGTGCAAAAATCACCGGACGAATGCGATCATCCTGACGTGCCAGTTCCAAAATTCGTTCGGTGGAATTATCGCGCGACCCGTCATCCACCAGAACCATCTCCCACGGCTCGCCAGTCGAATCCATCACTTCTTTAATCCGCCGGTACAGTTCGGGCAGATTGTCAAATTCGTTATAAATAGGTGCAATGATTGAAAAAGTTGGGTTCATATGAAATTCTGCCTATCGATTATCGCCGTCACCGTGGATTTTACCGCGCTCAAGGCGATCAAAAAGTTTAACCAGATTGCCGGCAGCCACATCCTCAAGACGCATATCCAGTTCGGTGCAGATCTGGGTAAGGTACCAGAGGACATCTCCCAATTCCTGCCCCAAAGCCTGCCGGTCTGCTTCGCTGATCACACCGCCCTTATCTCGAAAAATTTTCTTTACTTTCCCCGCCAGTTCGCCGGCCTCATTCACCAGACCCAGGGTAGGGTAAACGATCGAATGATCCATCCGAATATCGCTCCAGGTTTTGCGGGACTGCTCCTGGTATGTATTAAAATCTTTTGTCTCCAATGGAAATCTCCTGAATGAATTAATCCATTTTATCATAGGCAGAATACAATCCACCAAGAGGTGCCGTTCCAAAGTACAAATTCTTTGTTATGATTGTGCAAATCAGATCATTGCACAGAATGAAGGATCAGGTAATGACAAATCTGTATGATTGGTTACTTCAAGGTGACCCGGCAATTCGCTGGCAAACCATGCGTGACCTGCTCGACATGCCCTCAGAAATCTGGCAGCCAGAACAGGCTCTCACCGCAGAGGAAGGCTGGGGCGCCAGACTGCTCGCACATCAGGACTCCGATGGCACCTGGGGCGGCGGGCTGTACTCGCCGAAATGGGTTTCCTCTACCTATACCCTGCTGACCCTGAGAGCCATTGGCATCCCGCGCAGCACACCCAAAGCCCAAACGGGAACCGCCCTGGTGTTGGACGGCATGCTGGGCAAAGATCTCGATCTGGCTTTCCGCAAGCAGCTTGCCCGCTGCGACCGCTGCGTGGTTGGAATGATTCTGCAGCTATCTGTTTATTTCCAGATTGAAGATGGGCGCGTGGAAGCCATGGTCCAAAACCTGCTGGATGAACGAATGCCCGACGGCGCCTGGAACTGCCGCCGTGGACGCGACAAAACAGTCCATCACAGCTCCTTCCATACCACCCTGAATGTCCTGGAGGGCCTGCGCGATTACCTGGATTTTGCCAACCCCGCCAGCAGTCAGCGGGCTGCTATCCTATCTGCCGAGCAAAGCGCCCTGGAATTTTTACTCCAGCACCAATTGTATCGTTCAGATAAAACCAACGAAGTCATTTCAGAAAAATTCACCTATCTTTCGTTCCCGCCGCGCTGGTATTATGATATTCTCCGCGGTCTGAGCTGCTTCGCCTCCGCCAAAGCGCTGCAAGCGTCCGGCCAGCAGGACGCCCGCCTGCAAGACGCCATAAGCCTCTTGCAGGCCCGCCAGCGCAGCGATGGATTCTGGCCGGTTCAGCACAAACACTCCGGGCTGAGTTTTTTTGATATGGAAAAAACCGGCGGTCCTAGCCGCTGGAATACCCTGCGGGCTCTGCGGGTATTAAAATGGTGGAATAATCTCAAAGGATCAATATGAAGCAGCGTTTTATAGTCGGATTGTTATTTCTCATCGCCGTCATTGGCAGTTTTGGCCTGGTCGTTGTTCTGCTGGCAAATCCCCAAATTAAGGCCATGACCGGCGCAATCACCAACCCGGTAGTTCAAGCCGTCGCCACAACCTACCCACAGGCCACAGGGCGCACCCTGGGTGCTGAAAACATCCCGGTCAAGATCGAAGTATTCGAAGATTTCCAATGCCCGGCCTGCAATATTTATTCACAGACGGTCGAACCCCAAATTATCGCCAATCTGGTTGAAACTGGAAAGGCCTATTACATCTTTCGTAACTACCCATTCCTGGATTTGCGGATCGTCGGTGGCAAAGAGTCGCACCAGGCAGCCAATGCCGGTATGTGCGCCGCCGACCAGAACCGTTTTTGGGAATTCAAGGCCCTCCTTTTTGCCAATCAAAAAGCTGAAAACAGCGGCGGTTTTAGCGATGAGCGTCTGTTGACACTGGCGCAATCAGCAAAGTTGGACCTGGAGAAATTTCAGGCCTGTTTCGAAAGCAATGCCTTCAAAACCGAGATTGATACCGATTACCGCCTTGGATACAGCCTCAGAATGGGCGGCACCCCGGCGGTTTATGTGAATGGTGTAAATGTAAAACCTGGCTTTATCCCCACTTTTGAAGAAATCGCAGCAGCAGTCGAAGCAGCAGCCACCAAATAAAAATACGAGACACGGCACCAGTTGTGGGCCGCGTCTCGTATTTTTAACCCCGGTTCAGGCCAGTTCGAAAAGAGGTGATTTGGGTTATTTTTTGAGTGGCTACGCCACTCAAAAATCTCTTATCCCGAACTGATGTCAATCTGGGAACTTTTTGGTTCACTCAGGCGTTTTAGTGATATATCAAGGAAGTAAACCAATGAAAAAGATCCTGTTTTTAATTTTAACGATCGGTCTTCTGGCAGCCTGCACATCCGCTGAGCATCCAGAAGCCACCCAACCTCCGCTCGCTCAACCGGCGCCGTCCGCCACACCGGTTCCAACCGCCGCCCCGCTTAGCCCTTCAACCAGCCTGGATCAAACCACAGCTGCCCCCATGATCGCCTTTGCGGCTCAAGCACTGGGGATCCCATCCGATCAAATTACGATCGTGGCGGCTGAACCAATGGAGTGGGCCGATGGATGTCTGGGGCTGGCAGATCCAGGCGAAATGTGCACGATGATGATCACACCCGGTTACCTGGTGACATTGGAAACACCCCAGGGGCAGGTTTATTTTCACACCAACCAGACGCTGGACTATTTTCGCATGGTACCCTTCACCCCGCTTATTTTGGATGCCAATACCCTGGTTGTCTGGAACCGGGCTGGCGGAATCGCCGGGATTTGCCAGATGTTGATCATCAGCCGCAGCGGGTCTTTTGTACTTGCAGATTGCCGCGGAGATGCCAACCCGATCAGTGGCAACCTCCCAGATGCCGACTGGCAGTATCTCCAGGAAAAAGCTGGCCAATACGCCCAAATTAAATGGGAATTTGAACCGCCAACTGGTTCTGCCGACATGTTTATCGATGGCTTCAGCCTGGAGGGCGCTGGCAGTACAACCCCAAAATTGGCTGAACAGGAAGAATTCAACGCCTGGCTGGCAGATCTCGCCAGGCGGCTCGTGCTGCTCACGCCCGCCAGCAGCCGCGTTGGCGGTCTGGATCAATTGCAGAGCGGGATCAAACTAACCACCCTGATCGGCCCAAGCTGCGGCGGTCCCGTTCAAGCCAATGATCCCCAATGTGGTGACAAACCCTACGCTGCCACCCTGGATATCCTGGACAGCACTGGTGCCCTGATCCAAACCGTACAAACCGACAGCGCTGGCCAGGCAGCGATCGACCTGCCCGCTGGATCATATACCCTCCAGCCCCAAAGCACCGGTCGGTTTCCTGTCGCTCAACCCCAAACCGTTGTCGTCCCGGAGGTTGGCATGGTCGAAGTGACCATCCTCTACGACAGCGGTTTGCGCTAAAATGATGCAGCCTGAAGGGTGGCGTGTCGAAGCACACTCCCGCCGGAGCAACCCAAGATGACAGATATAAGTGTCGTAAAACTGAATATTCAGAATCAAGAAACCTGGCGTTACAGCGGCACACTGCTGCGAAACAACGGGCACGAAATATTTTTAGAGGCGAATTTCAACCGCGCCGATATGCCATTCCATGGGATCCTCCTGCGCCAGGGGGATCGGTTTGAAGAGACATATTACACCGATCGCTGGTATAACATTTTCGAGATTCACGACCGGGATACAGACGAAATCAAAGGCTGGTACTGTAACGTAACATACCCTGCCCGATTACAGGACAGGGTATTGGAATATATTGACCTGGCGCTCGACCTGTTGGTTTATCCGGATGGCAGACAGCTTGTGCTGGATGAAGATGAATTCACCGAGCTGCATCTATCAGCCGAAATCGAGCAGCAAGCCCGCGCTGCACTCGCAGAACTGCAGGCTTTGTTCGCAGCAAAAAATTTTTAGCCAGTTAAACCACGGGCAAAGGGTTCAACTGGCTAAAAAGAATTTAGTAGGTCACGCCCATGGCGCTCATCAACTGGTCGCCGAAGGTGTAGAGCAAACCGGTTGAAACAACGCAGCAGCAGCATAAAACAACCAGAACAATGACCACGATCAAAACAATTTTCTTGGTGTTGTTTTGAGGCGGCTCAGGATTGTAGCTCGAATTGATGGGTGTCTGAGGATAATCGGTCATGGCAGGTCTCCTTGAAAAAATGAATTATAGAAACAGCGCCTGGAAAGGCAGGCTGAGTTGCGAAGAAGAAGTCCAAATTGCGCCAAAAGCGCCCATAAATATCAATACAATAAATAAGATTACACAGCAGGAGAACACTAAACCAAGTATGCCCAGCACGATACCAGCAGTCGCCATACCCGATCCGCCGACCATTCCGCCGCTTTCATTAATCTCTTTACGCGCCATGAACCCGGTGATCAAAGCAACAATGCTGCCAAGGGTTGGAACAAAGGTCAGTCCTAAAATGCCCGCAATCAGGCTGATGAGCGCCATGTTACTGTTCGGTGCGGGTGTTGGTGTATAACCTGGGGTGTTTTGTGAATACATTGAATTTAAGTCCTTTTACGAATCATAATGAGGAAGGAAAGCATACCTATATTGTACTCTACGTTTTATTTTGGCGCAGGTTGCAGCGCTTTTTTATTTTAAATTTATGTCAGGCTCAGCCAACATATCCAGGGGTTGCCAGCGCAGCCAAAGTAACGGCCTCAAGGCAATCAGACTCGTTTTGGACTCCAAAGCCGAGAGGCAAACCAGGCCCCCAGGACTACCAAAACAACGGCCATCAAAACCGGCATGACCGCCGCAATAATGGACAAAAAAGTAGACAAAATATCTTCGGCAATGCTGACCGGGATATTACCCGCTCCAGCCGTAGCCGCCGAAACCGCTGGGCGAACGGCCAGGGCTTTCACACCATGCACCCCGCCGGCTACCACCAGCCCCATCCCCAGCGCCAGAACCGGATGGATATTGGTAATGATTTTTGCGCTGGCGGCAAAGACAATCGCTCCCGCTGCCGGCCGGATAAAGGTTTGCACCAGATCGTTGACATGGTTTACAGCCGGAATTTTATCGGCAAAGAACTCGATCAACGACAGAACAACCAGCAGGCCAATAACCCAGGGGCTCGTCAATGCATCCCAGGGTGTGTCGAGCTTAATCAACCCGGTGAAACGCGCCAGCAGAGCCACAACCAGCAAGGGGATGTAAGCATTCAAGCCAGCGCTGGCCGAAAGCCCAAAGGCAGAGAAAACACCCAAAAGCAGTTCCATTTTCAGCCCTCCTTACCCCAGGGGAAACCCGCCCCAGGTGTGAGTAATACTGTAACGCAAAATGTCACTGGCAAAAATCTGGGCCAGCGCAATTCCAAACCCGGCCAGAGCCGGCCAGCCAAACTGAGTGAACCGGTTGTACACCCGCTCGCGGCGCAGCAGCAGCACCACCACCAGGCTGTAAATAATCGCCAGGAGCAGCAGCACACCCGCCGCACTGATCAGACCGGCTGCATACAAAACCACCCAGTTCTCGCTCAAGATCAGCAGGTTGATCAATACAGAAATTCCCACCAGGGCGCCCAGGGGTTTAAACCCACCCAGAGCTGGCTCAGTGGTCGCGTCTGCCCAGACAGTATCCGTAAAAGCCGGATAAATCGCCGCAGCAATTGCCAAACCCATGCCTGTGCCGGTAAAAAGGCGCAGCGTATTGTTAGGCTCATACAGCAGGCCGCGCTGCAAAATCAGAGCAAGAAAAGAATTGACCCCATCCACACCAAAAGCCACCACAAAAAACCCAAGGACAGCAATCACCTTCCAGGGTGGGTTTCCACCCCGCCGCTGTCCGCCGATAGATTGAAAGACCAGACCAATCACCGCCCCCAGGTACATTCCTGTACAGCGGGCACACAGTGGAAGCTGGCGCATGTTCAACTGAAAAGAACGCAGATCAATTCGGTGGCAGACAGCATAGCCCAAAGAATCGGCTTTGCCCAACAAGTCGGGCGGCGTATAAACAAACCATCCGATCACCAACAACATCACAGCCAAACCAAGGCTGCCTTTAAACAGGTTTTTCAGGCGGGCTCTCACCGGCGAAGGAGGTACAGAATTCATTATTAAGTATTATACATCATCCGCTTACACGCTGCCCCATCAGACCCATGCCTTTCTTAACGGCGTGGTTTGGGGTGTTAGTTGCGGGCTGTCGCCCGCAACTAACACCCCAAATTCATCTTTTCGATATGGTGGCGGCAGGGTTTTCAGACTTTAAGAAAACCCTGCCATCAGACCGTGGTATCATAAAAACTATCAAAAATGTGGCTTAATCGGTTTTACGGTCTTAATTCCGTTATTACTGAATTCACAAGCCCAGAAATGGATTGAAGGAGTCTCGACCATGAAAAAAATATTAACCATCCTGCTCGCTTTTACTCTGCTGCTGACAGCCTGTCTCCCGGATCAAGCCACTGAGACGGCTGAAAGCAGCGTAGCCGAAGTGGTAGCTACAACCCAGGTTCCGCCAACGGAAACCCCCGCCCCAACGGCGACCAGCACGGAAACCCCCACCATCACCCCAACATTTACGCCTGAGCCTACGGCGACCCCAACACTCACGCCTACCCCGGCGGTTTTTGGCCCGGACAATATGCCTGCCGAGCTTAACCCACTGACCGGCCTTCCGCCTTCATCCCCCGAGCTGCTCGAACGCCGCCCAATTGGGATTAAAATCAACCTTGTCCCCCGCACCTATTACCGCCCGCCTTTTGGCCTCTCCCTGGCAGATATTGTCTTCGACTATTACCACAACGATGGTTACAGCCGCCTGCACGCCATCTTCTACGGCAATGACGCCGAACTGGTTGGCCCAATTCGTTCAGGGCGTATGTTCGACGGCGATCTGGTGCGCATGTACAAAAGCGTGTTTAGCTACGGCGGCGCCGACAGTAAAATCAGCCAGCGCTTGCTGAATTCCGAATACGGCGACCGGATTGTTCTTGAAGGTGCTCGCGGAGATTGCCCCCCCACGGCCCAAATACCGCTCTGCCGCTACAACAAAGATGGCTATGACTACCTGATCGGTGGAACAAGCGCAATTGAAGCCTTTATCGGCGCCAAGGGTGTCGATATCAGCCGCCAGGATCTGAAAGGAATGAGTTTCAGCCTCCTGACTCCTGATGGCGGCAAACCAGGCACCCAGGTTTTTGCCCGTTATTCTGGCGATGACTATGGTCGCTGGGATTATGACGCCGCCACCGGAAAATATCTGCGCTTCCAGGATGCAGCCTGGGACAACGCCAATGGTAAAGATGAACAATACGAAGCCCTGGTCGATCGCCTAAATGACCAGCAGATCACCGCTGAAAACGTGGTCATCCTGGTCGTCCGGCACGAATACTATCAATTCCCGCCAGCCGAAATTGTCGATGTTCTTCTGAGCGGTTCTGGCACAGCCTATGCCTTCCGGGATGGGCAAATGTATGAAGTGACCTGGAATCGTCCAACCCTGGACTCGGTGCCCTACCTGGCTAACCTCGACGGCACACCTTACACTTTCAAACCCGGTCAAACTTGGTTCCAGGTGATGGGCGTTAATTCGACAATTAGCGAACCCACCCCAGGCGCCTGGCGTTACAACTTTGTTTTCCCCTAAACACCCGCTGAGTGGTCTGTCAATCTCAATTTATAGTTTTTTTTGGGCGCTTTGCGCCCAAAAAAACTATAAAATCATCTTTGACACAACACTGAACCTGGCGAGGTTTTAAACAAAATCAGGGTGTGCGGCACAGTCAGACGCGCCGCACACCCTGATTTATTACTACTTACCATCATCCAGTTTAAAATTCCCCTGCCAGGCGCGCAGGGCAGGCAGTAGAATCCCGCTCAACCCAGGGAAAGCCACCGCCAGTGACGCCCACGGGCTGTAGGTCAGCAGAAAAAAAACAAAACCGAACCCTGCCATAATCGCCAGCGGGGTTGTAATCTGTTTCGGAGTCACCTTGCTGGCATAAAAAAACCAATACCCCAGGCTCAAAACAATCAGAACTGCCACCAGTGCCAGCATCGGAAGGATGCTCCAGACCATTTTTACGGCAAAATCCACCAAAACCCAGGTCATGCCTGCCAGATAAATTACTGAGATAATCCAAAAGCGAGTCCGCAAGTCAAATTCGGTTTTCATGCTTTCTATTTTCCACGCAGCGATTTCGACATAAAGATATCCGGCAGCCCCGGTCCATCTGCATCGGGCATCACACCTGTCACTCTATACCCCAGCTTCTGGTAAAACAAAAACGGATGTCCGCGCCCCAGGTCGTGCAGCGCTGCCAGGCTGCCCAGCAAATCCTGGTACAGATCAACACCCGCCAGCGAGGTCATCCCGGTGTTGTCATCCGTGCCCAGGGTGGCGGTTAATCCACCCCGCTGGGCGGCTTCAGTTTCAAAAGCTGCCACCAGGGCGCGCCCCAGACCCTGTCGCCGGTAACCATTCCGGACCACCAGCGGGTGCAGTTCCCAGACAAGCCCATCGTATTCAGGCAGACCACCAATCCAGCCAAGCAGTGTATCGCCAGCGATAACGCCAAAAGCAAAGCCTTCTTCAAGTATCTCAGCGACTTCTGCTCGGGCCGAAACCAGATCATCCCAACCACCGGGTCCATCAAAAACCTCCACCAGTAAAACCGCGGCCTGTTCAAGAACCGCCTGTCCCGTTTTTTTAAGATCGACAATTTTCACGCCATTCTCTCCGACAAATCAGCAGCGAATTTTTTCGAGGGTAAACCCTCAGTGTTTATTGAATAAATAATAACACGTCAGTTCGAGATAAGAGATTTTTGGGTGGCTGCTCCACCCAAAAAACACCCCAATTAACCTCATGGGATCAATAAGTACCCATATTGTTTTACCAGGAATAGTATAATGAGTACAGCCAGGACAGAAAATAACACTGCCAGCATGCACGCCACTTAGGTTTATGGGGATTTGACATCAACAGAGACCATTCTTAGTCCTTCTACGATCCCTCCAAATCCCAATACGGCTTCAGGACATCTGGCAGAAAAGGGTCAAAGGTTCATATGAATCTGCAGCAATATCAATCGAAAATGGGCCCTGCACTTCAAAGGGTGGCCCTGGCTGGCATCCTGATCGGGGTTCTTTTTACTCGTCAGTACTCCTATCTTCTCTTTCACGCAATCGCAGAATTATTCAGTATTATCGTCATCTTCGGCATATTCATCATCGCCTGGAATTCGGCTTCCTTTATTCGTAACAGCTACCTTTCGGTTCTGGGGGTGGGCCTTTTGTTTGTTGGCCTGATCGATACACTCCACATGCTCGTCTTTAAGGGCATGGGAGTCTTTGCCTTTACAACCTCCAATCAGGCAACCCAGTTATGGCTTGCTGGGCGTTTTATGCAAGTCCTGGTGCTGCTGGCTGCTCCATTTTTCTTAAAGCGGACCATCAATGAAAAAGCTGTATTTCTCAACTTCGGTCTTGTTGCTGTTGGGTTAATCGCCTCGATCCTCGTCTGGCCAATCTTCCCGACGGGTTACGTGGAAGGCAGCGGCCTGACACCCTTCAAAATCATCAGTGAATATGTCATTATAGCCCTGATGATTTTGGCCGGCGGTTTGTTGTACCGTAACAGGGCAGACTTTGACCAAAGTACCCTGAAAAATCTGATTACCTTTATTGCCATTTCGGTTTTGTCAGAATCCATGTTTACGCTCTATATCGGGGTCACCGATGCGGCAAACCTGACCGGACATATTCTGAAGATCACTGCTTTTTATTTTCTGTACGAAGCGTTGGTGGAAACCGGTTTTCGCCGGCCTTATAACCTGATCTTTCATCAGTCAAAACAGCGCGAAGACTTGCTGGAAGAACGTGTCAGGGAACGCACATCCGAAGCATTAGATCTTTACGACAATGCCCCTGCCGGGTACTATTCGTTGGCCGAGAACGGCTCAATCCTCATCATCAATAAGACCCTGCTCTCCTGGCTGGGTTACACACGGACTGAATTAATCGGTCAAAAACAATTCCGCGACCTGCTTTCTGCCCAAAGCCAGCCGATTTTTGACCATGCTTTCTCCATCTTAAAAGCAGACGGTGAGACCAAAGACCTGGAGTTGGAAATTCTATCAAAAGACGGGATACCGCTGGTAGGCCTGGTAAATGGCAAAGCCATTCGCGATGATCAGGACCGCTTCCTGCATGGACGTTTCTCAATCATCGACATCACCCTACGCAAACAGGCAGAGCTTGAGCTTGCAGATTATCACCAAAACCTGGAATGTCTGGTCAGTGAGCGCACAGCCGAACTGGAAGCCAGCCAGCGCCAGATCCAACAGATCAATGTCCTTTCAGAAACAGCCCTGGAACTGGCAAAAGCTGGATACTGGTATATTCCCCTGGATGGAACAGGGTTCTATGTTTCCTCAGATCGGGTAACTGCCATCCATGGGGATGAATTTCGCCCCGATTACCGCTACCACCTTGAGCAAGATTGGCTGGCCAATATCCAAAAAGCAGATGAATTAATCGCAGTTGAGATTAGCAACAAGTTACAGGATACAATGGCCCACCGCACCGATCTTTTCAATGTCATCTATCCTTATCAACGGCCTGTGGATGGCCAGATAGTCTGGATCCACTCCGTCGGCCACCTGATCAAAGAGTCCGATGGCAAACCGGTTGCTATGTCGGGGGTCTCGCAGGATATTACCCAGCAAAAACTAATGGAAATCGAATTAACCAAAGCCAAAGAAAAGGCTGAATCTGCCAGCCGTGCTAAGAGCGCTTTCCTTGCAAATACCAGCCATGAAATTCGGACTCCCATGAATTCGATCCTGGGATTTGCCCAAATCTTATTGAAGGACGCAGATCTCAATCCAAAACAACGCCAGCAGTTGGAAATTATCAACCGGTCCGGGGAACACCTGCTGTCCTTGATCAATGAAATTTTGGAAATGTCCAAAATTGAAGCTGGCCGAGTATATTTAAACCAGACAACCTTTAACCTGGTCGGCCTGCTTCGAGACACGAAAGTATGTTTCACTTGCGAGCAGAAAACAAAAGCCTGATCTTTTCTGTGGAAACAAGCCCCGATATTGCTCAATTTATCAAAGCAGACGAAAACAAACTCAAAGAGATCCTGATTAATTTAATCGGGAATGCGATTAAATTCACCCCATCTGGCAGCATTCACGTGCACTGTCAAACGGTTACAAACAATCCGGGCGATGACCCCGAAAATCTGCGCTTGATCATAGACGTTCAGGATACTGGGATTGGCATTCAGCCTGAAGACATCCAAAATTTATTTCAACCCTTTGCTCAAACCATCAGCGGTGCTCAAATAATCGGTGGCACCGGTCTGGGTTTGGCCATCAGCCAGAGCCACGCCCGTCTGATGGGTGGTGAAATTAGCGTGTCCAGTGTGCCAGGCCAGGGCAGTTGTTTCCACGTTGAAATCAATGTTCGCCAGGCCGAAGCCAGTGAAGTTCCAGCCATCCTTGCACATCGTCCGGTTAAAAGCTTGAAAGCTGAGGCAAAAGAGCTGCGGGTCCTGGTTGTGGACGATCTCGAAGATAATCGCCTGGTTGTGCGTGATATGCTCGAACCGCTTGGATTTTTGACCCAATCTGCAGAAAATGGCGAACGGGCGGTTGCCCTGGCCAAATCCTGGCGGCCCAATTTAATCCTGATGGATTTACGCATGCCCGTTATGGATGGTTTCGAAGCCAGCAGACAAATTAAAAGGGCGGATTTTGGCAGCGAAATGATCATTATCGCTTTAACAGCTTCCATTCTGGATCTGGATCGAAACAAATTAGCAGATGCCGGTTTGACAGGCTATTTGCGCAAACCTTTTAAAGATTATGAACTTTTCGAAATGCTGGAAGAAAAACTGGGCGAAATTTTCATATACCAGCAGCCGCTCGCTGAAGATGAGCGACCCAGTGAAAAACTGAGCCGGGAAACGCTCCTCCAAATACCCGAAGACATGCGCAAGGCCATGCGCTCGGCGGCTGTAGGCGCTCATTTTGACGATCTGCTTGAGTTGATTAATTCGAGCTCAGTTTATGCGCCGAACATTACCGAGAATCTCCAAACCCTGGTCTTAAATTACCAGTATGAAACCCTCTACAATTTATTAGCTGATTAGACGGTCTGCCAGTCTTCAATCCAAAAGGTCAATCCAGGCCAGGTTTTCGTTGACGGCTTTTTGTCGTGCCCAACCACACACCTGCCCCGCCAAATCAACACCTCCTGGTGTAGGGGCGAGCCCGCCTGGCTTGTGAAATGGGCGCGGCCATTATAGATAGGGTCGCCTAGGCGCGGCCAATACCGGGCGCCCCTTTATATTTAGGCGATACATGATAAATGCCAACCGGGGCGCCCCTACCCATGCCCACCGGCTCTGCGGTAGGGGCGGGTCCCAACCGATCAACGACGCCTCGCCATTATCGATGACCCGCCCAGCGCGGCCAATCCAGGGCAGATTTTCGTTGACGACCTTTTGGCTTGCCCAGCCAGCACAGGCACCCTCTCCAGCGTGCCAAATCCTGTCGTTTTCAGCCAATTAACACCCCGGCGGGCACACTAATTTTCGTTTGTTAATAATTTCTCAATCTAAAGAGTGATGATTTTTTTGAGAATTTCGTCTATTATTTATGTGTCACTCATAAACCAATAACTATTTAATGTTGTGCTAATTTACGGGTAATATCGCCTTTATCTGCTCTTAAACGCGTCTATCCCCTCCAAAAGCAGCGCATCAAAAAATCGTTTACAACCGTTCAGGGTAAGAGATTTCCGGTATCCTGAATGGGCGTTTATCAAGCTGGTCGAATGACCAGGGAAATTCGATCATGATACACAACGATTTGATCAGAAAGGAGAAGAATATGAGCGTTAAATTCAGGATGGCGATATTCCTGGGCATCAGCATGGCGCTGTTTATGGTTGGTCTCGCATTTGCCGCGGCGATCACCGTGGACGGAGACCCTGCAGAATGGCTGCCCGCCTCTTTGGTTGCCCAAACAACAACCAATACAGGCGCAGCGGTGCCTTCGGCAATATCCATCCAAGAAGTATATTTTACCAATGACACCAGTAAAGTTTTTTTCAGGCTTGAAACAGCCGCTGCCACAGATTGGAGTCAGGCCGGATTGATAGCGATCTGTCTAGGCACGGAGGCGGCGGCAGATGTTGCTTTCGGCCCATGCACCTCCGATTTCACCCTTGTTTTGGACAATATGTTAGGCACTGCCACGCTGGTTGATAATTCGGCAGCACCTGCCGAAAATGCCACCGGAATTGAAGTTGCGGTCAATGGCACCACCACGGAAATCTCAATGCTGCTTGCCAACCTCAACATCACTGCCGCCAACTGCGGCACAGGCTGTACCATCACCTCCAAAATTATCGTGGATGCCTCCATTTATGATGGCGGTTTAGGTGTGGACTACACAGATACCGCATTCGGCTCTGGGCTGTCGGTCGGTGATGGCAGCCCCACCGCACTGGAAATGCTGACATTCACTGCCCAAGTTTCTGCACTGGAAGATCAAACCAATTGGCTGCCTGTCTGGCTTATTTCTGGTCTTGTAGGAATCATACTGGGAATGTTCCTGCTAAAACGGACTGGATTTCGAAAAACTGGCTAGCATTCGCTAAAGAATTAAAAAGTGAGAGGAGAATTATGAACAAAGTTAAGCTATTTTCACTTCTTGTAATCATTTTGCTGGTAGCAGCAGGCGGTTACGTACTGATGGTGGCAAATGCCCAACCTGCGCGCGCTGCTGGTACCGTCACGTACCATCTATTTGCAACGGACGGGTATATTCGCCAGGCAGACCACGGCGGCCCCGACAGCCTCAGCCCGACCTATATTTATGGTTTTGTTGGTGGGCGCAGCAATGTCGGTCTTAAAACTTATGATTATTCGCTCCAGACCGCGGTTAATTATGACCCAGACACGCTCGGCTCCGCTCAACCCGCTCCAGCCCCTGCAGGCGGGATGGTCACCGCTGCCGAAATGCCCCTGACAGGCAAAGCCCAGTTCCCGGCCCCGGCAATTTGGGCCACCAAGAACGATGTGGTTGAAATTCGCCTGAAAAATCTGGGTGTTTGGGCTAATCCAACCGCCCCAAACGATCCGCACTCCATCCACCTTCACGGTTTGGATGTTGACGCAGCCAACGACGGCGTCCCCGAAACCTCAGTCGGCGCAGTGCCCTCCAACCTGTGCAACAATGGCAGCACAGACTCCACTGCTCCCTATAACTGCGATGACCGCGGCGGCATGGCCCCTGGCGCCGGCAACGTTGTTGTTTATATGTTCACTGCCCGCACCGCTGGCACGACCATGTATCACTGCCATCAGGAAGCCGATATTCATGTTCAAATGGGTATGTACGGTGCCCTGGTGGTCTACGATTCTGATGATCCCGCCGGGAATGTCGCTTCATCTGCTTGTACCGCCGGTAAATTGGGCGGCGTGGACTGCGGTAAAGGCCCCGGCAGCGGCGTTGGCGGCGTTTACAATGGTTTCAAATATGACAAAGATGTCATCATGCTGCTCTCCGAAATGGACTCAGATTATCACTGGGCCGAAGAAGGCGTCTACGGCCTCAAGCAGACTGCTGGTCTGACAAACGACGGCGTCAAACCCTGGAACCCGATCGACTATGTACCCGAATACTGGTATATCAACGGTCTGTCGTTCCCCAACACCATCGGTGTCTCCAATGCCGGCATCAACATGACCAACTGGCTGGCTGTCCATCCCGAATATAACCCCCTTATTCAGGGCAGCGTCAGCGCCACCACCTGGGCTTCCGCCCAGTACGGCGAACCCGGCGAAAAGATTCTCCTGCGCATGATCAACATGGGCTTCGAAACCCAGCCCATGCACATCCACGGGTACCATCTCAAGGTTTTGGGCAATGACCAGCGCCCCTGGCCTTGGGCCAACAAGGTTGCCTGGGGCAAACCCACTCCCTTCAACCAGGGTCTGGAGAAAAACACCATCCTGATTGGCTCCGGCGAAACCTACGAACTGCTTCTGGATATGGGCCAGCAGGCCACCCAAAGCACCTATGAAGCCGGCGTGCAAAGCCGGTACTATGATGGGACTCCTGCCTGCCAGAACTCGCTCAACTATTTGGGCATCCCATTCCCAAGCGCCAACGCCCCTGTTACCAACAAGGCGGACGGCTGCCCGCCCATCCCCGATGCGGGTGATCCTGCCAATATCGGCTCTCACGAATACATCGGCGGCCCCACCGTGGTTGGTGCGGTCGGCCTCGGCGGAACGGCTCAGCTCTTCCCGTTCCACAACCACGATGATTACAAAGCCACCAACAATGGTTCCTATCCAGGCGGTATGTTCACCATGGTGATCCCGCTGCCCTGATCCGGCTCAGCCCGATAGAATGAAACTGAGAAGGGGTGAAATTCCCCATCCCTTCTCTATTTCATTGAAGATAACCAACGATCAGGCGTTTCAGTAAAAAAACGCCTGATCGTTGGTGAAATCGCACTCATCCGATCAAATATTTAATGGTGGATTAAGAGCGGCCTTATGAATGGAAAAATAATCGAATGCCCAATTTTCTAACTCGTTTCAAAATGCGTTTTTGGATGCTGGCTGCCGCCATCATCCTGATATTTTTGGCTGCCGTGGCTGTCTGGCAGTACCAGAGGATAACCCAGGGCAAGCGAGAAGCCCCTGAAGCAGAAATCATCCTCAGTGCGCAAGCCGGCACACCGTTCCAAATCCTGATTCCCGCCTTCATGCCGCAGCAATTTATTCGTGAGCAAGTCAGAATCACGCTCAATGAGGTCGGGCCTGGCGGCGAACCGATGGTTCAGTTGGCCTACCATGACAAAGATGGCAATTCGCTTTTCCTTCGCCAGTGGGTGCCGATCAACCCCGATAAGGAAGTATTGGCCGGTTCTCGGCCGGTAGAAACATCCTGGGGCAGAGGCTGGCTGCTGAAACAAGGCGAGGAGCTGGTGGCGCTCTGGACCGATGTCGGGCCTATGCGCATCTCGATCTACAGCCCCTTTGCCAGCCTTGTTTCAGCCGAAGAAATTTTGCAAATGGCCGATACCCTTGGCCCCGCTTCCAATGCCCAGGTGTTTTCATTTGTCGTGGATTTACCCGAGGTGCGCGCTGTGGAACCGCCCCCGCCTTTTGTCCCTGAAATAAACGCCGAAGGTGTGCAAGAGTTCACCCTGGTTGTGACACCGGGCGGATATGACCCGCTCCGGATTCAACTCACGCAGGGTGTACCGGCTCGCATGACATTCCGCGCCATAGGCCAGGTGGGCTGCGGCAAAGAGCTGATCTTCTCGTATGGGACAAATACCAGCCTGGAAGGTACCCTGTTTGACGAATCGGATACCGAAGTTTTGGAATTCACACCCTCCGAAAATGGTGTTTTTGAATTTCACTGCTCTCACCAGATGTATCGCGGTATCCTTACCGTTGTTCCGGCGCCATAAATTCTTGCCACGCGCCATGCCTTACCGGTTTTTGTGCTTAATTTGGATTACCTTGCTGTTGACAGCCTGCGCGCCCGCTGCCCCAGACCTGGCAAACCTTGCTGCGGCTGAAGCGACCCAGATCGTGCAGCAAGCTCAGGCGACTGCGCTGATCCAAAATGCGCGCGCCACAGCCAATGTGCTCCTGACGCCCTCCGCCCTCGTGGTGCAGGCCACACCGCTTCCAACCGTCATCCTGGTGGAAGCTGCCCCAGAGACCGCTCAGCCCGTCCAAGCCCCAACCCTGGCAGCCCCTACCGAAGAAATCAGCCACACGGTCAAGCTGCTCGGCTTAAGCTTTGGCGCCAACAACAACCTGCTCAGTGTCCAATTCCTGGCGCCAGTCGCCACCGTTCAGCGCTGGCAGCAGGGCAACATGTATTTAATCGACGAAGCCACGGGCCAAAAGTATGAAGAAATTCCGGTCATGCCGGTGGTTGGCGTCCTGTTTGCCCGCCCTACCGTCGATGGACAGCCAGGCTATGTCATGTTCACCAACCTCCCAGTTCCGCTGCAAACCGGAGCTGTCGTGACGGTTGTATTGGGGAATTACCGCTGGGAACACATCCCATTTCCAATGCAGAGCCCATAACCCCCCAACCCAGGAGAAACAAGATGCCAGAGACCGTTTCACAACCTACCCGCAGAGACCACCAATGAATACCACTCAGTTAACCTTAAAAAACCTCAAGGGCAGCGCATTTCGCAGCATCGTTGTCGCCTTATGCGCCCTGCTAGTCTCAGGGTTCGCCGTATCCATCACCCTGATTATGCGCGGCGCAGAAACCAGCCTGCAGTTGGCCCTGGACCGCCTGGGTGCGGATATTGTCGTGGTGCCTGCCGGGGCAAGCGCCCAGGTCGAAACCGCCCTGCTGATGGGCCAGCCCGCCGATGTCTGGATGCCCGAAGAAAACCTGCAAAAAATCGCAGCCATCCCCGGCATAGCCCAGGTATCTCCGCAGTTGTTTCTCTCCACCCTGGCCGATGCAGCCTGCTGCACAGCCCCCAATATGTTCCTGGTAGCTTATGACCCCGCCACCGATTTCACCATCCAGCCCTGGCTGGAAAACAAAATCGGCAGCGGGCTGAAACTGGGCGAAGTGGTCGGCGGCGATTTTATCTTCGTCCCGGAGGGCTCGCTGAATATCTTGCTGTACGGTTACCGGGTGACCCTAAAAACCAACCTGGAACCGACCGGTACCGGCATTGACCAGACCATGTTTTTCACCTTCGATACAGCCAGGGATATCTCCCGCATCTCACAAACCATGGCAATCAGCCCCCTGACCATCCCCGAAGGCAGCATCTCAGCCGTGATGGTAAAACTGGCCCCTGGCGCAAACACCCGCGACGTGGCAATTTCCATCCTCAAGGAAATGCCCGATGTCACCCCCATTGAAAGCCTCAACATGTTCCAGTCCTACCGCAAGCAGATTAGCGGTCTGATCAGGAGCGTGGCTGTGGTGCTGGGCGCGACCTGGGTGCTTTCACTGGTGGTTATCGGCCTGGTATTCTCCATGGCAGCCAACGAGCGCCGGCGTGAGATGGGCGTCCTGCGTGCGCTGGGCGCCACCCGTTCCTTTATCTTGTTTTCTCTACTCAGCGAGGCCGGCCTGTTGGCTGCCGTGGGCGGGGTCATCGGGGTGACGATTTCGGCCATCAGCATCTTTGTCTTCCGGCGCGCCATCATCGATTCACTCGGCATCCCGTTCATGTTCCCCGATCCCCCGGCCCTCGCCCTGCAGGTGACAGCCGGGATTGCCCTGACCCTGGTCAGTGTGATCCTCTCGGCCCTGATCCCCACCTTCCGAGTCAGCCAGCAAGATCCAGCCACCGCGATGCGAGAATAACCCATGCTCGAACTGCAAAATGTCAGCAAAATTTATTCCCCCTCGCGGGATAATCCCGTCAGCGCTGTTCGCGATTCCAGCCTGACCATTTCAGCCGGTGAATTCATTGTCATCACCGGGCGCTCTGGTTCGGGCAAAACCACCCTGCTGAACCTGGCAGCCGGCCTCACCCGCCCAACCAGCGGCACAGTCCTGCATGATGGCCAAAACCTGTGGGGGCTCTCTGACCTGCAGCAGTCCCGCCTGCGCAACCAGAAGATTGGCTTCATCTTCCAGTTTCCCAGCCTCCTGCCTGCGCTCAACACCCTGGATAATGTCGCCCTGCCCACCATTTTTTCAAAACAGGCCAACCAGTCAAAAGAGGCCGTGTATGAACGTGCTTTTGGCCTATTGCACACCGTCGGGCTGGAAAACAAGTTAAAAGCACTGCCGCGGCAGCTCTCCGCCGGTCAGCAGCAGCGGGTCGTGATCGCCCGGGCGCTGATGAACAATCCCCACTACATTCTGGCAGACGAACCCACCAGCAACCTCGACGAAAAGACCGAGCTGGAGATCATGGATCTGTTCCAGGAGATTTTCCAGCGCACCGGCATCAGCGTGGTCATGGTCACCCACACCAGCCAGTTGGTCCGCTTTGGCACCCGGGCAATTGAAATGGCTGACGGCAAAATCATCAGCGACCGATTACAAAACACGCCCAACCACCCCCAACCCATAACGGAAAAATAATATGCGTAAACACTTCCCTGTTTTTGTGCTTTTGGTTTTATTCATTCTGGCCTCCTGCGTCCCGGCCCCAGAGGGTGTCCACATAGAAATCCAATCGCCCTGGGTTCGGGCTGCTTCAGTCATGGAAGCCTCGTCCGGAATGGATGGCATGGGCGGCAGCACCAGCGCCGCCTACATGGTCATCCAAAACCCCGGCACAGAGCCCGACACGCTGATTGACGTTCGCTCAGATGCGGCCGAGATCGTTGAACTGCACACCAGCCAGACAAAAAACGGCGTCACCATGATGTCTGCCGTTGAAAGCGTACCCGTCCCCGCCCGCGGCAAAGCAGAACTCAAGCCCGGCAGCCTGCACATTATGTTCATAAAATTGAAAAACGATCTGGCAGCCGGCGACACAGTCAGCCTGACCCTGGTCTTCGAAAAATCTGGCGAAATCCAGGTCGAGGCAGAGGTCAAGAATCCATAGCCAGGTACGAGGGGGTGTTTGTTTCAGGTGTGACAACCCTTGCTGAACTACGGATACGAGCTATCCGCCTGACCCGAATCCAGGCGCAGCCAAATAAAGAAAGGGTCTCCAGACAGTCCCAATGCATCTGAGGCGCGCTGGAGGGCCAGCTCTGATCCACCGATTTCAATCAGTGGAGGCACGCTCAGGGCGGATTTTGCATATCTCAATTTTCAGGCGTGCGAAACAATCTTTCGCAATTCGTGCATGTATGTTATTATTAATATAATAATACAAAAACGATCTAAATTATTGCCATTAACCAAAGAGGAGATTTGGAAAGTTATGAAATCCTCCCGACTTGTTTCGTTCTTCCTCCTGGTTACCATGCTCGCCCAGCCCGACCTATCTGTTCAATCGCACACATCGCCTCTTGCCACGCATCCACCCGTTAACGCCGCTAGCCTGCCATTCCCCAGCCAAACCAGCGCCCCGATCCCCGAAAACACAAATTGCGCAGGTATTTTTGCCAGCCAGCACAAAATATTCGTGCCGTTAATTTCAAAAGGAATGGCAACCGCTTTACAGGTTAGCTCCGTCCCGGTGGTGGAGACACCCACCCATCAGACTTCCGGTCAGAGCAGCGGCGATTTCGCCGCTGACAACGCATTTCTTTACCAGGGCAGCGCCGCCGTACAGCACGGCCTGCAGCCGGGAATCATCTCCCCCGAACGGGCTGCGGTGCTGCGCGGCCGCGCCTGTGCGCGCAATGGCTCGCCGCTGGCTGGGGTCAGTATCAGCATTTTAGACCACGCCGAATACGGCAGCACCCTCAGCCAGGCAGATGGGATGTTCGACCTGGCGGTGAATGGCGGCGAAGCTCTGACTGCGGTCTACGCCCATCCCGCTTACCTGCCGGCCCAGCGCAAGCTGACCGCCGATCTGCGGGATTACACCTGGCTGCCAGACGTCGTCCTCATTCCCCTGGACAGCCAGGTGACCACAGCCAATCTTTCGGGCAGCGTACCCATGCAAACAGCGCGCGGCAGCGCCGTGTTGGATGCGGACGGCTTGCGCCAGGCGACCCTCCTCATCCCTCAGGGTACAACCGCCCAGTTTATCCTACCGGGTGGGGTGACCGTGCCGGTGACCCAATTGAACATCCGGGCAACCGAGTATACCGTTGGCGATACCGGCCCGGAGGCCATGCCCGGCGCCCTTCCACCCAGCAGTGGTTATACCTATGCGCTCGAATACAGCGTGGATGAAGCCCTGGCTGCAGGCGCGGTGGATGTCCAGTTCAATCAGCCCCTCTACCATTATGTCGAGAATTTCCTGAATTTCCCGGTTGGCATGCTGGTGCCCACGGGTTATTACAACCGCCTCAAGGGTGCCTGGTTTCCCTCTCAAAATGGACGGGTGGTCAAAATAATCGCCATCAACAGCAGTATGGCGGACCTGGATACGGATGGAGATGGCGCAGCAGACAACGACCCTGCCCTGGGTATCACCAGCGCCGAACGCCAGCGCCTGGCAGTTTTGTATCTGGCAGGGCAGACCTTGTGGCGCGTGCCGATTGAACATTTCACACCCTGGGACTGCAACTGGCCTTACGGACCACCTCCCGGCGCTGACGGACCGCCCTCAAACCAGCCCACCGATAAGCCACCCGCTGACAAGCCTGACTGCAAGACGGGCTCGATTATCGAATGCCAGAATCAGACCCTGCGCGAGGAGATCCCACTGGTTGGCACACCCTT
>Ga0268298_10001452_pt1 | contig 27982 bp, 25 predicted proteins | sample WWTPWeurt_MetaG_FD_194462 | JGI IMG/M metagenome (GOLD analysis project Ga0268298, IMG submission 194462) | Activated sludge microbial communities from WWTP in Nijmegen, Gelderland, Netherland - WWTP Weurt | ecosystem: Engineered > WWTP > Aerobic digester > Activated sludge | place... | reverse complement strand
GATGCTGCTCGGCACCAGACTCCAACAACCAACGAGATCCAGTAACCTTCAAACCCAGGACTCCTGACGAATCACTGGTACGGCTACAGGGGGCAGGTCACGCGCGCCGACATGGGCGTAGGGCGCCTAGAAGTGTAGAAGGCATGGCAGAAGCTGGCGCAGCTTCAACGTTGGTCTGTGGCGAAGCCCATCAAACCAGTCGGCCCGCCGCGAGAGAGAGGCTCACGGGTACTTGGTCAGCTGCTGATCGTCCAGGAAAGTCGCGCGATATCTCGGACGTTACAAAGCACGCTGGGGCTGCACAAGACTGGCGGAGAGAGTGGGATTCGAACCCACGGACGGTTGCCCGTCGCTGGTTTTCAAGACCAGTGCAATCGACCGCTCTGCCATCTCTCCTGTCGATTCTGCGTAGTGTAGTGGGCGACCTCGTTGGCCTAGCTCACTGCGCACTTTGCAAATCTTTGCAAGGCACGTTCTCGACGCAAGGATGCAAAAAACCCTTGTAAATCAATTGCCTGCAATCAGACGCGCTTAGATGCGCAGTCTTTCAAGACCGGTGCCTTAAACCGCTCGGCCACGCTTCCAGACTGACGAGGCGCCGATCGTAGCGCCGGTTTTGCCTTCACTCACATCGCTGGCGCGATGTGAGTTGCGGCGCAACGCCTGCGGCGTTGAGGCCTGGATGCTTGGGCACCCACAGCGACCACGACCGAGCCGTCGATTGGATTGTCGCCTATCCCGGCACCTGCGCCTGCTCGCAGGCGACCTGGATCACTTCGCGGCGGCCGCCGTCCACGCGAACCGCGGTCAGGTGGCCGCCCCACACGCAGCCGGTGTCGATGGCCAGCAGGTCGGGCTGGTTGCGCAGCCCCAGGGTCGACCAGTGGCCGAAGGCGATGGGGGTGCCGGCGCTGGCGCGGCCGGGCACCTCGAACCACGGGCGGTAGCCGGGCGGGGCATGGCCGGCGCCTTCCTTGGTGACGAAATCCATCACCCCGCCGTCGGTGCAGAAGCGGATGCGGGTGAGCGTGTTGACGATGAAGCGCCAACGTTCCACGCCGGTGAGCTGATCCGACCAGGGGCCTGGCGTGTTGCCGTACATGCGGTGCAGGAAGTGGGGCAGCTCGGCACTGGTCAGCAGGGCCTCGATCTCGGCGGCGCGGGCCAGCGCGTCGTCGGCGCTCCATTGCGGCACCACACCGGCGTGCAGCAGCAGCCAGCCATGGGCACGGTCGGCCAGCTTGCGATGGCACAGCCACTCGAGCAGTGCCTCGCGATCCGGGCTGGTCAGGATCTCGCCGATGGTGTCGCGAGGGTGCACCGGGTGCACGCCCTCGGCCACCGCCAGCAGGTGCAGGTCGTGGTTGCCGAGCAGGCAGGTGGCGGCGCCGCCCATCGCCCGCAGCGTGTGCAGGGTGCGCAGCGATGCCGGGCCGCGCGCCACCAGGTCGCCCAGCACGTGCAGCGAATCGCGCGAGGGTGAGAAGCCGATCTCGGCCAGCAGGCGGTCCAGCGCATCGCAGCAGCCCTGGACATCGCCGATGAGGTAGTGCATGGGCCGATTCTGCTACGCTGCCCGCCTTGCGACTCTCGGGGTGCCATTGCGCGCCGCGACATGGACATCGCCTTACTGTTCTTCCTGATCATGCTCAACGCGCTGTTCGCGATGAGCGAAATGGCCCTCACGGCCTCACGCAAGGCGCGCCTGGCGGTGATGGTCGAGAGCGGCGAGCGTGGCGCCCAGGCGGCGATGCTGCTGCATGAGCACCCGACCAAGTGGCTGTCGGCGGTGCAGATCGGCATCACCTCCATCGGGGTGCTCAACGGCATCGTCGGCGAGGCCGCGTTCTCCGAGCCCCTGGCGCTTTGGCTCAAGGCCACGCTGACCCTGCACGACCGCGTCGCCCAGGTCACCGCCACGGCGCTGGTGGTGGTGGCCATCACCTTCTTGACCATCATCTTCGGCGAGTTGGTGCCCAAGCGGCTGGGGCAGATGTACCCCGAGACGGTGGCGCGGCTGGTGGCCACGCCGATGGAGTGGCTGTCCACCGCCACGCGGCCGTTCGTGTGGCTGCTGTCGGCCTCCACCGAGGCCACCTTGCGGCTGCTGGGCATCCGCCACGCGCCCTCGCGCAGCGTGACCGAGGAAGAGATCGCCGCCAGCCTCGAGGAGGGCCTGGATGCCGGCGTCATCGAGGCGCAGGAGCACCAGATGGTGCGCAACGTGTTCCGCCTGGACGACCGGCAGATCGGCTCGATGATGATCCCGCGCGCCGAGATCACCTGGCTCGACCTGAACGCCCCGCTGCCGCAGGTGCTGGAGCAGATGGCCGAGGAGGGGCACTCGCGCTACCCGGTGTGCCGCAACGGCCTGGACGACGTGGTCGGCGTGATCGAGGCCCAGGCGCTGCTCGAGCCGCTGGCCCGCGGCCGTGCGCCCGATCTGCAGGCGCTGATGGTGCCGCCGGTGTTCGTGCCCGAGACGCTCTCGGGCATGGAACTGCTCGACCACTTCCGCGCCAGCAGCACCGAGCTGGTGTTCGTGGTCGATGAATATGGCGCGGTGCAGGGCGTGATCACCGTGCGCGATGTGCTGGAGGCGATCACCGGCGAGTTCTCAACGCCCAGTGCCGACGACGCCTGGGCAGTGCGCCGGCCCGATGGCAGCTGGCTGCTCGACGGCCTGATTCCGGTGCCCGAGCTGAAGGACCGGCTGGAGATTCGCGAACTGCCCGAGGAAGACCGTGGCCGCTACAACACGCTGGCCGGCATGGTGATGCTGCTGCTGGGCCGGCTGCCGGCCACGTCCGATGTGGTGGAATGGGATGGTTGGCGCTTCGAGGTGGTGGACCTCGACGGCAAGCGGGTGGACAAGGTGTTGGTCTCCCGCATCGACACACTCGAGGACAAGCAATCATGATCAACGAAAACCTGCACAAGACCCCGGTGGCGCTGGACCGCGTCAAGCATCGTCAACTCAAGCTCGACCGCAGCGCGCGCGATCTCAACCGGCAGAAGTCGCTCAATGCCTTCTTCGTCTCGGTGGGCGAGTTCGCCGAGGCGTGCAAGGACTATCCGGTGGTGTGGGTGGCCGCCGGCAAGGGCGCCGATGGCAAGCCCCAGGTGGCACCGCTGGCCATCTTCGGCCTGCAGCCCAACCAGAACCTGTGCATCGAGGGCGACCTGTGGCGCGTGCGCTATGTGCCGGCGATGCTGCGCTTCTACCCCTTCGCCATCGCCCGCACCTCGCCCACCGAGATGGTGCTGTGCGTCGATGAATCCTGGCAAGGCCTGGGCAACGACACGGGCGACGCGCTGTTCAAGGAGGATGGCGAGCCCACCGAGCTCACGCTCACCATCAACCAGCAACTGCAGGAGCTCGAGGTGGATGTCGAGCGCACACGGCTGGTGGGCGAGAAGCTGGTCAGCCTGAACCTGCTGCGCGAGATGCGCTTCGACGCCACGCTGCCCGATGGCAACAAGCTGCAGGTGGATGGCTTCTTCACCATCGACGAAGACAAGCTCGGCAAGCTGTCGGACAACGAGGTGCTCGACCTGGCCCGCGGCGGCGTGCTGGGCATCATCCATGCGCACCAGATCTCGTTGTCCAACATGACCCGCCTGGCCGAGTGGCAGGCGCAGCGCGTGGGCGCCGTGGCCGAGAACGTGGGCTGACGCGCCACCTCACCCGCCACGCCGGCCTTCACCTGACCCATCGATGGCCGAGCACACGCCGCTGATCCGTGCTCGCCGCGAAGGGGCGGCCACCGGTCTGCCCATCGTCTTCAGCCATGCGCTGGGGATGGACTTGTCGATGTGGGATGCGGTGGTGGCCGCACTGGCGCCGCGTCATCCCATCCTGCGCTACGACCATCGCGGGCAGGGCGGCTCGGCTTGGTCTGGCCAACCCTATGACATCGAGGCGCTGGTCGACGATGCGACCGCGATGGTGGCCGGCTGGGGCCGCGGGCCGGTGCTGTTCGTGGGCCTGTCGATGGGCGGAGGCGTGGCCCAGGGGCTGGCCATCCGCCATCCGCAGGCGGTGCGCGGCCTGATGCTGGCCAACACCGCGGCCGTCTATCCCGAGGCGGGCCGGGAAGGGCTGCGTCAGCGGGCCGCCACGGTGCGCGCCGGCGGCATGGCCGCCATCCTCGAGGCCACACTTGAACGATTTCTCAGCGCCGACTGCCGGGCAAACCAGCCTGCAGCGGTGCAGCAGGTCAGCTCGATCCTGCGGCGGGCCGATCCGGCCGGCTACGCGGCCGCCTGCGAGGCCATCGTGCCGACCGATTGGCTGGGCGCGTTGGGCCAGGTGGCCTGCCCGGTGCATGTGCTGGCCGGCACCCTCGACGTGGGCGCGCCGCCCGCCGTGGGCCGGCAGATCGCCGAGGCGATCCCGGGGGCCAGCTACGCCGAGCTGCCGACGGCGCACCTGTCCGCGGTCGAGTCGCCGCAGGCCTTCGTGGCGCAGTTGCAGGGCCTGATCGATCGGATCGGATCGGTCGTCTGAGCCGCCCCGGCCGCCAGCCGTCGGCCCCTGCGGCGATGGATCCGCAGCGAGGCAGCCATGCCGGGGTGCGATAGCTGGTATTTGGCGCGCCCGGCGTCGATCCGGGGCCGATCCGATGGTCGGCGTGGGCGGGCGCGTCCCACAATCACGCGGTCTGCCCACCTTTCGGAGCGATTCATGAATTCCCGACGTCTGCACCTCCTGGCGCTGGCCGCCACCCTGGTGGCCGGTGCCGCCCAGGCCCAGAGCGATACCGTGAAGATCGGCGTCATCCTGCCGATGACCGGCCAGCAGGCCTCCACCGGCAAGCAGATCGATGCCGCGATCAAGCTGTGGCTGGCGCAGAACGGCGCCAAGGCCGGCGGCAAGAAGCTCGAGGTCATCGTCAAGGACGATGCCGGCGTGGCCGACACCTCGCGCCGGCTGGCCCAGGAACTGGTGGTCAACGAGAAGGTGGTGGCCCTGGCCGGCTTCGGCCTCACGCCCATCGCGCTGGCCACCGCGCCGATCGCCACGCAAAGCAAGACGCCGATGGTGGTGATGGCCGCGGCCACCTCCAGCATCACCGAGGCCAGCCCCTACGTGGTGCGCACCAGCTTCACGCTGCCGCAGGCGGCGGTGGCGATGGGCGACTGGGCGGCCAAGAACGGCATCAAGCGCGTGGTCACGCTGGTGGCCGACTACGGCCCCGGCAACGACGCCGAGAAGTACTTCGCCGACCGCATGGTGCTCAACGGCAGCCAGGTGCTCGAGAAACTGCGCACGCCGCTGCGCAGCCCCGACTTCGCGCCGGTGCTGCAGAAGGTGCGCGATGCCAAGCCCGATGCGCTGTTCGTCTTCCTGCCCTCGGGCCAGGGCGCGCAGTTCATGAAGCAGTTCGGTGAGCGCGGGCTGGACAAGGCCGGCATCAAGCTGATCGCCACCGGCGACGTCACCGACGACGACCAGCTCAACGACATGGGCGACGTGGCGCTGGGCGTGGTCAATGCGCACCACTACTCGGCCGCGCACCCCAGCGCGATGAACAAGAAGTTCGTCGCCGACTTCCAGGCCATGCACAAGTTCCGCCCCAACTTCATGGCCATGGGTGGCTGGGACGGCATGCGCGTCATCGTCAACGCGCTCAACACCACCAAGGGCGCCGGCGGCGAGGCCCTGCTCAATGCGATGAAAGGCCAGGTGTTCGAGAGCCCGCGCGGCCAGGTGCTGATCGATGCGCAGACGCGCGACATCGTGCAGGACATCTACATCCGCAAGGTCGAGCGCAAGGACGGCCAGCTCTGGAACATCGAGTTCGACACGCTCAAGGCCGTCAAGGACCCCGGCAAGCTGAAGTGACGGCCGCCCGGCGCGGCGCCGCCGGCGGCCCGGGCGGATCGCCCGCGCGGCGCCTGTCCGAGCCTCAGGTGAACCTGTGCTGACCCTGTTCTTCGACGGCATCGCCTACGGCATGCTGCTGTTCGTGCTGGCCCTGGGGCTGGCGGTGACCATGGGCCTGATGAACTTCATCAACCTGGCCCACGGCGCCTTCGCGATGGCCGGCGGCTATGTGCTGGTGCTGCTGATGCAGCGCGCCGGCTGGCCCTTCCTGGCGTGCCTGCCGGCGGCCTTCGTGGCCACCGCGCTGCTGGGGGCGGTGCTCGAGCGCACCATCTATCGGCCCATGTACGGCAAGCCGCACCTCGACCAGGTGCTGTTCTCGATCGGGCTGACCTTCATGGCCGTGGCGGCGGTGGACTTTGCGATGGGCTCGTCGCAGCAGAACGTGCAACTGCCCGAATGGCTGCGCCAACGCTTCGAGTTCGGCTCGGGCGACTGGATGCTGGGCATGGGCGCCTACCGCCTGTTCATCGTCGGCACCTGCATCGCCCTGGCGCTGGCGCTGCAGGCGGTGCTCACGCGCACGCGCTTCGGCAGCCGCTTGCGCGCGGCGGTGGATGACCCGCGCGTGTCCGCGGGCCTGGGCATCCCGGTGGACCGGGTGTTCCTGCTCACCTTTGCGGTGGGCTCCGGCCTGGCCGGGCTGGGCGGCGCGCTGGGGGCCGACATCCTGGGCGTGGAGCCGACGTTCCCGCTGAAGTTCATGGTGTACTTCCTGATCGTCTGTGCCGTGGGCGGCACCAGCTCGATCACCGGCCCGCTGGTGGCGGCCCTGCTGCTGGGCATCGCCGATGTGATGGGCAAGTACTACGTGCCCAAGCTGGGCGCCTTCATCGTCTATGTGCTGATGATCGCCATCCTGCTGTGGCGTCCGCAGGGCCTGTTCTCCCGGGAGGCACGTTCGTGAGCAGCTCGTCCCGGGCGCCGGCCATGCAGGCAAGGCTTCTCGCGCCCTCGCGCTGGCGGGCCTGGGAGATCGCGCTGTGGGCGGGCATCGCCCTGATGCCGCTGGTCGTCGGCCAGCATGCCGCGCTGATCAACGAGATCGCGATCCTGGCGCTGTTTGCCCTGTCGCTCGACCTGATCCTCGGTTACGCGGGCATCGTGTCGCTGGGCCACGCGGCGTTCTTCGGGGCCGGTGCCTATGCCGCGGCCTTGTTCGCCAAGCACCTGCTGCCCGATCCGCTGCTGGGGCTGGCCGTCGGCACCGCCGCCGGCGCGCTGCTGGGCCTGGCCACCAGCCCGATGATCGTGCGCGGCACCGATCTCACGCGGCTGATGGTCACGATGGGCGTGGCGCTGGTGCTGTACGAGCTGGCCAACAAGTTCGATGCCATCACCGGCGGCGCCGATGGGCTGCAGGGCGTGGTGATGGGGCCGCTGCTGGGCGTGTTCGAGTTCGACCTGGGCGCCCGCGTGGCCTCGGTCTACTCGCTGGTGGTGCTGTTCGCCGCGTTCGTGCTTCTGCGCCGCATCGTGCACTCGCCGCTGGGCGTGTCGCTGCAGGCGCTTCGCGACAACCGGCTGCGCGTGGCCGCCATCGGCCTGTCGGTGCACGGCCGGCTCACGGCGGTGTACACCTTGGCCGCGGCGCTGGCCGGCGCGGCCGGCGCGCTGCTGGCGCAGACCACCGGCTTCGCCTCGCTGGATGTGCTCGATTTCCACCGCAGCGCCGACGTGATGCTGGCGCTGATCATCGGCGGGGCCGGCTGGCTGTGGGGCGGGCTGATCGGCGCCATCGCCTTCAAGGTGATGCACGACCTGCTCTCGGCCGTCACCACGCAGTACTGGACGTTCTGGATCGGGCTGTTCCTGGTGGTGCTGATGCTGGTGGGCCGCGATCGGCTGTTCAGGCCCTGGCGCTGGTTTGGCGGGGGCGCGCGATGAGCGAGGTGGTGCTCCAGACCCGGTCGCTGGTCAAGCGCTTCGGCGGCATCACCGCCACGCAGGATGTCTCGATTGCCATTGAGCGCGGCGCGCGGCACGCGCTGATCGGCCCCAACGGCGCGGGCAAGACCACGCTGATCAACCTGCTCACCGGCGTGCTGCCGGCCACCTCGGGCCAGGTGCTGCTGCATGGGCGCGACATCACCGCGATGCCGGCCAACCGGCGCGTCGGCCTGGGGCTGGTGCGAACGTTCCAGATCACCCAGTTGTTCGCCTCGCTGACGCCGCTGCAGAGCCTGGCGTTGGCGGTGGCCGGGCGGCAGGGCGCGGCGCACCGCTGGTGGCGGCCGATGGGCCACGATGCCGCCATCGCCCGCGAGTGCGAGGCGCTGCTGGCGCAGTTCAGGCTCGAGGACGAGGCCGACCGGCCCACGCGCGAGCTGCCCTACGGCAAGCGGCGCCTGCTCGAGATTGCCCTGGCGGTGGCGCAGAAGCCCAGCGTGCTGCTGCTCGACGAGCCGGCCGCGGGCGTGCCGGCGGCCGAGCGGCAGGACATCCTCGACACCGTGGCGGCACTGCCGGCCGAGGTGTCGGTGCTGCTGATCGAGCACGACATGGACCTGGTCTTCAGCTTCGCGCGGCGCATGACGGTGCTGGTCAACGGCGCGGTGCTCACCGAGGGCACGCCGGACGAGATCGCCGCCGATGCGCAGGTGCAGGCGGTGTACCTGGGCGATTCGCTGGCCGGCATCAAGGACCCGCAGGATCCGGTGCTGCAGAGCGAGCTGCATCAGGTCGCTCGGCAGGCGTTGCAGGGGGCGGGTCATGGCTGAGCCCCTGCTGCGTGTGGAAGGTCTGCGCTGCGGCTACGGTGAGGCCGTGGTGCTGACCGGCGTCGATTTCACCCTCGAGGCCGGCCGCTCGCTGGCCCTGCTCGGACGCAACGGCACCGGCAAGACTACATTGCTTGAAACGTTGGTTGGCGTGACCACCCGGCACGCCGGCCGCATCCTGCTGCAGGGCCGGGAGATCCAGGCGCTGCCGGTGCACCGCCGGGCCGGGCTCGAGGGTGGCGGCATCGGCTGGGTGCCGCAGGAGCGCAACATCTTCAAGTCGCTGACGGTGGAAGAGAACCTCAGCGCCGTGGCGCGCCCGGGCCCCTGGGATCTTCGGCGCGCGTTCGAGCTGTTCCCGCGACTCGAAGAGCGCCGGCGCAACCTCGGCACGCAGCTCTCGGGCGGCGAGCAGCAGATGCTGGCCTTTGCCCGCGCGCTGGTGCTCAATCCCTGCCTGCTGTTGCTGGACGAGCCGTTGGAGGGCCTGGCGCCGATCCTGGTCGAGGAGTTGCTGCGTGCCATCCGCCGCGTGGCGCGCGAGGAGGGCCTGCCCTCCATCGTCGTCGAGCAGCACCCGCACATGGTGCTGGGCGTGACCGACGATGCCATCGTGCTCGACCGCGGCGGCATCGCCTACCGCGCCGAGAGCGAGGCGCTGCTGGCCGACCCCACCCCGCTGGACGCCTGGCTCGGCGTCGGCCACCATTGATCCCGTCGCCCGGCTGGCCCGGGCCTGTACTGCCTCTGAACCGGAGAACCCGCCCATGACGCTTCGCACCACGCCCCCGTTCCGCGCCGACCACGTCGGCAGCTTCCTGCGTCCGCAGTACCTGCTCGAGGCGCGCGACCGGTTCTTCAACCAGAAGTCGATCACCGCCGAGCAGCTGCGCGCGGTGGAAGACAAGGCCATCGCCGAGATCATCAAGTTCCAGGCCGATGTCGGCCTGCAGTCGATCACCGACGGCGAGTTCCGCCGCACCTACTTCCACATCGATTTCCTCGAGCAGCTGGGCGGCGTGAAGACCGACATCCCGGTCACCGTGAAGAAGGCCGACGGCACCGAAGAGCTGGCGCCGCCGGTGATCAAGGTGATCGACAAGGTGCGCCACGCCAAGAACATCCAGCTGGCCGACTTCCAGTACCTGAAGGCGCAGATCGCGGCGCAGGGCCTGAAGGGCGTGACGCCCAAGGTGACCATCCCGTCGCCCACCATGCTGCACTTCCGCGGCGGGCGCGCCGGCATCAGCCGCGAGGCCTATCCCGAGCTCGACCCGGCCTTCTACGACGACGTGGCCAAGGCCTATGGCGACGAGCTGCAGAGCCTGGCCGACGCCGGCTGCACCTACGTGCAGATGGACGACACCAACATGGCCTACCTGTGCGACGAGAAGATGCGCGAGGCGGCACGCCAGCGCGGCGACGATCCCAACGAGCTGCCGCACCGCTACGCCGGCTTCATCAACAAGGTGGTGGCGCACAAGCCGGCCGGCATGACGCTGGCCATGCACCTGTGCCGCGGCAATTTCAAGAGCACCTTCGCCGCCCAGGGCAACTACGAGCCGGTGGCCGAGGCGCTGCTGTCGGAGATGAAGCTGGACGCGTTCTTCCTGGAATACGACGACGACCGCTCCGGCGACTTCCGGCCGCTGCGCTTCCTGGGCAAGGACAAGATCGTTGTGCTGGGCCTGGTGACCACCAAGTTCGGCCAGCTCGAGAGCAAGGACGACCTCAAGCGCCGGATCGCCGAGGCGGCGCAATACGCGCCGCTCGAGCAGCTGTGCCTGAGCCCGCAGTGCGGCTTCTCGAGCACGGTGCACGGCAACAACATCGCCGTGGAAGACCAGCGCCGCAAGCTGGCGCTGGTGGTGGAGACGGCGGCCGAAGTGTGGGGCTGAGCCACGCCCGGCCGGGTCACCGGCGCCCGGCCGACCGCTGGAAGAGTGACCGATGATGTACGCGTCCACCACCCAGTGGGTCGATGCGCCGCGCGAGCTGCCCGAGGGCCGCTCGCTGTACGTCATCGGCGATGTCCATGGTTGTGCCGACGAGCTGGTGGCGATGCAGCGGCACCTGCGTGCCGCCATCGCGCATCATCCCGACCGGTCGGCCACCCTGGTGCATGCGGGCGACTACATCGATCGCGGCCCGGCCATCGTGCGCACGCTGCGTGCCCTGCTCGAAGACAGCCTCCGTGACGACGGCATCGAGCGCGTGCACCTGGTGGGCAACCACGAGCAGTTCCTGATCGAGCTGATCGGCGGCGATCCCGCGCTCACCCGCGACTTCGTCGTCGCCTGGTACGACAACGGCGGCGAACACACGATGCGCGAGTTGGATGTGCCGGGCTACGGGCGGCTGCTCGACAGCGGGGAGGTGCACGAGCTCGGACGGCGCGCCGCCCAGGCCCTGGGCCCGGACCTGGTGGCCTGGCTGCAGGATCTGGTGCCGATGCACCGGGTGGGCGACTATGTCTGCGTGCATGCCGGCATCGACCCGGCCGTGGCACTCGAGGCGCAGGACTTCACCGACCTGCTGCTGATCCGCGAACCCTTCCTGGCCGGCAAGGACTGGTCGCACCCGTTCTGCGTGGTGCACGGTCATTCGATCTCGATGCCGGTGGTTCGGCGGCACCGCATCGGCGTGGATGCCGGCTGCTGGCGCCGCGGCGTGCTGTGCGCGGTGCAGATCGAGGGCCGCCGGCTGCGCTTCCATGGTGTGGCGTGCGACCCTGAGCTGCTGCGCCAGGAGCGGCTGCGCGGCCTCGATGGCGAGTGGCGCTGGACGGCCGCCGAGCCGGTGCGTTAGCCCGGCGTGCCCGCCCGGGCAGCGGTAAATTCGAGGCTTCGAACCCAGGAGACCCCCGATGTCCGAACCGCTCGTGCTCGTCGCCACCGATGGACCGGTGCGCACCCTCACGCTGAACCGCCCCGCCGCGCTCAACAGCTTCACCGGCGCGATGCATGTCGAGCTGCGCGCTGCCATCGAGGCGGCCGTGGCCGACGAAGCGGTGCGCTGCCTGGTGATCACCGGTGCCGGGCGCGGCTTCTGTGCCGGCCAGGACCTGAACGACCCGGACATGGGCCCCGGCCCCGACGGCAAGCCCGACGTGGGGGCCGTGATCGAGCGCAACTACCGCCCGCTGGCGCTGCGCATCCGCACGCTGCCGATCCCGGTGATCGCGATGGTCAACGGCGTGGCCGCCGGGGCCGGCGCCAACTTCGCGCTGGGCTGCGACGTCGTGCTGGCGGCACGTTCGGCCAGCTTCATCCAGGCGTTCTCGAAGATCGGGCTCATTCCGGATTGCGGGGGCACCTGGCTGCTGCCGCGCATCGTCGGCCGGGCGCGGGCCATCGGGCTGGCGATGACCGGCGACAAGCTCTCGGCCGAAGAGGCCGCACAGATGGGCATGATCTGGCGCTGTGTCGACGATGCCGCGCTGGCCGAACAGACACGGGCCCTGGCGCTGAAGCTGGCGGCCATGCCTTCACGGGCGTTGGCGGCCACGCGCCTGGCCATCGACGAGGCCATGCCCGCCAGCTATGCCGAGGCCCTGAGCATCGAGGCCCGGGTGCAGGGCGAACTGGGACGTGCCGGCGATTTCGCCGAGGGCGTGGCGGCCTTCCAGCAGAAGCGCGCGCCGGTCTTCAAGGACCGCTGATCGCGGCGTTGCCGAGCGGCGCTTTTCGGCCCATTGGGCGATTGCAGGGCACCTATGCTGTCGATGGCCCGTGAGGTGGGCCGACGCGTGGGCATTGAATCGGGACGAACATGATCGGCGCATTGGGTTGGATCCTCGGGCTGGCGGTGATCATCGGGGCCGTGTGGCTGTGGCGCCGCCGGCTGGCCGAACAACGCGAGCGCGAGCACGATGCCGCGGCGCGCGAGATGGCGGTGATCGCCATGGCCCGCGCCGAAGCCGCCAAGGCCAAGCAGGCGGCTGCGGAGGCTTCAGAGGCGCAGGCCGCCCGTGAGGCCGCAGAGGCGCAGGCGGCCCGCGAGGCCGCAGAGGCGCAGGCGGCCCGCGAGGCCGCACAGGCGCAGGCGGCCCGCGAGGCCGCACAGGCGCAGGCGGCCCGCGAGGCCGCACAGGCGCAGGCGGCCCGCGAGGCCGCACAGGCGCAGGCGGCCGGCGAGGCCGCAGAGGCGCAGGCGGCCCGCGAGGCCGCAGAGGCGCAGGCGGCCCGCGAGGCCGCAGAGGCGCAGGCGGCCCGCGAGGCCGCAGAGGCGCAGGCGGCCCGTGAGGCCGCAGAGGCGCAGGCGGCCCGTGAGACCGCAGAGGCGCAGGCGGCCCGTGAGGCCGCAGAGGCGCAGGCGGCCCGTGAGGCCGCAGAGACGCAGGCCGCCCGTGAGGCCGCAGAGGCGCAGGCGGCCCGTGAGGCCGCACAGGCGCAGGCGGCCCGCGAGGCCGCAGAGGCGCAGGCGGCCCGCGAGGCCGCAGAGGCGGCGCAGGCCGCCGCGCGCATCGTTCGTCCGCCGCCGGCCAGTGCCGCCGAGACCTTGGTGCTGGTGGCCGATGACTCCAAGGTGGTGCGGGTCAAGACCAGCCGGCTGCTGGCCGGTCACGGCTACCGGGTGGTGCTGGCCGAGGATGGCGAGGCGGCCTGGCGACAGATCGAGGCCGAACTGCCGCATGTGCTGATCACCGATGTCGAGATGCCCGGCCTCGATGGCTTCGAGTTGACGCGCCAGTTGCGCGCGCGCCGCGACGCGGCCGAGACGCTGGTGATCATGATCACCTCGTCCGATGCCGAGCATGCGGCCGAGGCGCGCGAGGCGGGCGTCTCGATCCTGCTCGGCAAGCCCTACCCCGAAGACCAACTGCTGGCCCATGTGGCCAGCGTGCGCACCGTCGCGGCGTAGGCCGGTCCTGCCCTCGTCAGTGACCGACGACCACCGGCACCTCGGTCGCCGGCGGCGTGTTGCGGCTGCGGCCACAGCGCACGATGCCGTCGATCATCACCATGCCCACGCCGGGGATGTCGCCCAGCTGCACGCTCTCGAGCAGGGTGCGGCCGGCGGTGTGCTGGGCCCGGTCCATGAAGACGAAGTCGGCGTCGCGGCCCGGCTCGATCAGGCCGCAGTTGAGCTTGCGCAGCCTGGCCGTGTTGCCGGTGGCCATGCAGAACACCAGCTCGGCCGGGATGCGCGCCAGGCTGGAGATCAGCGCGATCATGCGCAGGATGCCCAGCGGCTGCACGCCCGAGCCGGCCGGCCCGTCGGTGCCCAGGATCACCCGGTGCGGGCACTTCAGCTGCATCGCCGCCTGCGCCGCGGCGATGGCCACGCGCTCGTTGCCGTTGTGCACGATCTCGATGGCGCGGCTGCTCTTCTCGCACAGCTCGCACACATGCGCCTCGGGCAACGCGGTGTGGCCGCCGTTGATGTGGCCGATGACATCGGCATCGGCCTCGAGCACCACGTCCTTGTCGATCAGGCCCGAGCCGGGGATGCTGGGCCCGCCGGTGTGGATGGTGCTCTGGATGCCATGCTTGCGCGCCCAGGCCACCATCTCCTTGGCTTCGTAGCCGGCCTTCACCGAGCCCAGCCCCACCTCGCCCAGCAGGCGCACGCCGGCCGCGGCCAGCTCGGCGAAGTCGCTCTCGACCATGCCCTTCTCGATCACCGGCGCGCCGGCCAGCACCTTCACGCCGCCGGGGCGGAAGTTGTCGAAGGCGCGCTGGGCGGTGATGGCCAGCGCCTTCAGGCCGACGATATCTTTCGGCCGGCCGGGCAGGTGCACCTCGCCGGCCGAGATCATCGTGGTGATGCCGCCGTTCATCGTGCTGTCGATCCAGCCCAGCTGGCTCTGGCGCGGCGTCCAGTCGCCGAACACCGGGTGCACGTGGCTGTCGATCAGGCCCGGCGCGACGCAGGTCTGGCGCGCATCGATCAGCGTGGTCGGCTGCGCGGTGTCGCAGTCCTTCTCCTTGCCGACCTGCGTGATGATGCCGTCGATCACCACGAGGGTGTCGGCATCGAGGATGGGGCGGTCGATGTCGCCGGACAGCATCAGCCCGACGTTGCGGATCACCACCTTGCCGGACTTGCCACCGGCGGCTGCTTCGGCCATGAACACCCTCCAGGATTTGATGTAGCAAAGGCTACATGAAATCGGGGAGCCCCTCAATGGAGGTCGGGCCCGAGGCGCCGCCTGCGGCCAGGCGCCGTCGGGCCGCCTGGCGTGTGCAGCCGGAAGGCGCGGACCCGCGCGCGGCGATCAGGTCAGCGCCAGCGCATCGCGGGCCGCCACGCGGCCTTCGTCCGTCGGCACCACCCACACCTCGATGAGGCTGTCGGGCGCATGCAGGGCGGCCACCTCGTCCCCCCGTGCCGCCTGGTTGGCAGCTTCGTCGAGCTTCACGCCCAGCCATCCCAGGCCCCGGCACACGGCGCTGCGGGTGGCGGCGTCGCGCTCGCCGATGCCGCCGGCAAAGCCCAGCACGTCCAGCCCGCCCAGGCAGGCCACCAGCGCGCCGCTTTCGCGCTCGATGCGGTGCACGAACTGGGCGATGGCCTGGACGGCGCGGGCATCGGTGCTGGCACGCAAGGTACGCATGTCGGCCGACAGGCCCGAGACGCCCAGCAGGCCCGATTGCTTGTACAGCAGCTTCTCGATCGACTCGGCTGTCCAGCCCTGCCGCAGCAGGTGCAGCAGCACGCCGGCATCGAGCGTGCCGCAGCGGGTGCCCATCATCAGCCCGTCCAGCGCCGAGAAGCCCATCGAGCTGGCGATGCTGCGCCCCTCGCGCACCGCGCACAGGCTGGCGCCGTTGCCCAGGTGCGCCAGCAGCATCCGCTGGCGCGCCCGTGGCGAACGGCCGGTGAGCTGGTCGGTCACGTAACGGTAGGAAAGACCATGGAATCCGTAGCGGCGCACGCCCTGCTGCCAGAAGCTCTCCGGCAGCGCGAAGCGGGTTTCGATCTCGGGCTGGGTGGCATGGAAGGCGGTGTCGAAGCAGCCGATCTGCGGCACCTCGGGGCAGGCGCGGCGGAAGGCCTTCACGCCGGTGAGGTTGTGCGGCTGGTGCAGCGGCGCCAGCGGCTCGAGCGACTCGAGATAGGCCAGCACCGCGTCGTCGATGACCATCGAGGCCGAATAGCGCGGGCCGCCGTGCACGATGCGGTGCGCCACGGCGCGCAGGCGCATGCTGCCTTCGCCCTGCACCGCCTCGATCACCGCCTGCAGCGCGCAGGCGAACGGCGATTCGCCCACGGCCGGCGCAAGCGGCCGTGAGGCCTTGTCGCGGCCCGGCGCGGCCAGCGCGATCACCGGCGAGCCGCCGGGTTCCAGGCCCTCGGCCTGGCCGGACAGGCCGGTGGCGCCGACCTCGCGGCCATCGACGGGATAGACGGCGAACTTCAGCGACGACGAGCCCGCATTGACGCTGAGGATGACCTCGGACGAAGACATGTGAAAAGCCACTTCGAAGGTTGATCAGGCACGCTTGCGGCCATGGTGGGCCACCAGCACGGCCAGCGCGGCCGAGGCCAGGCGGGCGGTGGCGCCGTCGGCACGGCTGGTCAGCGCGATCGGCACGCGGGCCCCCAGCACCACGCCGCTGACCATCGCGCCGCCGAGGTACTCGAGCTGCTTGGCCAGGATGTTGCCAGACACCAGGTCGGGCACCATCAGGATGTCGGGGTCGCCGGCCACCGGTGAATCGATCTTCTTGATCTTGGCCGCCTCCAGCGAGATGGCGTTGTCGAAGGCCAGCGGGCCGTCGACGATGCCGTCGGTGATCTGGCCGCGGTCGGCCATCTTGCACAGCGCGGCGGCATCGAGCGTGGCGCTCATGCGCGGGTTCACCGTTTCCACCGCAGCCAGCACCGCCACCTTCGGTCGGGTGCAGCCCAGCACGCGGGCCAGGTCGATGGCGTTCTGCACGATGTGCACCTTGTCCTCGAGCGAGGGCTCGATGTTGAGCGCGGCATCGGTGACCAGCAGCGGCTTGTGGTAGGTGGGCACGTCGAAGCGGAACACATGCGACAGGCGCCGCTTGGTGCGCAGCTCGGGCCGCGCCAGCACCGCCTTCATCAGCTCGTCGGTGTGCAGGCTGCCCTTCATCAGCGCCTGCACCACGTCGGTGGCAGCCAGCTCGGCGGCCTTCTGGGCGGCAGCGTCGCTGTGGGCGGCGTCGATCAGCTCGACGCCGCTGAGATCGATCTCGGCCTGCTCGGCGATGCGCAGCAGGCGGTCCTTCGGGGCGACGATGATCGGCGTGAACAGGTCGTGTCGCGCGGCCTCCATCGCGCCGCGCAGCGATTCGACGTCGCAGGGGTGCACGATGGCGCAGCGCAGGCGATCCAGGCGTGTGGCCCGGTCGAGCAGGCGTTGCACGCCGGCCGCGGCATCGAACACATGCAGGCGCAGCCCGTTGGCCACCGGCACGCGCTGCTTCTGCTGCGGCGCCTTGACCACCGCCTCGCCCAGCATCACGTCGGGGCCGCCCTGGCGACGCACCGCGCAATCCAGCGTCACATGGTGGGTGGCCGGATCGAGTGCCTTGACCCGCACCTCGATCTCGAGCCGCTCGCCGGCATGGGCCGGCTGCAGGAAGCGCATGCGCTGCTCGATGTACACCGTGCCCGGCCCGGGGAACACCGTGCCCAGCATGGTCGACACCATGGCCCCGCTCCACATGCCGTGGGCGGTCTTGCCGGCCAGCCCTTCCGAGCGGGCATAGCTGTCGTCCAGGTGGGTGGGGTTCAGGTCGCCCGAGACGGCGGCGAAGCCGGCGATGTCGGCGTCGGTGAGCGTGCGCACCAGCGTCGCGCCCTGGCCGATCGACAGCTCGTCGAAGGTGTGGTTCTGCATCCACTCCTGGTGCAGTTCATGGGTCATGGTGAGGTCCTCACAGGTTCGTTGTTGTGATCGGGGTGGCCGGCTGCGGTGGCCGACCGAGCGAGAAAGAGCAGTGCAGCCTCAGTTCCAGGCCATCGCGGTGACCCAGGTCTGCAGGCGCCGGCCGTGGAAGCGACGCGCGTTCAGGCCTTCGGCCAGGCGGGTGGCGCGTCCGCGGTCCGGCACCAGCTGAACGATGGCATAGACATCGTCGTTGGCGCCAGCGGTATTGATCAGCTCGAGCTGACTTTCCTCGCATTGGGGCAGCAATGACAGGATTTCCTGCCGCGTCGTGTCGGCGGGCAGGCCGAAGATCAGGAGTCGCAGGTCGGTGGACATGGTGTCGATTCGCAAGTGCAAGAAACGTGCAGGGTCGGGGTCGGCACGGGGCCTCAGTTCGGCCGAGGTGCCGGCCGGGAGGCCGGTGGGCGCGGGGTGGTGCTGGCCGCGCGCGCGGTGCGTCGCCCTGGTGCACGCCGCCCCTTGGCGGGGCCGGGTGCGGCATCGTGGGGCTGGGCAGGGGCGATCGGGTGCTCCAGCGGTGCGGTGAGCCGACGTGCCAGCTCGATGACGCGGTCGGGGTCGGCATCGAGCATGGCCATCAGCAGCTCGATGATCTCGCTGCGCGGGTTGTGCAGCGTGGGCTCGATCATCATCACCGCAGCGGCCACGGCCAGCGCACGTTCGCGGGTGTCGGTGTCGGGCAGCATCTCGCCCAGGGCGTTGAGGGCCTCCACCGGTGCGACGGCAGCGATGCGGGCTTCGTGGCGCAGCAACTCGTCCCACTCGATGGTGGTCTCGGTGGCGACGCCGGTGGCGGCCTGCACATGGGCCAGCAGACGGGCCAGGCGGAAGCTGCGGCGTTCGAAGGCACCGATCGACACCATCCCGGCCATCACGATGCGGCACACGGCCTGGGCGAATCCGCCTTCGGCCAGGTGCGGCAGCACACTCTCGCGGGCCTGCTGCAGTTCGAGTTCAGCGCGGTCGATCGCCCGTGATTCGTCGGACGGGTCGGGCGGCAGCCAGGCGCCGAAGCCCAGCGGGCCGTACAGGCTGCGTGTGAGCTGCACCACGCTGCGATCGCGCAGGTCGCGGTACAGATCGAGCGAGGTCTCGATCACGCCCGAGACCGCGCGCTCCCACTGGATGAACGGGTGGGTGTCCGGCAGTGGCCGGCGGTGCTCGCGCACCACCTCGGCGGCCTTGGCGAGCGGGCTGCCGTCGGGCACCGCATCGGCCAGGGCCTGGCGTTGCCAGCGCAGCGGATGCCAGGGGGTCAGGGCGTCGCCCATCGCGCGCGGCACCATCGCCCGCACCCAGGGGCGCAGCCAGGTCTTGTACAGCGCGGTCTGATACTCGGAGACCTTGGCCACGGTGGAGAACAGCTGCTCCTCGCCGCGGCCTTCGGGGTTGATGGCCCGCAGGTCGTCCATGGTGCGGTGCTCGAAGTGCACCGTGTAGTTGCCGGGCTCCAGGTCTTCCCAGCGCAGCTCAGCCTCGTCGGCCTTGCTGCGCAGCTTCATCTCGTACAGGCCCGGGGGCAGGTGCTCGATCACATCCAGCGAGTTGACGATCTGGTCGTGTTCCTTGCGGGCGATGTCGGCGCCGACGAAGATGCCCAGGTGCCCGACGCGCTCGTGCAGCACGTAGACGATCACCCGGCCGGCCGCGGCGATGGCGCGCTCGCTGCCCCAGGTGTCGACGATCCAGTTCAGCGCCTGCGGCGGCGGCGTGATGTTGTCGCCCCACGAGGCGAACACCACCACCGGCTGGGTGATGTTTCGCAGGTCGATGCGGCGGCCGGCCGACTTCACCTCGCCGCGGGCCAGCCGGTTGCCGACGAACAGGTTCTCGACGATGGCCTCGATCTCGGCGCCGGTCATGCGGAAGATGCCGCCCCACCAACGTTCGAACTCGAGAAAGCGCTCGGCTTCGGTGTCCACCTTGGACCACAGCTTGTACTGCTTGCTCCACAGCGTGTTGGCCGGGTTCAGGTTCTCGAAGTTCTGCACCAGGTGCGCGCCGTCGAAGCGGTCGCCGCCCAGATCGGCGGTCAGGCCCGCCAGCCACGCGCCGCCCAGCATCGCGCCGCTGTAGCGCATCGGGTTCATCGACGAGCTGCCGGCCCAGTACGACAGCGGGGCGCCGACGATCATCAGCGGCCCGAACAGCTCGGGCCGCACCGAGGCCAGCATGGCCATGGCCCAGCCGGCCTGGCAGTTGCCGATGACGGCCGGGCGGGCCTTGCACTTCGGGTGGCGCCGGATCACCTCCTCGAGGAAGCGGGCCTCGGCCAGCATCACGTCGCCCAGCGTCTGGCCTTCTTCAGGCTGGGGCCGGAAGGTGACGAAGTACACCGAGTGGCCGGCGCGCAGCGCCACGCCCACCTCGGAATCGTCCTTGAAGCCGCCGATGCCCGGCCCGTGGCCGGCGCGGGGATCCACCACCACCAGCGGGCGGGCCGTGGGGTCGGTGGGCAGTTCGGCCGGCGGCACGATGCGCAGCAGCGCGTAGTTGCAGCGCTGCGGCAGCTCGCGGCCATCCAGCACCAGTTCGTGCTCGAACTTCAGCAGCGGCGGCTCGCCGGCCTTCAGGTGTTCGACATAGGTGTTGCCGCGCTGGCGCATCACGTCCAGGTAGAGCAGGCTGCGCTGGGCCGCGTCGACGGCGTAGTCCAGGCTGCTGGCGGCCAGGTCGGCGCCGGGCAGGGCGCCCAGGGCGGGGTGATGCGAGGGGGTCGAGGTCATGTGCGGGCCAGGATGAAGGTCACCATCTGGTCTTCGACACCCGCAGGGCCAAATCGAGTGAACTTTGTTGCGGCGCGTCAACGCTGTCACGCTTGACCCGCCGGCATGACCGACCGATACACCGAAGGACGCTGCGTGGCGTCGCCATCGGGGAATCGCCTTGACCCTTGCCGCCCTTTTTTCCAAGCCCGCCGCCCTGCCGGTGGTGCCCAAGGTGGTGCAACAGCTGATCCAGAGCTTCCAGCGCGACGACGTCTCGATCGCCCAGATCGCCGAGCAGCTGGCCGCCGATCCGGTGCTCAGCGCCAAGACGCTGCGGCTGGCCAATTCGGCCTACTTCCATGTCTCGCGCCACATCGGCACGGTGGACGACGCCCTGCGCATGCTGGGCTTCGTGATGGTGCGCAACCTGGTGGTGGGCTGCGGTGTCTCGGGCGCCTTCAAGGGCGTGCAGGGCATCGACCTGCCGCGCTTCTGGCGGCACAGCGCGCACACCGCCGCGGTGGCGCGCTGGCTGGCGCCGCATGCCCAGCTCAACAGCGACCAGGCGTTCACCATCGGCCTGCTGCAGGGCGTGGGGCAGTTGGTGATGCACGCCGCCGACGCCGCGCAGGTGCGGCCCCTGGACGATGCCTGCGATCCGCTGTCCCGCGAACGCGCCGCACTGGAGCGCGAGCGGCTCGGCTACCACCACGGCGAAGTGGGCGGCGAGCTGGCGCGGCGCTGGAACTTTCCGGCCGCCATCAGCGACCCGATGGCCCAGGCGCCGATGCTGCCGGACAAGGGCAGGCTGGAGCCCCAGGCCGCCTTGGCCCACATCGCGGCCTGGCGCTCGCGCATCGACGTCTTGCACCTGTCGGACGACCAGGCCCAGGCGGAGTGCCCGCAGGGCCCGGCGAAGTCGCTGGGGCTGGAACTGTCCTGGTCCGAGGGCCGGCTGGACATCGAGGGCCACGACGGGCCGGCCACCATGCCGCCGCTGGCCGACCTGGGCAGCGGCATGGAGTCGATGTTCGGATAGGCCGGGCCGGCTCAACGCGCGGCCACCGTGCGCAGCACGGCATCGATCAGAAAGGCCTCCCAGTGGGCCATGGCCTCGGGCGCCTCGAGCGCCTCGCCGAGGAAGGCCGACAGCGTGAAGCGGTTGGAGAGGTAGAAGTAGCCTAGCGCCGCGATCATCAGGTAGATGTCGCGTGCGGCCACATCGGCGCGGAACAGGCCCTGCTCGGCCCCGCTTTGCAGCACGCGCTCGGTGATCGAGATCGCCGGCGACGAGTACTCGCGCGCCCGCAGGCTCTTGCCGATGTGCTTGCCCCGGTGCAGGTTCTCGGTGTTGAGCAGCGTGATGAAGTCGGGGTTCTTCTGGTAGTAGCTCCAGATGAACCGGATCACCGTGCGCATCGCCTCGTCGGGCCGCGAGGTGTCCAGCGCCAGTGCCGATTCGGCATCGTTGAAGCGGCGATAGGTGTCTTCCAGCACCGCGATGAACAGCGCTTCCTTGCTGCCGAAGTAGTAGTAGATCATCCGGTCGTGCGAGCGCGCGGCCTTGCTGATCTGCTCGATGCGCCCGCCGGCGAAGCCGTGCTTGGCGAACACCTTGGTGGCCGCGCGCAGGATCGCGTCGCGCGTGGCCTGGGCGGCGCGTTCGCGCACGCCGGGCTTGCGCGGGCTGGCCGGTCGGGTGCTCATGCCGCGCAGCGCGTCAGTTATTGATCGACGAACGCGCGCTCGATGACGAAGTCGCCCGGCGTGGTGGTGTTGCCTTCCTTGAACTGCCGGGCCTCGAGCATGGTCTTCAGGTCCTTCAGCAGCCCGGGGCTGCCGCAGATCATCACGCGGTCCTCGGCCGGGTTGAGCTGGGGCACGCCCAGGTCGGCGCACATCTTGCCGTTCTCGATCAGCGTGGTGATGCGGCCCTGGTAGCGGAAGGGCTCGCGGGTGACGGTGGGGTAGTAGAGCATCTGCTTGCTCACCATCTCGCCCAGGAACTCGTGCTGCGGCAGCTCCTTCTCGAGGTAGTCGTGGTAGGCCAGCTCGGCCACCTCGCGCACGCCGTGCACCAGGATCACCTGCTCGAACTTCTCGTAGGTGGCCGGGTCGCGCACGATGCTCATGAAGGGGGCCAGCCCGGTGCCGGTGGAGAGCATGTACAGCCGCTTGCCGGGCAGCAGGTAGTCGATCACCAGCGTGCCGGTGGGCTTCTTGCCCACCACCACCGTGTCGCCCACCTGGATGTGCTGCAGCTTCGAGGTGAGCGGGCCGTCGGGCACCTTGATGCTGAGGAACTCGAGGTGCTCCTCGTAGTTGGCGCTGACGATGCTGTAGGCGCGCAGCAGCGGCTTGCCGTTGACGCGCAGGCCGATCATCGTGAAGTGGCCGTTGAGGAAGCGCAGCGCCGGATCGCGCGTGGTGGTGAACGAGAACTGGCGGTCGGTCCAGTGGTGCACGGTCAGGACGCGTTCTTCGAGGAAGGCACTCATGGCGGTGTCGGCGGGTTGGGCAGGCGTTGCAAGGGACCGGCGGACGCCCGGGGCGTGCCGGCTGGAAGGGACGGGCCTCGCACCGCCCGCCGGAACAGGCTGGTGGGCTGCGCGCGTTGCGGTGCCTCCGGCCATGCGCTACATTCGCCGTTCATGTAGTGAAGGCTACATGAACGTTCAGTGCGTGCTACATGAAGTCGGCAGTCCGCGGCTGGCGCGTATTGTGCCTCGATGGCAGGGTTCCCCCGTAGTTTCGAATTGATCTCGATCATGTGCTGAGGCGGATGAGCGAACACGAGCACACCAAGACCGATGGCTGGGGCGACGCGCCCCTGGTGCCTGCCGGGCCGGCGACCCCCGGCACCGCCGATGCCGCCTGGCGCGCAGCGCCGCGCAACGAGCGCATGGCCGCCGGCAAGATCGAATGCAACGCCTGCCCGGTGCTGTGCCAGATCAGCCCCGGCAAGCCCGGGGCCTGTGACCGCTATGCCAACCACGACGGGGTGCTGGTGCGGCTCGACCCGGTGCTGATCCTGCAGCGTCAGGTGGCCGCCCCGGCCGCCGGGCCCGACACGGTGGATGCGGGGGCCGAGCCAGGCTCGACGGTTGGGGCCGGCGAGGCGGTGCCCTTCGTCGCCGAGGGCCAGCCGCAGCCGCGCCCCATCGTGCCCACCGAGGGCCTGTTCGTCACCGCCGTCGGTGCCTCCACCACCTACCCCGACTACAAGCCGGCGCCCTTCATCGTCTCGTCGCAGGTGCGTGGCGTGGACATGGTCACCGTGGTCACCGAGGGCATCTTCAGCTACTGCAGCATGAAGGTGAAGATCGACACCGACCGCTGGCTGGGCCCCGAGCAGGCCAACGTGCGCTGCCGCGGCGAGGTGGTGGGCCATGTCACCACCGCCGAATACGGCTCGCAGATGCTCTCGCTGGGCGGGGTGCACCACCTCACCGGCGGCAGCAAGAAGGAAGGCCGCGTCACCGTGGAGATGATGCAGGCGCTGGGCAACCGGCAGGCGGTGGAGTTCACCATCGACGGCGGTGCCGGCGTGGTGATCCAGGCCGGTGCCGCGCCCATCGTCAACGGCACGCCCGAGAGCCGCATGCGCGTGGGCTGCGGCTCGGCCACGGTGGGCATCTTCGCCGAGCAGTTCAAGGGCCTGGTCGACGAGGTAGTGGTCGTCGACGACCACATCACCGGCGTGCTCACCGAGCACCAGGCCGGGCGTTGCCTGCACATGCGGCCGTCGGGCCTGCAGGTGCGTGGCCGCAAGAGCACTGCCGGGCGCTACTTCCAGGTGGCCAACCCCGGCACCGGCTGGGGCGGCACCGACATCGACGATCCGCTGGCCATCATCGAGGGCTGGGACGCCGAGCGCGCCTGGCCGGGGCTCACCTTGCTGATGGTCTCGACCACCGGCGAGCACGCCGCCTGGTATGTGCTGGATGAAACGTTGGTGCCACGCACGGCGCCCATGCCCGCGGCGGTGCAGGCCATCGTCGAGCGCATCGGCGAGAACTGCGAGCCCTCGCTGGCCAGCGTGCTGTTCCTGGCCGGTGCCGGCGGCAGCCTGCGCGCCGGCGTCACCGACAACCCGATCCGCCTGACGCAATCGATCAAGCGGGCGCTGGTCAACGTCACCTGCGGCGGCGCGCCGGCCTATGTGTGGCCGGGCGGCGGCATCACGGTGATGGTGGATGTGATGCGCATGCCGGCGCGCAGCTTCGGCACGGTGCCCACGCCGGCCATCATCGCGCCGATCGAATTCAGCCTGCGGCTGGACGACTACCGCGCGCTGGGCGGGCACATGGGCTATGTGCGCACGCTCGAGCAGACGCTGGCCACCGGCGCCTGGCACCACGATGGCGCCCCGACGGCGCGGCGCGTCGTGCCGGCGCTGCCATCCAACCCCTGGCCGCTGGCCGGTGGGCCGATGCTGGGGTAGGGCGGGAACCTCGTCCAACGATGCAAGCGACGCGCACCCCACTGCCCGGCGAACGCTGGCACTTCCAGCATGGTCCCATCGACCTGGTGATCGGGGCCGAGGGCGAGGCCGCCGCGCTGGCGGCGGCGCACCAGGCGGCGTGGCATCGAATGCAGTCGATCCTGGCCGAGCTGGTGGCCGAGCTGCCGCGCCTGCGCCTGCCGGTGACCGCCCTGCCGGATGAGCCGGATGAGCCGGATGAGCTATGGGGAGGCCTGCGCGGCCCGGTCGCCCGGCGCATGGTGCAGGCCTGCCGGCCGTTCGCGCCGGTGTTCATCACGCCGATGGCGGCGGTGGCCGGTGCGGTGGCCGAAGAGTTGATCGAGGCCTATCGCGGGCCCGGCATCCGCCGCGCCTGGATCAACAACGGCGGCGATGCTGCCTTCCACCTGTCCCCTGGGCAGACCTTGCGGGTCGGCCTGTTCAGCGACCTGTCGCGCGTGGCCGAGCTCGCCGCGCGCGGCGGCCCGGCGCTCGATGGCGCGATGGCCATCGGCGCCGGCGACGGCGTGGCCGGCCTGGCCACCAGCGGCTGGCGCGGGCGCAGCTTCTCGCTGGGCATCGCCGACAGCGTCACCGTGCTGGCCGCCAGCGCGTCGCAGGCCGATGCGGCGGCCACCATGATCGCCAATGCGGTGGACGTCGATGCGCCGGGCATCGTGCGCCGGCCGGCCTGCGAGCTGCGCGACGACACCGACCTGGGCGAGCGCCTCGTCACCGTGCAGGTGCCGCGCCTGGCGCCCGCACAGCAGGCGGCCGCGCTGCGGGCTGGCCTGGCCCTGGCGCGCCACTGCCTCGCACAAGGCCTGATTCGCGGCGCCGCGCTGGTGTGCCAGGATGCCCATGCGCAGGTGGGCCTGTGCGAGCGGCTGCAGCCCCTCGAGGGGCTGGCCGCCTGAGCGGCGCCGCCTCACCCCAAGACCTCACCCCGAGACATCCGCAAGGACGCTTCCCGATGAACCTGATCGACATCCGCCGCATCGTCACCACCGTGGAGGACATCTTTCACGAAGGCGGTCCGCGCGCCGCCGAGCCGCCGCGACGCGGCTCGATCGCGGTGGTGATGACCAATCCCTACGCCGGCCGCTACGAACCCGACATCCTGCCGATGATGGATGCGCTCACGCCGGTGGGCATCGACATGGCACATCGCCTGCGCGCAGCAATGGATCTGCCGCCCGAGCGCATCGAAAGCTACGGCAAGGGCGCCATCGTCGGCGCCGCGGGCGAGCTGGAGCATGGCGCGCTGTGGCATGTGCCGGGCGGCTATGCGATGCGCGAGCTGCTGGGCTGGAAGGGCGATGCCGCGGCGTACAAGCGCGGGGATTCCAATGCCGGCCAGGGCGGCAATGCACTGGCCATCGTGCCCAGCACCAAGAAGGTCGGCCCGCCCGGCTGCGCGCTGGATGTGCCGCTCACCCACATCAATGCAAGTTATGTACGCAGCCACTACGACGCGATGGAAGTGCGCGTGCCCGGCTCGCCCCGGCCCGACGAGCTGGTGTTCATCCTGGTGATGAGCACCGGTGGCCGGGTGCATGCCCGCGTGGGCGGGCTCACCGCCGCCGGCATTTCCAAGTGGGACGGGCTGCGCTGAGGCGCCCCATCCCCGCACACCGCATCCTGAGGAGAGAGCCCCATGCCCGCCGAGATCCGCAAGCTCATCGTGCAGGTCGACGAGACCCACCGCGAGATGGGTCGCGAAGTGAACCCGCCCACGCGCCGCGCCCTGGCGATGGCGGTGATCCGCAATCCGTTCGCCGGCCGCTGGGTCGAACAGCTCGACGAGCTGATCGCCATCGGCGAAGAGCTTGGCGGCCTGCTGGGCGCGAGGTGCGTGCAGGCGCTGGGCATCGAGCCCGGCCAGGCGCACAGCTACGGCAAGGCGGCCATCGTCGGCGAGGCCGGCGAGCTCGAGCATGCCGCGGCCCTGCTGCATCCCAAGCTCGGTGCACCGCTGCGCAAGGCGGTGGAAAAAGGCGCCGCCTTGGTGCCTTCGGCCAAGAAGCAGGGCGGCGTGGGCACCGCGATCGACGTGCCGCTGGGCCACAAGGACGCCGCCTTCGTGCGCAGCCACTTCGATGCCATCGAGGCGCGTGTGGCCGATGCGCCGCGCGCCGACGAGATCGTGGTGGCCGTCTCGGTCACCGCCAGCGGCCGGCCGCTGCCGCGCATCGGTGGCCTGCAGGTCAGTGAAATCCAGGGGCAGGACGGCCTGCGCTGACGGGTAGGCTTCGCAGCCTCCCGGCACGTTTCATGCTGGACGCCCCCGACACCGCAGGCCGTGGGGGTGCCATCGATCCCACTTGCGGCCTCACCCTTTCGATGAAGGACATCGCCATGTTTCGACGCACCGTTCTCTCCGCCGCCGTGATCGCGGCCAGTGCCTTCGCGATTGCGCCGGCCCACGCCCAGGGCACCATCAAGATCGGCGAGGTCAACAGCTACAAGGTGCAGCCCGCCTTCCTCGACCCGTACAAGAAGGGCATGGAACTGGCCGTCGAGGAGATCAACGCCGCCGGCGGCCTCAACGGCAAGAAGCTGGTGCTGATCACCCGCGACGACAACGGCAACCCCGGCGATGCGGTGCGCGCCGCCGAGGAGCTGGTCTCGCGCGAGCAGGTGGACGTGCTGGCCGGCGGCTTCCTCTCCAACATCGGCCTGGCGCTGACCGACTTCGCCAAGCAGAAGAAGTTCTTCTACCTGGCCAGCGAGCCGCTGACCGACAAGATCGTCTGGCAGAGCGGCAACAAGTACACCTTCCGCCTGCGCCCCAGCACCTACATGCAGTCGGCGATGCTGGTGCCCGACGCGGCCAAGCTCAAGAAGAAGCGCTGGGCGGTGGTCTACCCCAACTACGAGTACGGCCAGTCGGCGGTGGCCACCTTCAAGGCGCTGCTCAAGGCGGCGCAGCCCGATGTCGAGTTCGTCGCCGAGCAGGCGCCGCCGCTGGGCAAGCTCGATGCCGGCAGCGTGGTGCAGGCGCTGGCCGATGCCAAGCCCGACGCGATCTTCAACGTGCTGTTCGGCGCCGACCTGTCGAAGTTCGTGCGCGAGGGCAACACCCGCGGCTTGTTCCAGGGCCGCGAGGTGGTGAGCATGCTCACCGGCGAGCCCGAGTACCTCGATCCGCTGAAGGACGAGACGCCCAACGGCTGGATCGTCACCGGCTACCCCTGGTACGGCATCCAGACGCCCGAGCACAAGGCCTTCTTCCTGGCCTATCACCGCAAGTACAACGACTATCCGCGGCTGGGCTCGGTGGTGGGCTACAGCACCATCCAGTCGATCGCCGCCGGCGTGCGCAAGGCC
>Ga0268298_10001451_pt1 | contig 28013 bp, 19 predicted proteins | sample WWTPWeurt_MetaG_FD_194462 | JGI IMG/M metagenome (GOLD analysis project Ga0268298, IMG submission 194462) | Activated sludge microbial communities from WWTP in Nijmegen, Gelderland, Netherland - WWTP Weurt | ecosystem: Engineered > WWTP > Aerobic digester > Activated sludge | place... | reverse complement strand
CAGAGGTCAGCGTTCCGAAGGAGATTGTGATCCGGAACGAGGCGGTACAGGTAGATGCCCGCGTGAGCCGGGTCCGTGGTCTCGCGGGTGACGTGGGCCCACGTCGTCTGCCCATCGCGGAAGAGGCGGAAGTACTGCACGTTGCAGGGAGACGATTTGCCGTTCTGCTCCGGGGCTCGACTCGAATAGTAGATGGAGTTCTTGGCTGGGAGCTCCTCCCAGGTCGTCGTTGCGAGAGAAGGCGCGCGGAGCAGTCCGATGTCCCAGTTCTGTCCCGCAGTGCAGCCGAGGTTCAAATCCGCCACCTCGATGGCCATGTAGTAGTAGCCGCCCTCGGCCAGCGTCGTCGCAGCTCCGCCGCCGATGTTCGAGCCTTGCCATCCCTCGCGCCAACCGACGGCGTCTTTGGCATCGAAGATGGCGTCGGTTGGCAGGCCTTCCGCTCCCTTGCCCGCGATCCAAGTGTGAAAGTCCGGTGTCTTGGCAATGCCGCGGTAACCGCGCACGCCGTCGTAGCCGTGGAAGCCGACCCAGTAATTCGCACCGTCGTGTAGGATGATCTCGAAAGTCCCCTCGTCGAACACCTTGCCGACGCCTCCGGGGATCGTCGAGCAGTCGTCGGTCGGCGCGTCGCAGATGGACTTCCAGAGCTGACCCGACTCGACGGCGGGGGTCGTGTCCGTGACGAACGGTCCCATGGGGTCGGTCCCATCACGCGTGGCGTGGCAGCCTTTCCAGGGAGAGGCGCCGCCACGCAGGCATTGGAACAGGTAGTGCCACTTCTGGGCGTTCGCATCGAACCAGGCGTCGCCATCCGTTGCTGCACACTCCGAATCCGTCCCGGCTGCCGTGCTCAGGATTTCGACGGCCGTCGACCAAGTCTTGCCGTGGTCTTTCGAGGCTCGCACTTCCGTCGAGAGCTTCTCGAAGGGACAAGTCGGCGGTTTGTCGCCCCAGTGGACCTTCCGCGAAAACAGATACCAGGTGTCGCCGACGACCTCGATGTGCGAGCCGGCGCCGTAGCCGTAGGGCCAACCGGTGGAAGCCAGTGTGAGCTTGCCTTCGAGGCGGAAGCGAGCGCTGCCCTGCCAGTAGTCCGCGAGCGTAGCAACCACTCCACACACGCCAGGCACGCCCGCGCCGCCGCACGTGTCGGGCCACGCGCAAGTCCCACAGTCGAGGTTGCCTCCACAGCCGTCCGCTCGAGTGCCGCACTGGTTCGGAGCGCAGGTGAGCGGCTGGCAAGCCACGTCGCTCGCGTCCGGGCCCGAGTCGACTGGCGCATCGCCGGAGTCTTTCCCGGAGTCGACGGGCGAGTCGGCTCCCGCGTCGACGGCGTTCTTCGGCTTCGCTTCGTCCGACGAGGAACACGCAAACAGGACCCCCGCGACGAGCGCCGCCGAGCGAAGCTTCATACCGTCGAGCGTACGGCCGGGCCTGCGACGGGGCCAGGTGGTTCGGTGCTGGCCGGGAGCGTGCTGCTTTGGTAGTGCATGCGCCATGCTCGACGTACCGCGAGGCCAGCTCTTCATCGGAGGCGCAGTCGACCCGAGCTCGGGAGCGCGCACCGAGGCTCTGACTCTCGTGGATTCGAGTCGCCTGACCACCCACGGCGTCATCGTCGGCATGACCGGCTCGGGCAAGACCGGGCTCGGCATCGTGCTCTTGGAAGAGGCCTTGCTCGCGGGGATCCCCACGTTGATCATCGACCCCAAGGGCGACATGGGGAACTTGCTCCTGCAGTTCCCCGAGCTCCGGAGTGAAGACTTCCGTCCCTGGATCGACGAGGCGGCGGCGCGGCGCGAGGGCAAGACGCCCGAGGCCTTCGCGGAGGCGGTCGCGGCCGAATGGAAGGGAGGGCTCGAGAGCTGGCAGCTCGGACCGGAACGCATGCGCGAGCTCGGGGAGGCCGCGGAGCTCACGCTCTACACGCCAGGTTCGAGCGCAGGCACGCCCATCGGATTGCTCGGTTCGCCGGTAAGCACCAAGAGCGACGATCTCGAATCGGTACGCGACGAGATCGAGGCCTACGTTTCGGGCCTGCTCGCCCTCGCCGGCATCGACGCGGATCCGCTATCGTCCCCGGAGCACGTGCTCCTCGCCACGCTGCTCGAAAACGCATGGCGGCAGGGGCGCACCCTCGATTTGGCGGCGCTCTTGCTCGAGCTTCAGGAGCCACCCGTGCGGAAGCTCGGCGTGTTCGACGTCGACCGCTTCTTTCCCAAGAAGGAGCGGAACAAACTCGCCACGAAGCTCAACGCGCTGTTGGCATCGCCGTCGTTTTCCGAGTGGCTCGAGGGCCCACCATTGGACATCGGCGCGATGCTCTACACGGCGGACGGCAAGCCGCGAAGTGCGATTCTGTACCTCCAGCATCTGTCGGATGCCGAGCGCATGTTGGTCGTGACGCTGGTGCTCTCCAAGGTGGTCACCTGGATGCGCAACCAACCCGGGACCTCCGGCCTCCGGGCGCTGGTCTACATGGACGAGGTCTTCGGCTACGCACCGCCCACCGCCGCTCCGCCCAGCAAGAAGCCGATTCTCACGCTCTTGAAGCAAGCGCGTGCATTTGGCGTGGGGCTCGTGCTCGCCACGCAGAACCCGGTCGACCTCGACTACAAGGCGCTCTCGAACGCGGGCACTTGGCTCATCGGTCGGCTACAGACCGACCGCGATCGGCAGCGCATCGTGGACGGGATGAGCTCGGCACTCGGCCTCGACGATGCCACCGACCTCGGAAAACAGGTGGCAGGGCTCGGGAAGCGCCAGTGGTTTTTGCACCAGGTGGGCTCGACGCCCACGGTGTTCGCCTCGCGCTGGGCCATGAGCTACCTCCGCGGACCACTCACTCGCGAAGAAGTGAAGCGGCTCGCCAAGGCGCGTGCGGAGCCGCCTGCGCCAGCGAAGAGTCCAGCGCCCGAGCCGCCGAAGCCCGCGCCCGCGCCGAGCGCGGAGCCGGCCGGAGCGGCCCCCGCCCCCCAACCAGCGCCTCCCGCTGCGCCCCCGCCGCCGGCAGCGCCAGCCCAGGGTTACGGCGCGCAGCAGTATCCGCAGACACCCGCTCCGCAGTATCCGCAACAGTATCCGCCGCAGTACGCAGGGCAACAGTATCCGCCACAGCAGTATCCGCAGTACGCGCAGCAGTATCCGCAGTACGCGCAGCAGTACCCGCAGTACGCACAGCAGTACCCGCAGTACCCTCAACCGGGCTACCCCGCGTACTACGCTCAGCCCTACTACCCGAGCCCTCACGCACCGAGCGGCTACGGTGCGCCCCAAGCACCGCCACCCGCCGCTCCCGTCTCGCCACCGCCCGCCGTACCGGCCCAGACGGCGCCGCGCTCGGTGCCGACGACCGAACCGATGGTCGTGTACCCGACGACGTCGAGTGTCGCTCCGCCGCCCATCGCACCCGGCGTGGCGGTGCGCTTTGCCGATCCGAGCGCTCCGTGGCTCCCAGCCGTCGGCGCAATGCCTTCCGGGATGCGACTCGCACCTGCGTTGGTGGCGACCGTGGAGCTCACGTTCGACGAGAAGAACTTGGGACTCCACCACGTGGAAGCCTACGAAGCGGTGCTCTTCCCGCTCGGGCCGAGCTTCGAACAGACGCGCGTATGCGCGGTAGACCACGACCCGCGGGACTTCCGCGCCGAGCCCCCCAGCGGACGACCGTTTCTCGAATGCCCGGCGCCGCTGTCCGACACGAGCTATTTCGAGCACACGCGCACTGCTCTTCGCGACCACCTGCTCGCATCGCGCTCCCTGGACGTCTTCCGCAATCGCGCGCTCGGGATCTGCTCGCGCCCCGGAGAGGATAGGCCGAGTTTCGAGCTTCGCTGCCAACACGAGGCCGATCAGCGCGGCGACGCCGAGGCAGAGAAGCTCCGCGCCCGCTACGAGGGCCGGATCTCGAAGGTGCGCGACGCCATCGTGACGGCGGAGCTCGCGGCCTCCGAACGTCGGGCGACGGCTTCGGCGAACCAGAACCAGACGTTCATCCAGGGCGCCGGCGTGTTGCTCGGGATGTTCATGGGCGGGCGCTCCGGAGTGCGCGGGCTCGCCAGCGTCGCGAGCCGTCATGCGGGGCAAGCACGACATGGCGATCGCGTGCAGATCGCCGACGAGAAACTCCGCACGAAGCAGGCTGCGCTGGCGGAGCTCGAAGCCGAGCTCGGCCGCGAAATCCAGGACATCGCGAGCACCTGGGCGCGTGCTCAAGCCGACATCGAGCCGGTACGCGTGCCGCTCGAAAAGAGCGACGTGCGCGTGACCGAACTCTTCGTAGCGTGGATCCCCGTGGCTTGAACCGATCTCGCGGCTCCGCCTCACAGAAAAGGTGCGAAGAGCTTGGCTACGCCGTCGCGGAGTCGCACGGGCAGCGACCGCCCATCCACCTCTGCCAGCGACAGCTCCCTCGCGGGCCGGACGCGCGCGTCGACCAACGCGTGCAGCGAGCCGCACAGCGCACGGTCGTGGACCTCGACGCTGAGCTCGAAATTCAGGCGAAAGCTCCGTGCGTCCCAGTTGGCAGAGCCGACGAGAGCCCAAGCGTCGTCGACCAGGAACAGCTTCGTGTGGTCGAAGGGCGAAGGGGAGCGGTGAACCTTCACGCCACGTTCGAGGAGCTGCCAGAGAAGCGCCGTGCAGGCCCAATCGGCCAGCGGGATGTTGCTGCGCTCGGGGATGACGAGCTCCACCTCGACGCCTCGTAGGGAGGCCGTGACGAGTGCGTCGAGGATCGACGCGTCGGGTACGAAGTAGGGCGTGACGATGCGCACTCGGCGCCGAGCGCTGGAGAGCGCGACCAAGATCACTTGCCGGAGCACTTCGAAGTCCTCGTCGGGGCCGTCCGAGATGGCCCGAGCGAGACTCGGGCCCTGGGGGTCGAGTGCGGGAAAGTACTGGTCACCCGTCAGGACCTCCCCAGAAGAGAACGTCCAATCCTCGACGAAGCACTCCATGAGCTCGCCGACGATGGGGCCGTGGAGCCGGAAGTGGAGATCGCGCACCGGGTGCTTCGGTGCACGTGCGAGCACATGACCATCGCGGATGTTCATGCCTCCCGTGAAGGCCACGCGACCATCTGCGATGAGGATCTTGCGATGGTTGCGCAAGTTCGCCACGCCGGCGCCGAGCGGTGACCACGAAGGGAGGAACGTCGCGACCGCGAGTCCGGCGCGACGCAGGCGAGGCACGATGCTCGGGAACGAATAGCGCGCGCCAACCGCATCGACCAAGACCCGCACCGGCACTCCACGCGCATGGGCGCGGGTGAGGGCCTGGGCGAACTCGGCCCCCATCTCGTCGTCGTCGAAGATGTACGTCGCGAGCACGACGGAGCGCTCGGCGCTCTCCACTGCGGCGAGCATGGCGGGGTAGGCGACGTCGCCGTTCTCGAGCGGATCGATATGGTTTCCTGCCACGAGCTCTCGACGAACTACGCGGTCGATGGCGCGCGAAAGCTCGGGCCGCTCGTCGACGGGCGGACGCCGGAGCTCCGATGGCGGTTCGGGCCGATCCACCCGCGACTTCTTGTCCCGCATGAGAAGCGCGGCGCGCCGGCGGATTCGGTTGATGCCGAGCAGGAAGTAGAGCGCTGCGCCTGCGAAGGGCGCGAGCCAGATGAGCCCCACCCAGAGCACCGCCGCGCGGGGGTCCCGTTTGTGCACGATGGCGTGCCCCGAAGCGCCCAAGGCCACCAAGAGCTCCGAGAGCGCGAGGAGCGTGACCCAGTTGGCGACGAACCAGTCGTGCATGGGCGTGCACGGGCGCTCCGCGCGCGCCTCACTCCTCGTCGACGGGGCCCGCGTCGCCGACCACCGCGGCGCCCCAGCGCCGGGCCGTCGGGCGCTCGAGGGTACGCGCCAGCTTGTCGCGCTGGTCGGTCTTGAGCAGCGTGAGCAGCGACGAGACGTACGCGACGCGATCGCTCATGCGCGCGCGGGGCCCTTTGCCGACGTCGAGCTTGGTGGCGTCGAAGGTGTCTTTGCCGAAGGCAGCAATCAGCGCCTTCATGCGCTTCTCGACCGCCTGGCGGTGAGCCTTGTTGCGAGACTCGGTGTCGAAGCGGACGAGAACGGGCTCGACGCGTTTCTGCTGCTTGTCGTCGAGCCCGAGCAAGGCCGTGACGCGAGCCACGCGGCGCTTCAGACGGTCGGCCGCGTGGGCCTTCTCGGCGGCGCTCGGCGGCTTGACCGGCTTCGGCGGCTTGGCCTTGTCGGCGGGCGCATACTTCTTCTCGAGCTGGGTCACGAGTTCTTTCCGCTGTTCCGGCTCGAGCAGCTCGTGGAGTTCGTTCAGCGCTTTGGCCTCTTCGTCGTGGCGTGCTTTGGCCTGCGCTTCGAGCGTCGCGTAGTGCGGGGCGAGCTTCGCGTCCACGATGTGGCCCGTCTTCACGCCATCGACCAGCGCGGCGAAGAACTCTTTCAGCGCTGTCTTGGTCTCTTCGGTGTCTTTGGGGCCACCCCAGACACGCGCGTCGATGGCGTCGAGCTTGCTCTTCTGCTCGTCCGAGAGATCCAGACTGCGCGCACGGGAGAAGAACTCCCCGGCTGCACCGCTCCGCTGCACGGGTTTCGCCTTCTCCGGCGCTTCGGCCGAGCCCGACGGGGCCGGGGCGCTCGAAGCTGACGCTGCCGCGGGCGGCGGAGCGCTCCCACTCGGTGCCGGCTCGAAATCGACGAGCGGCGCCGCGGAAGACGCCGCAGGGCTCGCGCCCGAACTCGCGCTCGCACTGGGCGCGCTGTCGGAACCCTCCCCTGTTTTGCTGCACGCGAGCGCGAAGAGCCAGAGGCCCAGCGCGAGCCACGTGGTCGGACGCTCGTGCCTCACGCGGGGCACGAGAGCACAAGGTGGCGCTGCCGGCAACGAGAACGTGCCGCGCACTTCACCGAGGCGCGTCGACCGTCAAATGGATCTGCGGGCGTTTCTCCAGAGGTACCGCTGGGTCACCTGCTTCATCACCGACCACCACGAATGCGCCACCGGAGTCGGGGACGGACAGCGAGAACACCTCGCGCGCATCGAAGCGATAACCCGCGAGGTAGCTGAACACTCCCGCGCCATGACCGCGATAGCGGAGGAGCACTGCGAGCTCGTGGTGACCGCTCCGCAGGTAGCTCTCGAACACTGGAAAATCTCTGCGCGACAAGAGCTCCGGATCGTTGGTATCGAACACGATGGCTCCGTCGAGCGCGTACGCCGCACCGACCAAACGGAACGCGGAGCCCATGGCGTCCCGGTGCCGGATACGCACCGGTCGGCCCGGCCCGTCGAACACGCAGCCGCGCTCCGCGGAATATCTCACCTGGTCGAAGCACACGCTTCGTCCAATGCCCTTCGCGTCTTCTCGCGCCCACCGTGCTCGGTCGAGAACGCCGAAATCCCGGGCGGGCGAGGCTCCACAGGCCCAAACGAGCACGGCCGATGACCCACACAGCTTCCACGAGCGGAGCATTCGCACGTCGAGCCTAGCGTACGCGGCCGAGGCGCCGGCGAGGTTTCCCGCGCGGTCCACGTGTGTATCCTCTCGCGATGCGTCGCGCAGCGTTCCTTTTTGCCTGCGCATTGGGCTGCGCCGCTGGAATCGCCCGAGCAGAGCCGCGCCCGAGCCTCGACGACTTCTACGACCGCACGCGGAGCCGTGCGGAGGGTTTCGACCGCTGCCTGGGCCACTGCGATGGGGAGACGCTCGCGGCGTTCCTCGTGGGCGCGCAAATGGCGGACCCGTCCACCGACGCTGTCGAGCGAGCGCTCGCCTACGGTGGCCGTTTTGGTGTCGATCTCGGCGTCTTCTTCGGGCACTACGACGTCGCGCGCACCAAGATCTGGGCCGACTTGTTGCGAGTCGCCGACACCGACCAGACGGTGACGGATCTGGCCTGGAAGAATACTTGGTTCTGGTCGTCGGCCGAACCGGGCAGCGCCGGCGTGCAGCTGTCCCTGGACAGCTTGCTCGCGAAGCGCTCCGAGCTCGAGCCATCGGACCTCGCGGAGCTCCAGCTCATGCCCTACTACGCGGTGGACGTCGAAGCGGAAGCCGCTCCCGTTGGACCCAAGATCGACAAGGACGCCTTCTTGGCTTTCCCCGTCGGTGTCAGCTCGCGCTTGCGCTTCGACGAGGACGGTACCGTCCTCGAGCGAAAGCGCTCCGTGTCCAGCGCCCTGGCCTTCCGAGGGTTTCCGAAGCGAGTCCGTCATCACTATCAGCTCGATGCGCTCCGGCTGAAGCGCTCGAGCTACGATGTCCGCGGGGGTGACGCCACCGAATGGAGCGTGTCAGCCGGCTACCAACGGCTGTCTCCGGACGTGGACTGGCTTCAGATTTGGCTGCTCGCCGGCTACGCTTGGAACAGCGGACGGAACTCGGCTCGCGGTCCGCTGGCCCAGCTGGGCGCGGAGCTCCGTTTTCCGCTCGAGTCGGGCGAGCTGGAGCTCGGGCCGATGTACGAAGCGCACTTCGTGCTCGACCAGCGGAGCGCGCGGTTCTCTCGGGTTCACGAGGCCCGCCTCTACTACCGGCAGAGGCTCGGCATCGTCCGCTTTGGACTCGCCTACCAGGGTGTCGCCCTGGAAGATCTGGCCAAGCTCCACGCGCTCACGCCGGAGCTCGGCGTGAGATTGCTCGGCATCGACGTGGGGGTGCGCTATCGCTTCGCCGTGGTTCGCGACGAGCGCTTCCCGGGAATGCCGGAAAATCGCTTCAATGCCATGGCAGACTTCGTATTCTGAGCGTCTCAGGTGCCTCGCATGACCCATCGTCCACCTTCGGCAAGGTCAACCACTGTCGGCGACGCTGACGATCGTCGAGCGATCTTCCACCGCCGCGCTCTCTTTCTGGGCTCCGCGTTGGCGGCGCTCGGAAGCTGTCAGAAGACCACCACGCCGACGGAAACCGCGGCGGGACCCGTCGTCGCCGTGCCCGAAGGCAAGCAAGAGGACGCGGGGGCGGTCCCGGAGACCGACGCGGATGTCCCGCCCCGCGAGGGTGGCGGCCCGCCGCGCGGCGAGATGCCTTCGCTCGAGATGCCTCAGGGCATCAGCGAGTTGGCGAGAGGCCGCTACGAGCACCTGTACTCGACAATGAAGCACTCCCACGAGCTATTGGATCAGATCGAGAGCGAAGTACCTCGCTGCAGCATCGAGCGCTGCGAGGGAGAATGGCAGCCCATAGCGAAGAAGCTGTTCGCCCTCGACGACGGCTTCCGCTTCTACGGCTGCCCGGGGTCGAGCGCGGAGGCCAAGGCCTACGGCGAGCGCCAGAAAGAGCACTTCGAGTTCTTCGACCGGCGCAAGAAGGAGGTCTTGGCCTGGCTCACGACCACGCTCGGTGACGCTGGCTTCGCGAAGCTCGACGAGCTCGTTCAAAAGGAGCACATGGCGAATCCGCGCCCGTGCCTGAGCATCGCCTGCTTGGATTGGTGACGGAGCTCGGCAATGTCACGGCTGCGCGCGGCGCCAGCGCGGACCGGGCGCGGGCTCGCCGCTGGCCTCCGCCGCCGCGAGCTCCACAGCTTCGAGGATCTGCGTGTAGCCCGTGCAGCGACAGAGGTTGCCGCTGAGCGCTCGTTTGATCTCGTCACGCGAGGGCTTCGGGTTCTTCTTGAGGAGCGCCTTGGCCGAAAGGATCATCCCCGGTTGGCAGAAGCCGCACTGGAGCGCGCCGCAGCGGTCGAAGGCGTCCTGCAACGGATCGACCCCCGTGCCCCCGCTGCGACGGTGGAGCGGCGTCAGCCCCTCGATGGTGGTGATGCGTTTGCCGACTGCTCGTACTGCCAGCATGAGACACGCGAGCACGGGCTCGTCGTCGACGAGCACCGTACAGGCGCCGCAGTCTCCCTTGTCGCAGCCCTGCTTGCTGCCCGTGAGGCCCAGCTCGTAGCGCAACACCTCGAGCAACGTGAAGTGGTCGGGAGCCGACACCCTGACCACGTCACCGTTTACTTCGAGCTCCAAGCTGCGCATCGCTCTCGGCTACGTGAGGCGGCCGCTCCGCGGCGTCAACCCGCGTGAAGACTCGCGCTGCTTCAGCCCACTTCTGCCGAGTGCGCGCGCACCGGAACGGACGCATTGCGTGCGGAAACCGCGGCGTGCAGCGCGGCGTCGAACTCCGAGCGGGAGTGGTAGGTATGGATGGGGGCACGCGCCACGAGCGCCGCCACGGCGACGCCCATTTCGACCACGCGGTTGCCGATCAGGATGTGCACGCTGGACACTTCGTCCTTCACGTCGGCATACCAGGCGGCGAGGGTGTCCCGTGTCGCCGTCTCGTAGGTGGTGATGCGCTCCCAATCATGGAACACGTCCGGCGCGAGCCCGGCTTCGATCTCGCGTTCCACGGCGTCGATGATCGGTGTCACGAAGGAGCGAGGCGCATGGCCTTCCACTCGGGTCCGTACGACTCCCGGCACCACCCGCACTGCGTCGACCTGTCCTGGCTTCACATTCCCCCCGGCACCACGCGCGTCCAACTCTACCTCCAAACGTTCCGGGGCTACAGCTCCCCAAACTCTCGAAGATCAACTCAGAAGCACCCGGAGGGCAATCGCAAAGGTAGGATCCCGACATGAGCCTCTCTCGTATGGATCGCCTCGCCCGATTCGTTGGCATTCCACTCGCGCTCTCCGCCTGCGGAGGGGCCCCGGCGAAGACCGGCACGCCCGCGACCGAAGCACCGCATCCGAACCCAGTGTCCACAGCTTCTACACGCCAAGAGCACGAGGCCTCGGCCCCGGGCGGCGAAGCTCCCCCCGAGCTCCCCGGCGCGCCGCCGCCGACCGATCCGGGCTGGGACTTCCACACATGGGCCTACTCGCGGGAGCTCGAAGCCGACCTGACTTCCGACGGTTGCGAGCCAGCGCGGCTCGGGGACAAGCCGGACGACACCATTTGGTGCCGCCACCACGTCGATTCCAAAGAGGGAGCCACCCTGCTCAGTCGGGCGCTCTACGTGGCGAGAAACAAGCGCCTGGTGAAGCTCGTGGAGCTACCCGTCGCCGCAGGCATCGTGGAGAACCCCGACCAACCCAAAGACGAAAAGGACCGCCTGCTGGTCAACCTCGAGCTCAGCACGTCGAGCGACGGCAAGAAAGTGAGCGCGCGGCTCGCTGCCGGCTTCGACTGCGAAAAGGCCTTGCAGGAGAACGACGAGAACCGCGCCGTCGCCAAGGATCTGACGCGAGCCCTCGACGACCGCATCAAGAAGGTCTGCGCAAGCCGAGGCGAGTGGTCCTGGACCGGCGGGACTCTGCGCAAGACGGGACGCTAGACCGGATCCGAGAACCTCTCGCAACGGAACAAATTGCGGGATAGAACGCGGTCGTGGCCCTGACCGCCGCCGCCCTCCGGACCCCGTACGACTGGAACCGCTCGCGCGGGGTGGCGAAGCTCATCCGGCCCGGGGTCACCTTTCAGGACGAGACACTCCGCGACGGCATCCAGAACCCCTCGGTCATCGATCCCAAGATCGACGACAAGCTCGAGCTGATTCGGCTGATGGATCGTTTGGGCATCCATCTGGTGAACGTGGGCCTGCCGGCGGCGTCCCCTCGGAACTACGCGGACTCCGAGACCGCGTGCCGCGCCATCGTGAACGAGAAGCTCGCGATCCGACCGGTGATGGCCGCGCGCACGGTGGTGAATGACATCGTGCCCATCGCCGAGATCCAGCAGAAGGTCGGCGTTCCGGTCGTGGCCTACGCGTTCATCGGAACGAGCGAGATCCGAAAGCTGGCCGAGAACTGGGACGTCGACCTGATCGTGAAACGCAGCACCGAAGCCATCGCGTTCGCGGTTCGGGAAGGGGTGGAGGTCGCCTACGTCACCGAAGACACCACACGCGCCCACCCCCAGACATTGCGCACGATCTGGAAGAGCGCGCTCGAAACCGGCGCCACGCGGCTCTGCCTCGCCGACACGGTCGGACACGCGACGAGAGACGGCGTTCGGAATCTGGTGGTATTCACCCGCGCGCTGATCGACGAGACGGGGATCCACGACGTCGGGCTGGACTGGCACGGTCACAACGACCGAGGGCTCGCCCTCGACAACGCGCTCTGGGCGCTGGAATACGGCATCGATCGCATTCACGGCTGCGCCCTCGGCATCGGAGAACGCACCGGTAACACCCCCATGGAGCTTCTCCTGCTCAATTTGTGGCTCCAGGGCGAAATCGAGCTAGCGGAGCCCGAAGCGCTCGATCGCTACTGCGAGGTCGCCCAAGCGGCCTGTCGCTGGGACGGGCGGCGCCTCTCGTCGGACCGCGCCGCCACCGAGTGGCCCGGTCTCGTCACGATGCGCTGAAGGTTGCCGCCGCCGTCGCGGCGAAAAAACTCGGACCCGCCCCGAATCGAGGCGGGTCCGATTGCACTCACGCTGCGAGCACCGCCTCGGCGACCCGCGCCGGGACGAGCTCGTAGCGCTCCGGGGTCATCACGACCTCACCCCGTCCATGGGTGAGGCTGCGCAACACCGAGACCCAGCCGAACAGCGAAGCCAGAGGCACGCCGGCTTCGACGCGGCTCTGTCCGCCTTCGGCTCGCACGCTGCGGATGGTTCCGCGACGCGCGACCAGGTCGGCCACGACGCCGCCGAGGTTCTCCTCGGGCAGCGTCACGCCCACGGCCATGAGCGGCTCCAGCAGCGAGAGGCCCGCCTCGGCGGCTGCCTGTCGCAGCGCCAGAGCGCCCGCGATCTCGAAGGCGATGCTGGACGAGTCCTTCGCGTGGAACGATCCGTCCACCAGCCGAGCCACGAGATCCACCACGGGGTGACCGAGGCGGATGCCGCGGCTGGCTTGTGAAACGAGGCCCGCCTCCACCGCAGGCACGAAGGCCGCCGGCACGACGCCACCCGTGGTGTCGTCGACGAAACGGATCCCGCTGCCTCGCTCGCCGGGGGCGAGCTCGAGCACGACATGGGCGAATTGTCCGGGCCCGCCGGACTGCCGGACGTGCCGGCAATCGACGCGGACGGCTCGCGCCAGCGTGTCGCGGTAAGCCACCAGCGGCTCACCGACGCGAACCGCCACGCCATGTTCGGTCTCGAGACGACTCGTGACCACCGAGACCTGGAGCTCACCGCGGGCGAGCAACAAGGTTTCGCCGGTCTCCGCGTTCACTCGGAGTCCGAGGGACGGATCGTCCCTCAGCAGCGCCGCGAGCGCGCGCGAGAGCTTCTCGCGATCACGAACGACCTTCGGCTCGAGGGACACCTCGAGCACGGGCTTCGGAACCTCGATGCTCTCGAGCGTGAGCGGACAATCCGGGCTCGACAACGTGTCGCCACTTCGCAGCCGTTCGAGCCCGAGTGCCGCCACGATGTCGCCGGCGCACGCTTCCTGGACCTCGTGCCGATCCGCACCGAACGGCACGTAGAGCCTTCCGATGCGGACGAGGCCGACGCGGGTCCAAAGCTTGTCCCCGCGGCGGATTCGGCCCGAATACAGGCGCAGGAACGTGAAGTTCCCGCGTTCGTCGCTCTCGCTCTTGAACGCCAGAGCGGCGAGCGGCGCCGCCACGTCGGCCGGACAGGCCACCTTGGTGCCTCGAGCATCGAATCCCGTCTCGGGACGCCGATCGCTCGGTGCCGGCAGGTAGGCCACCGCGGCATCGAGCAGAGGCTGGACGCCTTGGTAGCGCTGGGCCGACCCACAAGTCACGAGGTGAGCCGCGCCCGAGAGCGACAGCGTGCGAAGCCCCCGCTCGAGCAACGCCGGCTCGACCTCGTTTCCGTGGGCGAACGCGTGCAGCACTTCGTCGTCGACGTCCGCACAGGCCTCCACCAAACGAGCGCGTGCGGCGAGCGCGCGCCGAGCCTGAGTGCCCTCGAGGGGCACCTCGGCCAGCGCACCCCGTGAGCTCGGCTCGAAGGTCAGAGCGCGCAAGTGCACCAAGTCGATGACGCCGGCGTGACCGCCCTCCTCACCCAGCGGTAGCTGGATGGGAAGAGGTCGCGCAGCGAGGCGCTCGGCCATCTCCGCGAGGCAACGTTCGAACGACGCGCCAGCGCGGTCCATCTTGTTCACGAACACGATCCGCGGCACGCCGTGGCGCTCCGCTTGTCGCCAGATGGATTCGGATTGAGGCTCCACGCCGCTCTTGGCGTCGAGCAAGAAGATCGCCCCGTCGAGCACGCGTAGGGAGCGATTCACCTCGATGGCGAAGTCGACGTGCCCCGGCGTGTCGAGGATGCGAAGCTCGTGGATTTGGCCTGCATTTTGGCCGAAATTCGGCTGCCAGTGCGCGGTCACGGCCGCGGTGAAGATGGTGATCTTCCGCTTCTGTTCTTCCGGACGGAAGTCGGTGGTGGTGTTGCCGTCGTCCACGTTTCCTGGACGCTTCACCACACCCGTGTGGAAGAGTACGCGTTCGGTACACGTGGTCTTCCCGGCATCGATGTGGGCCAAGATCCCTAGGTTTCGGCAACGTCGCTCATGGATTCGTCTGAACATGGTTCGTCTCCGTCGAGACCGAGGACGCACCTCGGCCTGCCCGGTCGCGCCGTCAGGACGCGTGAGACCCGGGACAAAGTGATCGGTCGACGACCCGCGCGCAGCAGCGGAGGCGACAGCCGCAAATGCACGAAAGGCCGGTTCGTTCGCGGAACCGGCCTCCCCAAGATGACGTACGACGTCGCCTAGAGACCGGCCCCGCGGACCGCAAACTCCAAAACGCGCTCGTGTGTCATGGCGAGTTCATTCTGCACGCGAAAGCGCCGCTCGTCAACTCCGACCGCGGGTGACTCAACCCCGATCGGTTCTCTCAGGTGCGAGCGTGACGGCCGTTGGGGAGAGCGGTTCTGCTCGAACCACCGGTGGTCGTTTTCGGCGAGGGCCCCATCGAGGATCTGATGAGCGGTCTCGGCGCCCCACTGGCGTCGCACCAAGAGCGGCCAATGAGCAGCAGCGAGCCGAGAACGCGGCAGACTGGAGACGAAGTGGTGGTTTCGAGCGCGACCCGTGCGCCCTGGGGGTCGAGCGTCTCGAGCGCTTGCGAAGCAAGCCGATGACTCACGCCCCGAGGCCGACCGCAAGATTGTGCCCCACTTCGCCCGTTGCACTTCGCCGGCATTCGCCTCTTGGCCACTGTCCGGCCCGACTACCGAGTGAGACCGCAGGTGACTCAACGTCCCACGAGCTCGATGCGCCCGCGATCCCAGACGCGAATCCGAACTTGGCTCTCGGGCGGATGAAGAGTGAGCGCTTCGGGACCGGGCAGGTCGAGCGTGCGGCGTGTGCCCTGACTCGAGAGGTCGAGGGAGTAGGTGCCCACACGACTCGACCGCTCCTTCTCACCGGACGCGAGCTTCTGCCCGAGCTTCACCTCGGAGTCGTCGGGCCAACTCGTCGCGCTCGTCGTGCCGCTCCGCTCCAGGGTTCGATCGTGCTTCCAGCCCCATATTTTCCACGAAAACCAGGCGGCATCCCGGTCGACGTCGGCGTAGCGCGGGACTTGCCTCGTTTTCTGCACGGTCTTGGTCTTGGGCACCTGGCGGGTCTTCGTCACGCTGCAGTACTTGGTTCTGCAATCTTGCCCGCCACCGCTGCACTCGGTGCGACAGGTGGCAAAACCGTTCTTGTTCGGCGTGCACTTCTCCTTGCAGGTCTGGGGACGCGGCGTGCAGTCCTGACCGCAGGCTTCTTGCTCGCTGTACGTTTCCGTTCGAAAGCCGTCGGGCTCGGTCTCGGTGTAGCTCTGCGTGTCGTAGCCCGCGACCACACGCTCCTTGTGGTGGAAGCGCCGCCCTGCGGGTCGCACGTCGAATGCCTCGCCGGGCTTCGCTTCTTCGAAGCCTTCTCCGGGGAGCACCTGCCAGCGTTCCACTCGCACTTCCTGCTTCCAGCGCAGCGCGAGCACCGTCGCTTGCTCGTCGTGGAACGGCGGTCGCAGCGCAACCGCAGCAGGAGACAGTCGCGCGGGCGTGCGACCCGTCGCGGCGCCGAGGCCGACGCCACACAGCAGGAGCACGACCAGGAGCGCGAGAGCGAGCCCGAGCACGACCACGAGCAGGCCGCCGCGTCTCCTCGCCGGCGTCGCGCGAGGCTCGAGTGCCGGCGCTGCCGCGTCCGTGGAGCGACCCTCGCGCTGGTCGGAGCCGCATTGTCCGCACCTGCCATCGAGCGTGCGCTGATCGCTGCCGCAGTAGCGACAGCGCCAGTTGGCGCCCGCCCGAGCCATGGCCAAGAGCCGCGGATCCGTCAGCGTGGCGGCCGACCCCGTGTCCGACGGCATCTCGTACGCTTCGCTCTCGTCTTTCGGGCTCCCACAGGTCTGACAGACGACGTGCCGCCCGAGGTTTTGGCCCTGGCAGCTCGAGCAACGCCACGTCATCTCGATCTGACGCTCGCCGTTCACGATTCCAGCGTACCACGCGGAGTGTCCCGGGTAAGCTGTGGCCGAGAGACGTACACCGTGGATGGGGAGGTGAAAGTCGGGGCGTATCACACGCCGCACGAGGCCGAGCTCGCCGCGATGCACCTGCGTTCGCGTGGCATCGATGCGCGCGTGGAAAATGCAGTGCTCGTGGGGATGAATCCGCTCTGGGACACGGCGTTGGGTGGCGTACGCTTGATGGTGCCCGAACATCAGGCGAAGCGCGCGCAACGCGTGCTGGCGAAGTTCGACGCGGAGCCGGAGAACCGCGAAGAGCCGCCGGAGAGTTCGCGCCCGGAAGACGACCCCCGCTCGCCGACCGACGCCGGCGACGCCGTGGCGGCTCGCGCGTTTCGGGCAGCCATCTTGGGGATCTTCTTCTGCCCCGTGGGATTTCACGTCTACGCGCTCTGGCTGGCCGCCAACGCCGGTGAGACGCTGTCGGCACGCGGACTCCGCATGCGGCTCTGGGCTCGACTGGTCAGCGCCGTGGTGATCGCCGCAGGCCTCTTGGCCATTCTCTCGGCAGCCGGCGCGAGCTCCGAATGACGCTTGCCACGCGGCTCAGCCTCGAGGCGGCAGCGTCCACTGGAGCACTTCGTCCACCACGATGTGGCCCCAAGGCCCCGTTTCGTCGTCGACGATCTCGAGCTTCGCGTCTTTGCCCGTGAAGGCAGAGATGTCCCACTCGCGTCGCCCCATGGTCTCGCTGCGCGCGCCGGTCTCGCTGAAGCGACGCGCGCCGTCGACCACGAGGCTCACGCGCAGGCGCTCGGGCTCGTAGCCACCCGCGACCAGCAAGCTCATGCGTGTTCCGGTCAGACGCAGCGGCGGGCTCTCGAGGCGACCTGTCGTCCGATCGCCGAGGGTCGGGTGAAACGAAGAGACGAAGTCGCCTTCGGCATAGATCACCGGCATTTGGCCGGGCGCTGGCCGATTCACCGGCCAGACCTCGAACGCGGTTCCGGACCGCGTCCAACCGTCGTACGGACCGGGGCCGAAGCGCAACGACGACAGCTCGTCCACTTGCCCATGCGCGCGCAGGTCGTCCCGCACCCAGAGGCCGGGCATGCCGACGTCCATCGGGATCGACGTGTCGAAGTAGTAGCCGTTCGCCCAAAACACACCGGGCAGGTAGCCCCACTTGATGAACTTGGGGCGGCGACTGAGAACGTAGTCGACGTCGGCCATCTTCTCGTGGCCCGCCTTGCCGCGTCCGAGGGTCGGCGCGTCCCTGTGTGCGACGTAGGCGTCGATTACGCCGTAGTAGTCGATGACCCGGAGGTCGGCGTAGAGGCCCGCCGATCCGATGTCACCTGCGCAGATGTAGTCCTCTCTCTGGCTGTGCACCCTGAGCCAACTCATGTAGCGGCGCTGCTCGTCCACCTTGTGGCGCCATGCGCGGATCTCCAGCGCGATGGGCCCCTTGGCGATACCCAAGAGCCAGAGCTGGCCGAGCGCACCCGACACGTAGATCGCGATGAGCACGGGCAAGATCCGTGTGGCCCCCGCTTTCGCCAAGAACTGCGAGGGCCACGGGCGCCGCGCCCAATCTTGGATGCCGAACACCACCTGGCCCGTGAGCAACGCCAGCGCGGGGATGAGCTGCACCAGGAAGCGTTGTCCCGGATAGAAATCACCGCCCACCTTCGCCACGTAGGCGGCGTGGATGGGGACCCAGAGCGCCAGCGTCCGCAGCGTAGGGTTCGCGAGGAATGGCAACGAAAGGAGTGCCACCAGAGGCAGATCGCCTCGCTCCTCGAGGAACCCCTTCACGTAGACCAGCCCGCGCTCGAGACCGTCGAAGCTCGAGCTCCCGACCTTGAGATAGTAAGTGTTGGGGAATGGCCAGCCGTAGTACCGCCACTTCCAGGCGAAGTACGCGCCGAACACCAGCGCAGCGACAGCCCCGACCCGGAAGAGAGAGCTCAGACGGCGCCGCGCGAGAGTAAAATCGCGCGAGAGAGCCGGAGCCAGCGCGTGGATACCCTCGCTCGCCGCGAACGCCACGACGAAGAGCGCGCCGTCGGGTCTCGCCATGGGCACCGCGCTCAAGCAGAGCCCGGTCCAGAGCGCGCGGTGGCGCCACTCCGATCCCCACACCGCGAGCGTCGCCAGCGCCCACAGCGCCACGTAGTGGCTCTCGAGCGCCATCATGGCCCAGACGCTGTAGGAGTTGTCGAGGGCACAGAGCCCGACGGCGAGCGCCAAGGGCAACAGGCGGTCTTTCCAAAGCCGCCGCCCGAGCACGACCACGAGCGCGATGTCCAGGCAAGAGACGAGCACGCTGGTGCCTACGCACCATTCGACGAAGTCGCCGCGGAAGGCGCGTGAAAGCCAATAGACCGGCGCCATGGTCACGGTCCAAAGGAAGTTCGTGTACCCCTCGACGCGTTCACCGGGGTTGAAGACCAAGCCGTCTCCCGTGGCGAGGTGCCTGGCGTAGACCATGGAGATCAGCGAGTCGTCGACGACGTTCCGGTGATACTCGACGAACCAGCGCCACGAGAGCCACGCGGAGCCTGCGATGCCGACGAGCGCGATGGCCCAGGCAGCAGCGAGCCGAAGCCGACTCGAAAGAGCCCGCATCGACCCTCCGCTCGTGTCCGGTGCCATCGACGCGGAGCATACCAACAACGTGCGACGGCGAACCGCCGCGCGCACTTCACGACTCGGGCTCTCGAAGCTCGGTCGGGGCCCGGCGTTTCTTGCGCTTTCGTGCTGCCGGCGGTTCGGGTCCAGGCAGGAAAGTGGCCTTCACGCGTCGAGACTGGAGGACGTAGAGCGTCCAGAGCGCCGTGCCGACCGAGCTACCGATGGCGCTCGGGACCTCGCGAGTCGCCGCGAGCTCGGGGATGCCGCTGCCGAGGAACGCTTCGACGAAGGGGACCAGCAGGCCGAACCCGTAGACGCCCACGAACGCGAGAGGGAAGCTCCTCGCGCCCGCCCAATAGAGATAGGCGACGTAGACGGAGCCGACCACGAGCGTGAGGTTCGCGGGCAGATCGAACAGAAGCACGAGCTCCCAACTCGGGTGGTACGACGGGCCACCCTCGGTCGTGAGCGCGGCGAAGCGACTCGCGGAATAGGCGGGCAAGGATTCCACGACGCTCGCGAGTATGCGTAGCGGGGCGATGCTCACGCCGAATCCCAGCAGCATGAGCCAGCCTCTGCGTCCAGAAAGGGCCGAGTCGTACGGCACGTTCTCGCGCTTCAGGTACGGCGTGGTCTTCTGAACCCAGTACACGAGAACCAGCAGAAGCACGGTCCAGAGCGCAGCGAAGAGCACGATGGGCAGCGAAGGTCGTCCGCCTTTGCCGGCGCTGCCGTCTTTCCAGACCTTGACCTCGACGCGTTGCCCGAGATCCGCCATTGCCTGCCGGTACTCGGGAAGTGCCACGAGCTCGACGCGGCGCCCGCGGGTTTCCAGGGAGTAGTGCAAGCTGAGGGTGGGGCCCGCGCGCTCGACTCGGTAGTCGAACCCGAACGCACCAACTTCTAGGTGTTGCGAATCCTCTTTCATCGCCAGGGGCTCGGGCGTGTTCACGTCGATGCGATGGACGACCCGGAGCGGATGCGGGATCTCGAGCGGCGCGGTGCGCGTGCCTTCCACGCCAGGCAGGAGCCCGTAGAGCCAGGGTGGCATCAGGGAGAGCTCGACGACGTCGCCGCGGCGCACCCAGACGTCGTCGAGCGCGTAGCGGCGCCGAACGGTGAGCTCGTTGGACGACTCGTCGTCCTCGACGCTGACCGAGTCCAGGGGTTTCGCCCGGGGATACGCGTTGAGCACGATGGAGGACGCCACCTTGTCGAGCTCGGCGCTGGATCCGGCGGCCTTGAGCGCGCGATAGCTCTCCGCGCGAAACCCGGTGTACTTCGCGCTGACGACGAGAGTCGTCGGACCACCGAAACGCTCGATGGCGACGTTCATCACGACGAACACGTCGGGGCGCCCGTCCACGAGGTCCGGCACTTCCGTGAGCGCCGTGGTCGCAGGAGAAACGACCAAGGCATGGCCGAAGCCACGGACCGCGACGTCCGAGAGTCGACCGCGCTGGTAGAGCCGCGTCGGATCGACGAAGTGGCGCTGACCTTCCAGCTCGAACGTCACGACGACGTGGTCGAACGAACGCGCGTTGGGCAGAAGCTCGGGGAGCCGCCGGCCACCCGACGTCGCCACCAACGCCACTCGCGCCTCGATGCCGAGCTTCGAGAGCAAGGTCATGAGGAGGAGGCTCTTGTCCTTGCAATCGCCCGCGCGGCGCTCGAGCACGGTTTCGGGGGCAGCTGGGCGGTGCGAGCTCTCGGCGAAAGCCAAGGACAGGTAACGCACCTCTTCCTGCACGCGGCGGAGGGCCAAGAGTGCGCGCTCGGCCGGTGTACGAGCCTGGCGCTGGATCTCTTCGGCGAGAGCAGCGACCCGCGGCGCGACCTTGGGCACCCGAAACAGGCCATCTGCCCAACGCGCGACCTCCGCCCAGCTCGCGAAGTCGGTGAGCTGCGCGAAGGGTAGGAGATCGAAGTCGTCCGGCACGTGCTCCTCGGCCGTCAACGCAGCGAGATCCGTCGACTGCCAGCGCCAGTCGTGAAGACCCTGCGACGAGGTCTCCGCCGGCGGCCGGGCGCCCGCCGAGGTGAAGAGCGCGAGACTGCGATCGGTGACCAACCGATGGCGAAGCTCGGCAGCACCCCAGGTGAGCCCGAGCCCCCAGCTCTCCATCACGTGCCCGCCGAGGACGGGGTTTTGACCGATGATGGAGTACTCGTAGACGACCGTGTCGCCTACGCGAAGATCGCCGAGCTCCATCACGGCAGTACGTGAGCCGTCGTACACGCTGGACTCGAGGTTCGGCTCCCGGGAAAGGAGGCGGATTTTCGACAAGTCGAGCTGCGACGTCGCCTGGGCGCCGCGTTGCACCTCGAGTCTGTGGAACTCGACCCGCTCGTGAGGAGGGACGAATGTCAGCTTCTGCTGCGCTGCGATGGGAATTCCTATTTCGGAGCTCACTCGCAACGCGCTGCGCACGAAGCGCCAGCGAGTGCCGGCCACTGCGCGTGTCTGGAAGTCGTAGAGCAGCGCTTGCACTCCGCTCGACTGCGCAGGCTGAGCGTCCTTGCGCACGGGGACCGGCTCGACCCAGGAGGGAACCCGCGTGATGCGGATGCCCGCCGGCGTCTCGGCGAGAGCGCGTCCGGCGCACCAGAACGCCGTGAGTCCGCAAAGCAACGTAACGAGCCGTCGCACCACGCCACCCTCGAGCGCGCTCACGCTGGGCATTGTACATGGAAGCGCTGCGTTTCGGTCTCAGGTCGCGCGCGCGCTGCGCCGACGTCGTCGCGAAAGCGCGAGTGCAGTCGCGCTCGCGAGGAGGGCGAGACCGGCGCTCCGGTCTCGACTTCGGGACGAGCTGCAACTCGCGGAGTCTTCCGCCGCAGTGCCCTGAGGTGACAATGGCGGTGCCGTGGCAGCCCCACTCGCGCCGGAGCTCCCCGACACTCCCGCACTGCCCCCGGTCTCGACGCCCGCAAGGCCCGCGGCGCCTCCCGCACCGCCACTGGGTGCGCCGCTCGCACCGGCTGAACCCGCGACTCCCCCTGTCCCACCGGCGCTGCTCGGCGGCGGGGGCGGCGGGTCGCACGTCACGCTCTTGGGACTGCCCGAGAGCAGCACGGGGCCACCCGCGTCACCGGTCGCGTAGGCGCGCAACGCATGCGCATTGCCGTCGTGAAGGCTCTTCGGAACGGCGAACGAGTAGCCGTGATTGCAGCTCCCGAGCTGGGCGCAAAGGTCGCTCCGCTTGTCGTCGGCGGTCATTTTGCCGACCAGAGTCCCGGTGTCGTGATTGCCATCGGCATAGACGGACACCGTGAGCGCCTTCGCCGGCATGTCGGCGTCGAACGCCCAGCCCTTGGCTGCATCGCAGCTCACGGTCTCGAGCTCGCCGCTCACCTCGTGATCGGGACCCTTCGCGAAGGCGATGAGGTCTTCCAGCGTGCCGTTGAAACGATTCGCGTCCACGGCCCCCCCGATGCCGGAAACGTTGGCGTGATCGGTGAATTGCCAGAACTTCCAGGTCTTCCAGCCTCCGGCCGGGAGGTTGGGACAGCTCACGCCCCAGTGCGCCACCCAGAGCGGGTAGCCCGAGAACCCCGACGGGCTGCCGAGCGACGTGAAGAAGTACCCCGTGTAGATCACCGGCTTCTTCCCGCTGCGCTTCTCGAGCTCCGCGAGGAAGGCCTTGGCGCGCGCGATCACGGTGGCATCGGAGACGCCATCTTGCACCTCGAGATCGAGCACCGGGGGTAGGTCGGAATCGGTGAGCGTGCCCATGACGCTCGCGAAATGCTTGGCTTGCGCGACGCCGTCGTACTTCGGGCGGAAGAAGTGATAGGCGCCGCGGATGAGGCCGGCCTTCTTGGCGGCGGCCCAGTTCTTCTCGAAAGTGTCGTCGACGTAGCTCGTGCCTTCGGTTGCCTTCATGAACACGAAGCGGTATCCGTCGGCTTTGACCTTGGCGAAGTCGATGCTGCCTTGCCAATGAGACACGTCGAGGCCCTTCACGGTGCTGCCCTTGGCGCAGACCGTGAGGCCGTCGCGTGACTCGCCGAGATCGTCCGACGGTGTGCCCGCTCCGTCGTCGTCGAAAGTGCACGCCGGGATCAGACACAGGCCGAACGCCAGCGGAAGCGCCAGACGGGACTTCGTCATCACCATGAACGCTCCACCTCTGCAACTCTCGCGCCTGGCATTCCGCGCGAGGAAACGGCCGGGGCTGCCCCTCGTCTCCCGCGGAACGCCAAGCGCGAGTTGGCGGGCGCGAGTTGGCGGGCGCGAGTTGACGGGCGGGAGTTGCGCGACGGCGTGGGCTCCCCCCCTCGACTGCGTGGGCTCCACCCTCGACTGCGCGGGCGCCACCCTCGCTTGCGTGGGCTCCACCCTCGCTTGCGTGGGCTCCACCCTCGGACGCCGAGCTAGCCCTTGACCGACGCCTCGACACGAGGCACAGTGGCTGAGCCACTCAATCACTGAGCCCCTCTAGATGTCGCAAGAATCCCCGGAAAACTCGGTAGAACCCCTGGAGCGACAGAGCCTCGTGGACCGCCTCACGGCGCGCCTCGGGGAGGCCATCCTGGCCGGGCGCTACGACCGCGGGGCCACCCTGCCGCCGGAGCGGGACCTCGCGAAGGCGCTCCAGGTGAACCGCACCTCGCTCAAGCACGCGCTCCAGCGCCTCGAGCAGCTCGGCTTCATCGCCACCCGCCACGGCATCGGCTCGGTGGTGCTCGACCCGACGGAAACGGCGGGGGCTCGGCTGCTCTCGTATCTGGTGTTCCGCACGTCCGGCATCGACACGTCGGTTCTCGCCGACCTGATCGAGGCCCGAACGCTGCTCGGAGCATTTCTCACGCGTCTTGCTGCCGAGCGCCGCGCCCAAGCAGACCTCGACCGACTCGCAAAGGTGCTCGAGGAGCTCGAACGGGTGGGCGACGAGCCGGACGAGGTCCAACGTCTCGAGCTGGCTTTCTTCCGCAACATCATGCGCGCGACGAAGAACCAGATCTTCGTCACGCTCGCGAGCTCGATGTTCGCAGTCTACCTCGGTCGCGCCCACGTGTTCCGTGATGCGTTCACCGATCGCCACGCGGTGCGCCGGTCCCTCGATCGCGTTCTCGCCGCCGTCGCGGCTCGGGATGCCGAGGGCGCTGAAAAGGCCGCGCACGAATACTTGAAGAAGAACGGCAAGGCTCTGCTCGACGCCGCACGGCGTTCTGTCTGAGGAGAAGGAAGATGGGGATACCGCTCTACGGATTCACTGAGACGATGCGCGGCACGTGGACGCCGCACGCCGGCGGCGGAAGAAAGACCATGTGGTTCCGGGCGGAGGCCGACGCCACGGATGCTTGGCGCTACTTTCGCAAGGGAACGCTGATTCTGTCCGGCAAGCTCCACGCCGAAGGGCTCTCGGACGAGGCTCCCACGAGCGGCACGCTCGAAGTGCAGCCGCTCTCTCGGCGCATCGGGTACGACCTTTCCTTCCGAGCAGACGACGGCCGGCGCTATCGCTTCGTCGGGCAGAAGACGCTCCGCCTGGGCCGCCTCGCGCGCTCGATGACCACCCTTCCCGGCGAGGTGCTCGACGAAGACGGGAAGGCCATCGGGGATGCGCTCCTCTACTTCGATCTCCGGAACGACCTCTTGCCCTTCTTGGCGACGTTCCGCCGCGGTCGCTCGCCGCGCCAGCTCGTCGCCGCGGAGGCAGAAGCATGACCACCAGCCTGCCCGTGGTGGGCTCTGGACCGTCCCCCAAGACCGCGCGTGCTCGCTCACGCGCTCCCGCAGGCGCCGTCGCGCGCGACGCGTTCGGCGATCGGCACGCCGAAACCGCGCGGGCACTGATGGAAGCCATCGTCCCCGGTGGCCGCTTGCTGGAGCCCGGCGACGCCGCTGCGGCCGACCGCTTGGCGCGCCTGATCGGTAGCTTCGATTCGCGCTCCCTGCCCCACTACAGGAAGGTGCTCTCGATCCTCGACGGCTTGGCGCTGGCGCGGCACGCGCGGCGTTTCGCGGCGCTCGATGTGGAGCGACGCGGCGCCTTGGTCGACTCGCTGAGGAAAGGCCACGACCCCCTCCGGCGTGGGCTGTTCTTGGCCCTGACGTACCCCGCCAAGATCGCCTACTTCGACGATCTCGACGTCTACCAGTCGCTGGGCTGCACCTGGGAGAAGCCGGTCGCCGCGGAGAAGACGCCCGCCTGGATGAGCCAGGTGACCCGCGCGCGGGACCTCGAAGCCGGTGAGCAACTCGAGTGCGACGTGGTGGTCGTCGGCACCGGCGCGGGCGGCGCAGTCGTCGCCAAAGAGCTCGCCGAGCGCGGCGTTGCGGTCTTGATGGTCGAGGAGGGCGAATACCTCCAGCGGCAGGACTTCACGCGGCGTTCGATTCCTGCCACGCGCCAGCTGTATCGCGATTCCGGCATCACCGGCGTGATTGGCAACGCGGTCATCCCGATCCCCCTCGGCAAGTCCGTGGGCGGCTCCACCACCATCAACTCGGGCACGTGCTTCCGAGTGCCCGAGTGGATTCTGGAGTCCTGGCGCACCGAGCTCGGGCTCCTCGAGATGACGCCCGACCACCTCGCGCCCTTCTACGAGAAGGTGGAACGTACGCTCGAGATCGGACCGTCGAGCAAGGAAGCACGCGGGCCGGTGAGCGACGTGATCGCGCAAGGCTGTGCGGAGCTCGGCTGGAGTCACTTCCCGGTGCGCCGCAACGCCCCGGACTGCGACGGCCAGGGCGTCTGTCAGTGGGGCTGCCCCACGGACGCCAAGCGCAGCATGAACGTGTCGTACGTCCCGCTGGCGCTGCGCCGCGGCGCGCAGCTCGTGACGGGCCTCAAAGTCGACGGAGTGGTCATGGATCGCGGCCGCGCCGTGGGGGTGCGCGGTCGCGCGACGCCGGACGGGCGGCGCGTGGAAATCCGCGCGCGAGCCGTGGTTCTGGCCTGTGGCGCCATGCTCACGCCGGTGCTCCTGCTCCGGAACGGGCTCGCGAACCACAGCGGTCAGGTCGGGCGAAACTTGAGCGTACACCCGGCCACGAGCGTGAGCGCGGTGTTCGATCGGCCGATCCGTGGCTTCGATCACGTGCCGCAAGGCCACGGCGTCGATCAGCTGCATCGCGAGGGCATCTTGATGCTCGGCGCCAGCGCGCCCCTCGACATGGGCGCCACTCTGTTCCCGTTCGTCGGACAACGCTACGTCGAGATGATGGAGCAATACGACCGCGTGGCCTCGTTCGGGGTCATGGTGGAAGACGGGCCCAACGGGCGCATCACGCTCGGACCCGGCGGCCGCGCCCTCGCGTTCTACCACCTCGGTCGCCACGAACGTCAGCTGCTCGCGCGGGGGAGCGCCGCCGTCGCACGCATATTCCGAGCCGCCGGCGCGAGGCAGTGCTTCACCGAGATCCACGGCCACGACGAGCTCACGACCGGAGAAGACGTCGAGCGCCTGGAGCGTGCGACACCCAAGGGCGGTGATATGACCATGGTCGGCTTCCACCCACTGGGAAGCTGCCGCATGGGCAAGGACCCGCACTCGAGCGTGGTCGACACGAGCTACGAAAGCCACGATGTCCCCGGTCTCTACCTCGTCGACGGCAGCGTCGTCCCCACCAGCATCGCGGTGAATCCTCAACTCACGATCATGGCGCTCGCGACCCGCGCGGGAGAGATCATCGGCAATCGGCTGGGGTGAGACCGGGTGAGACCCTTCCGAAGCTCGCACGGCTCGGGAATCAGCGAGCCAGTCCCCGCCCGTATGACGCGCGAGGCGCCAGGCACCGGAGCAACATCGAGCTCGAGAGCGCCCGAAAAATCGCCCACCCACTCGGTGGGATTGTCACGAGATCCCCGGTCGTGATTTAGAGTCGGGCCATGGAGAGTCGCGAAGCCGACCTGGAATCCAAGATCTCGAAACTGGAGAAGCTCCTCTCGGACGGTGGAGAGGCGCACGAGCTGTTCGACGCCGCGGAGGCCACTGCCCTCGCCCTCGAGTTCCGGGGCACCGACGCGATGATCGGCCTCGACCCCGTCGCGCCGGAGCTCTTGGACCGCGCGCGGGCCGCTGTGCAGAAGGCGCGCGCGAAGGCCGCCAAAGAGGGCGTACCCGAAGCGTGCGTCCAGGCCGCCGAAGCGATCTGGCTCGGTCGTGACTCGAAGCGTGCCAAGGAGGCAGTTGCGCTCGCGAAGCGCGCGGGCAACGAGCCGCGCGCACTCCATCTGCTCGGCCTGTTCGCGTTTCACGGCTTCGGACAGAAGAAGAACTTGGGCGAGAGCCTGGCGTACCAACGCCAAGCCGCGGAGGGCGGCCACGCCGACGCGATGTTCGAGGTGTACGCGATGATGGCACAGGGGCTCGGGTGCACGGCCGATCCCAAAGCGGCCCTCGAGTGGTGCGAACGCTCGGCGCGCGCCGGCAATGCGCGCGCGATGTCGAACCTCGGCGGCTTCTACGCCACGGGCAACCAAGGCCTGCCGCTCGATCCCGAGGAGTCGGTGCGTTGGTACGATCGAGCTGCACGCGCGGGGCACGGTCGCGCTGCGGCGACGCTCGGGATCATGCACGCGCTCGGCTCGGGCGCGCCCCGCTCCGTCGCCGAAGCCACCCGGTATTTCGCCCTTTCCGAGGAGATTGGCTTCGATTTTCGGCCCCTGGCCGAATCTGCCGGGGTCGATCTGGCGGACTTGATGAAGGTGACCTTGGCGCCGCCGAGCCGCGCGAAGAAGGGGACCGGCAAACTTCCACCCATGCCCAAACTCCCCGCGCCTCCGAGGACGCCTCGCTTACCGGAGCTCGAAGAGGTCGAGCCCAAGACGTTGCGACGCGGCAGGAAGACCGAGCCGAAGAAGTCCGATGCCGATACGCAACCGACGAAGAAGTCGACCGCGGCGAAGGCGACCGCCACGGCCAAGACGGCGCCTCCCGCGATGGCGGCCAAGACCGCCGCGAAGAAACCCGCAGCGAAGGCGCCGGCCGCGAAGAAGCCTGCCGCAGCGAAGGCGCCGGCCGCGAAGAAACCTGCCGCAGCGAAGGCGCCGGCCGCGAAGAAGCCTGCCGCAGCGAAGGCGCCGGCCGCGAAGA
>Ga0268298_10001450_pt1 | contig 28019 bp, 21 predicted proteins | sample WWTPWeurt_MetaG_FD_194462 | JGI IMG/M metagenome (GOLD analysis project Ga0268298, IMG submission 194462) | Activated sludge microbial communities from WWTP in Nijmegen, Gelderland, Netherland - WWTP Weurt | ecosystem: Engineered > WWTP > Aerobic digester > Activated sludge | place... | reverse complement strand
CCCGCTGCGCCCCGGGTCGCCAACCTTGCCCGGCAGCAGACCCTCGATCCGCTTCCATTGGTCATCTCGAAGCTGCTGTCGCATCGCGCCTCCAACCCGAGCAACGGGTTGGAACGGCATTATCGATTCGAATGTCAACAGACCCTAGTCCGGCGGCTCTTGCGGCATCCAAGTGGCTGGATATCGGCTCCCGGTTGATCAGAAACTCTTTCCTGCCCAGGGCGAGTCGCCACAGCCACTCCGGATAGGCCCAATGCCCGTTCCACACCGGAGACGTCCCGTGGTTGTAGAAATGAATCTGATGGGTCGAGATTCCGCCCGGTCGCAGCATCTCAGCGATCTGCCCCCACACCTCGGGAACGGAGCGCACATGCTGAAGCACCGTGTGCGAAAAGACAAAGTCAGCCGAGCGAGCCGTAGCGGCATCCATGCCCCACGGCGCCTGATAGGCGATCCGCTTGGAGGAGCCGCCGCCGACAAAGGCCTCAACTTCCTTTCGAAGCTCCGCAATCCGCCGCTCACGGAGCAAAGGCTCGAGATGTTCGTGCGGAAGGATGGACGGCCAGCCCGAAGTGTCGAGCGCCCCGGGGTAGTACGGGAAACCCTGCGGATTCAGCGCAGCTCGCGCCTTGAACAGTTCGACCAGTCGGTCGAATGTCGGCAAGACCTCCTCCATTTGGGCAAAGGGCAAGACGTCAAGCGCGACGTATCGTTCAACACCGCAGATCAACGCCGCCATGCCTGCACCCAGCGACAAGCCGGGCCCAAGTTCGACAACGCTGGCGGGTACACCCACCAAACCGCTCGCGTGAGCAGCTGAAAGATGCTTCAGCCATATTCCGTAGCTCGTCTCGGCAGGGGCCGAGTGAGGGCGGAACACGAATCGACGATAGAGCGGCATGACGCCGGGAACAAAGGAAAGTGCGCCTGTGAGAATCGTTCGTGGTCGGATGTTCATGTCGGAATCACTCAAGTACGCCAACCGCGCGAACCGGTGCAGCACAGGGTCGCTGGTGGCGCTCAACGGGTGGTTGGCGTGAACAGAAGAAGCGAGGGGGTACCGGCGCCGAGTATTGGGTTTGGACTCAACCTTGTGGAGCGAATCCATCGCATGTCCTCAGCGAGGATGCGGTCTATCTCCAGATCCGGCTGAATTCCGGGTACGCGAAAGCCAGCAACTGCGCGGCACGAACCACATCACCACCACCCAGCGCGGCATCAACATCGCGGTGATTGCGAGTCTGCGCAACTTCGGCCGGGCCTGCATGTTCTCGGTGCGGCCAACAGTGGTCACGCTGCGCAGCGAGCGCGTCGAAGATGAGCGCACCCGACAGCCGGTTCGTCATCGTGGCCGACACCCGCTTGGCCATGCGCTTCGGCAACGCCGACAGCGGCGCCCTAGTCCCGCTCCCGCACCCGAGCCAGGGCAGGCCTACGCCTGCAGAAGCCTGCGAGGTTGCGGGCGCGGTTCCCGCAGATGCGGGGGTGCACATTCAGCGGAACACCGATTCGGGGCCCCGAAACCGGTTGCGGACGGCCCAACCGCTGATATCGTTCACTTCCACGCGCTTTGGCTGTCGCAACTGAAGAGCCGCTGCGGATGCCAACTTCGACGGGGACTCCTTCAATGATCAGGACTTCAGGGTCCGCGACCATTCAACCGAACTTGATGCCGGGAAGTTCCGCAGTTCGTTGGACAGCGATCGACGCTGCCGTCTGGATGGCGCTCGCGGCAGCATTGATCATGCTGCGCCTGTCTCCGAGCTTCTTGCCCGAGCTGAACCACGACAGCTTCCAATACCTCAGCGCAGCCCGGAACGCGATGCGCGGCCTGATTGGCTACACCTCGCTGCTTCACTTCGACGTGGAGCGTTCGTTCGGCGTGACCCCGGCACCCATGGTCACCTTCGCTCTGGGCTATCCCCTGGCGATCGCCGGCGTTGGCCTGACGGGCTTCGAGCTGACGACCGCCGGGCTCGTTGTCAGTACTGTGGCGACCATCGCGAGCGTGCCCTTGCTGATGTGGATTGCCAGGCAGTTGGGCTTCAAGCGTGTGCTGTGCAATTCGATCGCCGCCTGCTTCGTCGTGAACGGCGTCGTCGTCGAGTTTGGCAGCGCTGTATTGAGCGAAGCGCTCTGCACCATGGGCATGTTGGCGGGCGTGGCACTCCTGCTGCGCGCAGGCCGGCTTCCAGTGCGGACCGCATGGCCAATCTGGGTCGCGGCAGGGGCGGCATTTGCCGCTGCGTATTTCGCCCGCTATGCGGGGCTGTTCTTCATTGTCGGTCTGGGGCTGTTGACCCTACGTCACATTGCCAGCCGAAACCGGGAACTCGCGCGCGGCCATGCAATTGCGCTAGGCGTTGCTCTTTGCGCCGTCCTCGCGGTCATCGGGCGGAACATGTCTCTGGTCGGGAACTGGCGCGGCCGTGACGAGATGCTCGTGCACAACCCGGTGTTCACCGCGCTGATCCAGACAGGACAAGGGATCAATGCGCTGTTTCTGGGTTCGGGGATCCACTCGAGTCTGCCGGGCGGCACATTCCTTCCAAAGGTGCTGCTGGTGACACTTCTCTTTGGTGGGCTCGCCGCACTGACATGGATGCATCTCCGCGACCATGCCACCACCACCGAGAACGCGATTGCGAATCGGGGGGCGGCCGTGGACATCATGCTGTTGGCCATCACCTACGGCGCCTGCATGTTCTACGCCGGCATGACGAGCTCGATCTCTTACGGTGAAGCACGCAATTTTGTGCCCATCGCATCGTTGCTGTTCTTGATGCTTGGCTGGGCGATACATATCGTGTTGAGCAAGGTGCCGCACGCGCCGGCGCTCCGCCGATCCGCTTTGGTCGCACTCGCAGCAAGCTTCTGCCTCTACGCCTATCTGAACATCCTCGTCATGCGGCGCCCCGCCGTGAATGCCACAGCCGAGGTCGCCTCGATGATGAACGGCACCACGAACGACGGTAAGACGATCCGCTCGGCGATTGGCGATATCGTCGGGAGCGGCGTGATTCTGGCCAACAACGGGCAGGCCGTCGGGCACGTGCTCGGTGTTCCAACCGTGTCGATGGTCGGGCCCACGTTCAGCACGGCAATCTGGGATGAAGCCACAGTGCGCGAGACGATTCAGCGATTCAAGGTGGCCGCCGTCGTCATCTCGACGCCCATCGCCGGACAACCCCAGGATGATGAGTTGCCTTCATCCTTCATCCGACAGCTGGCCTCTGGCCAATCGCCCGCCTGGCTCAAGCTGACATCCCGGTCGGATCGAGTTCTCGTCTACGTTCCCGACATCGCATTTCATTGAGCGCGACTGATGAACTCTGCCGTCCCAGCGATCAGCGGCTCACCGGTCAGCGTGCGACCAGCGCGTGTGTCGGAGATCGACACCGCCAAGGGAATCGGCATCGCGCTGGTCGTGATCGGACACATGGTGGCGCGCGACCTCAAGCCGCGTGGCAATGACTGGTGGATGGTGTTCCACGACCACCTGTATTCGTTCCACATGGCCTTCTTCTTCTTCCTGAGCGGCTACGTTTTCTTCATGCACGCTCCCGACAAGTGGCCAGGTCGGCTTCGCAAGACCGCTGCCAAGCTCGCCCCCGCGTATCTCCTATTCGCGCTGATCGTCTACGTGGCGAAATTCGTGGCCGCACGGATGCTGCACGTCGACCGTCCGGTGAAGCACCCACTGGACGAGATCGTGTTCATGATCGGCTACCCCACCGAGTCGTTCGCGCAGTTTCTGTGGTTCATCGTTACGCTGCTGATGATCTATGCGTTGATGACGGTACTCAGGAACTGGATCACCCGATATCTGTTTTCCGCGTTGGCGGTTGCCTTCGCGTTTCACCTGCTTTCCGTGACCGGTCACGTCACCGAATTCCTCGCGCTGCAACAGCTCGCCCGCTACACCCTCTTCTTCCTGCTGGCGGCAGCGTGCCACCGCAATCTCGCGGCCTGGACGTCGATGCTCTCGCGTCACGGTGTATGGTTCGTGCTGGCTTTCCTGACCGCGCTGGTTGCGCTGCCGATGGCTTGGCTGCCGACGATCGCCGGCTTGCTCAGCCTGCCCGCGATGCTTACGGTAGCGATCTGGATCGATCGCTGGCCCGCCATTCGCGACCCACTGCAGTTCCTGGGATACAACACACTGACGATCTACCTCATGAGCTCACTCGCCATGGGTCTGGTGCGCGGTATCGTCGTCAAGTTCTGGGGCTGGGACGACTGGCGCTTCTTTGTCGTCGCGCCGGCGCTGATCACAGCTGGGCTGCTCGTCCCGATTGCCGTTCAACGAATGCTGTTTGCGCGCTGGACGTGGACTGATCGGATCACGCGATGACGGCTGCACTCGACGCGCGCCCGCCCGCGCCACCACTCGACGAACCCTCTGGCCCATCGATGCGCGCTTCGACTCCTCCCCACTTGTACGTCGACCTCGACGGCACGTTGATCGCCACCGACCTGCTGCATGAATCGTCGCTGCAGTTGCTGCGCAATTCGCCGCTGTCCGTGCTGCGCTTCCCGGAATGGTTGCTGCGAGGCAAGGCCCATCTCAAGCGAAAGATTGCCGAGCGGGTGAAACTTGACGCGTCGGTGCTGCCCTACCGCGATGACATGCTCGACATCATCCGTAGGGCCCGTGAGCAAGGCCGCCGGGTGGTGCTGGCCACAGCCTCCGACGAGTTGCTTGCAACGTCGGTCGCGCAGCATCTGGGGCTGTTCGATCACGTGATCGCGTCAGACGGCACATCGAACATGTCGGGTGGACGCAAGCTCGAGGCGATTCGCGCGGATGCCGCCGGCCACGCCTTCAGCTACGCGGGCAACGACCATGTGGACTTGAAGGTCTGGCAAAGCGCCCAGGGCGCTGTCGTCGTGTCGAACTCCGCGGGGCTGCGTCGGCGCGCGAGTCAGCTTACGGCGATCGACGAACAGGTCGACGTCCCCAAGGCAACCCTGCGCAACTTTCTCTACGGCCTGCGCCTGCACCAGTGGTTGAAGAACCTGCTCGTGTTTCTGCCCTTGCTGCCCATCATCGGCTCCGTCACGCAGCCGATGTTGATCGCCGCAGTCTCGATGTTCCTGGCGTTCAGCCTGTGCGCTTCGGCGATCTACATCTTCAATGACCTGCTCGATCTGGAAGCCGACCGCCATCACCATCGCAAAAAGAAGCGGCCCTTTGCCGCCGGGCTGATCCCGATCTCGCAGGCCGTGCCGCTGGCCCTCGCGTTGCTGGTTTTCAGCGCGGCCCTGGCGGTGCTGACCCTGCCACCGCTCGCGGTTGCCACTCTGGCCGGCTATGTCTTGCTCACCACAGCGTACTCGACATTCCTCAAGCGCCGCATGCTGGTCGACGTGTTCGCGCTGGCCATGCTGTACACCATGCGCATCCTGGCAGGGTCGGCGGCCACCGAGGTCGAGCCGTCGTTCTGGTTGCTCGGCTTCTCGATGTTCATGTTTCTGAGCCTGGCGCTGGCCAAACGCTACGTCGAGGTCAGCGAGATGGGGACAAGCCCACAGGCCCTCGTCAAGGGCCGCGCCTACATCGCGGGCGACAACGCCTTCATCCTGGCGACCGGCCTGTCCGCGGGCCAGTTGTCGATCCTGACCCTCAGCCTGTATCTCAACGATCCAGCGGTGGCCCAACGCTACGGTCACCCTTACGGCCTGTGGCTGCTGTGCCCGCTGCTGCTCTACTGGCTCGTGCGCATCTGGCTGAAAGCGCATCGCGGCGAATTGCACGACGACCCGGTCGTCTTCGCGGCGACCGACCGCATCAGCCAGGTCATCGTGCTGGCAAGCGTCGCGCTGATCTATTGGGCGTCGTAGGATTCTCGCCCATGCCGCGTGCAGACGCCCCCAGCGTGACCCCGCCGGGCCTAGCTGCGCGCGATGAAGAACGTGCCGCCGCAAATGAGCGCAACACCCAGTATGCGCGACGCGTTCACCGCTTCGCCGAACCAGAAGTACCCCGCGATGAGCACCAGGACGTACGACACGCTCAGGAACGGGTAAGCAAAGCTCAACTCCACCCGCGACAGCGCCATCAGATGCAGCCCCATGCTGAACACCAGGACTGCCAGGCCACCAATCACGAACGGGTTGAGCGCAACGACGGGCAGCATGCTCATCAGGCTACCACCGCTGAACTCGAACTTGCCGATGGTATTCATCCCGTGCTTGAGAAGAATCTGCGATATCGCATTGGTCGACACCACGGCCAGAATCAGGGGAATATATTGCTGCATGTAGGATCGGGCGCTGGGGCCCCTCAGTGGTTGGAATCGAGGTCGGAGCGGCTCTCATCGCGAAGGCCGCAGTTCGGAATCACGTCATGGATTGGCGTGAGTTTCGCTGAACGGTACACGCTGACGCCGGGACGCGCAACGCGCCTGCTGGCTTCGGCGTCGCGGCCATGCTGAGTGAGTCGGTTCGTTCGTGGGGGCGGGTGCTTCGGCCTTCGCACCATGTGGTCCCGATGAGCAGCCGCACTGCCGTGCTCGACGCGATCGCGGCCCAAGCCGGCGCCGACGCCTCGCACGCGCCGCTGCCCATGCTGCCCTACGGCAATGGCAGAAGCTACGGCGACAGCAACCTCAACCCCGGTGGCATCCTGCTGGAGATGCGGCCACTCGACCGCATCATCGAGTTCGACCCGCACAGCGGCGTGCTGACCTGCGAAGCCGGCGTGCTTCTTTCGGAGATCCTTGCCTTTGGCGTGCCGCAAGGGTGGTTCCCCATGGTCACGCCAGGCACGCAATTCGTGACGGTGGGGGGCGCAATCGCCAATGATGTGCACGGCAAGAACCACCACCGCGCCGGCTCGTTCGGCAATCAGGTGCGGCAGTTCGAACTGCTGCGTTCGGACGGTACGCGCATGGTCTGCTCGCCGGAGAAGAATGCCGACTGGTTCGCCGCGACGATCGGCGGCCTGGGGCTCACCGGGGTGATCACCTGGGCCACCTTGCAGCTGCGCGCAATCGCGAACCCGTACGTCGACACGGAGACGATCCGGTTCCGATCGCTCGAGGAATTCTTCGAGCTCAGCGCGGCATCGGAAGCCGACCATGAGTACTCCGTGGCGTGGATCGACTGCGCCTTCTCCGGGAAGCGGCTGGGGCGCGGCCTGTTCAATCGCGGCAATCACGCGCCCGCGGAACTGGATCTTGCGCTCGTGCCTCCGGGGCAGCGCCACCGTGCCGACGCACGGGAACTTCGCGTGCCCGTTACTCCACCGGTATCGCTGATCAACTCGGTGACGCTGAAGGCGTTCAATCTCGCGTACTTCCATCGCCAGCGTGGCGACCGAGTCCGGTTGCTCCAGCCCTATCGCCCGTTCTTCTACCCGTTGGACGCGATCCTGGAATGGAACCGCATCTACGGCCCGCGGGGCTTCTACCAGTACCAGTGCATCGTGCCCGACGAGTACGCATTGCCCAGCGTTCGGCAGCTGCTCGATACGATCGCTGCCAGCGGCATGGGATCGTTCCTGGCCGTGCTCAAGCAGTTCGGCAAGACGCCATCGCGCGGGATGTTGTCGTTTCCCGCACCGGGCACGACGCTGGCGCTGGATTTCCCCAACCGCGGGCCACGTCTGCACCGCTTGTTCGAGGCGCTGGATCGCATCGTGCTCGACGCCGGCGGGCGCCTGTATCCTGCCAAGGACGGGCGCATGGGCCCGGCCATGTTCAAGGCCGGTTACCCGCGCTGGAACGAATTCCTCGACTACGTCGACCCGCGCTTCTCGTCGGGCTTCTGGCGCCGCGTCATGGGCGGCGGCGCGTGACCAAGCCACCGCCCGCCTGCTCTCAGCCGACCGCACCGCGGGCGTACTTCGAGACGATCTTGGTGACGCCCATGTCGAGCAATTCGCCGAACACGCGCAGGAACTCGTCCACGTGCTGCGGCCCGGCGATCAGCGGCGGCTCGAGGCGAATGACGTTCCGGTTGTACTCGGTGAACGCCACGAGCGTGTTGTAGTCGCGCAGCATCAAGGTGCCTGCGAAGCCGCACAGGCTGCCCTTGAGCTTTTCGTCGAGCAGCGAGACCATCTGCCGCACACCGAACGGAAGCGTATCGCTCAAGTCGGCGAACTCGATGCCGACCATCAGGCCCAGGCCGCGCACCTCCTTGATCACGCGGGGATGCTTCTGCTGCAGGGCGCGGAGCCCTTCCAGCAGACGTGCGCCCATCGCAGCCGAGTTATCGATGAGGTTCTCATCGTAGAGCACATTCAGCGCCTCGATGGCGGTGATACAGCCCTCGCCCATGCCGCTGAAGGTCGCCGGTCCGTGGATCAAGGCCACCTTGGACGGGCCGTATGCCTTCATGTGGATGTCGCGCCGCGCGATGTAGGCACCCAGCGCGGTCTTGCCTCCGCCGAGCGACTTCGCCAGGGTGACGATGTCGGGCACCACGCCGTAGTGTTCGAACGCGAAGAACTTTCCGGTGCGCCCCACGCCGCATTGCACCTCGTCGGCAAGCCACACGACGCCGTAGCGATCGCACAGCTCGCGCACGCCCTTCCAGTACGCCTCGGTCGCCGGGACGATGCCCGCGCCGCCCTGCACCGTCTCGACGATGAAGGTGCCGATGGAGGGGTCGGACTTGAATGCTTCTTCCAGCGAATTGAGGTCGCCGAAGGTGACGCGTCGACGGTTCGGCAGCAGCGTGAAGCCGTTCTGGTAGAAGGCGGAGTCGGTGACCGACAGCGCCGCGCGCGTCTTGCCGTGGAACGAGTTGGTGGCATAGGCCACCGTGGTGCGCTTCGGGCCGGCATAGCGTTCTGCCAGCTTGAGCGCCGCTTCGTTCGCGACGGAGCCGCAGTTCGTCAGAAAGACCGTCTCGAGGTCTCCGGGCGCGATCGTGGCGAGGTTGTGCGCCAGCGCGGTGGAGTACTGCGACATGAATGCAATGCAGATCTCATGGCGCTGCTCGTCCTGGAACCGCTTGCGTGCCTCGAGGATGCGCGGGTGGTTGTGTCCGCACGCCACCGAGCCGAACCCACCGAAAAAGTCGAGGATCGCGCGATCGTTCTGATCGTAGTAGTACATCCCCTCGGCGCGCTTGACGAGGACTTCGTCGAAGCCGAGAAGCTTGAGGAAGTGCAGCTGGCCGGGATTCAGGTGGCGCTCGAAAAGGCCCCGCACGTCTTGCACGGAAAGGGCCTTAGCGGCCTCGACAGTCAGCAGCTCAGGACGGTTTGTCATAGTCACTCCCTTAGGACTTGCGCGCCGCGAGGAACTGGCGGTAGGCGTCATTCATCATTTCTTGGTCGCCGAACTTCGGCGTCCAGTCGAGACTGCGCATGGTGTGTTCGATGTCGACGACGTAGTCGTGGTCGGCGATCTCGAACTGCTCGGGAACGAGCAGCGGCAGATCCATGCGGTCGAGCAAGCGCAGCACCACCTTGGCGGGCGCCGCGATGGTAGGAATCAGGATCGACTTCGACCCGGCCTGGCGGATCACTTCCGACAAGAGCTGCCGCACGTTCGGCGGGTTCGCGGAGCCGAGATTGAACTCGCCGTTGACCACGCCCTTCTGGGCGGAACAGATCGCCGCACTCGCGCAGTCGAACACGGCCACCATCTGATAGCGGTTCTTGCCGTTGCCGATCAGCGGTACCGGAAGGTTGAGCCGGATCAGATGGAACAGCTTGCCCAGAATGCCGACGCGCCCCGGGCCGATGATCAGGCGAGGCCGGAAGATCGAGACCTTGAGACCCTGCGCGCGCTTGGCAATGCAGTAGTCCTCGAGCGCCATCTTGCTCGCGGAGTACTCACCGATCGGAACACGAGGATGGTCAACCATCACCGGAGGCGGCGTCTGCAGCGGGCCATAGACCATGTCGGTGCTGAACTGCACGAGCTTGTTCGCACCCGCTCGCTCCATGGCGTCGATGATGTGAACGGCGCCGTGGTAGTCGACCGAGTAGAAGTACTCGTAGCGCTCGGCACGCTTGATGATCGGGTGCAGCATGCGTGCGGCCAGGCTGTACACGATGTCATCCGGACCAATCGGCACCTTTGCAACCTGGTCCGGCTTGGTGATGTCGACCTCGAGGAACTGAGCCTTCTCGTAGATCGGCAGCGAAGCGTCCTTGGCGATGTCGCAGATGAGCACCTGCTCCCCGGCCGCCAACAAGTCACGCGCGGTGTAGCGGCCCACAAATCCATTGCCGCCGAAGATGATGTGTTTCATGTGTATGTATTGGAATTCGAAGAGAAATGGTGCGGCACGGGTGCCGACGAGAAGGCCCGCGCGAATCGCAATTGGATATCAAGTCGACGTGAGTTTCGAGGCCAGATGGTCGCCTAGCCGCAAAGCGAATCTGACGATGTTGTAGGTGGGACTGGCATGGCCACCGGTGGTGAAAACCGATGAGCCACCCACGTACAGATTGTCCATGTCGAAGACCTTGCAGTTCTTGTCGACGACCCCGGTGCTCGGCGAATCCGCCATGCGGGTCCCGCCCATGTGATGCCAGCCAGCGGGCTGGCCGTCATCGGGCCAGGCGGCGGCGGCGTTGGTCAGGTAATTGCGTATGCGCAGGCGGCCAATGTCCTTCTTGACGAGGGCTTCCCCAAGCAGGAGCGTGGCGACGCTTGCCGTCTTGCGCTCGGTCGCCGAAATCTTCCAGTACAACCGGGTCAACGGCACACCCATCGCATCTTTCTTCGAGCCCAGTTCGATCCGATTCTCCGGCACCGGAAACTGCTCGAACTCGGCGCGCACCAGGCCGCCGCAGTGGTATTCCTTGCCGAACCGCTGTAGCAGGCGATTCGACCAATTCGGCGCCACGCACATGGCCTCGTGCACCAATTCCTTGGTGCGATCGGGATCCGGCTGGTGCTCGCGCATCCAGATGTGTGCCCCGCCAATCCCGTGGGTCTTCTTGGCGTGGTCCGACGGCGCAAACAGCCATCGCTCCGTCGCCGGCGTCTCGAACTGGTGTTCGTAGCCATTGCTGGTGATGACGTCTGCCCAGTCCGCCACCGGGTGCTCCATCCAGTACCGGCCCAGTGCGCTGGCGTGCGGCACGACACGCCCCGCGTGACGGGCATTCGACCAGAGCAGCAAGCGGCTGTTTTCGATGCCACCGGTGCAGACGCACACATGGTCGACCCGGATGTCGGTCGTGACACCAGGGGCCTGGGACACTCTGATGGAATCAATCCGGTTCTGGCCAGGGACCAACTCCAGTACAGGCGTGTTCAGCAAGAGCCCGATCGTGGCGGAGCGCTCAATCGTCGCTCGGTACTTGTTCCCGAATCGCACGGGAGGGCTGTAGCGATATTGGATGTAGTCGATGTCGGGGGTCATCGGCCGATCCTTCTCATGCGGCTTGACCTCGACAATTTCGTCCGCGGCTGCCGAGTAGGGATCGAGATCGGTGACGCGGATGGGCCACCCCGAGTTCGGCATGTAGGCGCGGGCCTCGAAGTCGATTGCATCCAGGGGACACACCCAGCCCGACCAGTGACCCGACGTGCCGCCAAACTGGCGCAGTCGCGCCTCGTGCAGTTGGTGATAGTGATTGCCGATCACTTCGCCGCGATAGAAGTCCTGCGACTCGCTGGTGAACTCGTACCCTCCGGCTTCGACCAGCAGACAGGCCACCTTGCGGTCTTGAAGACGCAGCGCAAGGGAGATGCCGGCCGGCCCTGAGCCCACGATGAACACACGGGGGCGAAATCCCGAGCGATGGAACTCCTCGACGCTTCGGAAGAGCATCAATCGCCTTTCGCCAGTACCCAACCGTTGCGGACCACTACATCGTCCGACGACCGAAATCGCCAAACACTCGGTACGGCGGGGAGCAAGGTCAACGCAAGCAGAGCGCTCAAGATCGAACGGCGGCGCGAGCACGCCGTCCCCTCAGGGAGCGATGACTTCCGTCTCATAGCGGCAACCGTGGACACCAGATTCTTCCTCCCACCAAAGCTGCGGATTTTCCCCCGTCACGATAGGTCGTCCATCCACCCGAATAGGCGGGCGGCAGCCAAAAATCCCAACTTCGTTCACGATACAGACGGATGCTGTGCGGTTCCCGCGCCACGCAGTGATCCATTGCTCCAACTGCAGCGCGCGGATCTGGTGCGTCCTGCCCTCCGACAGGAAGGCCCCAGATCAGTTTCCGCTCATCTCAATCTCGCAACGCCAAGGCTCGGCCGCGCAATGTAGTCGAGCGCCAGTTGCGATGACCTGCGCCGCTGCCGGCCACAAACAGCCTGCTGGAAGTCAACGGCCCAAGCCGTCACGCTCGCTTGCCGCAAGCGCACGCCCCGAAGCTGGACTGTTGGTCGTGTACTCGACGCCCCGGCCCTCCAGCGCTGCGAGATAGGGGCCGAGCACTTTCTCTTCGCCGTAGTGCTGTTCGATATATGCCAGGGCAGCATCACTTGCCGCCTGGTGGACGCTGACCGACCCCAGCATCGTAGACAAGCCGTGCGTCATGTCAGACACCGATGTGTGCGAGGAGCCGAGACCACAGCGTCCCACCAGTCCATCCGGATCGAACATCGTCACGACCGGAATTCCACGAATCCACGCCTGCAGAAATGTGTTTGGGAAGCCCTCGAGATCCGATGTATTTGCAAACACCCTCGCACGATCAAAGAGATCGCCAATATCCAGATAAGGAACTCCCCCGTGGAATGTCAGGTTCTCAATTCCACGTGCTTCCCTCTGGATCTCCCGGTAGAGGTCTTCCTCGCCAGGTGAAGGGCCCCCTGCCATATGGAAGCGAACATTCGGCAGCGCTCGGGCTATTTCCAGAATTCGGTCCGGGCGTTTGATATGTCTAATGTTGGAGACCCAAAGGACATCGATATCCTTTGGAACTCTCCCTGCCACTGCTGTCGGCCTCGCGACCAGCATGCCCGCCAGCGTGCTCTGTCGTCCATAGTTCGCCAGCAATGCTCGTTGCTGCGTCACACTTTGGACCAGGATCGCGTCCGCACGCTTGAGTCCGAATTGATACAACCACCGGTCCCTGGCGTAGCGAATCAACAGCCCATCCCTGGCGCAATCCGTGTCGATGGCCGTTCTGAAGACTAGGCGCCTCTTGTGAAGCCTGCAAAACATCGCCAGCAAGCCAAGGGTCATGCTGGCGCAACTGAAATAGTAGACATCGGCATCGGCGCGCGCGATGGCAGACCACAGCTTGATCCAACGAGGATAGATGAACCGCAGGCCCGGCAATCCATCTGCCTCGCGGAACGCCTTGAAAGTCTTCACCCCCTCGAACTCGGCGCCATCTTCCTGCCCGCCATCAGCAACGACAAGGCTGACGTCATGGCCACGCCGCGCAAGAGCCACAGAGAGCTGCGCGTGCTGGACCTCTTCGCCGCCGATTCGTTGATGCTTGTGATCCCGCGAGAGTGCGGCCAGTGCACCAAGATTGACAAAACAGACTCTCACGAGACGGCTCCAGTCGAATGAACAACAACGCGCTGTGTCAACGCTGCGCACCAACCTTCGGGCTGTGCAGCTTCACCATACGCCTGACTCCGAGGCCGAAAGGCTTGCCTGGAGCCGACTCGCGGGGGATTTGAGCCAACCCCCAATAGGCATAGCAGCATCCCAGCGAGAACCACAGGAAAGTCTGCTCGACGTGAGGCGTGTAGTACCCGCCAGTCATGGCAAAGAACAGCATCGCAATGAAGGAGGCGAACGCGCCGGCAAAATAGTCTCGCAGCAGCGGCGACAAGGTCGGCTCCGTCGAAAGTCGATACATGCTGCGCCCGTACCGGTAGTACAGAAAGAGGAGCGCCGCGGCTCCGAGAACTCCAAGGTCCAGGACGATGGAGAGGTACATGTTGTGCGGATGCCCGACCCAGACGCGACCGGCAGTGACTGCCGTGTTCCATGCCGTCGACGACAGCCCCTTGCCGTAGATGGGACTGTCGAAGAAGTCAGGTGCCAGCGCTGACCAGACAGCAACGCGGCCCTTGGTCAGCGGATCGTCGGTGTTGCGTGAACTGGTCGCACCCACGTCGTCCAGCCCCATGACGAGTCGATCCTGCACTTGCTCTGGAATGAAGGCAGCGAGAACAGCAGCGGCCGCAACTCCGAGCACGAGATCGGACAGTTTGCGCCGCCTCAGCAGCCAGATCGCCACGATGACGAGATAGGCGACAACAGCGCCGCGCGACGCTGTCAACACGAGGCCCGCGGAAACGATCGCGAAGGCGCACCCGGCCGCGAGGCGAATCAAGCGCGCGCTCGAGCCTACGCAGATGAACAGGAGCGGTCCGGCGGCGAGCGCCAGCAGGGTGCCGTACTCGTTCACCTGCAATCCAAGGCCCGACAGAAAGTGCTTTCGATCGGACACATCCACGCCACTCATGACCTCGCCGATGATGGCCAATGCCGGGATCATCGCGGAGATGCCGAACGGCAGGAGCAACCATTCGGGCTTCTTGCTTTCCCGGATCGCATTGGCCAGGATGAGCGCGAATACGACGAAGAACATCGGCTTGATGACCTTGATCTTCAGGAACGTGACCGGCGCAAACAGGGCGTCGGGATAGTTGGGCCGCGGCGGGAAGTTCATTTGCCCGATCGGCAAGTAGGGCCAGGCAATGAGAACCGCGGCGAGGAACGGAAGCAGGTAGCACCACACCACTTCGCGCGGCAGCCAGACGACTTTGCGCTTGCCCGCGGAGCGGCTGAGCAGGATGGAGGCCACCGAGGCGAACATCAGGAAGTTGATGATGTTGAAGCCATAGGCCTGCGGCAGGATCGGTGACCACGACCAAGGCAACAAGATGGTCAGACACACCGCGCCGACACGAAAGTCGTAAAAGACGAACCCGACCGCGATGGCGCCAAGAACGACCGCCAGCAGCCACTCGATCTCGAGACGGTTGACAAGCCAGCCGACGACCATCGCCACCATGCAGATGGCGAGCAGGAGCAAAGCCGCGCGGGCGCGCGATGAAGCGATCATGAGGCCGGGCGGCGAATGAAGATGACGTCACGAAGCGCGACGAACGCCATGAGGCATTGAGCGGCACCGGCGGCCACGTAGGCCATCGTCACGCCTGACACTCCCATGCTCGCCCCCAGGACACGCGCCATGACGATGAAGACGAGAGGCACGACGAGTTCGATGGCGATGTACCAGCGGCTGCGGACGGTGGCAACGAGCACAAAGCCCAGTGTCCAGCCGGCCATCTTCAAAACGTCGCCCACCAGTTGCATCGGCATCAACTCGGTGACCGGCGAGAACGCCCGAGAGAAGATCAGCCGGACGATCCACTCGCGGAGCACAAAGATGCACAGCGCCATCGCCGCCGTCGCGCCGACCGATGCGCCCAAGGTCCTCAGCACTTCCGCGCGCAGCCTATCGGGATGGTTTGCGACCTCGCCCAATCTGGCCATGAACTGTGTCGTGACCGACATCATCACCACCATCGTGTACGTCTCCGAAAGCCGCCAGCAGGCCTGCCAAAGTCCCGCGGACTCGAGGCTCAACTGGCTTGTGACGTGCTCTCGGATCAAGATGAGGCTCAACGGCGCCATGACTGCATGGAACACAAGCATCGGATAGAAGCCTGCGATCCGACGGGCCTCGCCGCGATCGAGGCGGCCGACAAAGTCTCGCCAACCCAAGACGCTCGTGCGAGTCAACAGGATCAGCGTGACCAGCAGCGCACAGATGTAGAGGCAAGAAGAGGCGTAAAGCCCTCCCCGAACTCCCCAGTGCATTGCAGCGGGCGCGAATACCAGCAAGCCGCAGATCGTCGCGAGAATGTTGGAGGAGACCACGCGAGAGATCTCGCCGCGCGTGGTCAGCACCGCGAGCAGCACGGCGTTCAAGATCGCAGCCAGCACACCGATCGAGCCGAGGACGAAAACCCACGCGTAGGCAGAATCCTTGAGCAGCCAGGAGGCCAGCCACGGCGAGGCCACGCTCATCCCGAGCGCGGTGGGCAGCCCCAGTCCCAAGCCCACCTTGCCAACGGTGGCCAGTAGACGCCGGAGTCTTTCCGCGTCGGCGCCGTACTCTGCACTGAGACGCATCGTGGCCGTCTCGAGGCCGGTCACGATGATGCCTTGGCAGAGGTTTACGAAGTTGTTGAACTGGGCGATCAGTGCCAAGCCGCTCGGGCCGAGGTAGACGGCTGTCAGCTTGACGCTGGCAAAGCTGCACACGAGGCGCACCAAGGCCTGCACTGTCCCCAGACTGAAGGCCTTGCGCCGCGTGCCGATCGCCGAACTTGGCGTGGCCGTCATCGGGGCCCCCACGTTCTGGGGACCGGCTTGACCGCTGCCCCGGTCATTGCCTGGCAGCCCGCTCGCCGAGCAGCCGCTTGAACAGGTTGCGGTAGCCGATCAGTGCGGCGTCCACACCATGCACCCTGTCGAAGTGCGCCTTGCACGCCTGGCTCGCAGCCCGCCAGGTAGCCGCCCTGCCCAGTTCGGCAAGTCGCGAGGCGAGTTCGTCCGCATCGGCGCAGGCAATGGTGCCGCTCTCGCCGGGAACAACCTCGGGACGAACGAACGAAAGCGTCGGTATTCCTCGAATCCAGGCCTGCAGGAACGTATTGGGAAAGCCTTCCGCCGGTGAAGTGTTGACAAGCGCTCTCGCGTTATCGAACTGCCGGCCGACGTCTCGAAAGGGCACGTAGCCGACGAACTGCAGGTTCGGGACTTCACCCGCGAGCGCCCTGATCCGCTCGAAGTAGGCCTCACCGCCCGCATCTTGCCGGTCGGCGCCGCCGACCATCCTGAATCGAAGGGACGGATTTCGACGCGCAAGGTCGATGAAGACTTCCGGGCCCTTGAGGGGTCTGATGGCGCCAACCCACAGCACATGCCCATCGGGGTCGCCGGTGCCGGCGTCGGGCTCCATGTAGCAGTTGGGGAGCACGACGCCATCCTTGCCGAAGTTCTCCTTCAGTAGCCGCTGCTGTCGCACGTTCTGCACCAGGACACCGTCGGCCGCCCGCAGGGCCATCCGAAACAAAAACGCGTCACGTCGGGTCGCGGGTTCCTTCGCGTCGGCCAACAGTTCCAGATCACTCGCACACGCGTATACGAAGGGCTTGCCCGCGCGGCGCGCGTACCAAGCTGCTGCCGCGGCACGAAACCCGGCAACACGAAAATAGACCACATCCGGATCGATTTGCCGCAGCCCGGCCACCACATCGGTCAGGTGCGGATGAATGAACCGCAGACCCCTGATGCCGCGGGTCCCCGGATCGGGCACCCGGCGAATTTGCACACCGCCACACTCGACAACCTCTGGCTGGCCATGATCAGCAGTCAGCACGGACACGCGAAACCCATCGGCGACGAGCGCGCGGGCGAGGACGGTCTGCTGCACTTCTGCGCCGCCGGCCGTCTCGACATGGGTCGCGCCGGTGAGCGTCGGGTAGATGTTCATCGCGACGAAACAGATGTGCGGGCCGGAGCGCGATCGCTCGACCACTGGCGCCTGGGCCGCCGCCGCATCGACCCGGGGGGCGTCGATCCACTCCGACACCGCCACGGAGTTCCCCGGGTTCATGGTGCAACCTCCGTGCTTCGTCCCCCGGCGCTCGCCTTCGGAACGGCTCGGCCGCTCACGCCAGGACCTCGTCCCGGCGCGAGCCGGCAGAAGGCGCAGCTGCGTCACGATCTTGAACAGCAGTCGGTGCCTCCATCCAGCGCGCATACCACAGCTGAAAGGCCAGCAGCAACCAGACCCGTTGCACCGAGAAGGGATCGCCTGCCTCGAACCGCCGCTTCACTGTTTCGACGGTGTCGGGGTTCAGGAGGCCCTGCTGCGCAATGCGTCGGCGGTCAAGGTACCGGTCGACGAGCGGCTTGAGCGCGCCCGACAGCCAGCGTCCGATCGGCGGAGAGAAGCCCATCTTCGGCCGCTCGATCAGGCTACGCGGCACGTGGCGGTACAGCACCTTGCGCAGCAAGTGCTTCGTGCCGAGGGGGCCGCGCCGCATCCGGTACGGCAGCGAGAGCGCCATCTCGACCAGCCGATGATCCAGCAGCGGCTCCCGCCCTTCGATACCCACGGCCATCGTGGCGCGATCGACCTTCGCGAGAATGTCGCCCGGAAGGTAGTGCTCGAGATCCCACAGGCTCATCTGGTCGCCGGGGCCCCCTGGGTAGTCGTCACTGCTCCGCCTCAACCGGGGTGTTTCCTTGCCCAGCAGATCTCGCAGGTCATCGTCGTGCCAGTACAAGGACGTGACCACATGCTCGAACATCCGCCCCGTCGTGGAGAGACCGCGCGTCTCTCTGAGATAGCGAAGCCGAAGTGACATCGACCGACTGCGACTGCGCCCCGGGTCGGCAGATGCGAGGCGCCCGGCCAGCGCACCATCCACGCGCTCCCAGGGCACGGCCGCCGCAACATTGCGTGCAAATCGTCCCATCGCAGATTGGCCTTGCATGGATTGCAGCCGCCCGAAAACCGCTTCGTAGGAGTTGTAGCCGCCGAACAACTCGTCGCCACCGTCTGCGGAGAGCACCACCTTCACATGCTGTGCGGCCATACGCGACACCAGCAGTGTCGGAATCCCCGAGCAGTCTCCGAACGGCTCGTCGAAAAGATCGCCCCAGGAAGGAAGGACCTGCATCGCCTCGCCTTCGCTCACCATCTGAGTGGTGTGGATCGTGCCGAGATGCTTCGCCACTTGCTCGGCATGATGCGCCTCGTTGTGGCGCGGATCATCAAACCCGATCGTGAAGGTCCGTACGGGAGGGCCGTGTTTCTGAAGCAATGCGGTCACGATGGAGGAATCGACACCGCCCGAAAGGAACACGCCGACGGGCACGTCGGAGACCATGCGCAGCTTGAAGGCGTCCGTCATCAGGGCCTCCAATTCGTCGGCCATGACCTCTTCACTCGCTTGCTCATCGGTGCGGAGACCGTCAAGCACGTTCCAGTACCGCTGCAGCGATGGCTCACCGGCGCGCGTCAGCTCCAGGATGTGTCCTGGCGGAAGCTTGGAAACGTTCTCGTAGATGCTTCGGGGCTCGACGATGTAGCTGAACCGGAAGAAATCCGCCAGCGAGGCGCTGTCGATGCGCGGTTGCCAGTGCGGGTAGGCACGCAGCGCCTTCAGTTCGGAGCCGAACCACAGGGTTCGGCCGTTCCAGCCGTAGTACAGCGGCTTGACCCCCAGCCGGTCTCGGATCAGCGTCAACTTGCCATGTTTCGCGTCCCACAAGGCGATCGCAAACATGCCGAGAAAGCGCTTCACGGCCTCGAGGACGCCCCACTCCTGAAAGGCCGCAAGGATGACCTCGGAGTCACCCGAACCGCGAAACACATACCCTCGAGGCAACAACTCGCGGCGAATATCCGCGAAGTTGTAGATCTCGCCATTGAAGACCATGGCAAAGCGTCCGTCGGCCGACAGCATGGGCTGATGCCCATGCTCGCTCAGGTCCAGGATGGACAGCCGGGTGTGCCCCAGCCCGATCTCCGCCCCCCCCACCCACGTACCGTGGTCATCCGGACCGCGATTGCGCAACGACGCTACCGCCCGGCGAAGATCGGCCTCGCCGACCTCGGACGCGTCTGTCGTGTTGAAGTATCCCGTGACGCCGCACATCTCAGTTCGCCCGACCTCTCTACCGACAGCGAGAATCCGCCGGTTGTCGATCACCAGTCATGACGTCAAAACTCGTTCATGATGACGCCGGCCATCCGTGCGGGGCTCTGCGACAGCGTCTGCACCAACTCCTGCAACTTGGCAACGCGGGACGAGTCCTTCCGCGCGACGATCATGACCGCGCCGCAACGCGCGGCGATCACGTGGGCGTCCGCACCATAGACGACTGCGGGCGTGTCCACGATGACGTAATCGAACTTGAGCACGAGTTCCCGCATCAGTATGCTGAACGCGGGCCGGTCGATCAGTTCGAGCGGGTTCGGCGGCGTGGTACCAACGGGTATCACATAAAGACTCGGGATTCCCACAACCTGCTGCACCACCTGCGAGTCAACCCGCCCCGCCAGCAGGCTGGACAGGCCCGTCGAATTGTTCAGACCAAAAACCTCGTGCTGGCGCGGGCCACGCAAATCCGCATCGATCAAGAGGGTGCGCGCCCCGGTTTGCGCAAGTGAAACAGCAAAATTGGCGCAGAAGAATGTCTTGCCGTCTCCGGAGGCGGGGCTAACGACGGCCAATGCGCGCTTCTGTGTTTCGTCGTTGAACACCCTCATCAGGACCTGGCTGCGAATTGCCCGAAATGCTTCGGCCTGTGACGAGAACGGCTGGTTCAGCGTCACCAACTCCGGGCTGATATTGCGGCCATCTTCGGTCGCCAGGGGATAGCCGAACTGTTCGGAAAGCGCCTGCAGCACATCATCGTGCGAAGCCAGGCCAAGCGCCACGGCGGCGTCACCAAACCTGAGCCCCGTGTTGCGCATATGCGCCAGGACAGCTTCAACCTGTTCAGGGGACAGTCGCACCTTCTCCCGCAGGATCTGGCCGATGGGGCGATCAAGCACCTGATTCTGCTCCTCACCCTGCGCCGAAGTTGCCTGAGAAAAGGGCAAATCGACAACCTTGGAATTTCGAAACTTCGCCATCACGATTCCTTTCGCGGGGCCGGCAATCGGCCGAACAGACCCCGCGGCGATTCAAGCGATACACGCCCACCGGTGAACCCACCGCTTCCGCTCGGCTTTGGCAAGACACCGAAGATCGGCAGGCCGAGCAAGTCGTTGACTTCATCAACCGAACGAACACGCCGGTCCATGAATTCAAACAAGAACACGGAGCCCAGCGCCAGCATCAGGCCCAGCACAAAGGAGATAGCAATATTGAGCTCGACCTTTGGCGACGTAGGCCGAACCGGTGGCACCGCCTCCGCCAGCACATAACTGTTGCTCAGCGTCGCCTGGCCCTCGAGGCTGGTCTGGCTCAGCCGGGTGAGCACCGCATCGTAGGCCCGCTGCGCGTTCTCGACATCGCGCACCAGCACGGCGCCTTCCTCGCGCGCAGTACGCATGCGGATGACGCGAGCGCGCTGTGCCTCCAAAGCCGCCCTGATCTCGACCTCGCGCTGGCGATTGATGTTGTTGACAGAACTGAAGGTGCCGGTCACCCGACGCGTTTCCGTGTCCAGTCGAGTGCGCAACGACGCAATGCTTGCCTTTGCCTCGATCACCTGCGGATGGTTGTCCCCGAGCCGCGACATCAGTTCCTGAAGCCGCCCCTCCGCGCGCGTAATGTCGGCACGAATTGCAGCTAGGTTCGGATTGTTGACGACCTCCTGGAGCCTGTCCGCCCCCACCTGGGCCTGCGCCTGGCGACTGCTCGATTCCGCCGATACCGCCTGCAGTGCCACGAGCTGTGTTGAGAGTTCGTTGAGGCGAGCTGTCTCGCTGTCCAGTTGACCGTCGGACGCGATGATGATGCCCTTCTCGCGCTGATATGCAGAGAGCTTGGCCTGCGCTCGCTCGAGGTTGGCGCGCAGTTCCTTGCTCCGGTTGTCGAAGAAGGTCGAATACTGCTTTGCGGGATCAACCTTCAGCCCCAGGCTGACGTCCAAGTAGGCCTGCACGAATGCGTTGGCCATCTTGGCCGCTTTCACCGAATCGGACGACTTGTAGCTGACGCTGATGACGTTGGATTCACGCGATGGCTTGACGTCCAGTTTGAACTGGAGATCCTCCACTAACCAGGATTCCAGGGTGCCGGCCCCCTTGGCCGACCTCATCCATTCTTCCCGGGCCTTTGGATCATCGGCCAGGTGGAGGTTGCTCAGTACCCGCTGAGCGATGCGGTCGCTTTTCAGGATGTCGACCTGGGTTGCCATGAACGCAGGCGACGGATTGCCCTGGTAGGCCGCCGCGGACACCGGATCCGGGCGTGTCTGGTCCACGACCAGCGTCGCAGTTGCGGTGTACTGCTTAGGCGCAATCAACGTCAGAACAACCGCCGTGCCGACCGTCAAGAGGAAGACCGTCAACGCCACCCACCAGCGCGCCTTCAGTATCGAAACGAATTGGGTCAGATTCATACGCGTTCTCGTCAGAACAGGCTCTCACGAACAAAGATGACGTCGTCTTGCTGCAATGGGTCATTGAGCCCAGGCGACAGTTCCTGGACGGCGCCATCGGGCGCCTTGCGCTGCACTTTGATGCCTCGCTGAGTTCCGCGCGGCGTCAGCCCCCCGCCGGCAGCCAATGCCTGCAAGACCGTCATGCCGCGCTCAAGCTTGAGCACGCCGGGTCTCTGCACCTCCCCGTAGATATAGACCTGCGGTGCTGCGTCGACGTAGACCACGTCGTTGTTCTGCATGACGATGTCCTGCGACGAGTCGCCGCGGAACAGCATCCGGAAGTCAATCTGGGCACGAAACGGCTTGCCGTCGCGAGTACCGACAACGGTCAGCATGTCGCTGCCATCCGGCGCCACGCCACCGGCGAGGGCCATCAGATCCGAGAGGCGTGTGTTCGCCAGTTCGAGCGAATAGCGGCCGGGGCGAACTGCCTTGCCCAATACGGAAGCCTGACTCCCGCGAACTTGAGTCACGAGGATGGAGACCTGCGGTTGTTTGAGAAACTTGCCCGCCAGCAAGCCTTCGGCAAGTCGCTTCTCCGCGCGGCCAACGGTCAGCCCGCCAAGCTTGACATCGCCGAGCAATGGGTAGCTCACCACTCCCGATTCGGGAAGTCGGACTTCAATCGAAAGCTCAGGACTCTGGAACACTGTCACCCGGATCACATCGCCTGCGCCCAGCACGTAGTCGGACTGCGCCGCCGAGCCTTGAGCAGAGGCGGCACCTGCCAGTGCCCAGAACATGAGCGCGCACAGAAAGCGCAACAAGACATTCTTTGCCATTGAAGAGCCCTCAGCCCTGCTGCGAACCATGCGGTGACCCGGCCGCCCCGCACGCTCGCCGTTTGCGAAAGCGCTACGAGTGGTTGGTCGAAAAGCAATTGCTGTCATGGAGTAGATCAGTTGTCGCAACGGGCGCTCACCCTATCGGAGCAGTCTACCGTCTAGCTCGTCGATGGTGCCCTCCCCGAGTGGAGGGTTGGGCCGGCAATGTGACACGGCACAGTCTCTGGCGCATCCGCTCCCGGCGTCGAATCGCCGGCGTGAACACGCGCATCTGCTGCACGGCAGCCGCCCACGAGAGGATACCGGTTGGCGACGGGAGTTCCAGAGGCCCCGTAACGACTTGGCGGAACGAACGGCCGGAGGCCGCGAATTCGTCCGGACAGGGCGCCTCGTGCCGCACCGAACGGTGCATCTTCGCCGAGTTCACCCAAGCCCGTTCGCGACGACCTGGCTGCCAGGCCAACGCCGCTGTCTGGCGCCAGATTGGCCCCACCCACGCGGCCGCCAGTTAGCCCCCCCCCGATCGAACCTCTGCTCTGCGCGCTTGCCTGCGCCCCACCCCGCGAATGAGGGGCCCCATCCACCTCATGCGCGGGGGCGAAAGCACGGATGCCCTTGCCATACTGTCTGTCATCGGGGTTCGCAGGGAGCTTTGCCAGATGAACATCACACAATTGCAGGGTCGTCTCGCTCGCCTGACACGGGAACTCGCAATCGCTTACAGCAGTCTGCCCTGGAATGGTGCTTGGATCGAACGTCTGACGCGCGATGTAGCAGAGACGGAAGGCGCCATTGCTGCTCAGCAGAAGGTAGAGTCGGAGTCGAGTGTCGAACGCGTCGCCGAGCTGGCACGCTAGTTTCTTTCGCGCCTTCGGCCGTCGGCCCGAATCGATACATGACTCGGCCACTGCGCGAAGCCACCTTTCATGCTCGGGAATATGCGTGCTCTGCCTTCGGTTGGCGACACGTGCAATCCCCTCAAGATGGCAGGGAAAGGATGCTTCAAGGCTTTCTGTGGTTGATTCGGTATCCTCTCTTGCGGCGAGGCCGACGCTTGTTCCGCGGGCGGCACGCGACTTGCAATGCGGCAGGAGGGGCCAGCCTACACCAGAATCGCGAAGTCGTCAGAAAATTCGACTCATGTAGTTCGCGTCAGCCCTGCTCGTCTTGACGGTCTGCCTCGGCCCAACCGCGGAACTGGCTGCCTCGGCGCCAACCTTGTTGAATTGGGCGATCCAACGTGCGTCCTCATTGATTGCTGTCAAAACGCGGAGGTCTTCGACGGCCGGGGCCGGCGGATGATCTCTGCCCCGTGCAGCCCATTGATCGTCTCGGCCAGCGCGTTGTCGTAGCTGTTGGCGGCGCACTCACCTAGGGAAGGTCTGCGCAATGCGCGCCAAGCGCGGAGCTTCTGAACTGGTGGCCGACACCACCTTCATCCGCATTGCCTGCGGCTTCTGCTACCTGGCTGCCATCCTGGATGCGTGCAGCCGCCAGGTCGTGGGCTACGCGATCTCCAGGAACAACACCGAGCAGCTCACGCTGGCAGCCTTGAACGCTGCCCTCGCGGCCAGGCGGCCGCCGTCAGGCTGCATCCATCACAGCGATCGTGGCGCCCAGTACGCCAGCGCGCGCTACCGCCGTACCCTTGCCGAAGCCGGCATGCGCGGCTCGATGAGTGCACCGGGCAACCCCTACCACAACGCCCAAGCGGAGAGCTTCATGAAGACGCTCAAGGTCGAACAGATCTATCTGGCCGGCTACGAGAGCTTGCACGATGTCACGGCGCTGCTTCCAACATTCATCGAAGAGGTTTACAACGCCAAACGGCTTCACTCCGCGATCGGCTATGTGCCGCCCAACGAGTTCGAAGCTCAGCTCGGCCTGCAGGGCGGCTTAGTTCCTACGGCCCAAAGTGGTCCAGGCTCAGGGGTTCACTCCAGAGCCTGCTCAGAATGCGGAGCTTTTCACTTCATCCAATGCGCGTCGCTGCCAGTCGCCATTGCTCACCCACCTAGGTGATAGCGCGCTGGGCCACGCCTGTGCATCCTTGCAGTATGACTGAGGCGATCAAATTGGCATGCAACGAGCCCGTGACGTTCCCGGAGGCCGGCAGACCGTTTCCGTTCGCCAGCGCAAGGCAGGCGGCTCGCCGCGCGATGTTTGAGGCTGCTTCCCGCGTTCTGACCTACCACGCGTCTCGACTCAAGCTGCGCGTCAACGAGGAGAAGGAGGTGCTGCACATCGATGGTGGTGCCATAGGGGACAATGCAGGGTCTCTTGAGATCTTCCCGAAGGTCACCCAGCAATCCGTGGGGCAGAACACCCGAAACTGATCTGCGCTTCCCCGCCAGTGTCTTGAGTTGGAAGTTCATCTAAGGAAGTACTGAAGAACGCACCCTTGGATGCGGCCAGTCACTGAGAGGGCTGCGCTCGGTCCCAGCAGCATGGCAAGGAACGGCAGCGCCTCAGCTTCGGTCACAGGCGCACACTGCCCGCGCAGCACGCCCCGTAGCAAGAGCTCGGCAGTCTCGGCCATGTACCCTTGTGCGATCCCGTGCAAGACTTCCGCGTGATCCAGTGCGACGATGCGAGCGTGCGCCTCGCGCCCCGCGGCGCGTGTAGCCCGCGCTCAGCCGATCAACCGCGGGCAGGTACTTGTCTTGCGCATACGCCAGGAGCTTGGCCCGCAGGGCGGCAAGATCGACGGGCGCCGCCGGCTTGCCTGAGCGCATGGCGTCGAATCGCTGCGCCCACTCGGCGTGCAGCGCCTTCGCCTTGTCGTTGGCCTCGCGCAGATCGGCAGTGCGCAGCGAGCACCGCACGGCCCAATCGCCGGCGAAGTGGTGCTGCAAGTCCTTCGGCACGCGCAGGCCGAATTGGTAGACGTTGGAATCGTGGCGTTTCAGTACGCCGGGAAAGCGGGTCAACTCGGCCTTGTTCACACGGCATGATTACACGGTGACGGCCCTGCGACGGCTCGCGTTTCGTGCGACTTTCCGAGGAAAGCCAGAAACGACAAGGGGTTGCGGCCTTTCGGTGCAACCCCTTTGGAATGCTTGGCGGAGTGGACGGGGCTCGAACCCGCGACCCCCGGCGTGACAGGCCGGTATTCTAACCAACTGAACTACCACTCCGCGTGGCCGGCAGCTTCAGGATGACTCCTCAAGCGCTGCCGAAACTTGGCGTCCCCTAGGGGAAACGTCCCGACACCCCTGGAACCCGCATGAATACTGGGCCCCAGCGATGTGCTACACAAACGTGTTCTCGGTGCTGTAACGCATCCGAGCCCATGAGTGTAGCACAGCATAAAACCGATAGCCAAGCCTCTACGCCCGGCTGAGCACGACTCGGCACAGCGCAGCTGAGGAGCTCACGGCCGCGGCACCGGTCGAGCGGGCTTCGCAACACCCTACCCCATCGCGCTTTGGGGGACAGAGTTCGGGCGCGACCCGCTCTGGCGCCCAGTTCACGGGTCGCCCGGCGCGTCGGCCTGTCGGTCGTGCTCGGGCGCCATCTACGCCATGATTAATCCTAGGAGTGGTCGACAGGCGCGTGCGGAACCGGTCTCTAAGCGAGGAAGCCCCCTTCCCGGCGCACTTACAAGTCAGCGAACTCGAGTCCAGGGCTGGTCTCGCGGGGTGACCAGACTCGCCTGCGACCAAGCCCAGCGCGTCTGAGAAGCCAAGCTGGTCCAGCGCACCCACCAGGCCGCTGCGGACCACGAACGTCCCTCCACCCCCTCAGTTCAGCAGCCCGACGGGCCGTCATCCAGCGACTTCCGACTCCGTGTTGGGCGCGCTGCTGAGCGCTGCGCCGCTCCATGGATGTGAGCAGGCTCACATTCCGAAGTCGATTGTGGCCTGTGCCTGTGAATGCGCTCACAAACACGACCAGATTTGCGTTGCCGGGCTAAACACCGCTGGGCACAGTGACGTCGGTGATGCGCATCACTCGAGTCCTCAACCAGCAACACCACCTGAATATGAACTTCGAATCCAACGACCCGAACGGGTCTTCCTTCTCCTCCAAGGGACACGGCGCGCATACCTGCCGCTCGCATCGCTTGCAGTGTGGCCATAGCCAGTGCGAAACGTGCCCCGACGAGACGCATAGGAATGGAGTGACCGACGCGGCGCCGAACGCCGCACAGGCACCGTCTGCCTCCCGATGCGCACCGCGGCCGCTGCGTGCTGACGGAACAAGACGGCGAGCAACCGCAGCCACGCAGCCTGACCGCCAGGCCAGCATCTCGCCATGGCTGCACGCAGTGCCCCGAGTCGCTTCGGCAAAACCGGACCAGTCACTAAGCCGCCCCACCCTGCGCGACATCGTCAATACCGCCTACACGACAGCGGAGATGGCGTCGGCCGCTCACCAGGCCATCAAGTGCGCGGTGTCGTCGTTTGAGCTGTTCGGAGGCTACATGCCAGCGCAGGAAATCACCATGGAGACGGCATCCAGTTTCGTCGAGCAGCTCGTCGCGTGCCGGCTGAGCAGGCAGTCCATCAGGCTGCATCTCCAGACCTTGTCCTCCGTTGTGGCCCGCGGCAAGAAGGTGGGCTTGCTGCCCTCGGATTTGCTTTGTGCCTTCAAGCTCTGCGGCAAAGACATGACGAAGCGGACGCTCCGTAACACGCTCCCGCAAGCCTCGCACGTCAGTGGGCGCAGCGGGCGGGGTGGCGACTTGCAGGACTTCTTCACCTCGGGCTTGTATCGGGCAGGCCCTCCCGAGCCGACGAACGAGATGGCCGGTCGGTACTGGGCACCCCTTGTCAGTCTCTACACCGGAGCGACGGCTCGCGAGTTGGAGCAGATGAAGGTTTCGGACGTCGAACAGTTTGCAGGCGCTTGGGCACTGCGGGTTCGTGCAGTACCGGGTGACGAAGAGAACAAGGAAGCGCCGGATGAACGGCTCATCCCGGTCCACCCCGAACTGGTCAGCTGCGGCTTCATGTCGTATACGGCCCAGCGAAAGCTGGCTGGCCAAGTCAGCCTGTTCCCGTTGGGGCCATGCTCCGCAACCGACGGGTTCGGCACGACATCCAGGGGACCTCTAAGGAAGGTCTGATCAAGTCGAAAATCGTAGTCAGCGCGACGCGGTGAGCAATGGCGCGATCGACGTGGGCGGGCAACGCGTGGCCATCAACTCGATTTCGCGGGTTGCGATGGGCGTCATCCGCCTCA